>JAABUL010008062.1_pt1 | contig 10933 bp, 9 predicted proteins | sample 5559151 | NCBI WGS metagenome assembly JAABUL01 (sample SAMN10711876, study PRJNA513368) | rock metagenome | isolation source: Antarctica rocks | place: Antarctica: Victoria Land, Pudding Butte sud | reverse complement strand
TGTTCCGCCGCGGGTGGCCAGGCAGGTCGCAGACATCGGCGGGCGGCGGCACGATAACGGCTACCGCCCAGTAACGGAAGGGATGGCTCGCTGTTGTCACCCCCGCCAGCCGCCCATGCCTATACGAAACGGGCTGGAGACACGTACTGTGGGTCGGGTCACAGGCGCACGGCCGTGACCGCGAGCACGTTGAAGGCACCCGAGACCGTCACCGCTACCGCCCGCCTCCCTGGGCTGGATCGGGTGGACGGCGGAGGACCTCGGCGGGCCCGCGCATCCCGGGGGGTCGGGCAGCGGAAGGCGGACGGTCACTCGTGGGTGTCGAGGTGCGGGTCGAGGGCCTGACCAAGCGGTTCGGCTCCCAGACCATCTGGCAGGACGTCACCCTGACCCTGCCGAAGGGGGAGATCAGCGTCCTGCTGGGGCCGTCGGGGACCGGCAAGTCGGTCTTCCTGAAGACCCTGATCGGTCTGCTGAAGCCCAATGGCGGCAGCATCTTCATCGAGGGCAAGGACCTGCCCCGGCTGTCTGAGCGTGAGCTCTACGAGGTGCGCAAGCTGTTCGGGGTGCTCTTCCAGGACGGCGCCCTGTTCGGCTCGCAGAATCTTTATGACAACGTCGCATTCCCGTTGCGCGAGCACACCCGCAAGGGCGAGTCGGAGATCAAGCGGATCGTCATGGAGAAGTTCGACCTGGTCGGCCTGATCGGTGCCGAGGGCAAGCTCCCCGGCGAGATCTCCGGTGGGATGCGCAAGCGGGCCGGCTTGGCGCGGGCTCTCGTGCTCGACCCCGAGATCCTGCTCTTCGACGAGCCCGACTCGGGCCTGGACCCGGTGCGCACGTCGTTCCTCAACCAGCTGATCGTCGACCTGAACTCCCAGATCGAGGCGACGTTCCTGATCGTCACCCACGACATCAACACGGCGCGGACGGTGCCGGACAACATTGGTCTGCTCTTCCGGCGCAATCTGACCATGTTCGGCCCGCGCGAGATGCTGCTGTCGAGCCAGGAGCCAGTGGTCAAGCAGTTCCTCAACGCCAAGCGCGAGGGCCCCATCGGCATGTCGGAGGAGAAGGACGCCGCGGCGCTCGCGGCCGAGGCCGATGCCGAGGTGCCGGACCTGCCGCCGATCGAGCCGCAGCTGAGCCCCTCCGATGGCAACGCCCGCCAGACCCAGCGCGTGCAGGGTGAGTGGTTGTACGAGCACGGGATCAGCCCGCCGCCCGGCTCCTATGTCGACCCGCAGTACGCGCAGTACTTCGACGACGTCCGCACGACCTTGGAGCCGGAGCGCCGCGCGCCGCGGTCCGGGCAGGGCAAGGGCGGCGAGCGTGAGTCCGTGCGCGTGGCCGAGCGGACCCATGCCTTTGCACCTGCGCGCGAGCAGGCAGCTCCCCAGCCCGACTACGACGATCTCACCGCCGACGACCGCGACACCTACGACACCTACGACACCTACGACACCGACGACACCGACGACACCGACGACACCGACGGCTACGGCCGCGACGGCTACGACGCCCAGGGGTTCGCGCGGGACGGGTACGACGCAGAGGGATACGCCCGGGACGGCTACGACGCCGACGGCTACGACCGCGACGGCCGGGCGATGCCGGTCGAGGAGTTCGACGAGCCGGCAGCTGAGCGGGTGCCCCCGCCCCGCTCCGGCGGTTCGCGCGCGGCGGAGGCGGCGAGGTCCGCCGTCGCCAGGGGTGCAGCCTCCCGTGGCGCCGACGGCCGGCGCAGCCGATATCGCGCCGATGCCCCCGGCACGGGCGGTGATGCGTGACCGTCCTGACCCAGAAGGCCGCGGCGCCGCTGCGGCAGACCGGCAACCTGTTCGCGCTGATGCTCGACGTGATCCGGGCAATGTTCCGCCGCCCGTTCCAGCTTGCGGAGTTCATCCAGCAGAGCTGGTTCATTGCCAGCGTCACGATCCTGCCGACCGCGCTGATCTCGATCCCCTTCGGTGCTGTCATCGCCCTGCAGCTGGGCAATCTCACCCGCCAGCTGGGCGCGCAGAGCTTCACCGGCGCGGCGGCGGTGCTGGCCATCATCCGCGAGGCCTCGCCCATCGTCACGGCCCTGCTGATCGCCGGCGCCGGCGGGTCGGCCATCGCCGCGGACCTGGGGTCACGCAAGATCCGAGACGAGCTCGACGCCATGGAGGTGCTCGGGATCTCCCCGATCCAGCGCCTCGTGGTCCCGCGGGTGTTCGCCAGCATCCTGGTCGCCGTCCTGCTCAACGGCCTGGTGAGCGTCGTCGGCGTCTGCGGTGGCTACTTTTTCAATGTCATCCTGCAGAAGGGCACCCCTGGTGCCTACCTGCAGTCGTTCACGGCGCTGGCGCAGCTGCCCGACCTCTATGCCGGGGAGGTCAAGGCCGCAGTCTTCGGCGCCGTCGCGGCGCTGGTGGCGGCCTATAAGGGACTCAACGCCAAGGGCGGACCGAAAGGGGTCGGCGACGCCGTCAACCAGAGCGTCGTCATCACGTTCATGCTGCTGTTCCTGCTCAACTTCGTCATGACGGCGGTCTACTTCCAGATCGTTCCGCAGAAGGGCTCCTGACCGTGGCCAGCCTCGCCCTGCTCGGCAGGCGGATCCTCCGCTCCTTTGGCAAAGGGCTCAAGAAGCCGCTCGACTCTCTGGACAATCTCGGGGGGCAGCTGTCGTTCTACGCCCGCGCCCTCGGCTACGCCCCCAAGACGCTCGTCAACTACAAGAAGGAGGTCACCCGGCTGCTGGCCGAGGTGAGCCTCGGCAGTGGTGCCCTGACCGTCATCGGCGGCACCGTGGGCGTGATCGCCTTCATCTGCTTCTTCACCGGCACCGAGGTCGGGCTGGAGGGATACCAGGCGCTGAACCAGCTCGGCTCCGCCTCGCTCACCGGTTTCATCTCCGCATACTTCAACACCCGTGAGATCGCCCCGCTCGTTGCCGGCCTGGCGCTGGCCGCCACCGTCGGCTGCGGCTTCACCGCCACGTTGGGTGCCATGCGTGTCTCGGAGGAGATCGACGCCCTCGAGGTGATGGCGGTGCCGTCGGTGCCCTATCTCGTGACCACGCGGATCATCGCCGCCCTGGTGGCCGTCATCCCGCTCTACTTCATCGGGCTGCTCACGAGCTATCTCGCCACCAGGGTGATCGTCGGTTTCCAGTTCAAGCAGTCGACCGGCACCTATGACCACTATTTCCACGAGTTCCTGCCACCGATCGACGTCTTCTACAGCCTCATCAAGGTGATCATCTTCGCGGTGGTCATCGTGCTGATCCACTGCTACAACGGCTACAACGCCTCGGGCGGCCCGGCGGGTGTCGGCGTCGCCGTCGGCCGCGCGATCCGCACGTCGCTCGTGGCGATCAACGTCGTCGACTTCTTCCTCTCCCTCGCCCTCTGGGGCGCCACCGCCACCGTCCGGCTTGCTGGCTAGGAGCCCCTATGCCGTCCCTGACCCGACTGTCCACCGCCCTGTCCGATGGGCTCCCCGCCTTTCTGTCCGGCGCCGGGCGCCGCTTCGTGCGTGGCGCCAAGCCCAAGCTGCTCGGCCTGGGCTTCCTTGCCGTCGTCGGTGGCCTGATCGCGTTGTCGATCGCCTTCTACGCCAAGACCTTCACGCCCACCACGGACGTCACGTTGGAGGCCGACCGCGTCGGCAACCAGCTCGGCCAGCAGGCCGACGTCAAGCTGCGCGGCCTCATCGTCGGCGACGTCCGCTCGGTGCGCTCCACGGGGACCGGCGCCCTGCTCAAGCTCGCACTGAAGCCCGAGATGACCAAGCTCATCCCCAACGACGTGCAGGCACGCATCCTGCCCAAGACGCTGTTCGGGGAGAAGTTCGTCGACCTCGTGGTGCCGGCGGGCGAGCCCACCGGCGTTCCGGCCATCAAGGCTGGCGACGTCATCCCACAGGATCGCAGCTCGACCGCCATCGAAATCGGCAAGGTCTTCGACGACCTGGTCCCGGTGCTGCAGACGGTGCAGCCGGCCAAGCTCAACTCGACGCTGTCCTCGATCGCGACCGCATTGCAGGGGCGCGGTGACGCCCTGGGGGACAACCTCGTCCGGGCCCAGAAATACTTCAAGGGCTTCAACCCCGCGCTGGACGACCTCAACACCGACATCAGCGAGCTCGCCGACCTCGCCGACAACCTCAATGCGGCGGCGCCGGACTTCTTCCGACTGCTCGCGAACTCCTCGGCGGAGAGCGACAACGTCGTGAAGTTCCAGCCGGACCTGATCGGCTTCCTCAAGGGGACCAACGGCTTCGCCACCACGGCGACCAGGGTGCTTGCCAACAACGAGCAGGGCCTGGTGACGCTTGGCAAGGTGAGCAAGCCGATCCTGACGACCGTGCGGGACAACGGCACGTTCATCCCCTACATCTTCCAGGGGCTGACCCAGCTCACTCCGCGCATCAACGAAGCCCTTGGCGGCCAGGGTCCCTACCTGCACATCCGAGCCCAGGTGGTCAAGGACCGTGGTCCGTACGTCCTCCCGGAGGACTGCCCCACCTATGTCGACGGCGAGGCGCTAGGCCCCAACTGCCCGGGCTACAAGAAGGGCGCCACCAACGGCGCGGTCACGCCGACTGCTGACATGGCCGACCCCAGCGGCACCCGAGCCGAGCAGGACCAGATCGCCGGGATAGTGGGGGCCGCCACCCACCAGCCGACGGGCCAGGTGAGCGGCCTCGCCGACCTGCTCTACGGACCGGCGCTGCGGGGGACCGAGGTGTCCTACTCATGAACGCCTACACCATCAGGTCCGGCGTCAAACTGGCGGTCTTCGCCGTGATCACCCTGTTCCTGACCTACATCCTGGCTGCCACCATCGGCAGCGTCGACGGCGGGAAGGTCACGACGTACAAGGCGGACTTCACCGACGTGACCGGCCTCTTGCCGGGCGACGACGTGCGCATCGCCGGGGTCAAGGTCGGCTCCGTGCAGGGCATCAAGGTCAAGGACCGCACGCTCGCCGAGGTCAGCTTCGGCGTGGACAGGTCGGTGCCGCTGCACACCGACACTCACATCCGGGTCCGCTACCGCAACCTCGTCGGGCAGCGCTACCTCGCGGTGACCGAGGGGACGGCCGGCATGCTCGCGCCCAAGGCCCTCGTGCCGGTGTCCCAGACCGAGCCGCCGCTCGATCTGACCGCGCTGCTCAACGGCTTCAAGCCGCTGTTCGTGGCGCTGGAGCCGGCCGACGTCAACAAGCTGTCCTTCGAGATGATCCAGGTGCTGCAGGGCGAGGGCGGGACCTTCGACACCCTGCTGGCGCACACCGCCAGCCTGACCACCACCTTGGCCGACAAGGACGCGGTGATCCAGCGGGTCATCACCAACCTCGACGCCACGCTGGCGACCATCGCCGGCAAGGACACCGAGCTCTCCCAGCTGGTGATCACCCTGCAGAAGGTCGTGACCGACCTCAAGGACGACCGCGAGCAGATCCTGGGCGCCCTCGGCGGGGTGAACGACCTGGTGGCCCGCACGACCGGCTTCCTGCAGAACGTGCGGCCGCCCATCAAGGACACCGTGAGCCGGCTGGACGGTGTCGCTGGGATCCTCGACCGCGGCAAGGGCACCATCGACAAGGAACTGAAGCTGCTCCCCCGCAAGCTGACCGCCATCGTCCGCACCGCGACGTACGGCGGCTGGTTCAACTTCTATCTCTGCCAGGCGGACGGCACGATCACCTTGCCGACGGGCGACACGATTGCTGTGAAGGACATCGTCAAGAACAACACCGCGGCCTGTAACCAGGACGTCAATGCCGAGGACGTCTACGCCGGGGGAGGCAGCAAGTGAAGCCGTTTCGCGAGCGCAACCCCGTTCCGATCGGGGCGATCGGCCTGCTGGCCACCGTCGCGCTGGTCTTCGCCGCCTTCCACGCGCAGGACCTGCCGCTCATCGGCGGCGGCGACACCTACAGCGCCGACTTCGTCGAGAGCGGTGACATCCAGCCGATGAACGAGGTCCGGGTGGCCGGCGTGAAGGTCGGACAGGTCACCGGGGTCCAGCTCGAGGGCGACCACGTGAAGGTGAAGTTCCGGATCAAGAACGGGCCGGGGATGGGCACCGCCACCCGGGCCGCGATCAAACTGAAGACGGTCGTGGGCGCTCGCTATCTCGAGCTCGACCCGGCCGGCCCCGGCGACCTGAGTCCCGCGGCCACCATCCCGGTCAGCCGGACCACGTCGCCGTTCACCATCGACAAGGCGTTCAGCGGCTTGTCCCAGCGCATCGACGCCATCGACACCACCCAGCTCGCTCAGAGCTTCGACACGATCAGCAACACCTTCAAGGACACGCCGGGCCTCAACCACCAGGCACTGGTCGGCCTGTCCAGGCTGTCGAAGACCATCGCCGGCCAGGACGGCAACCTCAAGTCGCTGCTCGGGCACACCCAGGACGTCGTGAAGACGCTCAACGCCCGGGACGCCGAGCTCACCAAGCTGATCACCGATGCCGACGTGCTGCTGCGGGCCGTGCAGGCCCGCCGGGACGTGATCGACAAGCTGCTGCTCAACACCGCGGCGCTGGCCAATCAGCTCAAGGGCCTCGCCCAGGACAACCAGACCGTGCTCAACAGCGCGCTCGGTCACCTCAACCAGGTGCTGGGGGTGCTGCAGAATGACCGGGACCAGCTCCAGCGGTCCATTCAGCTGCTGGCGCCGTACTCCAGGCTGTTCACCAACACATTGGGCAACGGCCGCTGGTTCGACACGGTGGTCTACAACCTGCTGCCGAACGTCGACCCGACCGCGATCGCCAAGGCGCTCAGCTGCGCCGAGGTCAACGGCTCGACCAGCCCGCTGTGCAGCCTGGCTGGCGCCCTCCCCAGCGGCAGTCCGCTCTCCGGCCTGACGGGAGGCACCAAGTGAGACACCCTCGACTGGCCGCGCTGCTGACCCTGCGCCTGCAGACCCCGCGCCTGCAGAACGCAGCCACCCGGGCCAACGCCGCCACCGCGCTCGGGGTCGCTGCGGTGCTCGTGCTGACCGGGGCCAGCGCAGCGGCGGCCTTCGGTGGCGGCAGCGGAAAGACGCACGTCACCATCGAGTTCCCGCGCACCGTGGGCCTCTACGCCGGCTCCAGCGTGCGCATGCTCGGGGTCTCGGTGGGCTCCATCGACTCGATCACGCCCGCCGGGACGATCGTCAAGGTCAAGGCGACGATCAAGTCCGGCGTCAAGGTGCCAGCCGACGCGACCGCGACGATCGTGCCGCCGTCGCTGGTGGCCGACCGCTACGTGCAGGTCTCGGTCTACCGTTCCGGGCCCACCCTGGCCGACGACGCGACCATCGGCGTGGACCACACCCAGGTGCCGGTGGAGAAGGACGAGCTGATCGCCAGCCTGGACAAGCTCGACACATCGCTCGGGCCGGATGGGGCCAACTCCGGCGGCGCGCTCTCCCGGCTCGTCACGACCGGAGCCAGGAACCTCAAGGGCGAGGGCACCCAGATCAACCAGACCCTCAAGGACGTCAGCAACCTGGTGGCCGCGCTGGACGACAACGGCGCCGGCATCACCGGCACGGTGGACCAGCTCAACACCTTCACCGGGATCCTGCTGAAGAACGACGGCAACATTAAGAAGCTCTACACGTCGCTGTCGGCGGTGTCGGCCCAGCTGCAGGACGACCGCAGTGCCCTCGCGCAGGCGTTCTCCACACTGGCGGTCGCCACCCAGGAGCTGGGCGACCTGGCCAAGGGGGCCCGCTCCAACATCAAGATCGGCGTCGACCGGCTGGCCGACATCACCAACATCCTGGTGCAGGAGAAGGCCTCCCTCGAAGAGCTGATCGACACGGCCCCGCAGGGTCTGACGAACCTCTCGGGTGCCTACAGCCCGGTGACGCAGACCCTCGACACGCGCAACAACACGCCGCTGGCGGACAGCTCCGGGCTCGGGCTGCTGATCTGCACGGCTCTGAGCACGACCGGCCTGCCCGGTGCCGTCACCGACCCGCTCTGCTCGGCGGCGAAGGGGCTCCCCTCCCCCCCGAGCGGTGGCGCGCCGGCGCCGCCGACGCTGCCGACGGCCCTGCCCACGGTCGTGCCCACCTGCGTGCCGACGGGGCTGCCCGTCCCGCTGCCCGCCGGCACCCCCAGCTGCCTCCCCGGGGCAGCGGCGCTGTCCCGACCCGGTCCGGGGGCGCAAGCCGCCGGTGCGGCCCCGGCGGCACCCGCCGCTCCGACGACAGGACCCACCCCGTGAGCCGCCCCTGCACCCGGCGACCTGCCCTGCCGCTCGCGGCCACCGCGGCCCTTGCGTTGCTCGCGACCGGCTGCCAGGCCTCGATCACCAGCGTGACGCTGCCGGGCGGCGCGGCGAGTCGCGACGTCTTCCTCTCCCAGAAGACCAGGACCTACGACGTGGTCTTCGCCGACGCGCTCGACCTTGTCCCGCAGTCCTCGGTCCATGTCGACGACGTCAACGTCGGGGACGTGGAGTCGGTCAAGCTGCTGGACGGCAAGGCGTTGGTCCGCGTCCGCGTCCTCGACAATGTCGCCGTGCCGGCGAACGCCGTCGGGGCGCTGCGCCAGACCTCCCTGCTGGGGGAGAAGTACGTCAGCCTGGAGATGCGCCCCGGGGTCGCGCCGGAGGGGCGGCTGGCCGACCACGCCCTGATCCCCGCCAGCGACACCACCGAGGAGGCGCAGGTCGAGGACGTGTTCGGGGCGCTCTCGGCGTTGCTCAACGGCGGCGGCATCGAGCAGCTGCAGACGATCTCGGTCGAGCTGTCCAAGGCGCTCACGGGGCGCGAGAGCCAGCTGCGCAGCCTGCTGTCCGAGCTCACGACGTTCACCACCAAGCTCGATCAGCGGCGCACCGAGATCACCCACGCGCTGGACAGCCTGGACCGGCTCGCGATCACCCTCAAGGCCCAGCGCCAGACCATCACGACGGCGCTGGACAAGATCGCGCCAGGGTTGACCGTGCTCGACAACTCCCGTAAGGACCTCGAGGCGCTGCTGGCGGGTCTCGACCGGCTCGGCGCCGTCGCGGTCCGGGTGGAGAACCGCACCCAGGCCGACACCGTCGCCGACCTGCGCGCGCTGCAGCCGACCCTCGACCGACTCCAGCAATCCGGGGACAACATCGTCAACTCGCTGCAGCTGCTCGTCTCCTTCCCGTTCGGGGACAACGCCTTGAAGGCGATCTTCAGCGACTACACGGGGCTCAAGGCAACGGTGAACATCGACCTCAGGCCCGGGTCGCCGGCCAACGTGCTCGGTCCGAACGGCGCATGCGGTGCGCTGCCCTCGTCGCTTCCCGGCGCGGTGCCCAGCGGGTGCGGGACACTCGGCGGCGTGGTCAACGGCGTGACCGGGGGGTTGGTGCCCACCACCGGAGCCAGCCTCCCCGGTCTCCCGGGCGTTGGCGTCGGCGGGGTGGTGGGCGGCCTGTCTGGTGGTCTGACCGGTCAGTCGGGCGCCGCGTCCACCGCGCCGTCCGCCTCGCCAGCCCCCAGCGCGGGCAGCCAGCCTGCGCCGGCCGACAGCGGGTCGCCGGGGGCGGCCCAGACCACGCAGAGTCCCGGCAGCGGGCTCGCGACGTTGCTGGGAGGTGGCAGGTGATCTCGCGTCAGGTCAGGGTGCAGCTGGTGCTGTTCGCCCTCCTCGGGCTGCTGTTCATGGGGCTCGCGGGCTTCCAGTACGTCGGATTCGACAAAGTGATCAACCGACCCTTCAAGGTCACCGCCTACTTCGCCAAGAGCGGCGGGATCTTCCCCAACGCCGAGGTGACCTACCGCGGTGTCGGGGTCGGCAAGGTCGGCGCCCTGAAGCTGACCAAGGACGGCGTGGCCGCCGAGCTGATGATCGACAAGGGCAAGCAGGTGCCGCGCGACACCGATGCCGTGGTGGCTGACCTGTCTTTCGTGGGCGAGCAGTACGTCGATCTGCAGCCGCTGTCGGCCGCCGGTCCGATGCTGCGCGAGGGCGACACCATCCCGCTGGAGCACACCAGGACCCCACTGTCGGACAGCGACTTCCTGGTCGGGCTCGACAAGCTGGTCAACAGCGTGCCGCGCGAGGACCTGCGGGTGGTCGTCGACGAGCTCGGCAAGGCGACCGACAACCTCGGCCCAACCCTCACTGCGCTCGTCGACCGGGGCAACCACCTCACCAAGACGCTGTCGGACAACCTGCCGCAGCAGCTGCAGCTGATCCAGCAGAGCAAGCAGGTGCTAGCTACTGCGAACTACACCAGCGGAGCTTTCAAGGACAGCGGCCGGCGGCTGGCCTCGGTGGTGCAGCAGTTGCGCGACAGCAACCCCGACATCACGGCCACCTTCACCCACGGCGTCTACTCCGCTCAGCAGATCGACGCGCTGCTGAAGGAGAATGAAGGCAAGCTCCCGTCGCTGCTCAATAATCTGATCACCTTGGGCCAGATCCAGGACCTGCGGCTGCCCGCCATCAAGCAGCTGCTGCTGGTCTACCCCGAGGACATCCGCAACGGCTTCTACAACGCGCCGGGTGACGGCACCTCGCACTTCGGGCTGAACTTCGATCAGGCGGTCCCGGTCTGCACCAGCGGCTACGAAGCAACCAAGAGGCGCAGCGGGGAGGCCACCCCGAGCAACGTGCCGGCCAACACCGGCGCCTTTTGCAACCTGCCGACGAACTCACCGACCGAGGTCAAGGGCTCCCGCAACGCCCCCCGGCCGCCGGGGGACACCACCGACCCGGCGCTCAAGCCAGGAGGTGCCGCTGCCGCCAGCACGGACGGGTCCACCGGCGACCTGTCCGGCAACAGCGTGGCCCGGGCCGTCGGTTACGACCCGCTCAACCAAGTCGTCGGGGCCCCCGACGGCTCGAGCTACATCCTGAAGCCGGTCAACGCGAACGCCTTCGTCTACCCCGGGGAGGGGTGGAAGGAGCTGTACCTCGGACCGGTGTCCGGCTTCTGAGCGGCCCAGG
>JAABUL010008060.1_pt1 | contig 10933 bp, 10 predicted proteins | sample 5559151 | NCBI WGS metagenome assembly JAABUL01 (sample SAMN10711876, study PRJNA513368) | rock metagenome | isolation source: Antarctica rocks | place: Antarctica: Victoria Land, Pudding Butte sud | reverse complement strand
CCCGCAAAACCCATCGCGACAAGGTCGACCTGTTCGTCCACGACCCGGAGAAGCCGCCAATGTCAGCGACGGTCGATCCTCATCCAGCCTTGGCAAGGCCGCTGACACCGCCACCTTCCGATGTCAAGAGTCGACGAAAGCTCGCTGACGATGATGATGAGATGGAGACCCCGGTGAAAAAGGAGCGAAGACCTGCCGCGCCGCAAGCAAAGCAACAAGAGCAACTGCTTGCCGGTGTGCCCAATGATCTTCTCCTACCAGGAGCCATTGTCACGCTGGCAGTGGTCATCGTAGGGGTTTTTGCTTTTAGCCGTTCGAACAAATAACAGCTATTCTTGCGGTTTCTCGGAATATCGACTTACTCGGCATAGTCGCTACTTCTCCATGTCTGACGATTCCTTCTGCACTGGACTCTTGGTAGAGGGATCATGGCCGGGAGGCGCAAATGCTTGTGTTTGTAGTTTGTAGCAATCAGCTATTAGCAGTCAAATAGCCGAAGTATAATCCCTTTTCAAGAGAAGGTTCGCCGGACATCGAAGACGGTGAAGCCGGAACTTGCACCGAGCCAGAAATTACGCCTTGAGAACAATTGTTACGAAGAGTGCAAGGAATCTATGGTTGACATCGATGCGCAGGGAATGTCTAATGTCTACACAACATCATGCTGAACAGATCGTTCAGACGTAAATATTACGGGCATAGGACATGCGTGTTCTTTGGCATACCTCAAGGTCTTTCATTGTGAATTCGCGTAGGGGTGTAGGGCTCAATCAGAGGGGGGTAGGCACTCTCGTGCTACTGCAGCTTCCCGCTTGCGCGAACTCTTGCCTCGACACTTTTTTTGAGTCAACGTTCATGAATGCCCGCCCAAACAAAACAACAAGTCGCGCGAGGGCATTATTCATGCGCTCACCAGAGCACTGGCCTTGCTTCTGTGTTTGCCACGTCGACGACTATGCAAATGCTGTATGACTCTGCAAGAATTCAGTGCCTAACCAACCCTAGACACCACCAGTATTTCGGTGCGGTCAACTCCGCGTCCACTCGCGTGCTTTGGGAGTGAGCCTCTTCTCTTACATACAGCTTCATTACCACCACAGCCAAGCTAGGCAGCTAGACAGAAGCGATGTCTCAATTACCGCCCCAGATCCACGCAGCTTTGACTCAGCTCCTTGACGGCTTGGCCTCGCCTGACAACAAGACGCGCGCGCTTGCAGAGGAACAACTCAACACTGAATGGGTTGCTCAACGCCCCGATTACTTACTAACTGGCCTGGTAGAGCAGATGCACAGTTCCCCCGAACCATCGGTATGAAGTCACTGCTTGCTGCATCACCTCAAAAATTAGTCCGTGGCTGATCCTCATTTCATGCAGACAAGATCATTTGCAGCTGTACTTTTCCGGCGCATCGCATCGAAAGCCCGGAAATCTCCTGGAAGTGATGACTCGAAGGAGTTGTTCGGGACATTACAAAATGCAGTCAAAGAGGCAATACGGGCAAAATTATTGGAATGTCTGCAGAACGAGACGCTGTTGCACGTAAGGCACAAGGTCGGCGATGCCGTTGCGGAAATCGCGCGCCAATATACCGATTCAGGTACACATTCAACACCATTCTGAGTGTAATCGATGAGGGGACGTGGCTGACCGGTCATACCTAGACGAGAACTGGCCAGGGCTTTTACAAGCTCTCTTTAACGCAAGCCAGTCGCCGGACGCCGGTCAGAGAGAGAATGCCTTCCGCATATTTACGGCTACCCCGGGTATAATAGAACAGCAACATGAGGGTACGGTCTTGGGAGCCTTCGCCAAAGGATTCAAGGATGAAGATGTCTCGGTGCGCCAATCCGGCCGTTCGTCGAGGAATTATATGTTGACAGATCAGGCAGGTCAGACTAGCGGCGATGGAAGCATTCGCATCGTTCTTCGGTTCTTGCCCCAAGAAAACACAGAAGCAATATCACAAGTTGATACCAGATCTCCTCAACGTTCTACCGCCCTTGAAGGAGGCCGGCGACTCAGAAAATCTTACCCAAGCCTTGATGGCCTTGACCGAGCTCGCCGAAGAGGCACCTATGATGTTCAAAAACCTCTTCTCCAACCTCGTCGCATTTAGTGTTTCGGTCATCCAGGATAAAGACCTCGACAATCAGACGCGGCAGAATGCGTTGGAGCTCATGGGCACTTTTGCCGATTATGCGGCCAACATGTGCAAGAAAGACCCATCATACACTTCAGATATGGTCACTCAGTGTCTAAGCCTGATGACTGATGTTGGAGCAGACGACGATGATGCGTCAGAGTGGAATGCCGCCGAAGATGTATGTGCCTACGTTAAGAGAGTGCAAACCTCGTGCTGATAGTGGCATAGCTTGATGCTGAAGAAAGTGACTTGAATCACGTCGCTGGGGAGCAGGCTATGGATCGACTCGCGAACAAGCTTGGGGGCCAGGCCATACTACCACCAACTTTCAATTGGCTTCCTCGAATGATGACTTCCCAAGCCTGGCGAGATCGACACGCAGCACTGATGGCGATCTCAGCAATCTCGGAGGGCTGTCGGGATCTAATGGTCGGCGAACTGGACAAAGTTCTAGATCTAGTGGTACCAGCTCTGCGAGACAGTCACCCACGAGTTCGATGGGCCGGTTGTAACGCACTTGGCCAGATGAGTACCGATTTTGCTGGTACCATGCAGTCAAAATACCACAACGTCGTCTTGAGGAACATCATACCGGTACTGGAATCACCTGAGCCCCGAATTCAGTCTCACGCGGCCGCCGCGCTTGTCAATTTCTGCGAAGAGGCTGAGAAGGCCATTCTCGAACCCTATCTCGACGACCTTCTAAACCATCTACTCGTCCTACTACGTAGCCCAAAACGATATGTTCAAGAACAGGCCCTCTCCACAATTGCAACCATAGCCGATTCTGCCGAAACCGCTTTCGACAAGTACTATGCCACACTCATGCCACTCTTATTCGGCGTCTTGAGAGAAGAGCAGTCGAAAGAGCTTCGGCTCCTCAGAGCGAAAGCCATGGAATGCGCTACGTTAATAGGTAGGATTACATGAGTCCCCTCGCCTACCCAGTAGACTAGGTAAAGCTAACCTTTCGAAGCACTGGCCGTCGGTAAGACCAGGATGGGTCAAGATGCGCTTGATTTGGTACAAATTTTGGGTAACATTCAAGGTATGCTTGCTTTGGCATTCCCCTCAACTCCGTGGCTACTGACAAAACTCCAGCAAACATCACTGATGCAGACGATCCACAATCACAATACTTACTGCACTGCTGGGGGCGTATGTGTCGTGTCCTTGCTGAAGACTTCATTCCATATTTAAGCGGAGTCATGCCACCTCTGATGGAGCTTGCTAGTGCGAAAGCTGACATACAGCTTCTCGATGACGACGAGCAAATTTCGAACTTTGAACAGGAGGAGGGTTGGGAGCTTGTACCCCTCAAAGGCAAAGTCATCGGAATCAAGACCTCGGCTCTGGAAGAGAAGCACATGGCTATCGAGCTGATCATGATCTACGCACAGCAATTGGAGGCTGCGTTCGAACCATACGTCGTGGAAATACTCGAAAAGGTCGTTCTGCCTGGCTTAGCATTTTTCTTCCACGACCCCGTTAGAGTTGCTTCAGCAAAAAGCGTGCCAATGCTTCTGAACTCATATAAGAGAGCGCACGGCGATAGATCACCTCAGATGGCTAAGCTTTGGGCGTCAACAGTCGAGAAGATACTTGAGGTTCTAAGCGCAGAGCCGGCCATTGATACTCTCGCCGAGATGTACCAATGCTTTTACGAATCCGTCGAGGTTCTTGGCAAGAACTCCCTGACCTCAGCACATATGTCAGCCTTTATTGACTCCGCGCAATCAACTCTAGAAGACTACCAAAAGAGGGTCAAAAGACGTGATGAAGAGACTCAAGAAACCGAAGAGGACGAGGAACTGTCCGAAGATGCCATGATAGCCATTGAGGACGACCAAAACCTTCTATCCGACATGAACAAAGCCTTCCATACGATATTCAAGAATCAGGAAACATCATTCCTACCTGCGTGGTCTCGCCTTCTCCCGTACTACGACGCCTTCATTACAAGCCGTGCTGATTCCACACAGCGTCAGTGGGCGCTATGTATCATGGACGATGTGCTCGAGTTCTGTGGTGATCAGAGCTGGAGCTATCAAAATCATATTCGGCAGCCACTTATTAACGGTATACAAGACGACGTCCCAGCAAATCGGCAAGCTGCTTGCTACGGTGTCGGCATAGCAGCACAGAAAGGTGGCGCTCCATGGTCAGACTTTGTGGCAGAGAGTTTACCGGCATTATTTGCGGCTTGTCAACGACCCGATGCGCGAGAAGACGATCATGTGTTCGCAACTGAGAACGCTTGTGCAAGTATTGCCAAGATCTTGCAGGCAAATCCGAGCAAGGTAATGAATGTGCAGGAAGTCCTAGCCCATTGGATCAATACTCTACCAGTAATCAATGACGAAGAAGCTGCACCATACGCCTATATGTTCCTCGCGCAGCTTATAGATCAGTAAGTCTCACCACCGAACCATGGGCTCCGGATTTTCAATTCTCTGATGCGTGTGCGCAGACGAAATCAAGCCGTTGTTGCTGCTGCTAGCCCGGTCTTCCAAGCCATTGTCCAGGCTCTTGAAGCGGAAACAATACAGGGCACTACGGCGCAGCGAGTTGTCGTAGCTTCGAAGAAGCTTGTCCAGATGGCAGGCATTGATGCCAATGGTATACTATCAACCCTGAGTCCGGAGACACAGCATAATGTTAGGGCATGGTTTGCTTCATGATATGGAGGCAGAGTTTGATCTTGGCCAACGTGTTATGACGATGGGTCTCTAATGTGGGATGAGAAATACGGCGTGATGTACGGGCGCTTTGGACAAGAGCATTCGCATGTTCAGGAGGCTCACTGTGGAGAGGGATCCTCTGCCGCGTTCAGGCCCATTTTTGTGATGCAAAGAGCTAGCATTGTAATCCTAGATTTGAACGGTTTCCAAGAAGAAGTAGCTGGGGAGAATCAGATAATAATTTGACTTGTCTGACCAACGAGGCTTCTCGTTCTACCCACTATTGTCAAAAATAGCCAGGCACCCAGTGAAAAAGCACCATCTTTATTACCCTCGCTTGACCCTAGCGCCGAGTGCCAAGACATGCCTATCACTTCGCGGAACGCGTTGAAAATTCCGTGACCTGAATTCATACTTTACTGGCAGACTACAAACCCAAGAGAACTGGATCCGGGACCAACAATCGTGGAAAGAAAGAATCTGTCAATTTGCTAGCTTCAAAATATCAGGCCTGGGCACAGCTGTCCGAGAAATACAAGCTCCAATGAGCTTGCAGCCTGTCCGTGGACCTGCGAGTAACAAGGCGCCATAATGAGTTTCGGGGGACAGACTCCTACAATCATCGTCCTGAAGGAAGGTACCGATGCGTCACAGGGAAAGGGCCAGATAATATCAAACATCCAGGCGTGCCTCGCAGTACAAGATACTATCAGAAGCACGCTGGGGCCATATGGCGGTGACCTGTTAATGGTCGATGCAAATGGCAAGCAGACCATCACGAACGATGGCGCAACGGTTATGAAGGTCAGAATTGTCCAGATAATCATTTTTCGTCAGCTAGCTAATCAGCACAGCTCCTCGACATTGTTCATCCTGCAGCACGAATTCTTACAGATATAGCCCGCTCACAAGATGCTGAGGTTGGCGATGGTACAACATCGGTGGTCGTCCTTGCTGGGGAGATACTCAAGGAGGTCAAGGAGCACGTCGAACAAGGTGTCAGCTCGCAAACCATCATCAAAGGTCTGCGGAGAGCGTCAGCCATGGCCGTAAACAAAATTAAGGAAATCGCCGTCAGTACGAATGAAGGCAACAAGCGAGAGACGTTGAGAAGATTAGCTGCTACGGCCATGAGCAGCAAATTAATACACCGAAATGCAGACTTCTTCACTAAGAGTATGACCCGCTCCTCTGATAGATCGCGCAGGAGCCAGACGGTGCTAATGCCTCTCATAGTGGTCGTCGACGCTGTTCTCTCCCTGGATCAAGAGGATCTTAATGAGAAGCTTATTGGAATCAAGAAAATTACCGGAGGTGCCTTGCAAGACTCCCTGTTCGTTAATGGGGTAGCTTTCAAGAAGACCTTTTCATACGCTGGCTTCGAGCAACAGCCGAAAACTTTCACGAACCCAAAGATCGTCTGCCTGAACGTGGAACTCGAACTCAAGAGCGAGAAAGATAACGCAGAAGTTAGGGTGGACCAAGTCTCCGAATACCAGGCAATTGTGGATGCCGAGTGGCAGATTATCTATAACAAGATGGAGGCCTTGTATCAAACAGGCGCAAAAGTAGTCCTGAGCAAATTGCCAATTGGAGACCTAGCTACTCAGTCCGTGACATCTACGCATGCCCTCATAGTGAGCTAACATGCGAGCAGATATTTTGCCGATCGAGATGTGTTTTGCGCAGGCCGAGTTTCTTCAGATGATCTCGAGCGTGTGGTCCAAGCGACCGGCGGCACCATATCGTCGACGTGCTCAGACATTCAGCCTCAACATCTGGGAACCTGTGAGCGTTTTGAGGAACGCCAAATAGGGAGCGAGAGATTCAATTTCTTTGAAGGCTGCCCAGCAGCCAAAACGTGCACCTTGGTGCTGCGAGGTGGGGCTGAGCAGTTCATTGCAGAGGTTGAAAGGAGTCTGCACGACGCTATCATGATCGTAAAGCGAGCGATACGCAATAACAACATCGTTGCAGGAGGTGGTGCTTGTGAGGTATGTTTCTGCGCGGGAATTGCAAGCTCGTTTTTGACGTGCAGCTGTAGATGGAGGTCTCGGCATACCTCCATAAATTTGCGGACCAGAACGTCCCGCGGAAACAGCAGGCAATCATCAAGTCCTTTGCCAAAGCTCTTGAGGTCATACCGCGACAGCTGTGCGATAATGCAGGCTTTGATGCCACGAACATCTTGACACGTTTGCGGGTCGAGCATCGGAAAGGTAATGTTTGGGCAGGCGTAGACTTCGACAATGAGGGCGTCAGGGACAACCTTAAAGCATTCATTTGGGAGCCAAGTCTCGTCAAGGTCAACGCCATCCAGGCGGCAGTTGAGGCGAGCTGTCTGATTCTCAGCGTTGATGAGACAATAAGTATGTTCTCGACTCTTTCTGCAAGCAACGAAGCGAGTCTAATGAAAGTTGCAGAGAACGAGCAGTCGGAACAGCCACAGGCACCGCAACGAGGCCTACCACCAGGCGCTGCTCAACGAGCGATACGTGGCAGAGGAAGAGGAATGCCGCGGAGATGACGACAAATGACGAGCTCCACGTGAAAATGCTCAAGCGCGGTCGAAATAAAGCTTACCATACCAAGAAAAAGCTTGCGAATATCATCACGAACTCGTCAAATCCACGTATTGACATGCTCGTCCACTATCCTACCTGGCGTCAGTTGTTTGGTTTTTTGGCTTCCCCCCCCTCATCTCCAACGCCACCACTACTAGGGGTTATTCTCCCTTCACCCTCCCCTTCTCCACTCTCATCTCCACCGATGTCATCCCACGCCTCATTATCCTCATGCGCTTCGACAACGCCAACCTCCTGTCCGGCCAATTCAAGGTCCTCTTCCCCATCTTGCGGTACGACTCCGTAGCCCTTTCTCCTTCTTTTCCTCTCAAGCATTCGCTTGTGGTACAACAAGCACAGGCCTAGCGCTGCCAGCGATCCGGCGACATTGGCCGCTATGTTGATGGGGTCGAACGTGCGCCCTGTCAGGATACCCTGTGCGAGTTCCGAACCCAGGCCAAGAGAGAAAGTGACAACGAGTAGAGTAAGGTTGAGGACACGGCGGCGGGTGGTGTCGAGAATGAAGTAGAATGCGATCGTCAGGAGGAAGAAGGTGATGAAGTGGAGAATCTTCTCGTTGACTTGTGGGATCTGGAGGGCGCTGAGGCCTAGGTAGGCGGCAGCTAGTGTGAGAAACACGAAAGCACCTTCAATGGTCTTGTTAGTTGTGATATATTCGTGGGCAGAGCGTGGACTGACCAGCGAACGGGTATCGTACTCGCATGATGGCTGGATCGGCAGATTGCGGACATTCAAGTCTTTCAGTGAAATAGCATGATCGATGCGCGAGTAAGGCACTGGCAAATGATGCTCGGCAGAGCGTTGAGTCAGTAGCAGTTGAAGGGGGAGTGAGGTGGTTTGAAGAGCTATTTGTTGCGCCGCAGTCCAATAGCTTGCTGAGTCATCCGGTGGTCTGGGTGTCTCCCCGAAACAACGGGAACTGCACTCCATCCCAAGCAGATGAGCGCACCCAAATCTCGACAACTTTGCCATCAACTCACCACCCCCAATCATCTCCAAAACCCCCCAAATCTCGCCTACCATCTCGGCGACCCAATGTCTACCTCGCAATGTGAATTTTACTAGGCCGCGATCCATCATCGACGCCGTGCGACGGTGCTCCCACCGTGGAGCGACCCCCCCCTGCTTGGGCGAGGGGCCATGAATTGAGCGATGTCTGCGCTCAGAAACAACTTCACCCACTCCCACTCCAATATCGGCTCCCAAGTGCGTGATGCGCTTCAGATAAACGGCTTCCCTGTCCATCCTGCTCGTTCCAGATCACCCAATGCCCTTCACCCCTTACACCTGACCAGTACTCTTGAGAGCGAGCTGGGGGCCGAGGATGATCCGAAATCTTCAATCTTCAAGGACTTGTTACAGAAGAGCGAGCAGCGATTCGAAGCACTGTTCGGTGGGGGACACATATCGATCGCTGAAAAGCCCACAGAGGCTCAAGATGTTGAATCACGAGATGACGGTCTTAGGGAGGAGGCGCATCATCCCAAAGTTGTTATTCCGTCAAAGCGGCCTGCCCGAGCTATAGATGAAAATAACTATGACGACGAGGACTCGGAGGGCGAGGATGACGCCCCCGCGAACGTCTCGCCACTCAAAGCTAAGAGCACTGGCATATGCGTGCCTCCAGCTTTACCGTCGACACCTATGCGGAGGAACCTGTCCTTTGGCTCAGCAGCGAACAGCGTCAAAGGCACGCCGTCCTCGAACACTGGCAAGAGCTCCGAGGATGTTAGGAAAAGACTTGAAGAGGATAAGAAAGCGACTGAGGATGCGGCTAAACGGAGCTTCTACACGCAATTCCATACCATCGAGAGCGATAGAGATGCTATGCTTGATCAGAAGAAGCTGGAAGAGCTTGACCGTCAGGTAGATGTAGACATGAACGGTTCGGGTGGTCATGGAAACAGTGCGAACCATGCTTTGGGGAATGGCCAGCAAGGAACACTAAGCCAAGCCAACCTTGGGGCCTCGAGTCTAACGCTTAAGCATTTGATTGCCCGTATCGATTCCAAGAGAAACCAAGTCAAAGCTTCAGACGCCGAGTTGAGGAGTTTGATGAGCGAAGTCAGGAAGAACCGAAGCAAGTGGAACAACGAAGAGAAAGTTGGGCAAGAAGAGCTCTACGAGGCCATTGAGAAGGTTCTGAGCGAGCTGAAAGCCATGACCGAGCACTCCACGGCCTTTTTGACAAGGGTCAACAAGCGGGAGGCTCCTGACTACTATAATGGTATTGTTGATTCATCGTCTCCCAGTGTAACCTGCTGACGATCGCTCTTTCCAGTCATCAAACATCCGATGGATCTTGGCTCTATGACCAAAAAGCTTAAAGGTATCCAGTACAAGTCCAAGCAGGAATTCGTCGATGACCTCAACCTTATCTGGGCAAATTGCCTTAAGTACAACGGTAACCCAGACCACTTCCTGCGCCGCCATGCTCTGTTCATGCGTAAAGAGACGGAGAAGCTTGTACCTCTCATTCCTGCCATAGTAATCCGGGATCGTGCGGAGGTCGAAGCCGAGGAGCGACGGCAGCAACAAGCCGATGCAGACCTTGATGGTGGTGAGGAAAGCGACGAAGAGCCGATCATCGCTTCTAGAGGCCGCAAAGCACCCGGGAAGAAGACAAAGAAAGGCACTGCTCCACGCAAAGCTCCGACGGCAGCTCTCGAAGGCTCACCAGCTGCTGAAACTAAGCCACCGTTGCACTCTCTAGCGAATGGACTGGGCTCACATCTAAAAAACGAGGCTCGGAGAGCTAGCTCCGAGAACAGGGAGGGAAGCCACAAGGACTTCTCAACGCCGCCACCTGGAACACATACTCCAGCGGGTGTCAATGGTGTGGTCAACCACGATGCAACAAGCGTTCATTCTGACGGTATGGATATTGATAGCATAGACTCTACACTCAATGGCCATGGTCAGGCCGCTGGACCGGCTGGCGAAGCAGTCGATCATGATGATGCTGAATACAAAGCCTGGAAACAGGTAACCAAAAAAGACCGTGCGCTCGTAGCTGCCGACAGACATCGTCTATTCAAGGGCGATAAGATTAATCCGGACGAACCTGCTTTGCTCCGAAGCAAGGTGGGAATGAGATCATGGTTACGCAAGCAGAAGCAGGCATTGGCCGACGGCGTTCTTGGACGACAGAGAGCCGAAGCCGAAGTAACAGAAGCCGAAGAGGCAGTCCCTGGCGCAGAGACTCTAGCTGAAGGCATAGAAGGTGAAGAGGAGCGGATGCTCCCCGACTGCTATAACACTCTAGGTGGAGTACCCGACCTTTCAACCCGAACCCGATGGAAAGAGGACAACGAGGGAAAAGTCCAAGACCCGTCAGAAGAGTTCCTCCGCATAATGCCCCAAGGAGCTTTCGTCTCCGCCGAAAGTGCTGTGACCAAGAAGATCGCGGACAACATGCGACAGGTGCAACAGACACGGAAGGTATGCTCAAAGATCGCGGTTGTCAAGCAGATGCAGATACAGGCCCAGGTAAGTCTAGACTTTTGTTTAGGGGGAGACCGGA
>JAABUL010008059.1_pt1 | contig 10936 bp, 20 predicted proteins | sample 5559151 | NCBI WGS metagenome assembly JAABUL01 (sample SAMN10711876, study PRJNA513368) | rock metagenome | isolation source: Antarctica rocks | place: Antarctica: Victoria Land, Pudding Butte sud | reverse complement strand
GTTATTATAGAGGTAGCTTGATACTGGGTATAATGCATGTCTATCTAACAGCGCATATGAGAGAGGGTATCTCAGCACGTCCCGGCGTTACAGGCGGCGTTACCGGTAGTGGCGGCACTTCTAACAAGGCGGGAGTGGGTGGCGGGGATAGCAATCGAATCTGAAACGCGGAAAAGGCAAAGGACTCGATTTATGGTTCAAGGGAAGGAGACGCGATATTTCGTCATAATTGCGAAATGGGAAGAATCCAAGGTCCCCAGGATGAAGTTTGCATCCGCTTGAGCCGATGCGGGTGAGATTTACCCCCCTACGCCCAGTTCGAACTGAGAGACTAACCGTGACTTTGATTTCCAACGAGCTGCTACATGACTCTCATCGTTTTGCTGGAATCCACTGGTTGATGCCACACGGCCGGTATACCCGCCGGGATCCCGATATCATATTTACCCGCCTTCAACAACCTTTCACATGCCCCAAACAACTCTCGCGACGTATCTCTTCCCCATAGCGAGCAGGCAACATGAGGTGCTCGGACGAGCCGTTACCGAAGGCGATATTGTACTCGTGAGTGCTCCAGTCGAGCGCTACCTCCCTGTCGAGCTTCGGCCACCCCGGACTTGGATATACTGGACTGTAAAGTAAAGCTTTCTGACGCTGACGGGACCCGCACTTAGATGGCCGGCTTCTGTATGGGCGACGGTTCCGAGGTTGTGCATGTTCGAGAAGGGGTATGGTGACGACGAATATGTGATCAAACAGGTGGACATCGGTGAGTCGTCGCTCTATCCCCATGCCGTTTCGCCCCTTGTCCCCTCTGACGAAAAGAAATAAAAAAAAAACACTAATTAAGCTTGACCCGTAGCAACAGGACAGGTAAGCTTTCTCTTGACTAACCGACCATTCTCGTTGGAAAGTTCACAGGCAATGCTGATTGCAATCGTTTCGTCGTCGAGGATAGAACTTCTCCCCTGCTTACCTCAAGTCAGCTCTCTCTTAGCCACCATCGTGTGTATACTTTCCTCTACTGATCACTGTGGATTTGCTCCATAGAATCAACATGCATGGTCTCTCAGCTTCGTTCAACTCCTTGGGGAGAGATGCTGATGCAAGATGGTTTCTCTGTTAGGTACCATCCCCACTCTCGTCGTCCCCACCATCGAAAACACCGCGTCTGCCTCCTTGAGTCGATATCGTGCGCTGCGTGATACCGTTGTGCGTTGGTCCCTCACATTGATTTCTTCGCTCACGAGATTGCCCATCTCTGTACTCACTCTGTCATCCATGCTTTCACGACCTGACATCCATGCTTTCACGACCTGACATCCATCCTGACCTCGTCTTGTCGATATCGTGGTCATGGTGATCAGCGCATCTGTGACTTTCTCGACGAAGCACGGACATCCAGAACGATCAACACTACCTCTGACCACCCCGCGCCTCGGCTCACTCCAACAAGCATGCAAGGCGAGTCGCTATCGCCACTATTCCCTGAGTATCACGCTGACAATGTACGAATTCTCTCTCGGTCCAACGACGTTCCTTTCGCAATCTTCCCTCGGCCCATCAGGCAAAGAGATCTCCGACGGCCTTATCTCCCTAATCCACCTCCCCGACGTCGACCCAAACTTCCTCAACATGTCCGCCCGAGATCCCGACGAGCTCGCCGAAAAGGCTTCTTCCCATCAGGGCAGGGTGCTCGCGGACCGGCGAAGTAACCTCGACAAGTACATGATCGAGGCGAAACATCTGGCCTTCGAGGATGGAGGTACGGACGAGTATGCGATGAAGATGATTCAATTCTTGGATGAGAAGATGGCGTCCAACGAATCACTCTGGGTCATCTACAACGGACAAGCCGAGCAGGCGCGAATGGACGAGTTCTTCCAGTTGAGTAAGAATATCTGGATAGATTCATTGCCCAATGCCATGGGTAAGATCGAGGACACATTCGAGGGACCGTACACGTTTGGCAATCACGTTGTGAGTGTCGCGTCAACCATATCTCCCTACCCAACGTCTCGCAGCTGACATTGTGATCCCTGTCTAGTGCCTCGCAGACCTCCACATCATCGCATGGGTGACCCGTCTCGTTACAATCGCCGGCGGGAAGCCTGACTCACGTGGCCTCGACGCGCTTCAGGGGCAGTTGGACGGTTGGAAGATCGGACCCAGGATCCGACAATTCTGGGAAGCATGGATCGATAGGGAGAGTTTCAAGAGGACTCTGGTCCCTGCCAGCCTGGCGTTTCAGGAGACCAGGGGGACCTCGCTGGCACTGCTCGAGACGGAAAGTGCAAGGATGAGTGCTGAAAAGGAGAAGATATGATGAGGTACGTTTCGCGCTGATCTTTTCTCGACCCCCACGATTATTACTGACAGACGCAGGCTTTAACGATTTCTCGTTCTGGGATCAAGAGCTGGAGAGGTGGACGGGCGGGCAGGAGGTGGGCGGAAACCCAAAAACATCATGAGGCAATCATGTATCATAGAAACCTTGCAACTTCGCATGTGCATAGAGTGTACCAGTTCCATCGCCCCGTCATTCTTCCTTCTTTCTGTCTCGCCCATTGCTGCCATCACCATCAAACGCTTTTGCACCCTTCCCCCATCGTCCGACGTTATCTCCCCACTCATCAACAACACCCCACACATGATGCTCCTTGATGACCGGTGGGTTCCGCTCCTCGTTGGCCGGAGGTTGCCGGAGAAACTGAGGGCGCGAGTATCCCGCTTCGGCGGCATAATCATCGTCGATAGTCTCCATCGATGTCCGGGGTCCTGGACCTAGGGGAGCTGCAAGTGGTGATGACGAGGATCTTCCGATTTCCCATCGTCGTGCTTCTTTCGACAGGGGTGTCCATTCCTCCTTTGCGTATGTTGGCGAGGTTGTCATCTCCACCAACCTCGATACTGCTCTCTTCTGCTCGCGTGGCGTCGAATCAGTCCAAAGGGCTCCTCAATCTCGACGACGGGTGCTCACGTAGGCGAATCGCTCGTCCTCCCCTGTCCAGATGCCGAGCACTGCAAACGCACTAACCACCTTCCCCGCCACTTCCTCTCGCTTCTCCCGCTCGACCCGCTCGCCGGGATTGTACAGACTGACATTAGGGCGACTCGGAGCTTGCAACGATTCTGACAATGCCTCGGCTGCGAGGACGTCGTCATTCTCGCTCGAAACGGTGTCAAGGGCATCGGGGAAGAACATGGTTTCGAGGGTTGACTGAGCTCGGATAAATACTTGACAACGGGACTCATCTGAACGTCGTGATAAGCGCTGGAGTATGGGAGGATGGAGGACTAACAGAGCGCATCGACGAGATTGATGAGCCGGCGAGCCTCGTTCTTGTTCTTCAGCAGTAAGATGGGGACAGTATCGATGAAGAATGTGGAGAATGTAGACGCGAGGGAAATGTAATCAGCCGGTCCTAGTGGCTAAACGATGCATCAGGTCATATCGAAGTCCGGAAAGAGAGGTTGTCACACCTGCTCGCATAGGTCGGTGAAGGTGAAGCGGCATGCTCGGTCGGATGCAGCGGGCACCTGTACTGTCCTCCCGTAAACCGAGATCTGCATCGGGGAAGCTACGTTCTCTCAGTGAAGTCTCTTATCTTACTCCGGAAGACTCACCGCCTCGATCCTCGGTGGCATCCCGCCAGGCCGACTCGAAACCCTCATCCCCTGAATCGAACCATGATGTCGCTCTTGTCTCTCCCTCTTCAGCTCCTCTTCGCCAATCCCGTCCGCCATCGAGCTCCACCACCTCGCACCGGCTCTTCAGTGCGTCCAAGAATCCGGCCATACGATCCCGTTGGACCCCTGCGTAGTATAGGTCGTCGGGAACGCGGTTCTGCCTCGCATCAGCGGAACCTCATATCAGGCAAAGTTGGCACGTACAGAGCATGAGACGATGATCCCGCCAAGACGCCAATACCACGATAACACATCTCGTAACAGGGCAGCGGACGAGGCGTCGACCAATTGGAGCTCGTCGAAGCTGTGGTAGCGTTAGCATTTAGCTCATTCTTGAAGCAGACAGGCTTACTAGAGGATATGGTATTCCAGTATCATATTTCTCGCAACTGATTACTCAGCATGGAGCTAAGCTCCAGCGGCCGCACACTCACTGACGAAAGGAATCGTCTCGTCCCTCCCGGTCCACCCCCTAACCTGCTGTCCATCCTCATCATCCCATCTCCCACCCGCGAATACCGCTCTCCAGCCCTTCTTCGCGGCGACCTCCATATTCTCCGTCGTACTTTCCGCGGTCGTATCGTTCTTTATCCGCTGCATCTCTGTGAAGACCTGCTGGTAGAGGTGGAGGGTGAAGGCGTGGTAGTGCCATCGTCGCTTTGCGGGGGTTGGGAGGAGCTGGAAGAAAAGAGAGAGGAGGAGAGATTTGCCGGTACCTGATGGTGTGAGCGACTGTCGAGGCGTGCAACTAGGAACTTACCTGGTGGACCGGTTATCAGCATGCCCTGCACCGGACACATCAGCTACTGAACCAAGAACGACGGCAACAAGCATGACGACATACCTTCGGCGTGGTGAGATTAGCCAACTCCTCCTCCCCGCTCAGTACCCTGACCAGCGCTCTCTCCCTTTCCCCATCCCCAAAGCCATCCGCTCGTCCTTTGCCATTCCACCATGATCCACCTCCCTGCTGCTGGGCTCGAGCTCGTAGCGGAGCGGACGGGGTGAGTTTGACAAGAAGGTCAAGCGGCGGCTCATAGCCTTCCAGCTCTACCAGCAGGTGTCGCAGCTATCAACAGACATGAGCTTGAGGCGGATGGGGTGCAGCGATGAGAGACACCTTCATGACACATCGGACTTGCTCATCATCCCATCTCAATCTGCCCTGAGCTACCCATCCACGATAGAGTTCGAGCAGATCGGTACTCGCAGGCAGATCGCCGGTAGGACTGTTCTCTCGCTCGACTTGAGTACTTGTCGAAGCATGCCGTATAGTGTGTCCTCGCTTATGGAGCGGATCGATGTCAGGGTTGCCCCGCTTGACTCCCCGGAGGTACTGGATCGTCCTGATAGTCCGAGGGTTTCGTCCCGCTACGATGACGGCTTTTCCAGCCAAGGCAGAACGTGTTCCGACCTGTCGAGTCGCCAAGGAGTGCATATTGCCCTCGTGGTCTTACTGAGTAAAGCGATCACGTCCTCCATCGACCATATCCAATTGTGGAGTCCCCGCGAAATGCGATCGGCGATCGGGTAACTTTACCCGAATCACCTTGAATGCCAATCCCCCTTCATTCATATTCCCTTTCTTCGCCCGACTACCCCCGGAACAACGATCAAGACATTTCAGCTTATACTCACAAGTCATGTCCGCTCTCCGTATCCTTCCTCGCCTCCATCTTCCCCCCACAACATCGTCCGCTGTCCGATACTTTCGCACGACCCCCACAGCCCTTTCATCAGCCGGATACGGTGATCCCCAAGACGAAAGGGCCGACAACCACACGCCGACACCTTCTTCTACTCCCGACCCTCAGCCCGGAGGGCAGGGGAAAGGCCCAGGGGCAAGATCGGGCAGCACGGATCCAGAGGTGTCAACAGGGAGCACTGGGAGAGCAGGCGGTGAAGAGGGGGCCGGAGGGGGAATTGAGGGTGTTTCGGCGAGTGACATCAAGGAAACGAAGAAGGTCGGGGAGGACCCAAAGCAAGAGGAGGTCGGCGGAGCGGGTCCTATTGGCGGATGAGGTGGGTGAGCATCTCTACTGAACTAGTGAATGATCAGAATAATGGATGATACAGTGCATGGTGATCAAGAACGAAGGTATGAATATGAAGGGAATATATGCAGTGGATTCGACATGATGATGATGCGGTGGTGCGGGCGTGACGATAGATGCTGTGACGTAGGCATGATGCAGTCGTAAGCTGGGGTCGTGAAAAATGGAGCAGGATCGTGTGATGGCGGATCCAGACGGCCTTTATGACTTGAGGGTCTTGATGAACTCTGCGAACGTTTTCCGGAAGTCTTTTGCCTGCTCCGAGCGTAGGCTCCGGATGAGCTGCTCGGCAAAGTTGGGCGGGCATTGCAGTCTCGGCAGGAGATCTCTCACGAGGAAGTCGATGGCTTCTTGCCCGCGAGCTTGGAGCGTATTTCGAAGGAGCATGGCAATCTCGTATAGTACCTAAGGTGTTTATCAGTGTCAGATCAATGAGGGAGGTGATTCGCTCACAGGCTGACCGCCGCGCGTGGAAAATTTGGGGTTCGCGGGGACCTCGAAGCAAGCAGGTATCAACCGATGATAGATGAAATTCTCATAGCCCGGCAGCGCTTGGGCGGCTCGATCTTTCTTGGCGATGATGTGCTGGTTCGTCGCCACAGCGGTCCCATTGGCGACGGCCTTACTCTTCTCCGAGATGGCGCTGTCGGCAAACACGCTTGGCTTTGCCGCGGCGTCTGCCGACGTGCCCCAGGCAATGACGCTCTTTGCGAAGAAGCTGAACGCGATTCGCTGAGAGTTTACGTCAGAGCAGTCGTTTGCGAGGTTCAGCAGTGCCGAGAGGACGTTTTCGAACTCTGGCTTGTTCCTGGTGGTAATAAATACGCCGTCGAGGTTGGCGTTCATCAGGGCGGTGAAAAAGCCGAGATAGGTGTCTTTGAGTCGGCGGTGAATATTTGCTTCGTCGGTGCCCGTTATCGGAGCTTGCAGGATGGCGAAGATGCGGGATAGCAAGGGAAGGAGGAGCATGTCCATGGTTTCGAAGGTGTTGGTCTGTCGGGATCAGCTCGTATTTTGAATCAGCAGGACTCATTCACCTTTAGACGATGCATGAGGAGGCCGAGGAAGGTCATGAAATCGACGAGCTCGGACGGCTCAAATTCGGTCACCACATTCGAGACGAATTGTGGGACGAGCTCGGCAATGGTGGAACCGATGGCATTGACAAGCTGTGAGAAAGCAAAACGGGCCTATACGATTCTCAGCGGAATCCTGATGCAATATACCACCGCTCACCGAGTCACGGACTACGCGCTGTGTTTTCATGACATCCAATGCTTGGAGAAGCGCCTCAGTCATCTGCTTGAAGGGTGGCTGATACGGCACATCTTCCAGCTGAGCATCGGAAGCTTGCGGAAAGCCCTTGGCGAAGTTGCCAAGCGCCATGAGGTAGTGGTGGACTTTGAGCACAGCTTGAAGGTCTTCAGGCGATTTGCGATACCGTTCCAGGCCTGAACCAATTCCGGACATGATTGGACCTGCGATAGCCTCGAGTAGGCTCATCTGCCGCGCCGCATCGTTCCTCGTGAGGTAAACGAGATTGCCCGCCGCTTCGAACAAGTGAAGCTGATCTTGGAAGTATGTCTTGCCAGTGGTCGCTTTGAGCAGCAGGTCATCTTCTGGTGTGTCCGCCTCGGGGAGCTTAGCGTCGATAGTCATAACGTCCTGGAATTTAGCACTGTCGAAGGGATATCTGACTCACCCTCATGCTCTCCAAGATTGGTGGTACCACTTCCAGCTCCAGCTCCTGCTTGCACTCCTTGACGAATTTGGTGAAAAGGTAGAAGCACCTGCGTCGCACTCCTATGTCAGGGTGGTGAATCCCCCTGTCGTCAGCGCGGAATCATATAGTAGCTCACCTCTCATCAAGCATGGCTTCGAACATCGGCTGCACCGAGCCAGGCTTAGATTTCCAGAACTCGATGTAGCGCACTGCCGCCTCGAAATACTGCAGTGTGACGCTGGGATGAGGGTACGAAGCGATGTTGGAAGTGAGACAGAGGGTGAGAAGGTGACCGAGTGGTGTTAAGGGAAACTGGTCGTAATCGATCTTATCCTTCGAGCCGCCGTAGTAGACACCAGGGATCGGCTCAGCGAGACCGTCCTCGCTCATCCCATCTGTCAATGTCGGTGCCGAGCGTCCGCTCGCCATCCCTGAGTCGACGTGAAGCTTGTTGACGCTGATGCGATGGAGTCGGTCTCGCCCAGCCTTCCTCCCCATCTCGTCTGGAAGCTCATAAAATGCCGCTCGGGTATTGTCTGGGATCAGCAGAGTTCGACACAGAAACTCACTTTTGTTCAGCTCGCCGAAGGTGTAAACCAAGTGCATGGCAAGCTCTCCTTGCTGCCACGGTACTGCTGATGGCCCGCTAGCCCGAAGCGCTTCAAGCGTAGAGATGACAATGGCGGTAACAACCTCGGTGTGGAGGCATTTATCGATGCTGGCGATGGATTCGATATATGATCGACACATCTAAGTCTATGAGTGCATGCACTGGAACACAACCGTCACTCACGGTGCATTTGTTGCGAAATGTGGCAATCTCATCATCTGGATCAGGCTCATCTCCGCTGGGCGCCTCCCATTCTGCATCCTCCCGCCAAGCGAGCTGCCGGACCGACACGTCGAGAAGCGAGGCCAGAAATTGTCGTCGTTCCGCAGGAAGAGGGGCTGGTAGTGTTGGCGGCGGGGGCATATTCTTCTTGCTCACGTTCGTCGGAGGCGCCGATTTCGAGACATGCAGCTTCTTGTACTGAACACAGTCAGCAAGTGGCTTTGCTGTCTCAGAGTACTTACCATCCTCAATAGATCCGACACAAAGTTGGAAACAGACAATGACACCTCGGACTGCCGATCACCGAGGAAGCGCAGGAGCAAGGGTAATGCAGATTTCATCATTACGTCGGCCTCGTTGCGAAGCGTCTCGGGGATCTCTGACTGCAGAGCATCAGCAGGCTTCTTGCGGCACCCCCAAAACTACTCACGTCGTCGATAACGAGGATCAGCTCGCTGCCATAGACTGCCAGGATCCCCCCAAGCGCCGTCCTGAAAGCAGCAATGTCCGGATCGTCCTTTGTATCTCGTGTCTGCGCTTCATGAGGGTCCAGGAGGGAGACGATATCGAGCACCTTCAGCACCTGGAGTCGGTCGGCCGGTTCCTTGATGCCTTTAGCGACGAAGGTCCGGATGACGGCGGCGGCGGAGACGCGGAGGGATACGATGGGTTGACGAAGCAGGCGGTGGTAGAAGGACAGGGTGTTCGGAGTAAGGGAGACGGAAAGATCCACCCAGGCTGAGGTGTGTCAGACAGTATTGCTCCGGGAATAAGGTAGAAGCGGCCCACGAGTCCAGGTCGCCATCGTCTTCATCGCCAAATCCACCATCTCCAACCACTTCTGCTTCTCCGAGTTTCCTCCACCCTCGATCACCCCCAGCCCCTTTTCTGCCAGCCCAAGCATCCCATCCACCGCTGATCGTTCATCTCCGCTCGACCTGATCACATCCCGGATCATCCCATCGCGTTGCTGCCGGGTCTCTGACCAGAACCTCGCGCTTCGGAATGTGGTGTCGTGGATTTCCTGCGCGATCTCACTGAGCAGTCGGGTGGCTAGTGAAGGTGGGTGAAAGTTCTGCCGCGATAATGAGGTGTCTGGCGGGGAGAGGAGAGCAAGGAAGGGTTGGAGGAAAGTGGGGATGGTGTCGGGGTAAACATTCAGGAAGAGATGGGCAACGGTAAAGGCGAGTTTATTGCGAAGGTCTGAAGGGGTGAGCGGACTCAGCCCGCGATATGCCACTCACAAGTCTGGCCTCCCTCGCACGGTCCCTCCACCCATTCCGTCTTCACAAAGTCGACTAATGCTCGATACATGGCCTGCATGGAATCGGCGCTGATTGCGCTGGATCTACAGAGACTCTATAAGCACCGGCTTCCCTATTCGGACCAATGGGGGAAGGCTTTCGGCCCATGATCCAATGCTCAAAGCTAGCACTCACTTGCGCAACAGCGCCTCATCCACCACCTGTCCGCAGAACATTCTCAGCTCCGTATCGAGCTTCTCCTTCCCATCCTTGCCCACTGAAGACGGTCCAGGAGCTCCAGCTCCTTGTAGGTACAGTGAAAAGCAATCCTAGACCTCTCGTCAGCTTTCCCTTGCCACTGCTTCTGTTGTCCGCCAGTCCCTCTTGCTGGTTCAAGGAGCAGCTCGAGAGATGAAAGTCGGAGAAGCGCTCACCTGCCAGGTCTCCTCGCATAGCTCTCTGACCTTGCTCAGATAATCGATGGCTTGTTGCTTGAGCGTAGGGTCAAGGTGAAGATCCCCACTGCCAGCTATCCGAACCGCTTGAGGAATGTTGGTGAGATGAGGGGATTGGGTGAGGGCCATAGCGCCGGTAGTATGCAGACCGGAATAGGAACGAGAATGAAGGTATCTTGGCTACTTGATATGCAAAGTATGACCGAACGAAAGCTATCCCAAAGAGAAGACGGAAAGACGACAATGCAGCAGAGTCAAGACTCAGAAACATTTGTGAAACGCAAATACATTTAATCGTGCTTTCAATTACTTAATTATGCTCTAATTTTCCTAGTCCTCGGGATTCTAGCTCTATTGCGCGTAATATGAGCTCCAGAAATCGGTCCAGAAATCTGATTTCTAGGTCGTCTCCTCTCGTCAAAAACGTTGGGACGCCTCCCCGTTCGGCAAATGCGCCGAGAAGGAATACTTTTGCGCCTTGCTCATGTGTGATGATTCTCTCCGGCAATGCCTCCGGCTGTCCGAGTCGGATCTTACGGAGACGACTCACGATCAACTCGCCGGGCGGCTGTATGGACAGTTGGGGATGAACGTCGTACCCGCTGCAGGTCCACCAGTGTCCTTGGCTTACTGAAGAGTTTGTCCTGACTCCATTGTGATGCAACGCTCAGTACAGACCCCAGGCTCTGACCTTTTGCTCAATTTACGACGAACATGTCAGAAGCGGTGCAACATTCCAAGAAGAATCTCACCAAGACCTTTCCTATTCCCAGGTCACAATGGAGAAGGCCCCCGATACCTCAAGAAGCCAGTTCCAAGAAGGCAGGCCGACCGGCCGAGAAGAATCGAGGCCACCGAAATATTCACAAGATGTTTCCTCTCGCCTAGTATTCTGGTCTGAATTCCGGACTCACTGCTCCGAAAGACGATCTACACGT
>JAABUL010008056.1_pt1 | contig 10937 bp, 6 predicted proteins | sample 5559151 | NCBI WGS metagenome assembly JAABUL01 (sample SAMN10711876, study PRJNA513368) | rock metagenome | isolation source: Antarctica rocks | place: Antarctica: Victoria Land, Pudding Butte sud | reverse complement strand
CTACCGCCGCCTGAGCAAGGACTACGAGGAGCACCCCCCCAGCAGCGAGGCGATGATCTGCATCACCATGATTCAGGTCATGCTCAAGCGCCTGGAGCACGCTGCCTGACCTTTACACACAGGCTCTTACAGAAAGGTAACACATTGTTGACAAATGGGGGGGTGTGGAAGGGCTACGCATCGCCTATAGTAGGGATAACAGCCCAGGTGACTAGCAGCGACACGCTGGATGTGTCGCGCGCGAGGGAGATAGTCGTGGCAAAGAATATCATGATTGCGTGTGGGGTGGCGGTGGCGCTGGTGGTCCCCGGAACGTCCGCCCTGGCGGCTGGCGGTCAGAGCGGGGCGCAGCGGGCGACACCTCTGGCCGCGGCGCATGGACATAAGGGTGGCCCGAGCGGCGGGGCGCATGGTCGGGACGCGGCGCATAGTCAGCGCCTGCGCCAGTTCGAGGGCGTGATCGTGGCGGTCGCCCCGGAAAGCCTGGCGCTGCGCGTCCAAGGTTCTCCGGGCGTAACGGTGACCGTGGGGCTCTCCCTGACGGGCACACGCGTAACCGTAGACGACATTGTGACCACGACAGCGGCGTTGGCCAGCGGCGAGCAGGTCCATGTGGCGGCCGCGGCCGCGACGACGAACGGCACGACGACCTATACGGCGGTGCGCATCGTGATTCAGCGACACGATGCTGACGCGACGGCGGACACCGACAACGGGCCTGACACAGGGGTGGCTGGCACCGCGCACGACCTCCGGCCGCGTCACACGACGTAGGCGGGCGCCCGATTGGGTGGTGTGGTGGTCGTCGCGGACGCAGCCCCCGCGACGACCACCGCTCTATCACGACCGCGTCGGCGTGAGACGGGGTGTCGTGACAGAGGGTTGGCGTGCGACGCCCGGAGAGCCGGCCCGATCAGCAGCCGTATCATCGACCGGTCACCGATAGACACACCACCTTTATGACCCTGCAATCGCTCCTCTGACACTTTTGTTATCAAACACGGTACACTGTCTCCTGACAGCCCTTTCTTAGCCCCCACGTTGCCCCCAAACATCCGTTTTAGGGCGTAGCCGGCCCTCATCGCGTGTTCGCTGGAAGGACAGACTGTCATGCCGCGCGCCCACCTCCGTGCCCTTCGTGTCGCCATTCTCTGTAGCGCCGCCGTCACCCTGAGCCTCGCGGGCGGTCCCGCCTCCGCCCACATCCGTACCACGCTCACCCACAGCGCGCCGACCTTCGGCCCGGTCTACGGGCGGTTCTTTCCCAACCCGACCGACAGTGGGCCGTTCACGGTCACGCCGAGCACGCCGGTCTCCTTCACGCAGCAGTTCCCCGTTATTCTCTTCAATCCTCCCGCCGACGCGAACGTGCACTGCACGCCGCCGCTCACAATAGCGGTAAATGAGGCGGCGCGGCCGATGGTCGACGTGATCCCGCAGCCGGACGGCAGTTGCACGACCATGGTGGTCGCGGGCAACGGGTACCAGGCCGGTGTCGGCCCGCTCTTCCAGTTTGAGGCCGTGTTCCTCTCGACCGTCACCGTGGCGGCGGCGGGGGACGCCACCTTCGGCCTGCTCGCGGACGACGGCTGGACGTTGGCGATGGGACCTGACGCCGCCGGGCGCCAGCCCACCTACATCGCGGGCAGCCACTACAATGCGCCGGCCACCGGCCCCTTCACGGGCTATCCCGTGGTGGGGGCGTACAACGACCACGAGGATGTGACCCGCCACACCCTCACGGTGCACTTCCCGGCGGCGGGCTCGTACCCGTTTGAGATGGACTACACCGAGCGCAACGGCGGCAACCTGGCGCTCACGTTCGAGTTGACCGTGCCGCCCGAGGTGCAGGCCACCGCGATCGCGCAGGTGCAGGCCAGCGCCACGACGGAAGCGCGGGCGACCGCCACCACGGCCGCCGCGGTACGGGCCACCTCCACCACGGAGGCGCGGGCGACGGGCACGAGCGCGGCGCGGGCCATCGCCACCACGGTTGCCGCCGTACGCGCCAGCGCCACGACGGCCGCTGAGGCGCGCGCCACCAGTGTGGCCGCGCCGTCCAGGGCCACGGCGGTCGTGGCCGCGGCGCACGCCACGGACACGGCGCTCGCCCAGGAGGCCCACACGACGACAGTCGCGCCCCTGGCCGCGACGACGACAGTCGCGCCCCTGGCCGCCACGGCCACGGCGATCGCCCAGGCTCACGCGACCGCCCGCGCATCGACGCGGGCGACGGCCGTGGCGCGGACGCGCGCGACACCCCACCCCACGGGGATGCCGCGGGGAGGATCACCGCCGACCCTCGTCGTGGCCCCGTCCACGGTCCGGCCTGGAGCCCGCGCGCGCGGGCGCGGCTGCGGCTTCGAACCCGGTGAGCCCCTTTCGCTCGCGCTGGACGGCGCCGCGGTGGACACGACGCCGTCCGTGCTCACGGCCGACACCGCAGGGTGCTTTGCCGCGACCATCGCCGTGCCGGACACGCTGCTGCGCGACGCCAACACCCTGAGCGCGTTCGGCGCGCGCACCCAGCGCGTCGCCCTGGCGACCCTGACGGGGCTCGTGCCCGTGGCGGCGCGCTTCTACTTCGCCGGCGCGCCCAACACCGCGGCCGCGCGCTCCACGCTCGCCCTGCTCAATCCGCGGCCCCAGCGCGCGCATCTCCGGCTGATCTTCTCCTTCAGTACCGGCGTAACCGTCGTGCGCACGCTCGATGTCGCGCCCGCCGCGCGGCGCACCGTCGCCGTCGCGGCCCTCGTCCCCGCCACGGGCGTCTTCGGCCTGTCCCTCACCGCCGACCAGCCGATCGTGGCGCAGCTCACGGTGCGGCGCGCGGGCCAGGATGGCGACACCCTCCTCGGCACGACGGGGCTGGGCACGACGTGGTACCTCGCCGAGGGCTACACCGGCCTGACCTTCCACGAGGACGTGTCGATCCTCAATCCTGACGCCCACGCGGCTGCATCCGTGCAGTTGCGCTTGCTGCCCGCGGGCGGTCGGGGCGGCCGCGTCGTGCCGGTGCGCGTGCCCGCGCACACGAATCTGGTGGTGGACGTCACCCGCCTGCTGCCTGGGCGCGCGCTGGGCGTCATCGCCACGGCAAACCGGCCCGTCGTGGTGGAGCGGACCCTGACCTTCGGTCCACACGGCTACGGCCTGACCATGCGCACGGGCGTTACCGTCGCCGCGACGAGCTGGCTCTTCGCCGAGGGCACGACCGTCAACCACTTCCAGACGTTCCTGACCATCCTCAACCCCAACGCGACACCCGCGCGGGTCACGGCCCGCTTCTTTGGACCGACGGGCCGCCGCCTGGCCAGCCGCGTGCTGCGACTGGCGGCGCACGCGCGCGCCACCCTCACGCTCAACGCCATCCTCACGGCCAGCGGCGTGGCCAGCGTGGTCACGAGCGACGCGTCGGTGGTGGTGGAACGGCCCGCGTACTTTGGGTCGCCCAACGCCGCGCGCGTCGCCGGCTCCGACGTGTTTGGGCGCAACGGAGTGACGCCGCGCTGGAGCTTCGCCGACGGGGACACGCGGGACAGCCGCGAGTTCCTGCTGCTTTACAACCCGACGCCGCGGGCCGTGCCGGTCGCCGTCACCTTCTACGGCGACACCGGCGCGCCGACGACGCGGCGGAGCGTCGTGCCGGCGGGCGCCCGGTCCACGCTCGACGTGAACCGCCTCCTCCCCCGCGTCGCGGGTCTCCATGGCGTCGTGGTGCGCGCCCTGAACGGGGCGGGTCTCGTCGTGGAACAAACGATCTTCGCCCCGGACCACGGCGCGCTGCGCGGAACGCAGGGTCTCGCGCAATAACCACCCCCCGCGCCGCGCCTAGCGTGCCCTCGTGCGCTGGCGCGTGGAACGGTGGACGAGAGGAGGAGGAGACGACTGTGCGTGCGAGCGCGCCTGACAATGTTCCCGGAGCCGTGCCCCCGCACATCTCGGTCGTGATTCCGACGGCCAGGCGGCCGGTGGCGGTCGCCCGCTGTTTGGCTAGCCTCACGGCGGTGGCGTATCCCTCCTGGGACATTCAGCTCGTCGATCAGAGCGACGACACGCGGACGGAGGCCGTCGCCCGGAGACTGGGGCCACGCCTGCCCGGCTTGACGTACCACCATCTGGCCGTGTGCGGGGCGGCGCGGGCGCGGAACTGGGCCATGGCGCGCGCGAGGGGAGAGCTGGTGGCGTTCCTCGACGATGACTGCACCGTGCCCGCCGACTGGCTGGAACAGGTGTGGCGCGCGTTCCGCCGCCATCCCGACGCCGCGCTCATCTTTGGGGCCGTCGCCGCCGCGCCGCACAACCCCACGACGCACTACATCCCGGCCTTCGCACCCCAGGGGGAACGGCGGCTGCGCGGGCGCCTGGCCTTTCTATCCTGCGAAGCGATGAGCGCGAGCCTGGCGGTGCGGCGCGCGGCGATCCAGGGCATCGGCCCGGTGGACGAGCAGACGGGGGCGGGGGCGCGCCTGGCGGGTGAGGACCGCGACTACACCTACCGGGCGCTGCGCGCGGGGCAGACGGTCGTGGAGACGGATGCGATCAGGGTCACGCATCACGGCGCGCGCGCCTATGCGACGGGGGAGGCGTCGCGCTTGGTGCGGCGGGCGGCGTTCGCGCAGGGGGCGCTCGATATGAAAGCGCTGCGCTGCGGAGACCCGGCGGGGGTCGTCTTTATACTCGCGCACGTCGGACAGTGCCTGGGCCGCATCGACGCGCGCCAACTCCTTGTGCGTCAGCGGCCCAGCAACGCGGCCTGGATCGTCCTGTATGTGCGTGGGCTGGTCGCGAGTCTCGCCTATGGCGTGCGGCGTGACACTCAGTTGTGGGTCGGGCCGCGGGAGGCGACGCCGCCCCAGGCCGGCGCCCCCGTGTATGCGCGGGAGCGACGTCGGTCCGGTGCCCGCCCCTGGAGTGCGCGCACGGACCGGAGGCACGGACGAGACGATGCGTCGTCGGGGTAATGGAGGGAGACGACCCCGCATCCCTCGACATGCGGGGGTGGCTCCGCGCGCAGCGATCCTCGTCAGTCGAACGCGGGCCAGGTCAACGCGGGCCGCTCCACGGCGCCATCGTGCGCGGGCCGCCTCGTGTCGCGGCCTGCGCGAGACAAGTGGCGCGCGTGGAAAGTATCGTGCTGATGTCTGACGCCAGCGGTCAGGCGCCATGACGTTGTGCCGAAAAGTCTACCGGGGGTGGCAGCTGTCGTGCTTGCATCCGTGTGTCGGCGTGCTGGTCGCGGTGGGACTAGCGGTTGCGGTCGCGGTGGGACTAGCGGTTGCGGTCGCGGTGGGACTAGCGGTTGCGGTCGCGGTGGGACTAGCGGTTGCGGTCGCGGTGGGACTAGCGGTTGCGGTCGCGGTGGGGCTATTGGTGGCGGTCGCGGTGGGGCTATTGGTGGCGGTCGCGGTGGGGCTATTGGTGGCGGTCGCGGTGGGGCTATTGGTGGCGGTTGCGGTGGGGCGTGGGGTGCTCGTCGGGGGCGGCGTGTCGGTGGGGCGTGGATCGGGCGCGGTCACTCGTGGCGTGCTGGTGGCGATCGGGCGTGGCGTGCTGGTGGCGATCGGGCGTGGCGTGCTGGTGGCGATCGGGCGTGGCGTGTTGGTGGCGATCGGGCGTGGCGTGTTCGTCGGGGTCGTCGTCGCATGAATTGGTGCGCGTGGGGCGCTCGTCGGGGTTGAACGTGGATCGGGCGCGGTCACGCGCGGCGTGCTGGTCGCGGTCGTGGCTGCACGGAGTGGGGTGCCTGGGGCGCCTCTGTCTGAGGGTGTCTGAGACGGCGCGGGCCGACCGCTGGTCGTCGGGACCGCGCGCCTGTCTGTAGCGGGGGTCGCCGTGGGGCGCGTGGTGTCGCTCACCATGGGGCGGGCCTTTGTTGGTCGTGTCAGAGCCGCCGTCAATGGGGTGCCGGTCGATGGGGGCCGCTGGGCAGGGGCCGCTGGACCGCGCGCCTGGACGGCTCTTGTCGGGACAGGGGGTGGTGGGACGTGCGCCCGGATGGCTCTTGTCGGGGCTGGTATCAGGGCCGCGGACGCCCCGGCGACAGGTGTCACGGTCGGCCGGGGCGTGGGAGCGCGACGCCTGTCGGAGATGACCCGCGCAGTCGGCGATGCGGTGGCCTGCTGCGTCTGCTCCCGCCGTGCGACGGGCACGCGCGCTCGTCGCGTGGTGGGCGGGGGCGTTGGGCGCGGCGTTGGGTGCCTAGGAGCGCTACGAACCCGGCTCGTATGAGGACGTGCGGTCGCCGTGGCACGGGTGCCAGGCGCTTGTTTGTGTGCGCGCGGGAGCGTCAGGGAGGGGGAGGCGTGGCGTGCGTGGGCGCGAACCGTTGCCGCCGCCGGGAGCGCATCCCGCACGGTGGCTGCCGACAGGTGACGTCGCGCCCTGCTGGCATGCGGTCGCACACGCCGCTGTGCGTGCGTCGATGCGGCGCCCTGGTCCGGAGGTCGTGGGCTGGCCGTGGCACGGGCGGCCGGCGACCGCGCCACGGCCAGCCGCGCGGATGCGGGGGCGGCGGAGACCGTGCGTGCATGGGGTGGACGCGTCGCCGCGGCCAGGATCGTGCGCCGTCCGACAGTGGGGGTCCCGACGGCCGTCGTGGTCGCCGTGGCGCGTGGCGCCATGGTCGTGGCCTGATGTGTCCCAATGTGATGGACCGTGGGGCCGCGCGGCGTTATCCGTCGCGCCGCCGCGACCTGGCGCGACAGTGGGGGCGCGAGGCGCAGGCGGCGGATGACCGTGCCGCCGTCCCCGTCCGCGCGGAGCAGCACCGTGCGCGGCCCCACGAGGGCCAGCGTCTGCTCCCCCCGCGCGGGGACGCTTGTCCCATCGAGGCGCACCAGCAACGCGTCGCGCACCGACCACGACACGACCGCCGTGCCCCGCGCGGTAACGCGCGCCTCGAAACGGACGACGCGTGGTGGTGGACCGCTGGCGAGACCCGCCAAGGGGTCATCCGGTGCGGAGACGGTGGCCGCCCCGCTCACGGTCGGGGACGGGAATGTGGTGAGGGGGACGCCCGCGGCCGTGGGCGCTGACGGCCCAAACACCCCTGTGTCGGCGGCGACGAGGCCCAGCCCGAGCGCGAGCAGCGCGGCGAGGAACGCATAGACGACGCCCCGGCGCGCGGCCAGCGCCGCGAGGGGGGAGAGGACCCGCCGTGCGCCGCGTGGTCGATAGTCAAAGCGCACGCGCCGCGTCACGCCCGGCGCCACGGACACGCCCTGGACCAGGGCGGACACGGTGAGATCATAGGCGCCGGCTCCGACGCGCGCCCCCGTGGCTCCGACATGGACCACAAAGCGGCGCGTCCCGTCACGCGGCGCCCACGCGTAGCCCGACGGGTCGACCCGCGCCGCGATCCCTGGTGGCCCCGCGACGACGACACCCACCAGGGTGTCCGCCTCCTGGGCGTTGACGACGACGGCCTCCCACGCCATGGTCGCGCCGGGTGCCTGGACCGGTGTGATATCCAGTCCTAGTCCCCGTAAGGGGGCGACGGAGAGGGGGAAGGTGGCGCTGCCCTGCCCCGATGTCCCGTCGCTGGCCCTGGCCTCAATCGTGACCGCGTAGCCCCCGGAGTGATGTCCGAGCGCTGCGGGCGGCCTGATGGCAAGACTGACCGCAGCCCACTGGCCCGGATCGAGCACGACACGCGGCTGCTCGAGGGTGTACCAGTCGTCCGCCAGGCCGCGCACGGCGAGGTGATATGTTCCTCCCGCGCCCGCGTCCGCGAGGCGAATCAGGACACGTACCGTGTCACCAGCCGCCACCGGGCTCTGCGGGGGGTGGACAATCACTTGTAGGGGCGAATCCATCGTCTTGTCCTGGTTCCATTCCGCCAACGCGCTACTGTCCCGTGACGACGCACGCCATAGGCGTTGACGGGTACGCCTGGGGAGCCGGCCATGGCCCACCCCCTCCTCGTGAGTGATATGTGCACCTACTAGATATGATACGTGCTTTGCTGGTTGCCGGCCAATGAGGCGGGTCTCCTTCAGGCAGTGCACGGCCGAGCCGATCTCGTGGAGTTCCACGGTCCAGCGGACACGCCTTTCCCCGGCGAATATAAAATCGGCAGGAGGCATGACACCCTGCCGACCTCCACCTGTGCGCCCAGAGTTTGTGTGCGTTCCGAGTCCTGAGGCGACAGCTCAGGACCAAGCGGACCAGGCGCAAACGCATCCGGAGTCAACCTCCTCTACCCTCACCCTAACAGACAGACGCATCCCCCTGGTGGGCCAGTTAGATCAGCCCATTGCACGACACAGCGGGTACGGCGTATCCTTGCTTGGCTGAAAGACAGATGTCTTGAAACGAATCGAGGAGATTCATCCCATGCCCACGCCCACCCTGTGGCGCCTATCGCTGCTGTCCGCGGTGCTCGGAGGGAGCGTCTACGTGGGCGCCGCCCCGCAGCGCGTGGCGCGCGCCGACGATACGTCCCCTACCGACGTCACCCTCACCCTGCCGGACGCGCTCGGCCATGGGCAGACGCACCGCGAACCGCGCTATGGTCGGCAGGACCAGGGGCACGCGCACGGCCTTGGCGCGCAAGTCGCTGGCGCCGGCGTCGCGGCCCCGACAACCGCGACGCCATCGAGCGCGGGTGCCACGGCAGGCACGGTGCCCGCGAGCGTCGACCTCTCCCTCAACGCGCCGCCCGTCGGCGATCAGGGGCAGGTCAACTCGTGCGTGGCCTGGGCCGAAGACTACTCTATGCGCGGGTACTACGCCAAGCGCGACGGCTACTACCCCACCGGCGGGAACCCGGCTACGGGCAGCTTCGAGCCTATGTACACCTATGCGCAGCTCGTCAAGGGGCAGAACGTCGGCACCTACATGGATGACCACCTGACCATCTTGCAGAGCCAGGGCATCGACAGCCGCAGCGACTACACGCAGGGCGACGACGACTACACCACGCAGCCAAGCGCCGCCGAGACGACCAACGCCGCGCGGTACAAGATCGCCAGTTGGTCCAACCTGTTCTCCTCGGGCACACCGGGCGTCGGCGCGGTCGCCCAGCAGGACATCGAAAACGCCCTGACCGCCGGCAACCCGGTCGGGCTGCTCATCCCCGTCTATGACAATTTCTATTACCTGTCCTCGGGCTCGTCCTACGTCGACGTGCCGACCTCCGGCATGACCAACCACGGCAACCACGCCGTGACCGCCTTCAGGTACGACGCCAATGGCGTGTGGGTCGAGAACCAATGGGGCACGGGCTGGGGCCAGAGCGGCTGGACCGAACTCTCCTGGGCCTTCGTCGACGGTTACGCCTATCAGGGCGTCGTGATGACCCCGGCCAACGCGCCGTCCGCGCCGTCCGCGCAGCCAAGCGCCACGTCGACGCCGCCGGTCATCGCAGCGACGAACACGCCGCCGGCCGTCCCGCCGACGAACACACCACGGCCGTCCGCGACACAGGCACCACCGACCAGCACACCGCCCGCCCCGCCAACGAGCACGCCAACCGTGATCCCGACACAGGCGCCGCCCACGAATACCCCCGTCCTGGTGAGCGACTTTACCCTCACGCCGGCGCAATCGGCCATGACCGTCGCACGATCCAAAGCGGGCTCTGAGACGTTCACCCTCAGCGGACAGAGCGGCACGGCTACCCTGAGCGTGAGTGGACTCCCGCAGCGTACCTCGACGGCGTTCTCAGTCAATCCCCTGACGTTGAGCGGTCAGACATCGACCAGCCTGACCGTCTCCGTCGCCCGCAAGGCGACTCCAGGGACCTATGCCGTGCGGGTCACGGCCACGGACGGCGCATATAGCCACACACAGGCGCTGTCGTTGACGATCGTGTAGTGGTGGATAGTACAGCGGTGCGTCGAGCAGCGTAGTCCTCCGCGCCGACCCTATTGTAAGAAGGCGCCACTGGGAGAAGGCAACAAAAGAGGTGGGGCCGGGATCATCCCGGCCCCGCCTCTTTTGTGCGTGGCTCGTGTCTACGCGCGGTGCGAGAGTTAGGACGCGCGGCGGTTGCGGCGGCGGCGATAGAGCAGGATCGCGCCGATAGGCAGCAGGCCCGTGGCGAGAAGTTCGCCGGAGCCAAGCTCGGGCGTGGGGTTGCCGCCCCCGCCAGGAGGGCTGGTAGTGGTACAGTTCCCCGAGTGGATCACCTTCTGCTTATCGAAAGCTGACCCAGACATGTCGCCGTTTGTGCCTGTGACTTCCACCTTATAGTCTTGGCCGCCAGCGAGGGTTATGTTCAATATCGTGAACGAACCGTCGCTAAGGGTGGTCACGGTGTTGTTGTACACAGGTGAACCGGGAGGGCCCCCGCCCTGTGGCTCGACGGTGACCGTCGCGCTCGTGTTTGCTTTGAAGCCGTCACCGATGACGTTGAACGTGATTTGGTTATTGACGCAGGGAGCCTTCGGCTCATTGTTATCGGTGCCATCGACCTCAAAGTCTTGCCCGCCAACCTCAAGCTTAACAGCGCCCTGACTGTCGGCGGCGAGATGCGTAAGCCGCGAACTGGCATGCGCCGACGAGACGGCGCCAAGGCCCAGGGACGCGGCGAGAGCGCCGACCGCGACAACGCGGACGAGCCGTGATGCGCGAATTGTCTTTTCCATAACGAGTGTTCTCCCGGGTAAAACGTGTGTATCGATGCCCGACCGCTATCCATGCGTAGTCACCAGCATCGGGCGCGTCGGTGGTGTTCGATGTCGTCAAGCAAGCTTAGCGGGCGCGTCACCTCTCTTTACTTGTCGTGTGCGTGCCACAATGCGCCACCGGCCGGTTTTGGCCGGGACGGGATTCGTTCGATTGATTGGTCGGTGATAGAGATAAAGTATCTTATCAAAAAGTCGGGGGGGCAGGTATACTGGGGCCAATGAGGTAGGGGTGCCGTAGAGTAGGGTAGAGATGTTGGACGAGGTGGATCTGAGCGGGGTCACGGACCCGGAGGCCCGGCGCAT
>JAABUL010008052.1_pt1 | contig 10941 bp, 12 predicted proteins | sample 5559151 | NCBI WGS metagenome assembly JAABUL01 (sample SAMN10711876, study PRJNA513368) | rock metagenome | isolation source: Antarctica rocks | place: Antarctica: Victoria Land, Pudding Butte sud | reverse complement strand
CGCCGGGCCTCCGGGTCCGTGACCCCGCTCAGATCCACCTCGTCCAACATCTCTACCCTACTCTACGGCACCCCTACCTCATTGGCCCCAGTATACCTGCCCCCCAACTTTTTGATAAGATACGAGATGACGATCCGTCGTGCCACGCGTCCCGACGTTCCGGCCATCGTGCGCTTGCTCGCTGATGACCCGCTCGGGCAGCAACGCGAACGCGACCAGGACCCCCTGCCCGACACCTACTACGATGCGTTCGCGCGGATCGACGCCGACCCGCGTAATGAGCTAGTGGTCGTGGAGGCGCAGGGTGAGGTCATCGGGACGCTGCACCTCACCCTGCTCCCGTACCTAACACACCAAGGCGGGACGCGGGCGCAGATCGAGGCGGTGCGGGTCGACCGGCGCTACCGCAGTCAGGGCGTGGGTCACGCCCTCTTCGTGTGGGCCATCAAGCGAGCGCGACAAACAGGTTGCCGCCTCGTGCAACTGACGACTGATGCCCGCCGCCCCGATGCCCGCCGCTTCTACAAGGACCTCGGCTTCGTCGGGTCACACGTCGGGATGAAGCTCGACCTGACGCAGCCTGTGGTCATGGCGTCGCCGGACTGAACGGTGCTCGTAGGGGACAGCACACGATTCTTTCGGGGCGTGCGTAACGCAGCAGGGCACGGGTTACCTACAGTGAAAGAAGGAACCATGGCACACGACATAAACAAGCGGCATCGCCTGTGGGACAGGCGAGCCGCGGGAGGCAACACTTGACCGACCCCTACGCCCGCGCCCGCGTCTGGACGCGCTGCCTCGCCGCCCTCACCCTCTGCGTCCTCACCGGCCCCCTCGTCGCCCTCCTTGCCCCGCTGGCCCATGACCCCGCGCCTGCCCGTCACGTCGTGGCCGCCGTCCTCGCCGCCGCCCTCATCGACGGCTATGTGGCCCTCGCCGTCCCAGACCTCGCCAGAGGAAGGGGGCTCTCCCGCACTCTCGATGCACGGGGGCTACAACGCATCTAGTACCGTTCGCCTGAAAACATTCCGCACATTCAGCGGACTGTATGCCCGTAAACGGCGCGAGGACTGCGTGCTTTTTCTGCGGAGTTATTTCCGTCGGACGGTACTAGGGCCGCGGTAAGCACGAGGCACTGGGTCTTCAGAAACGGTCAGATCGGGCTTCCAGCGCCACCTGACCCTGCGTAAACCGGCCTGTGGGCTGCGCGTACACCCGATCCCACTCGGCTACCCAGCCCGCATCATCGGGAGTGCGGGAGAGCCAGGAAGGGGTACACATTCCGGTCATATTCGTGACGGATGGGGGCAGTCTTGAAGAGCACAGTCGTATGCACGTCAGGAAACCACGGCATCTTGACAGCCTTCGCTGCTGTGACTATACTACGCATGACCATTCCTGGTCGCCTCAGGTTGAAGGAGGTATCGCTATGACAATGGCCCTTACACTGGGTAGCGCTGACGAATGCAGATGTCTTGCTCGTTCGGCAACCAGTGTGAGCTAACGTCAGGCGGTACTGTACACGCGGCCGGCTGTCACGTCTGAACAGCCTGGCGCGATGAGGCTTCCCTCTCACATTGATTTCAGAGCGATTCTTCTCTGGTGCATTTCTCTGACCTGACCCAGCCGTCAGGTCTGTGGATGCCATCCAGAGAGTTCTCTGCCCATGTTCCGCGCTACCCCTTCCAGCCGCTGTCATGTTATTGCACAGTGAAGCGCGAAGGGATTCCGTATGCGCAACTTCGGGGCCTACCCGATCTATCTGCTGCTGAGCGGCACGATGTCGCTCGGCAATTCGATGCTCTGGGCCGTCGAAACGGTCTATCTGATCAAAGCGGTCGGCCTGAACCCCGTGCAGATCGTCCTCATCGGCACAGTGCTGCTGTGTGTCCATCTCCTCTTCCAGACGCCCACGGGGATTCTCGCGGACATGTACAGCCGCCGCCTGGCCGTGGTGGTTGGCCTGTTCGTGCTTGGCGTCGGTCATATCGTCGAAGGTGCCCAGGCGTCGTACCTTGCCGTGCTCGCCGGCACGGTCATCGGCTCCTTCGGCGCCACCATCGTGAGCGGCGCCGATGCGGCGTGGATCGCCGACGAGTTGGGCGCCGAGCAGGTCGGGAACGTGTATCTTCGGGCGGCGCAGGTGGGCGCGCTGGCTGGGTTGCCCGGCATCGCGCTCGGCGCCGTGCTCGGCAGCATGCGCCTCAACGTGCCGATCCTCCTGAGCGGGGGCGTCTTTATCGTGCTCGGTCTCGTCCTGATCCTGGTGATGCCTGAAGAGCACTTTACTCCGGCGGATCGCGCAGATCGTACAGCCCGGCAACACATGCGGCACACGTTGCATGCTGGCGTGCGCCTTATTCGCCTTCGGCCGGCACTCCGTACCATCCTTGGTATCGCCGTGTGTGCCAGTGTCTTCTCCAGCGCCTTTGACCGGCTGTGGGGCTATCATCTCCTGGCGCACTTCACCTTTCCGTCCACCGGCGGACTGACGGTGGTGGTCTGGTTCGGGCTCATCGAAGCGAGTATCCACGTGGCCAATCTGTGTGGCACCGAGATCGCGCGGCGGCGCATCGACTGGGAAAACCGCCGTTCCCTCATCTGGGGTCTGTGTGCAGTCGATGCGCTCACCCTGGTGTTCGTTGTCGGGTTCGCGGTTGCCGGACAACTCGGTCCGGCGCTGGGATTGTTCTGGCTGACCGTCGTAAGTCGCAGCCCTCGCGGGGCGTTGGAGACCACGTGGATGAATCTGGACCTGGAGTCCAGTGTGCGGGCGACGGTCTTCTCCATTCGAGAGCAGGCCGGCGCCCTGGCCGGCATCATCGCCGGCCCGCTCCTTGGGGCACTCGCCACTGACCGTGGCACGGGCGTTGCACTGATCGCCAGTGCGGCAGCCCTTGCACCGGCATTGGTGCTCTATCGCCGATCCCTAGTCCGAGGCGGACAACTCAGTCCGCCTAGCGAGGCACCAACCCAGGTACCCAAAGGTCAACCGGAGCGGTGACTCTGTACTACCCTTCTCACAGCCGGTGCCCATGGGCCACCACACGCCGCCGATCGAGCAGCGCACGATCTCCGCCGACGCGAAGTCTGAATCGACCCCTCAATCAGTGCTTTCGTCGCACCGGCCACTTTCTTGTGCTTACCACCTCAGAAGGCGGCCCCCATCCGTCACGAATATGACCGGAATGTGTACCCCTTCCTGGCTCTCCCGCACTCCCGATGATGCGGGCTGGGTAGCCGAGTGGGATCGGGTGTACGCGCAGCCCACAGGCCGGTTTACGCAGGGTCAGGTGGCGCTGGAAGCCCGATCTGACCGTTTCTGAAGACCCAGTGCCTCGTGCTTACCGCGGCCCTAGATGCGTTGTAGCCCCCGTGCATCGAGAGTGCGGGAGAGCCCCCTTCCTCTGGCGAGGTCTGGGACGGCGAGGGCCACATAGCCGTCGATGAGGGCGGCGGCGAGGACGGCGGCCACGACGTGACGGGCAGGCGCGGGGTCATGGGCCAGCGGGGCAAGGAGGGCGACGAGGGGGCCGGTGAGAGCCGCGAGCACGAGGGCGGCGAGGCAGCGCGTCCAGACGCGGGCGCGGGCGTGGGGGTCGGTCAAGTGTTGCCTCCCGCGGCTCGCCTGTCCTTCCGACTATGCCGCGCGTTTATGTCGTGTGCCATGGCCCCTTCTGTCACTGTCGGTAAGACGTGCCCTGATGGATTACCCGCGCGCCGAAGCTTGATGAGCCGCCGGTGAGCGCGCCCCCGCGTTCCTTCATCCCGTCAATCACCATCAGGGTCGCGCCACTCGTCGGTATGGACAAGCTGATAGTGCCCCGGCTCCGGCCGATAGCCGAGCTTCCGATTGAGCGCCAGCACCGGGTTGTTGTCCGCATCGTTGTTCGTGCGGATGGAGGCGGAGCCGGTGGTACGCGCGTATCGGATCGCCAAGAGCTTGAGGGCCAGGGCGATGCCGCGCCCGCGATAGGCCGCGTCCACGCCGGTCATCATGTTATAGGCGCTGTTCGTCGGCGCGACATACCCCACATCCGTGAACCCGACCAGGCGATCGCCATGGAATGCCAGGATCTGCCCCTCCGGTCGGTACCACTGCGCCCCAAAGACGTAGCCCTTGAAGTCCTCGAACGGGGCGAACGTCGCCTCCGTGCCGGGGATATCCCCGCTCACGCACCGATTGAGGTCATAGACTTGGCGCTGCAACTCCGCGCCGTTGCCCGCCTCGGCCATGCTCACGAAGCGTATGCCGGCAGCCTGCGCCCCCGCGATGGCGCCCGCGAAGGGCCGCTCGTCGAACGCGGCGAGATCAAGCGTGGCGTCGACGATGTGGCGGTCGATGTGGAACCCGCGCCGCTGGGCGAAGGCGAGGTCATCGGGCCGATCATCCCGGACCTGGCTGCGCCGCAGTGCCGGCCCTTGCCCGCGGGTCCGCGCAAACGCATCGCGGAGCAAAGCCGTGCCGATGCCGCGGCGCTGTGCGCCTGGGGCGATGGCGACCCACAGCCACGCCTCGGTCGCGGGCATCCAGGGCTCGCGTGCGGCCTCGACCACTCCGAGGATACGCGCGGCCTCGTCCACGGCGACATGCCAGCGCCGTTGCCCCGCTGTCCGGCCGGCGCGTTCGCGGAGCATGTCCGACGTGGTCCGCTCCGGCTCGACAGCACTGATGAGCGCCGCGATAGCGTCCATGTCGGCATCATCCATCGCCATGCGGATGGTGTACATCCACCCCTCCCCTCCTCGTCCCTATTTAGGGGTTCATCCTTTTATCGTTTGCACCAAAAGTAATCATCGGGCTCGTGCGTTACCAGGGGCCGCGCGTCGGGCGCGCGGCCCTCACGGTGTCGTCGCCGGTTGAGTAGCGCGCTTGGCGGCCGGTGTGCGCTTGGTGGTGGCGCTGGTGGCGTAGACGGCGATGCCCTCCACGCGCGGGTCGAGGGCGGCGTAGCCCTCGATGATGGCCGTGTCCTCGGGATCGGCACCCAGGGCTTCGGCCACCTTCGCCCAGGGCTTGCGGGCGACAAAGACGGTGTAGCGGGTGCCGGCGGGGGGCGCGGGCAGGCCCTTGGGCAGGTCGGGCACTTTCTCGCTCACGAGGGCGAGGACGACGGCCTGGCCCTGCTCGACGGCCGTACCGGGCCGGCCGATGACAGTGATCTTCACGGTGGTTGCCCTCCCTGGTTCCTGCTGTAGCGTCGTCATGACGACGCGATAGGTGTCGTCGGCCCAGGCCGACGGCGCGGGGGTGGTCGCCCCTGCCGGCGTGGGCGTCGCCGACGTGCTGCCTCCCGCCTTCGTGCGCCCGTTGCGCCCGAACTGGGGCGGGAAGATATAGACGCGATCCTCATGGCTAAGGGCGGGGTCAGTACGCACGAGGTGGAAGAAGACGCCGCCAGCGGTGCGCCGCCGGCTGCTGTCGGGGAGCATCACGCCCCCGGCCGCCTCGATCTCCTGAGTCCGTGCGAGGAAGGCGCGCCCTCGCTCCGCGCCGAGCCGGCCGACGACGCGGCCGACCTGACCGAGCGGGCCGCGCTCCGTCTCGCCGAGCTGGGCGGCGATCTCTTGGGTGGCCCGCCACTCTTCCGGTCCCAGGCGTGGGCGGGCGGTGCCGACTGGCTCCGGACCAGGCGGCGCGTCGGTCTGCCCATCGCCACCGGCGGGCGGACGGGGTTGCTTTTGCCCATTTGTTATGTCGAGTGTTGTCGGCACCGTGTCGTCAGTCATGCGCGGATGCCTCCCTGGTCGCGCGGCGGTCGATGTCCTCCAACCAGGCGAGGTCGGCACGTAGGATGCGCAGCACGGTGGCGCGATCGGCGGTGTCGAGGTGGCGCGGCTCGCCATCCCGGCCGGCGTGGAGTTGGATGATGCGGAGGTCGTGCAAGCGGATGTGCCCCGGATTGATGACCTCTCCTACCCCCTCTATTGACCCTTCTGCAGGAGGGCGCGTGACGATCGTTTGCGGAGTTGATGCGGGGAGCGGGTCTATGGTGGGCTGGTCGAGTCGGTCGCGCCACTCACGGTCCTCTGTCGGTTTAACCGACACGGGGACCGTCGGCGACAGTATGGGAGCGGGCGAGACGCCAGCCCTGGGAGATGCCTCTGTCGGTTTAACCGACACGTCGGCAAGAGAAGGCGCAGGATTAGTCGTCGGGGATAGCCCCGCGGCGCGATCGTGCTCATCGTGTTGGTTGGGGTGGCTGGGCGCGCTCGGGCGCGCTGTCGGTTTAACCGACACGGCCTGATCGCGGGCCGCCTGCACGTCCTTGACCTTGATACGCTCGCCCTGCGTCGCGCGCGCCAGTAAGCCCGTCCGCGTCGCCTCATCGTCCAACGCGGCCAGGGCGAGCGCGACGGTGGCGCCGAGGGTGCCGTCCTCCACGGCGGCCACAATGCGTGGGTCGCGCGCGATCCTGAGCTTGTCCACGACGTAGCCGTGGTTCTTCCCCAGGCGCTCCGAGAGGGCGCGCGCGGAGAGCCCGAACACGTCCATCATCTGTTGGAGCGCGCGGGCCAGGTCCAGGGGGCTCAGGTCCTCGCGCATGACGTTCTCGACCAGGGCCAACTCCCGCATCTGGCCGTCGTCCATCGCGCGCTCGATGCAGGGAACCTCGGCCAGGCCGGCAAGCTGCGCGGCCTGCCAGCGGCGCTCGCCGGCTCCGATCTGGTAGCGGTCGCCGGCTTTACGCACGGTGAGCGGCTGTAAGACGCCATGCGCGCGGATCGAGGCAGCCAGCCCCTCAAGAGCAGCCCGGTCGAAGGTCGTGCGCGGCTGAGAGGGGTTGGGGTCAAGCAGGTCTACGGGGATCGAGCGCGCGCCGAGGAGGTCCTTGGCGCGCGCGGGGCCAGATACCTCGAACAGGTCATCCATCTCGTAGTTGCGCGCGATCGGGGCGGCCGGCGGTGTGGTGTGCCGTGTCATGCCACACCCCTCCATGATTCCAGCAGCGTCGCCGCGACGCCTCGATAGGCGGTGGACACGTCGCTCTTGGGCGCGTAGGCGAGGACGGAACGGTGGGCAGTCGCCGCTTTCTTCACCACGGCGCGCTCCGCGATAATGCCCAGGACCGCGATGCCGCGCGGCTCGACCGTCGCGCGGATCTCGGCCATCTGCATCCGCGCGTCGGTCTGCGTGTCGTCCACCATCGTCATCAGGACGCCGCTCACGGCGAGGCCGGATGACAAGCCCGCGCGCCGGGCCTCGGTCAGCGTGGACAGGAAAAGCTTCATGCCATCGACGGCCATCTCCTCCGGGGCCACGGGGATGAGCGCGTGCGTGGCGGCCGCCACGGCGTTGATGACGAGGAGGCCCTGACCTGGCGGGCAGTCGAGCAGGATCGTGTCGTACACGTCCTGGCCGTCCGCGTCCGTGAGTGTGGCGAGATGGGCGGCCAGGACGCGCTCGCGGCCCATGACGCCGGCGAGGGTCAATTCGACCGAACGCAGCTTGCGATCGGTGGGGAGAATATCGAGGCCGGGCGCGATGGTATAGGCCAGCGGCCCGACAGGACGCATCTCCCCCTCAGCGAGGTAGTGGTGGAGGGCGCGGGCCAAACCGCCCGTCGCGGCCATGTGCTCCGCAGGCGTCCCCGCGGCCGTGGTCAGGCTCGCCTGGGGGTCCAGGTCCACGATGAGGACGCGCTGGCCCTGCTCGGCGAGCGCCGCCCCGATGGCCAGGGTGGAGGTCGTCTTTCCAACGCCACCCTTATGGTTAGCTATAGCAATGACTCTGCTCATCGTGTCATGCCTCCTTCTCGTCGTCCGCGTCAGAGGTGCCCGTGGCCCCTGCGGACACGTCGGATAGCGAGGGGGTGGCGGCAGCAGCTTTCAGCTCCTCCGCTTTCTGCTTCATCCGACGCTTCTTGCGCGAGGGCTGCCCGACTTGCCCCAGGTGGTTCGCGCGGTAGGCGTCAATCGCGGCCTGCGACACGAGGCGGATACGGGGGCTTACCAGTTCGGACTCAAGGGTGCCACGCTTGATCGCGCTTTGGACAGCGATCTGCCCGACGCCGAGCATCGCGGCGACCTGGGCGGTCGTGTAGCGCGCGATCGTGTACAGGGGGTCGTCGTGTTTTTTCGCCATACTCATAGGGTACCGCGCGGCGCGGCGCGGCGACAGGGACAGCACGCGCGGGGGTGCTATTGCGGTTGTCAGGAGGGGTGTCATCGTCGGTCGCTCCTCTGTCATGGGGTGGCATCCGTCACGGCGTCGGCGGCGCTGCCCACGATTGTCGCGCACTCCGGGCAATGGGTGTCGTCGGCGTCGCGCGTGACCCAGGAGAGGCCGCAGGTCGCGCAGACCGGGGCCTGCTCGGGCGGGGCCGGAGGCCGCGCTAGGCGTGCGGCGCAGGCCGGCGTACACGCCGTCGTCGGGTGGGCGGTGCGGCCGGTCTCGTCGCACGCACCGCAACCGATCATCTGCCCGTCGGCAAAGCGATCTCCCCGGCGTGGGGGCCGGCGCACGGTTACGGCGTACGCGCCGGGCAGCGCGCGCCGGCCGGCCAGGTCGCGCACAGCGTGGGCGGCCCCATCCTCCTCCACGTCGATCAGGAAGCCCCAGCCTCGGCACCAGCCGCAGGACTGCGCGTGCCAGCGGACCATCTCACCTGTCAGCGGGTCGTCCATCGGTCGTTTCTCCTACCGGCTACGGGCGACCGGCTACCGGCCGTACTGAATGTAGTGGATGAGGACGGCGAGCGCGCCGGCCTTCTGATCGGGTAAGGCGTGACCACGATACCACGCGGCGGCCTCGGCAAGGGTCAGGCGGCCCAGGTCGCCCCGGTGCTCTGCGGCGGCGCGCTTGCGGGCGCGCGCGGCCTCGATGCGCGTCTTGGTGTGCTCATGCTCGGCGCGCCAGGCGGGCAGCCGGGGGTCGTCGCTCATGCGCAGGTAGCGCGGGGCCTGCGGGCCGCCGATCAGGGCCGCGCCCTCCGCGGTGCGATGGATGCGATAGACGGCGCCGACGCAGGCCGACGGCGCCACCGCTTTGCTGTACCACCGCTCCTCTCCGGTGTCGTCCAGCCACGCGAATGCGGCCTTGCCTTTACGGTCGAGGCGCTGGCCGATGAAGGTCCACTCATGCTCCGTCGTCGGCGTATCGCTGGTCATGTGTCGCTCCCTTCTCTCCTGTCTCAGTCGCGCTCATCCCGCGTCGGGGAGGGGCCACCGGCGCCGGTGGCCCCTCCTTGCCGTGTCTAGGCGGCGCGTGAGGCGGCGGCGCCCTCATACGTCGCGTCGAGCGTCGTGTGGATGGACCGCACCGTGTAGCGGAGGCACCCATCGCCCTCGGCGTCGCCGCCCAGGCGGGCCGCGATGGCGGCGACGCCGTGCATGATCGTGGCGTGGTCGCGCTCGCCCAGCAGCGCCCCGATCCGCTCGAAGGGAAAGGGGACGTTGCGCGTGGCCAGGGGCCAGAGCAGGAGAGCGCGCATGGCGTGCATCGCCACCTGGCGGGCTTCGGAGACCGCGCGTGTGCGCCCCGCCGCTTGGAGCTGGGCGACGGGCACGCCATACCCGGCGGCGACGGCCTGCCGGATGCGGCGGGCCTCGGCGAGCTGGGCGCGTTGCAGGCGACGGAGGGCCGCGCGCTGGCCCTCATCCAGGGTGTCAGGCTGCATCGTCGGAGCCCTCCCCCGTCCCGTCGTCGGCCTCGGCGTAGGGACCTAACGCCTCTAGAGCCTGTTATGAACTTTCGCTATCATTGGCGCAATAATCTTTCCTTGAGCGATGCGACCCCGCAAGAAACGGGTCGAAGAGGCGCAGTCGCAGGCCAGGATCGTAGTACATCGGCTTGGCGGATAGCCATGGATGGGCATCAGGAGTTCCGCTCGTCGCTCCGGTGCGTCCCATTTCAGTAATCCGGCGCTTCCATGGCAGAAAAGTGCATAACAGACTCTAAGCCCTCGTCCATGTGCTGGGCGCGCGCACGCTCGGCGTCGTGCAGCGCCTCAAAGGAGGCGGCCAGGAGGGCGCGGCCCCAGGGGGCCAGGGCGTCGTCGGTGGCGTCGAGGGCGTCGAGGGCCAGCGCAGCGCGGGCGGCCAGGGCCTCGGCGTCCGCCTTGTGCGCGGTGAACGGGCGGGCGATCTGGTGGCACGCCGCCGGCGTCGGGGTTATGTCAACGGTCTGCATTGGGTGTCCCTCCTACCACTTCTCTACGGCGTCGTCGGCGTCGTCGGCGTCGTCGGCGTCGTCGGCGTCGTCGGCGTCGTCGGGCATCCCCAGGACCTCGCCCACCGGGCGCAGGCCGGCGAGGTCTTGTAGCTCCTGACTGACCTCACCGGGTTTGAGGGCGGTCAGGGCCTCGATCAGTCGGGCAAAGTTCTCGTGGTCGATGGCGGCGAGGGCGCGCAGGTGCGCGCCCTGGGGGGCCTGCGGCGCCAGCGCGGTCCATGCCTCCCTCGCTTGCGCGAGCCAGGCGCTACGCGGCTTGGTGATGGCCCAGGGCATGGGTGTCTCCTGTCGTGCAGGGGGTGATGTCGTGGGCGGTGCAGGCGTCGCAGGCGAAGGCGAACAGGGCGGGGTCGATGTCTACCATCTCATCGCTCGTGTAGCTCGGCCAGGGCTCGGGCTCATTGGGTCCGTCCGCGTAGGTGCCAACGCGGCATGTCCGGCGCTCGCTGTAGAAGACGCGGAGAGCGGTGCTGCCGCAGTCGGGGCAGGCCCAGGTGATGCCCGCGTCCACCGGGGCGGCGAGGGGCAGGCCGCAGCCGGCGCACGGTGCGCCGTCGTCGGGGTCGCCGGCGTGGATGGGCGCCACGTCGGCCTCGACGCACCGGCCATTGTGCGCATAGGTCGCACCGTCGGGGGCACGGTCATAGTGGGTCACGCTGCATTTAAGTGGAATTGGGCGGCGACAGCGGCAGACCCGCCAAGGCGGCGTGCCCGCGCGCGGCGGCGGCGCTCCCGTCGTTTGCCATCCCACACGAAGGGGGTCGGCT
>JAABUL010008051.1_pt1 | contig 10944 bp, 14 predicted proteins | sample 5559151 | NCBI WGS metagenome assembly JAABUL01 (sample SAMN10711876, study PRJNA513368) | rock metagenome | isolation source: Antarctica rocks | place: Antarctica: Victoria Land, Pudding Butte sud | reverse complement strand
TTTTCGTTGAGGAGACAGGGTCTACTTCCCAGCGAAGGATCGATCCGGAAACTTCAACGGAAATCGGTAATGAGACACGTAAGGACCACGTCGATAGCCCACCGGCAGCCCAAATCTTGGAACAGAGGCAAAGAAAGCGACCCATAGTCAGCGCAGTGGAACAGAAATGGAGGATGGAAAACTGGGCTAAGTCAACAATAGCCGATCGTGATGTTCAAGGAAAATCAAGATCAGCGCAGAGTATCCATGAACCTTCAAGTCAGTGGGATTATAACTCGGAGATACTTGCAGCGCAGCTGCAGCAGGTCGCATCTCAGGAAACCAAAATTGCGACAGCTAATTGGGAGGACGCCAGAAATGCACCGCAGCTAAAGGTACAGCCTAAACCTCCAAAGCCCCGTCCGCCAATTGTACAGCAGCATGCCGATGCTTTCGGCGAAGATGTGTCAATCATGGACATAAGCGAGGACGGAAACGAGGACGACTATGTGTATGATACATATATTCGCTCGGCTGGACGACTAGCGGGTGCCTCCGGGAAACCTTCTGAAGGAGATATAGGCCGTCTTCAATGCATAGACCACAGCAAGATTGGAATATTGATCATCGCAGAGGAAGATCAAGAAGAGTGGGAAACATTTGCTGAAGTAGATCTGGACGGCGACAAGGACTGGAATAGTGAAGAAGAAGACGAAAATGGTTCGTCCAAACGCCAGTGATCGAATTTCTATATAGATTTTACTGATTGGAACAGCGGAGGATTTTTACGGGAATGACTATCCAGAGGATGAGGTTAAATCCGACGATGAATTCGATGAAGGTGCTTACAAGTATCGGACAGGCCCATCTGACGAGGAGGAATTCGATCATGATATAGACAGTTGGTCTGATGAGGACGAGGCACGATATCCATGGAAGCACGAAGTAGGAATTGTCCAGCGAGAAGGCGACAATGACAGCGATCATGACATGAACACTTGAAGAAAACAAGCAGATACACTTTCCGTTAGCAGCGACAACTATAACGCCAAGTACAAAAGTGCACGGCAGATCAGCTTAGGCGATGAAGAACGCATGTAAAAGTAGGGTACTCGTTGCGATGATTTCCTGCTCGGAGCAAACAATACCACCAGGGGCTCCAACAACAGGGTATCCAGAACGAGTATGTCTAGAAGCACAGCATATACGAGTTTTCATTCAATAAACGGAAATTCCAAAGCCCCAATCCCATCTTTTACTCGCACTAGGCAACATTAGATGACATCCTAGAACTTCAACCAAGTTCCTGACCGAAAAGATGGAGATACTTTGTGCTCATCAGCTACAATTCATCATCTTGAGGTTGCTGTGACTTACATCGACATCCAGCTATCTATCTGTGCATCCAGGGATACGAAAGTCCGGTCGTTGACTGCATACCGTATGCATTCACTGGGGAGCTTGACCTGTTACGGAGTCGCACCCTGGGGATGTTGTAAGCTTCACGCAATCGATAGTATTTGCATTGGATGCCTCCGAAGCCTTCGCGCTGTCTTTGCGGAAATTGAGCGTTGTAAGCACGGGCGATATCGCTCCATTCGTAGCCAAGGTCGATCCGATGGTACCAAATAAAGTGAATCTCTTCCTCCGAGTATGGCGGCCGGAATTGACGGGGCGCTCTTGTGGCCGAGGATCTCGACGACGTTGAGGGCATGCGGCGGCGGCCGTCGTTCGATTGAGTCGGGCTCGGTCGTCCAGAACTACCGTTAGTGTTCGGGGACCTGCTCATCTGGCGGTCTTCTTCACTTCCGACCCGGGGTGACTGATGTCGAGGAGGGGTGGGACTGTCCTCATCCGAGGAGTTGAGCATATCATGGATGGCCATGCTTCGCCGGCGAGGATTGTTCCATTGTGAGCGAAGGGCATCATGGCCCTCTTGGGAGCTTCTGAAATTGTCTCCCGAAATGCCATGGCTTCCGGCCCAGCCTTGATTGTTTTGTCGAAAAGACATGATGTCGCGTTCGAGGATGGTAATGAGAATGTGGAGTGGGCTGCTGTCCTGCAAGCTTGCCTCGTGTGCGGGACCTGGAATTTTCATGATTCACTCAGTGGACATGCTCGAAGCCTTTTAAAGTAGCAGAGAAGGAAGGGAGGTCTGCCTAAATTATCTTAAGCAAATCGCACATAGCGGGTTCCGCAGCTGCAGACGCCGCCTGCGCCGGAATGTGCCCCCTCTGGATTGCAGGTGCAGGAACTGAGCTATCACTAGCTAAATGTTCTGCAGAATACCTTACTCACCTTCCGGTACTGCACCAATAGCTAAACGTCCAGGGTGTGTTTGGGGGTACCTTAAGGTTCACCGTCCACAGCAACAGCGCTCAAGGTTGGGGCTAGGAAGGATGTGCCAAGTGAAACTTTGGGGAGAGCCGAAGGATTGTGTGATTGACAAGCAGATATCAGAAACATCAACCGAACCTCAAATCGTTTGAGGTCCCAAACAAACCAGGCTGTCCCAGAGCTGAAGGTACTCGATGCCTGTTGCACGACGTTGCGACGCTGATGACGGATTCCTCGACCGGGTTTCGGGTCTTCTGGGAGAACAAACGGAGCAAAGCGATCAGCCCCCCCCTTGTGACGCTGACTCTACTGTAATAATCCTCCCCCTCCAGAATGCAACAGCAAAGATACGTGACCCATGGGAATTACCTTACAAAGCTACCGGCCGCTTGGGTCAGATCACTGCGCCCTTTGAACGACGGGCGCCTCCCATACCTATCAAGGCTCTGAATCGCTGAATCGCTTCCGTGCTTTCTCTCTCTACTATATCGAGACTTGGCAAGCGGCTGTCACCGTGTCACGCCGTTCTAGCTGTCAAACTCACCCTTGCTCATACCTTACTAAGGTACCTTCTCTACCACCTAGGAAGTGGATACCAGCGCAGGCGTGCGAGCTGAAGTGCCGAGGCCGCTGTACGGAGTTACGCAATGGGCTAAAGACGAGCCGTCCGGCAGAGTGGGGCTTACATGTCCCCGTGCTCTGATTGGACAGGGCTTTCTTCACCTCCGACCCTCGTCTAGACTCGCCCAGTCCATCGACCCCCCCGTGCTTGTTGCTCTGCTCCATACTCAACCGGACTGAACAGGTTAGACTGGAGCCAACCCTCCTTCACCAAAATATGCAGCAAGGGTTACTAGCTCCTTGGAGATCGCTAGCTCGGTTAGTGTATGCGGCTAATCTGCGATGTGACTGCACCCCTTCCTGGCCTGCGCTTGTCTGGGGCTGGTGACATGCACCGAACAACGAATGAAATGCCCCCCGCCCGTCTGGACGAGGCCAAGTCGAGTCGATGACGCCGGCCACGTGAAAGCTGCCGCGCGACTCCGAGTTTGTGTGCACCAATACTTCCCTAGGCCCCTGCGTGCTTCTGCATGGGTACATCATCGACAGCAAAAGATCAATACCGTGCGCATGAACTTCCAATCACGTGCTGCTGGACCGATATCTGCCTTCCATTATTCCGTACTGTACTTTCAACGCTCAGAACTGTTGGTTCTTCGTCTTAAAAGTAAGTTTCAGATACTCGGCCAATGAACAGTCTCCATGCACAGGACTCTCTATCGGGTACAGCCCAATCCATCCGAGTCCACCCACCCACCCACCCCCACCAACCAGACGAACGATGGAGAAGGATTGACTGCTAGCATCGCAAACTCATTCATGTCGAGTATCAGAACCGGGGGATCTACGGTACTGTGCCGCGGGCAAGCTGAAACGACAAGCCTCGGATGAATCCATGCGCTGAGGCTCGCCGCCATTCAGATCGTCGGATTACGCGCCCTCGTGGGAAATTGAGTTCTAGCATCATCTCCAGCCCAGCGTCCCAACGGATCAAGATAAAATTGGAACCGTTGGTGTTGGCTTTGGCGTCCCGTCGGCCGCTACTCGTGGAACCGCAACTGCGCCGATCTTCAACAGCGGAATCCCACCGTACACAAACTCAACCTTTACATCGTGCTGCACTAACAACCTGCGGCCCGGCTAGTCTTTTAGGGGGCTTATACGAACCTGAACACATCCACCCTTCACAGCAGCCCGGTTTGTTGTCGAGGATCTTGTTGAGGTCCAATCAACATATGGCGTTTTGCCCTCCCGACAGGGTTCACATCATATTGTCAATGAGGATTGCGAAGCCTTAGGTGTACGAACTGGGGTCCTACGAGGCCCTTGAAACCTCTATCACAAGGCTTGCATGTGCATGAACTACTATCAGGCGCGCGTTTGCTCCAGATTCTCCGCAAGCGATGCCTTGCAGCGAATTCATTCGTTCGTCGATGCTTTTCAAAGCCCTAGACTAAGGATCTTTGAGTAAGCCACCTCCGGACTTGCATTACAGCCCCAAAGGGCTGCAGCTACCAACCCTACGCCAAAGTCCTAACGGCAATCTACTCGCGGACACTCGTTCACATCGTTTCTGGCTACTGTTGTCCACTACGAAGCCGCAAAAATCCCGCAAAACCGGTGCAGACAATGATCATTGTCGTTGGTTGGAACTTCGGAGGTTGGCTTGCCTGAGTGTGCGGACACATCAAATTTACCATGAAGTGGAGTTGATGCAGCCGTCGGTGGATACTTTCTTCAAAGCTGCAGCCTTAGATCGATGGTCTTCATGGGGAAGGTCAAGGTACGTAGGTAAGGTACATGGCCAGATGGACTACGCGAAATGCATGCAGGTCGAGCTCGATTCAGGAGGATCGGCATCGGCCAAAGAGGAGTTGAGAAAAGTTTCATAAAAAAACAAAACAGAATCCTTTGAAGAGTCGTCAGGGTTGCACAAACACGAGTGTCAAACGTGGTCGCAGGGAAACCGATCCTGCTTCCTTCTTTCAGCTCACGCATGAATGTACCTTTCCGCTCGGCGCAATTACATTTTAGAGTGGTTCGCAAAATCACCTGCACGCTGCACAACTGCACACCGCTTTCGAATCAGGCGTTTAGTAGTATTCCGCTTCTCCGCGTTGGAAGAACATCAAATCCAATGAAACCGCACTAAGGTACTGGAGGTACTTTAATACCTTACTAAGGTAACATCAGAGACGTCAAAACCACCACCCAAATCTTTTATTTGTCATTTAGTCAGTCCCCCGTGATATTAGCGATCGAAGCATGGCAAATACCTTCAATATCCAAGCCAGTGGTCCTACCAGCTGAAGGATCCATGAAGTTCCAAAGAATTCTTCTCTCCAATTATGCCTCGCGTAGGACTTGGTCTCATCCCCACCGGATTGCACCGATGACGATGTTGTGCGTCTGGAATTTCATTTCGTCCCGGACTGCTGTCAAGGGGCTGAGATATGGTAAAACAAGGATTCTCTCAAACAATTCCACTCGATAGTACTACAACAATCGATGTGTGTGGCGTAGTTGTCCTGCGATGGGTAACAGAAGAAACAATGCGGCTCTACACACTGTGAGGCCATAACACTACACTTAGTCGATGTGCTAGGCGGTCTTTCTGGCTACTTCTTACTTTGTCGTCGCTTTCCTTGACTGCTGTGATCTGCTGTCGTTCTGGTCCCGAAATCTTCCGTCAACCACATCATCACGCATGAGGTTTTTGTGGGTCGTTTTGAGCAGAACGTCTCTGAGGTTGCCTGTAGGTATTTCGCTATATCTGGGGGTTTGTCCGAATACTGTAAAAGGGAGTTTGGTCTTTTTCGAAGCCAGCATCACCATCGGTTGACAATGAAGCGATCAGCACCATCCTCTCTTTCACTACTACGATTCCTCCAGCACCCCTTGTTCGTGACAACCTGGACATGGTTTCTCTTTCTCTTACATAGTCAGTTCGACTCGTACTGCTCCGAGTCAATTGACTCTTACCCATGATAGGTCTCAAGCCCAAGAGGTACCGGCAATACTGAATCCTCACCCCGAAGCAGTGAGATATGTATATAAGCCAACTACGAAGCTACAGTCCTAAACCCTCAGCTAGTTGTCAGAATATATCCGTTCTTGCCTCGTCTAGATCCATCTAGCCACCCACAATCTCCTTGCGTCTCTCCGTGTCTCCACCTCTACAATCTCTTGCTGAGCCATCGCGGACACGGCGTACCTGAAAAACGTGATAGGCACTTGCCTTTCGAAGCGGAGGTAGTGCTACGATGTATGAGGAGACAACGCACAAGCTCTTGCAGGGAAAGAGGCGACACACTCGGAGTTGGTACTGTGAATCAGCATAGTGAAACCTTCTGTCGTTGGTTCTTAACAAGCTTCCGAAGGGGAGTTTGACTACTGTAATCCGCGGCTGTAGGTAAACACGTATAGCTCCGAGTTTCACAAAGCAGATGACGCTCTTGAACCCAGTGTATAAACTGAAACATGTCAGATGCCTACGCCCTGTTTCTCCATGCGCAGCTCGAGAGCTTGAAGCTATTCCTACAACGCTCGTCGATCTTCCTCAAATCTCTACTTACCAACACCTCCTGGAATAATGAGACCCGCAAGCACAGCCAGGAAACCTTGTGCCGCAAAATTCCGCTGTCTGTCTGCATACTAACATCTACTTCTCAAGCGCTTCCGAAGAAGATAGTATCATCCTACCAATAGCCTCGTGCCGCAGTGCTTTACCAACCGGTTCCCTTTTGGGTACCGCTCCGACTGCCGATGTGTTCTTGTGGAGTTGTGTTGCAACCTCAACCGCTCAGCAATCCTCTCGGGAACCGCCATCATCGACGTAGACCTACCTGCCTAATCAATACCACCATCAAAAACCGTCCACTAATGCTTTGTCTGGCCCTTAATCTCAGCTACGATCTTTCGTCCTCCTATCTTTGAGCAAGTGCGGTAATTACTCCAGCTGCAATAACCGCACCCCAGTCCGTTAAGGACCGCCCAATCAAAGCACACACACACAATTGCCGTGCCACAGTGTCAATCGTCCCCCCCCGACGCCTCCATTAACACAACACCTGGGTCTTATTGTTAGCCGGGATCTCCCTTGGTTCAATTTTCCCTTCTACCACACGAACCCGTTGCTAACATCCTTGGAGTCTATTACATTCAACGCACACCCACCCGCCTTCTCGAAATAATACCCAAAGGCCCAGTGAGCGATACGCTTAGACCTTGCTTCCAGCTCAGCAAGGATCATTTTTTCATGCACATCATCACCTCGTGTCAATAGCCCTGTCGATGGACACGCAGCCGCCTCGTCTATCACTATCTGTGACGCGTCCATCAATCCTGCAGCTGGGCCCCCACCTAGTCGCAACCTTCTCCCACCAACGAGCTCCTTGAAACGAACAACTTCACACCATTAACATACGTCTATCTCCAACGCTCCTGGGGTCACTGCGCCTAGGCCTCAAGCTCAGCAAAGCATCCACAGTGTTACAAGTCTCGAGCACCTAGATTTGCTTGAAACAGTCCCACGTGGGTGTTCCAAACCAACTCATCTGGAGTCCTCTGTAACGCCTCCATTACCGGAATACTGGGACACCAACCTCAGCCAGGCTGTTCAATTCCTTCCATCCACACCTCCGCTAATGATCATTGCTATGGAACGACCACTCCACCGGCTCCGGATCTGCGCCTGGACCTCAGCCATGATCCCCAATCCTGTTCGTGGAAAGCGGGAATCATTGGTCGCTAGGGAGAAAATAGCAAGCCGGACACATCTTCTGTTTTGCTAATCAGCTGAATACCTTCAGCAGTGACCTAAGGCATCTACTCCAAGCGCAGATTCGCTCTCGCATACTCTGAGCAACCCCCTAATTCCAGAAACCCACAGGGCAGAAACCAGTCGCCGCTGAGAACCAATATCTAGATTCGCTGTGAGGCATCAAAAGAAAGAAAAGCGGCAAAGACACTCATTCACAACAATTTGGACGCTATTAGAGAGAGAAGGATTCCCCTACTTCACCCTGTCAACTCTGCTATCGCCTCTAGGCAAAGACGTCCTCTCACGTCCTCTCACAAAGCACGGAAAACAAGGCATTTATACACATCCGCTCTCCTTTTCTTCCCTCATCAAAGACGTCATGATTGATCACATAGCACAGCACAGATCTCAGAAAATCCATCTCCAAAACCAGGCAGCTCTACGTGTTGAACACCTAGCTAATCTCTTCTCCCAGTCCCCAATCCTAAGCGTCTTTTGGCCCTTTCCGGTGGAAAGAATAGCTCGATGCTGTATACATCTTTCGACGGCAATAAATTTAGACTGTCAGTTGAAGATGACTTGCCGAGCGGAAAAGCACCAACTCTACCACCGCCGTCATTGTTGCATACACTTGTGAGGGCGGCACTGGGGACCATTTCACGAGGATGACCGCTCCCACACAAACACTATGAATTTCCACAGTCGACGATTATGCTTGCAGAACTTCCACTCGGTGGTCTTGGTCCATCGAAACTTTTAGCGTATACTACACAACCTTCCCAGCCAGCTCTATAATCCCAAATAACAAACGGGACACCTGAACTGAGTACCAAGCAGACTCTCACAGACAAAGTGACTTGTCTTATTAAAACGAACGCATCTCTAAATCTCCCTCTCAGTATTAAAGCCACTCACCAAAAGCGCAGGAGCTATGATCACACCGCTCGACTCCTCCCTCTCCCCACCCAAATCCCACCCCACAATCTCCAAACCATACAACTCCCACTCCCCACTACCATCTCCTTCCCCACCCCCCTCACCACCTCGAAAACCCCCCCCCCGTCCCATCACCACCATCACCACCACCATCACCATCCCTAATCCACTGCCAAGAACGACGCAACCGCATCCGAACACCCACCCCCTGCTAGCGCTTTCGCAAAAACACGCCAAGGTAGACGCTGCGAAACACGCTCATGCACCGCTCTTTTTTCCTTGTTGCCCAAAAAAAAAGAAAATCCATCAAACACACCAACGTCTCTCTCGCGCGTCTACTGTATGTAGCTCTCTTCTCTTCTCGTTTTGATTTGAAAAAAATAAAAATAAAAGCACGGATATAGGCGGTGTTGCAACAGTAAGGTAGGTGCGACAAGATACCGTGAGGTGGGGCGGGCGGGCGGTCAGCCGTCACTCCACCCACCCACCAGTTTTATATGCTGCGGCATCTCTCACACATACACGTCTCTTATTTCCTTCACTGGCGAGAAATGGTATATATGTATGGATGGGGCGTTTGAGGGGATGATGATGATGGAAGGAGATGGAAGGAGATGGAAGTGGAGATGGAGATGGAGATGGAGATGGAAGGGGAATGGAAGTGGAAGGAGATGGAATGGAAGGGGAATGGGAATGGAAGTGGAATGGAAGTGGAATGGAAGTGGAATGGAAGTGGAAGTGGAAGTGGAAGGGGAATGGAAGGGAAATGGAAGGGGAAGTGGAAGGGGTAGATAGATAGATGGGACTAGTATATATATAGATAGATATAAATGCCCACTCTCTTGCCTTTTAAACTCTCTTACCTTTCAAACTCTCTTACCTTTTGAACTCTCTTGCCTTGTAAACTCGCTCGCACGCACGCACCTCCCCTCCCCTTCCCTCCCCGTAGAGCTCATCCCGAACTCTCCCATCCACATCGCTTCCGCCAGATATTTTCCTTCCATGTAACGGCTGGCTTTATCCTCTCTCTCTCTCTCTCCGTTGGCTTGGGCGTTGGCTTGGGCGTTGGCTTGGGCGTGGAAAGCTTCCCTTCCTTGCTATGCTCCTCCTCCTCCCTTGCCATACAGAAGAAGAAGAAGCAAGAAGAAGAAGAAGAAGAAGAAGGAGAAGAAGAAGAAGGAGAAGAAGAAGAAGAAGAGGAGGAAGAAGAAGGAGGAGAAGAAGAAGAAGAAGAAGAAGAAGAAGAAGGAGAAGAGGAAGAAGAAGGAGGAGAAGAAGGAGAAGAAGAAGAAGAAGGAAGAACCAAGAACCAAGAAACAAAGAAAACGAGCAAAAGCGACTGCTTACAGTACCTACACAACCCTCACCTCAACCCAAAACCCCCTAATAAAAAATAAATAAATAAAACGGTAGAATACCAATCGTCGAAAAAAACCCCCGAGACTGCTATTTTTCCAGTCCAATCCGATCCAACGAACTTGAGAAAACAGGGAATGTTTTTTTTTATGGTTGGTTGGTGGTTGGTGAGGTTAGTGTAGAAGCTGAGATGAGATAGTGTAGAAGCTGAAGAGATGGAAGGGTTTGAATTGATGAGAAGAAAGGGGAGGAGGTTGGAGATGAGAGAGAGATGAGAGAGAGATGAGATGGGATGGGATGTGTGTGTGTATGTGAAAAGGAAAAGCCTTTATCGCAGTGACACAGATGTCTCCCCCGTGTGTGCTAGCTAGCTAAGCTAGCTCTGGACTTGTTAAAGGTTCGCCCATGTTTTCCTTCAATAATGTATATATACCCTGCTTCTTTGCGCGAATAGCGGGAACGGGTGGTTTTCTTTGTGGGAGGGAATGGGAAAACACTTGAAATGAGAGTGAGATTGTAGGAGACTCACTGAATAGGGAACGAGGGAGGGAGACCGTGAACGGGTGGGATAGAGAGCATGCCATGCGTATGTATGTGCAACTACTACGACTAAACCGTCCGTCTGCGATCAAGACAGCAAGCACGCTTAGCATACATGTAAACACCCCTTACGCTTTAGCCAACCTCGGTATTAACATCTCGCTCTCGTTTCACACGACTTTTTTGATTACGCTTCCGCTTGAAGCCCGCGTAGCACGCTAGCAACCTGTCCTCCTGCCCATACAGTCTCTCCAACCCTAGAGATCCTGTGGTTAGGTAGCTGAGGCTTTGGGAGTTTCAGCGCACCTGGAGAGATCGCTGGGGTTTAGCAGGGGTATTACGATTCTGTGTGTGTGGAATAGGGGAGACTTACGGATCGGGAGAGAAGTGAATGTTGCACTGTTCCCAGTCGTCGGAGCGGGAGATGCTGGCTTTGAATTCGACGGCGTGATCGATTTTGCAGAAGCGGAAGA
>JAABUL010008048.1_pt1 | contig 10947 bp, 12 predicted proteins | sample 5559151 | NCBI WGS metagenome assembly JAABUL01 (sample SAMN10711876, study PRJNA513368) | rock metagenome | isolation source: Antarctica rocks | place: Antarctica: Victoria Land, Pudding Butte sud | reverse complement strand
CCCGACGGCGTAGTCCGGGCTTCGTCTCAGATCTGGCCCACCAGAAGGTGGTGATCTATCCTCCCTCCTGGGTGGAGGTACTCTCGAGCCTGATCCAGATGGAGATGGAGTCCTCGGAGGGGGTCGATAGGTATCGCTCCGAATGCCCCCCTCTCTTCTGTCATTCCTCTCTGGCTCTCTCCGTCTGTCATCTTCCTTCCTCCTACCATCGTCTCTCCTCCTATCGTCGTCCCAAACCTTATCCTTCCAAGCCGACCAGCTTCTTCCGTCATCTTTATCCCTATCCCCCTTCCGATCCCTGGGACGTCGATCATCCCGGTCGTCCCTTCTTCGCTGCCTCAGATCCTCTCGGTCCCCGTTGTCCACCTTGTCCTTCCACGCACTCCAACTCCGCTCCCCATTGGTATCGCCACCGCGCCGCCGATCGTCGTCCCGCACCGGTTCGACTCTGTTCTTCCAAGCTGACCACCTCCTCTCGCTGTCATCTATCCGCCCACCCATATTCCTATCCCGATTACGGTCAGGTCTGTCCGGCCTGACACCTCGGTCGGGGCGATAGGACCTGTCCACTCGAACTCGATCGTCCCTATCGTCTCGATCACGACGATCGTCTCGCTCGCCAGATCGATATGTCGACGATGATTGCTCGGGTGCACGAGAATCGCTTGATCCTGGATAAGCTGAGGGCGGCGGCGTATGCCTAGATGGTCCAGCAGCAGAGGCGGGTGTGATTTGCTGAGCCCGACCATTCGAAGGCTGACCAGGCGTCCAGGAGCTGGTCGGTTGGGGCCGCCAAGTCTCTCGCTTCCAGCCGGACATGCCAGGCTTGGCGGAGGAAGGGGTTTGGGACATCGCTCGAGCTGTCAAAGGAGGTGAGGGGAAGGATTTCAGTTCATGCTCGAGCTGATTTGTTGGGCTATTCTAAGAATATCAGAATCGATCCGTGTGAAAGAGAGCAGTCTCACCTTGGACCGAACCGAGTTTACCGGTCCTGCAATGGCTCCTGCTTGACAGGCTTCGACCGCTTGAGATGGACTGAAATCCAGTCAAAACGCGCTTCTCATAAGCTTATATGCTACCCCCTTTATAAGGTGTCACGGTGTCATATTCGGACATCTTCGCGCCGACTCTATCCTCAAAAGCTCTTTCACATTGCCAGCTCATATTTCAATAAAACTTAGCAGCTACAGTAAATCGCGTAATTCCATGAGACCTTCAACGTCATGCCCAATGAGTTTCCCAATCGACCCACATTCACCCCAGAATCGCTGGCACTATCCGCCTCACTCTTCACTTACTCCATCGAATCATGGATACCAAAAGACTTCGGGATGAAGAGATCCGAAGTATCGAAACGGGAGGATCTCGAGCGGGCTTTAAAGCCTGCTGGATTTGATGAGACCGATCGACTTGGTATGGGCCATCCTTTTCTGGACAAGCCGAGGGGCAGCGGGTCTGGTGGAATCAAAGGGTCAGGCTTAGGAGCGTTGGGGCAGAGACTGGCGAAGGCGGCCAAGCCGAATGGGGATACTGCGGATGTTATGGAGCCGGTACAGGACAACGAGCCGGAAGAGGGGGATGAGGAAGAGGAGTCCCGATCTCGCTCAGTCGGGAAGAGCAAACAGAGAGCCTACCCTGACTTGCTTTTGGGAAGGAAGAAACCGTCGAAGCGCCCCGACTCGCGACGTCGATCGAACCATGACCCGGCAAAGGCCCACCATGCCGCATCCCCATCCCTGGACCCAACACTCGATCCGCCTGCAGCAGGCATATCGAGTGCCATCTCCGATGACACTCTCGACCCTCCGAATGTTGATTATGCGGCTGATGATAAACTACAAGACGGGAACGCAAAGGGCATCCAGGCGACACCTCCTCCTGCTGCGTCCGATAAATCAGGCGAGTCCCCCTTCTCTGGACCGGTCGCGCTCGACTCGCCCCAGGCCAAGCGGATCCTTTTGAACGCATCCGTGAACGAGTCCTCGACCGAGAATGACAGCCGCGGACAGAGCTTGGACACCATAGAGAGCTATCGTGAGGGTGGCGAAGGAGATGACATGCCTAGCCATGCAGACGGAGGGAAGTTGAACAGGACCCGGATGCGAAGGGAGAAGCGGAAGCTGAGGCGGATGGCGGAAAAGGTTGCGAAGGAGGCTGAGCAACGACACACTGAATGAGGTCTGACGAATGATGATGGAGGTAATTACCAAGTCGCCAAGCTCAGTGGATCACCAGAGTCCGGTCAGCGATCGCCAATAGCATGTGGTGCGGCAGGAGCGAAACCGGATCTAGGGGATCTGGTCCAAATCGAAATATCGCTCAAGTCTGGGTCGGCGTCTGCGACGGCCGCGAGACTTGCGTCACTACTACGTCGTTGAACGAACACCGGAACAATTTTCAAGGCCCGCACGTCTCGACGACCTGGCCAGCGAGCTAAGCTAGACGGAGCTGCCTACTGTGCCTTCCCCTGTAGCCGAGTCTTCCTTTAGCTGCTTTGAGCATGGCGTCTAGCACGATTTCTCGTCACTACCGCTTCCCGGTTGTCCAACCCGGGGTCAGAGCGGGACCAATCTTCGGTCTTCGAGCTGCGATCGTGCTAAGAGGTCTCAACGGGATGCGTGATCGAACTTCAAGCCACTGGAAGACGGCATGGTATATGGACCGTTAAGAGAAAGGAGCAGTGCCTCGCTGTCGTACCATCATAATGTCCAATACAACTGCACGTTCTTGAAGCTCTCCGATCCATCGTACTAAACCTCAAGAATGAAAGTCGACCGCGCGATGACCGCCCTCCTCGTCCTCCCCTTCGCTGCATCCATAGCGACCCTTCGCTGCATCCATAGCGACCCTTCGCGAGCCTCGACCGACCTCGCAAGCTGGCACTTCCCTGTCGGCTAGCTGTCCATTGTCGAGCGATGCAGAATGTCAGGGGCTAGGCAGGCACTTTGGTGACTTCCATTGATCCTGTTTGCTCGTCCTCGTTCTGAGCATTCACCTGGTCCCAAAGGTGGTCTGTGCCGACAATGTATCTTCAGGCAGTTCAGGCGAACACCGCGATCCCTGCTCCCAAGAACGATGCGCCGCTCTCGGTCTTGACAGCAATGCCGATCGCAGCTTCGTCCCGGCGACCTCTGCCGAATCTTGTCGCTCCGTCGCATCGCCATCATGCGCAATACTGATCGCTCGGGGGGTTGGAGATCCCGACTCTTCCCCATCGGACACCGCCCCATCGTCCAGCAGTACAACGGCATCCCAACCCTCCGGCTCGAAATACACTAAACGCGACCCCCGTTTACTTCAATTCTGCTCTGCCTTTGAAACATCTTGTCCGGTCCCAGTGTCATTCGGTCGAAGCAGATTCGAATGCATCGATACGACTCCGAATATCGATTCATGTGGCGGCTGTGTGTCCGAGGGGATGGGGCAGGATTGCAGCGCCAACGAGGGGGTCGAAGGTGTCACTTGTTCACGGGGACGATGTTTTATAACTTTATGTAAGCCTGGATGGGTTGTCAGCCAAGGTGGATTGGTTGCGAGGTGGATATGTCGGGATTGGGCCATCAAGGAATTAGGGTTGTGGGTTCGCTGAAGGCAGAGAGATTTTGGGGATTTTGACGAGTAGGCGGGTTGAGGTGCGTATGGTTCAGCTTGGGATCAAGTAGAGACTAGAGACATAAACAGCATGTTGATAGCATACTCCGAATTTAGGACTGGGGTATGAGCCATAGAATGTGGTTCGGTAGAACTGGAGAAGAATACATCAAGAGCCACTCAGGGCTGCAATGAAGACCTCCACTTTCGCTGTCCTTTCATCGTACAGCCCGATTACTGCTTTCACCCGGTTATCCTCCCCAAATATCCGTGATATCGGTGTATCTCGTACCGTCACCTTCTTGGCCTGAGGACCTCCTCTTCCAATTGCCTTCGTCTACTTTGATTACCACCCGTCTATCCTGTCAACTTGCCTATCATGCCGCCTCGACCGATGCCGAAGATCATGTACGGAACCGCCTGGTATGTCCTTCAGGCCTCCTAGGCAGCAGAACGACCTCTATGGCTTTCGACATGTGTAGGAAGAAGGAACGGACTACCGACCTAGTCATTCAAGCGGTCAAAGCTGGCTTCCGAGGTATTGACACCGCTTGCCAACCAAAGGCATGTCATCCGCCCTCTCTCGGCTAGATCACTGATAAAATCATAGCACTACAGGTGAGCCGGTCATCAGAACCGATGACTCAGCTGAACGAACCAAGAGAAGATCTAGTTGGAGCCGCCCTTTCCCAGCTGTTCTCATTAGGGATCGTCACCCGCGAGGAGATGTTCATCCAGACCAAGCCAGCATCTCCCCTCCCATCTTCGCTTTCGGCCAGCTGATGAGGAGCAGATTCACGAGTATAGCCGGACAAGACAGATCTCAGCCCCTACCGTATGATCCCCACCTACCGATCCCACAGCAAGTCGAGCAGTCTTTCGAGAAATCCCTTTCAAACCTCGGATTGGAATACATCGACTCGGTCGTCCTTCATTCGCCATTACCTACCAAAGAGGTCGGTCGCTCCTCGTTCAGCACCAAATGAGAGCTGATTGGGGGATAGCAAACTCTAGCAGCGTACCGGACACTTGAGGGTCTCGTCAATCAGGGAAAGGTGCGATATTTAGGCGTCTCGAATATCTATGATCCGGAGATGTTGGAGTGGATGATCGGAGAGGCGAGATTGAAGCTCGGGGTGGTGCAGAATAGGTCAGCCATTACTTGCTTATATAATAAAGGAAGGATTAACGAGATGGTTGGCAGGTGGTACGAGGGCAACGGGTGGGATTGGGATAGTGAGTCACCTTCCCCCTGACTGGTACGCTGACGCAACTCTAGTACACGACATTTGCCAAGCCAACTCGATACGATATCAGTACGCAGGGAGCCTTCTCGCTCAACGTACTTATGCCGATCGCTGTAGATCTTTCTGGACCCTGTCGGGATCCCCCACGCTGCTCCGGCATCCCTCTGTCCTCAGCTTGGCGAAGCAGTCATCCCTCACGCCGGAAGCCACGGTGTACAAGCTCTGTCAATTGTAAGAGCTTTGCCTTTCTCAAGGCAGGAGTTGAAGACAGCCAGGTGGAGCATCACGCCGCTATGCGGATCGAAGACGCCCGCGAATGTCGCGGCCGCTTTGGCAGTTGAGGGCGATGAGGGATTGCAAGTGGATGCGCCAGAGGTCAAGGAACTGCTCAAGCTAATGCGAGGGGAGTAATGACTTGTACGCAGCCATCTTTTACGGCTTAACTGATGCACTCTCTAGGCATGGAGTATATAACGATTCACCTGCATCTATACACCCGGATTATGCTACTACTTGACAATATATCACCGCTTCGCTCTCAACCGATCCGCCCATTTGTTCGCACCGGTACTCATCTGTGCTGGACTAGCTACCATCGGAGAGCTCTTCGCTTTCGGAGGCGGGGCAGGTGCCAATCCTCCCTTCGGTATTGTCGGTCGGTCCTTCGACAGACCCACGGGGACGTATACCGAATCCGTTCTTACCGGTTGTGCTACATCGACTGCCGGGGCAGGATGCGAGAGCCAATCTGCTACGAACTCATTCTCGACTTTTGGACCTGGCGCGGGTTTACTTTGAGATTGAGCGGGTTTGGGACCGCCGAAAAGCTGATGGATCTCGTCGCCCAGCTCGTTTGAATTTTGGCCGAGAAGATGCGGTCCGCTCGATCCTTGGCGATTTACAGGGCGAGGTTGAGGCTGGCTGGTATCGTTGTGTAAGAGCTGCTGACGCTGCAAGTCGCCGGACGCTTGACGAGATGGGCGACGCTGAGAATCGCTCGGAGGCTGTTGACGCTGGACCTCCCGCGATATGTGACGGACAGGATGCTGACGAGCCCTAGTCGGCGGTGTGGGCAGCGTCGGATTACTTCTGGCGCTTGCTCCCGACGATGACTGCGTGACCGGCCGCTTCATCGGCGGTATCAGCAATGGGTGACCTGTGGCTGTCAGCGGGCATCTCGTATAAGGACGATCGACGCACTACTTGCAGCCGAGTCCTCCTCGGTCTTCAGCCGGTCCTTGAAGATTTCCCGGTTCGCCTCGCGTATCTTATCCTGTCTGGCTTTCTCAAGCCCCTCCTCTTCCTCCAATTGTTTCTTCAACTTCGTCTTCGCCTCGACGTATTTCAGTCGGACAGCGGCCTTCTTCATGCTACCATAGCTCGAGAAGACTGAGTCGCGGAAGGCATCTCGTTTCCTTGGTCTTGATTTAGGGAGGGGTGCAGGCGTACGTTCGGGTGAGGGGGAGGGGGATGTAGAGGGTGTAAGGGATCGACGATGGCGGCGATCTCGCCTGTACCGGGATTCCTCCTCTCGCCGTCGAGCTTCTCTCCGCCGATCTGCCTCTTCTCTCCGCCGGTCTTCTTCTCGCCGCCGCCGACGTTCGGCATCCCGCCGTCGACCCCTCGTTCGGGGATAATAGGTGATCGAGCTCACGTCCGAACTTTCACTCTCACTCTCACTCTCACTATCGCTCACTCGCCTTCTCCCTCTCCCTCGCCGATCCCAACCTCTCCTATTCCTCTTCCTGCGACTCGGTCTGATCGTCCCCCCATCCGACACCGAATCATAGCTCTCGCTCCCACTCTCACTACTCTCATCCGAGCCGAACCGACCATTCCCTTTCTTCCGCTCCACAGCCTCCTTCATCTTCTTCTGCTCCTCGTCCTCCAACTCCTTCGCCCGCTGCTTATCCTCCTTCCCCCTCTTCCTTCGCCTCCACCACAGCCAGATGCCGAGGATGAGTGCCAGTACCCCTCCGAGACAGACGCAGAGGAGTTGCCACCAATTGAGGTGGGACGAGCCTTCAGCTTCGGCGAGGACGGATTTCGAGCTGGAGGTGGATTTGGCCGCTGATGATGGTCCCAAGGCGGCGCGCGATGCAGTCGGTGTGGCCGCGATCTGCGCGGCGGTCGGTCCCGAGGGGGAGTGCTCAGTTGCTTGACGGGGTGGGAGCCGCATTCCACGGCATTGCGATCTAGGTACACGACGATGAAAATCGGCGCATCGGGTCCTTGACGATCTGCAGGCCAATGCACCTGAAGTTTGGAGCTGGAACAGATTTCGCCGAGATGCGACGCGTTATGGCGTGTGATGAAAGGAACGAGAGGATAAAGGAGGTTCACGAGCACCCAGTCTCTGGGACACGACGTGAGAAGACCCGATATCAAATCACTCATTCAAGCCTGATGATCATCTCACAGCCAATCGAGCTCACCTCCCCTCCGTCCATCCGCTCAAAACATTCTCCTTTCCAACGCGCTCTCCGACTATCCAACCTCCCGCCGAACGTCCGACCGGAACATTTCACCCACATCCTGTCGCATCCGGCTAGCCATGGAGGTCTGACGGGACCTCCTCGAGATCCAGGTGTCAGCTTGTGAGACCAGCCTAATCGTTGGAGATGTTTAGACTGATCCGGCAGGGTGCATGTATTCGATGAGCCATGCAAGGCGAAGCGGAAGAAGTGGGAGAGACTGAGACTGATACCGTCGCCACTCGAGCCGAAGATCGAGACACCTAGCGCGCGGCGCTCCGAGGACAAGGCTGCGGAACCTGAGGACACGGTCAGACAGACGAATGTGGTTCCTGTTGACGCTGAGCTCTCCGTGGCCGGAGGGCCAGGGGGAGATCCAGGTGTCAAGAAGGATGAGCAGGAGATGGAGACGGTCGCATATGTACATTTCAGGGACGACTGGGATCGTGGGTGGTCTTCAACCTGATTGGGGCCAGACACTGACTGTTCTGCCACTCGTCATTTTCCCATGTCCGCGCGTCACACCCGTCCAACGAATGGGGATGTTCTGCATCTTACAGTGTTCCGCGCAAAGGACACGCTTCGGCGAGTGACTATCGATGGGCGGGCAGTGGTGGTTCGGACGGAGCGATGGAATGGTGCAGCTGTGAGGAGGTTGTGGACGAAGGTATAGCTGGGATGTACACGGCTTTGCATGAATCGGTAGATTAGGCAGGAAAACCTGACAAACGCAGATTTGGCTTGACGATCGTTCCCGACTAAGGCAAAACATCTTAACATGTCCTACATCCCACTAAAGACATGTTGAAAGCGAATCAACGAAAAGGGCCCAACACAAACACCGTAACTGTATGTTCCTCGCCCCACACAGGCTTCCCCGCTCCACTCAATTCCCCTCCACCTCATCCATCGCGGTGACCAACCTCGACATCGCCTGGAACATCATGGCACCCATCAACCCAGCCCTCTGAGTCTCCGCACTATTCCCTCCTGGCTGCCCATTCTCGCCTGCCGACATCTCTGCCGATTGACTCATGATCTCCTGTGCCTTCCTCTCGAGGGTCGCGAAGATCTCTCGGATAGCCGCTCGCCACGAGTCCCAGACTACTCCTACAATATGCTGCTCGATGGCCTCGGATAGACCGGTGCCGGAGAGTCGAGCACCGTGGACGGTTATCTGGGCTGACGAGCCGACTGAGGACGAGTTGATGGGTGGGAAGGGGAAGGTGAGGATTGTGGTGGTTCGCGAGAGGAGAGCTAGTTGAGGGAGTGTCTCGCGAGGGGAAGTGGAGCATGTGGTGCAAGTTGATAGAGCACGGAAGAGGCGGAGAGAACGGGCGAGAGGAGCGAAGACGGCTAGGGTGAGCGGGGTGTTTGAGCCTGGTTTCTGCTCGAGTGGGTGTTGAGTGAGAAGGGCGAGGATATGAGTGACGACTGGTGGGTGGGTGCATCCGGAAGACGAGAAGGTCGAAGAACTGAGATTGGGCAGATTGAGTCCATCGCCACCACCGTCATTGCCGCCGGTACCGGGACCACCTTCCCCGGGCATAGCATGGGAGAGGTCCAGCAAGGCGAGGTGGGGATCCATGCCTTGTGGATCATCCGGTCCATCTCCGCCATGGTGATCGTCGCCAGCCCCCTCGCCATGGGTAGCGACGCCTCCGCTGGATTCGTTCAGCGAGAAGATGGCGTCGCGCAACGCAGACGTCGTGTGTTGATCCATGTCAGCCGGCGGAAAAGCGGCATCGCCTCCAGAAGGGAAATCTTCGGCGTTGAAGCTGGTGTCATTGGTTTGAGCGGCGGTGAATGCCAAGTTGTGCACGAAAGTCGCGAGGGGAAGGTCGGCGAGATAACCGTCAATAGCGATGGACTCGAGCTGCACGAGTGAGAACTGTAACGCAATCTTCGCACGAAAGTGACGTACCATCTGCTCGTCCCCCATAGTCAACAGATCCTCCCCTTCCTCCTCCCCAGCCAGACCCATGTCCATAGCTATCCCCATCGCCGTCTTCATGTCGATCCCATCGGACCCGAAGCCCTGGCTGTCCCGCTGGCCCAACTTCCTCTTCTTGCCAGATTGGACCGGCGTGCTGGCGAGCGACGCGAGGTTCTGGCTGCGAGAGGGGTCAAGGGTGGCGCTTGTGAGTTTCTGATCCTTCGGAACGGTGCGTCGGCGCTGACGGGGAGCGTAAACGCACTGCCAGCCGCCGGCGGTGCAGCGAGTGCAAGAGGGGCGGTCGCCTGAGCATTTCTGTGACGCGTCAACACGCCTTCCTCGCGGCTATTGGAGGTGTGGGAACTCACTTGTTTGGCAGCATGGCAGAGATCGCAAGCTGTACAATGCATGTTAGCCCGTAGATGACCATGGAATGTACCAAGACGCGATAGAGTCTAGCTCACCTTTGCGGATGCTCGGCGGCCTCCCAAAGCTATTCGTCCTCCCCGAAGCATCCATGTCCGGCGTCCCGATATCCCCTAATGCGAGGTCCAATTCCTCCTCCCCACCCGTGTGCATATCATCGTCATCACCACCGACAGGGAGGTCCAACGCGTGCACATCATGTCGGTGACCATCATTGTCGCTCTTATGGTGGTGTGAGAAGTCGGGAGCTTTTAGTTGATGATGGTAATGATGTTGATCGCCTTCAAGGATTTGCGCGAGCGCTTGCGTATCTTCCTGGGATTGGCGGTCGTTCATATTGTCAGGCGCGTCCGAGCTGAACACGGTCGGTGGAGGTCGACGGGGATGGTGTTGCAAGCGGATGAAACGCCGTCGAGGCGGTTCACACTGCCATATGGAATTCAGCGGGTTTATCTTGCGAGAGGGTGTTCATGTATTTTCCCGCCCGCATCTCCGTTTATGTGGCGAGGGAATTTCCCCATCCAATGAAGAGGGATTCTCGCTCACCTAATCGGGTTTTACCCCGGGAAACAGCTGGGAAGTCTGAAGCCAACAGAAGGAAAGCCTGATCAGCGGTAGGAATGGTGGCGATGACGAGTGATGAAGAACGCATGCTTGCTAGCGGACTCCACTGTTTCGTCACCCGGAATCCGCTTCGGGTAACTATTCTCTTGGGAAGAACTTACGTGGCATTGATAACATCTTTGGCTTGCTGACTCAGCGTACGTGGGAAAGTTAACGTGATTCCCGTTCAGTAACGGGGAGATGACGATCGTCAATCCATCGAGTAATACACCCGGTATCTGATAGCAGAGACTCTTGCCGCCGCCTGTGGGGAAGATGACTAGGGCGGACGCGTTGTCGCCAAGGAGGCGATGCAGGACCGCTTCTTGGGATTCCCGGAAGCTGGAACGATCAATGACTCGTGGTGAGGAGAGCTGAAGGGCTCACCCGTCATAGCCAAAAGTATCCTTCAGGACTCGTCTGGCGTCATCCATCCTCACGACTGGACATATGGAAGGCCATTGATGGCCGGAGTCCAGGATGAAATCAAACATGGACGATTCCTATTAATGGGACACCCCCTTTATTGGCCACTCGCGTCGTCCATTTCCCGCAGTTTCTCTCTTCTTCACTTTCTCTCTCTTTCACATCATGACTCATCATGCAACAACCCCAGACGCCTCTCGAGCTAGCTCTAGCTAGCTACGGACAACAGCAACACATACATGCA
>JAABUL010008046.1_pt1 | contig 10953 bp, 16 predicted proteins | sample 5559151 | NCBI WGS metagenome assembly JAABUL01 (sample SAMN10711876, study PRJNA513368) | rock metagenome | isolation source: Antarctica rocks | place: Antarctica: Victoria Land, Pudding Butte sud | reverse complement strand
CCGGCAGCTCGGGCGGGCCGGAAAAGTGCTCAGCGGAGCTCGAAGTTTCAATGTTCTGCCAGGTAGTGCACAGGATAGAGGGCACACACCAGCGCAGCACCTCACAAAGGCGCGCTGCAGGGGTGTCGGCAGCAGCGACAGGCCGGCGGACGCGCCGCCGATCAAGCGCGGCCACGCCGCCAGGTGCGACAGCGCCCACTGCCCCCAGGAAGTCGTGTCGAATTCCAGGAAGGGAAACAGCGACACCACCTGCGCCGGTGCAGCAACGTTGAAGCCTCCTGGTTTGCCGTTGTTGATTATGCCACCAGGGTAGCAGGCTCTTCCTCGACAAGGCATGATATACACACTCACAACAGCTCGTCACCGCCATGAGCAATCGCATGCCAGCAAAGGACGGACTGATTGTGGATATGTAAGGAAGGGTCCCTCAGATACCCTGTTAAAAGTCCACATGCCCTTGAAAGTCCACATGCCCTTGGTTCTGCCCAGCAGCTCACCTTCCGAATCTGTTGCAGCTTGCCGTCTTCCACCTGCAGCTGCTGCATGTTTTGGAGCGCTATGTATGCGCCGATCGAGTGTCCGATGAGCACCACCGGCGGCCCGCCGGCCTGCAGCACGTGCTCCTGCAACAACCCGCACAGTGCTCGCGTCAGGAAGCAGCCGCCAGGATGATGACACTGCGGCAACAATGATGCCGTGCAGCTGTGCAACTAGACTGTATGTCCAGGGTGTTTGCGGCAACGATGCATTCTGGAAGTCTGTGGGTCATATCTGAACTTGCCTGCAGGTACAGCAGTTTGTGGTCCGCCTGCTGCCGCAGGCTGAACACCTGCAGGGCGCCGCGCATGACATGAGCAGCATGGTCGCATTGGTCAGCAATACAGGATCATGCAGGATTCGCACAGTCTCTGTCATAAGCAGATTCCGGAAACCGGTGCAACATCCGTCATTTGCGAAATGCAGCGTGCTCTGCCATTCATGATTCGGCACCTGGCCGCTTGCCAGTCCATCGCGGCACTGCCCGAGGTTGCTGACCCCGACGACCTCCGCCTTTCCGGCTAACCCCCGGTGAAGCGCCTCCATGTAGGGCAAATAGAAGGCTGCATTCCCCGGATTGCCGGGGTACACAACGATGCGCAGCGCTGGTGATGTTTTGTTCAGTGCGTCCAGACCGTACATCTCGGTCGGGACACCCGCTAGGTGCACGTACTTGTGCCAGAAACTGCTTGCCGTCTGCATGGTTCTACGGATGGAGAGTTCTCAGGCTTCCAATGCTGACGTGATGCGACTTTATGCGAGCTCGGATGGGGATCGATCGCTTTTCTGGCAGGCGTGTCCGTTGCGCCCCCGGAGGCAGGATACAACCTTTGATTGCTGGCATCTGATGTGCAAGTTCTCACAACGTCACCCGCGCTTGAACAAAACATCCAGAGCCCATGGAAGTACCAACCAGTCATCATCAGCACTGGAAGTGGCGCAGCGCTCAGCCAACAAAGAATGAGAAATCGCAACAAAACAATCTTGGTCCAAAAGAATCCCCTGTGAGCTCCTCATCCAATGTTCTCTACAATCGTGTGCACCCATTGCCACCTACTGCTTTCGAAGCGTTCATGTCATCACGCCGCGACGGCTGCCACCGCGGAGGCGAACGCCGCCAAGCCCATCCAGAGGAGAGCAGGCCCCTGCAGCAAAGGAACAAGACGATCTGCACCGCGTGATGATACCTTTCATTACCACATGGCGTCATTTGCACTCGGAACTATGGCGGCATCACATCCACGCAAGTCAAGGTGCATCAAGGCAGCCGCTGTCGAGGACGCTCTGCCGCCGCATCCATCTACTCCTTAGAAAGCAAACACACGCACCGGCTGCGCGGCACCCTGGGTGGGCACCGTCGTCGGGCCGCCAGAGGTGACCACTGTGGGCGTCGCCGAAGACGGCGCCAACGCCGATGCCGCAGTACCAGACGGCGTCGGAGTCGTGGCTGCGACCATTGTGGTTCCTGGAGCCGCCGCCGGAGTAGTCGTGGGAACGGCGGCCGGGGAGGGCGCCATTGTGGCAGCTTTTGTCGGCAGGGCCCCGGAGTCGGGCGCCGCTGCCGTCGGAGCCGGCGGCGGAACGTTGCGAAGAGGTTGATTAAGAAAGGAGGCGCTCCGCGCCTGCGCGCAACATATCAAGGAATTCTAAAACTTGGTTGCACAGCTGCCGGGGTGCTCTGCCGCCAGACGAGCCTGCCACACATGTATCGTCGTGCTGCATGTCATCAGCGCAGCGCCGTGTACAGGTGGCGAGTTGCAGCACATCGGAAGGTCAGGGAAAGTTGGCTTACTGTGAGGCAGTGAATGCGACGTTGCACAAGTTAGAACAGTGCAGAGCTGCACCGCAGAACACCAAGCCATCAGCAAAGGGAATCACGGTGTCCTGTTGCGCAGCGCCGGAGTCATGGATTACAAGGTGCTACCTATTGCCCACGAACTGGCATCACACACCGTATGTGCAAGCATGCACAGGGAGCAGTCACTCACAATGCGGCGCCAAACGCCGTAGTTGGCGAGCGTGTTGCGGCACGGCCGAGAAACCTGCAAGACGATAAGAGAAACATCCGATGCAATCTGAAAGTTCCGACCCAGAAGAAGCAGCATGCTTGGTGATGGTGGGCATGTTTGGCGACTCAAACCACATACACCTCTGCATGCAACTAGAGCATGGCAGCGCAGCTAATTGAGAAATCGAGCTAGCAAGGCAGCGAAATACCTCCGCACGGGGCCGTCCTGTGGCCAGAATGCAAGCGAGTAGGAGCCAGGCACTGACGCACCGTGTTCAGCACATCGACGCATCCAGCACTGCAAGCGCGAGTGGCGATGGCGGTCGCGCAGGCCTGCGTCCGCGACTGTGCATCCGTGCCATTACCGTTATGCCATTACCGTTATGCCATTACCAATCCTCTCCACCAAGCAAGTAAGATCTTGCTGCGCCGCAGCTGCACGGAACTGAAGCAAGTCAGGCTTGGTGGCTTCCCGCATAAGGCTGAGTGTGAAAGCTTTACGAGCACGTCTGCAGATGTGATGGACCTGCGCTATCAAAGCTGCACTGTATCAAACCTCATTTTTCCTTGTCGTGCACAGCTTGACTCCGCAGGGTGTCAGGAGCGCGTGGAGCCAGGAAAGAATCCGTGCAAACCAGTTTGGATTTCACACTCTTCGAATTGCAGCAGGAGACACTTGGCTGCGGACCAAGCTTTTGACACACTGTGATATCGGCAATGCTGTGTCGACTTCGATGGTGCAAGGAAGCACCGCATTGCAGGGGCGCCCAGCAAGGAAGCGGTGCAGATATTGTACTGCTCAACGTGCTTCCGGCCTTAGCCAGTCTGTGAAGGCAGACTAGCGGGTCTGGGGCATTGAACAAGTTCCGAGATACAGTTTTCATGTATAGTATAGATGTGAAGTCCACACACAGCAGTTTGAATCGGTTGCACCTGCGTGTGAGCACAGTAAGAAGGAATCGGAACACGCAGGACTCGACATCTCGCTGCGCAGCGGCTCACCCGCCGCCACTTGGGCTTGCTGCAAGAAGGAGGTGGTGGAGTTTTGACTCTGTCCGAACGCCGCTTGTGCGGCAGCACAGCCTGTGCCGCAGCCTGCCGGGCGAGGTCGTTTAAATTCTGGGCAGACGCCTGCGATGCGCAGGCCAGGACCAGCAGCAGGCTCTTTGCTGCCATCATAGCGTTGAAGCTGGCATACAAATTGAAGGGAGCTGAAAGTTGAAAGTTTGACGTCGTCTGCGCCTAGAAGGGCGTCAGGCGTGAACAAAGCGACAGGGATTCCCAATTTCTTAGTGCTGACAGACAAGTCTGACACTTCGCTAAGAGCACAGGCTTCCCATCCCTCGCGAGGCCTCAAACACTGCAGCCCCACTGAAGTCGAGAACAGAGTTGCAGGCCACACTACTGCGTGGCTCTGCGCTTCTGTCCCCTTGAAATGGAAAATCGCCCACGGTCAAAAGCAGGCTATCCATCTGGGCAGGAGAAACAGGGTTTCCCACAGGCAAAGCATGCTGAGGAGGCGAAAGAGATGCAGAGTGCAGAGAGCTCTGCCATTGTGACGTCTGCAAAATCTGACTTCATGGGAACCGATGATTCTAAGAGTCGCCACATCTGTCAGACAACCGCACCCACGCGGCAAGCATGCACAACGTATGGGGTGCAACCGCAGTCCCGGAAGCCTGTTGAATACAGTTTACTGCGTCTCACATCCTATCAAAGCTCCCATCTGTTTGCCGCACTTTGCAAGCTCTCCTTCCCGCTGTTTTTTCTCCAACTGCACCAGATCGTCACAGAGTCGTCTTGGGAGTCAGCAGTGACCGCGATGCAGCACAGCTTCAGACGGAGGGCTCTGTCTCTAGTGGCAATGGCCGTCCTTAGCATGAGCTTTGCGGCAGCACAAGGCAACACATCGGCCATAGGTGCGCCCATGCAGAGTGTTGTGTGTGTTGTGTCCCCTTGTTATGCACAGGTGGTTTGGACGGTCCTGTGGCAGCCACCACTCCTGGTGCGCTGCAAAACGCAGGATCTGTCAAGTGCATCACGCTGATGCAGCTCCGTTCGCTTGAGCGCCACTTGTGCCACAATATGACTTGGCCGGCGCGTCTGGCGACGCCGCAAGAGCCGACACCACGAAGCTTGCCTCTTGCTCTGCTCGCAGCGTCTTCGGAGGCGGACATATCGTGCCTGACCACATCCTTCTCCGGCAGCGTCACCCAGGCGGCGGAAGGCAGCGCGGCGTGCGCCGATGACATCAGCGGCAACGACAACAGCTGCCCAGCCGCCTGCAAATCCTTCTTGGAGGGGGTAAGCACGTCATCTGCAGCTATGATTGCATGGCTTCTGCTTTCCATCTTTTCGTGCGTGCGATGCTCCGCCTGTGCATGACCGTCCATGCCAAGTCTGCCGCACGGTCTGCCATCTGCATGCGCGCGCTTTCTGGCGACATCGTACTGCGCGCGCTTTCATGCGACATTTTATCGCTCCCGAAACCAAGGTGTGAGTCGTCTGTGTTGCTATACAGATTTCTCAGACCTGCCGCGACACTGTGGCAAGCAGCCAGCTGTTTGGCCCAACTTAGTGCGAATCGCCAACTCAGCTCTTGGTCGCGCTCCCACTGTATATGAAGTGCTGAGAATTCAGCCAGCTGCATTCTGTTCAAGAGAAAGATTTTTTTGCACACTCGCAGCTCACTGCTGTGGGTGGTGGCGGTGCTGTGATCCGCATTGGCCTCTCTGCGTTGCAGCCGAACCGTCTTTGACGCGTGCAGCGTCTCCTACACACAGTCCAGCAGGTGGGACTACTCACACGGAATGCATCTGCCTTGCTTGGGCCGGATGCCGACCCCGCCTCGGTGCATGCTACAAGAGCATCAACGACATGGTGTCCTGGACGCTCCCTGCAACAATCTTGCAGCACGGCACCGGCGCCGTCAGGCTCCGGCGCTAGCGCACCCGCTCCAACGGACTCTGGCACAGTAAATATCGTGGCGCCAGCCACATCCAGCACCACAGACGCTGGCTCCGTCAATGTCACGGCACCAGCGCCCGCGCCGCAGTCCGCGTCGTGGCGGGTGGGTCAAATTCCCAAACTTGTGTTGATTTTTTCATGGGTCCTGCGCATCGACACAGCCGTCGGCAACCCGACTTGCGTCGATCCGCCTGCACTTCCGCTGCGGTACTGCAATGCAAGACATCGAGACTCATGACAGATCGTCGTCTGCACCGTCAGTCTCTGTGCATTGTAAGCATTGTGTTGAGTGCGGTGCAGGCGATGAGCAGCGTGCCAGCGGCCGTGTTGCTAGCTGCATCTGCAATGCTCATGGCATAGTCCATCGCAATCAGCACGACCACATGAAGACGAACATCATGACGCTAAGGGAATCTTTCAACACTTTTCGAATCCAATTTTGGACAGGCTCATGTCAGCGCCAGCCATAACTTGAACTTCTGATAGAACTCACGTGTGTCCTCTGCCGCAAAACCGATGTAGGCCCCTTTTACAGAGACTAGGGTAGATTGCGGGGTCGTGATCTGAGGTCATGAGCCATCTAGGAAAAACACAATATGCTTGGTGGCCAGGTTTGACTTGGTGTTGACCGCTCATCTGCACGTGAACTGTCATTTCCTGCCGTCGCTTTGCTTTCAAGGAGAGTTGAAGTCTTCTGAGCTTGTTGATGAGTAAATAAAAGGCACATTGCACACCGCACCAGAAAGTGCCAATACATCTGCACACAGCAAGGCCGAAGCTGTAATGCGTGCACGCAATAGTCATGCAACCAGCTACCCAGGCGCCGGCGCTGACTCGCAGCATTCTGAGCCAGGCCAGAGATGGTTGATCGACCGTGTTGCAGCAACATTGCTGAGTTGCTCGCAAAATTAGGTACAGCTTGCCTCTCAAGCATCGCCCCGCTCAAAACACAACATGACGGCGGCTCCAACCGCAAACAGCAGCCCCGCCCGGACGGTCATCTCGACCTATGTGGAGCACACCACATGCTCGGCAGTCATTGCAGAACACTTGGTAACAAAAAGCCTGAATCATGGTCCACGGCGCACCTTGTGGCCGATACTGGCGCCGTTATCCGTCGCAGCATACGTGACCGCGCAAAAGTCGAATGACCGGCGCCAGTACTGTGAGCTTGCGCCGCCATTCACCGCCAGCGTCCGCCGGCAGCTCTCCGGTATCTGCAGGCTCAGGCGTAAACATGGATGAACGCACGCACCCTTGCGCGCATGCCACACGCGCAGGTGCAAAGGCACTGTTCCGCTCAATGGCGATCTGAACACCAGTACACAAGGGATTTCGGCATCTAATGGGCACTCACTGAAGATCAAGACTCAGCGCACCAGGTTGAAGAACGCCTGGCAGGTGGTGGGGCAGGTGCCAGGGTCCGCTCCCGCCAGCAATGTGTCCCGCGAGCACTTGAACTCTGCCGCCAACACCTTGGTGGACGTCTGTGCTTCCAGGAAGCAGACCGCCTCGCTGCTGGGCAGGACTGTGGGGTGTCAAGGCACAAGCAGCAGCGTCAGCAAGGATCCGATGTGAGGCTCTGAACCTAACCTGTTGGTGCATCGTTCACATCAAGCTCCACACCGAACCTTTCTAGAGTTACTTGTACAGCAGAACGATATGCCTCGGGTGTGCAATCATGAAGGCATCCACTCTTAAAGTAGGAGCGCCGGGATCTGTTTCAGAGAAGCAGGGTGTGAGAAACGCACAATTAGGAGGCGGCGGAGGCGGCGCCCTCGCTATCGGAGGTGGTGCTGGAATTAAAGCAAAAGAATTTATGGGCGCGTACTTCAAATCATACATCTACAGCTCTGCTAGCGTCTGTGTGTCCGCAAATGATGACAATTGCGTGAGCGCTGCCCGGCGTCACGACCAGGGATCTTGCCGACAGAAGCTGCCACATGTCTACCTGATGCAGGTGGTGGTGGAGAGTGATTGTATAACGACGGAGGCGGATGCGCTTTGCTCGGAACAGGCGTTGCCACTGCGCTCAGGACCGAAGCCAGCAACAGCACAGATGAGAGACCAGCCGATCGACGCGTGAGGATCAGAGCGGTGCGCGACATTGTAATATCTTTAATAATGTATTCCGTGTCGTTTCAGACGTAAGTGGCTGTCCGAACGACCCGAAAATCCGTGCTGCACATCGATCGAGGACGCGGGGCCAGGCATGGGGTACAAGAATACCTCACCTCCCTCGCTAGGCAACTGACTCCTTCTCCAGCGATCGGCAGCCACAATCTGCATTTACTCGATCATTGCTTCTTATATCAAGGTGCATGAATTGCGCAGCTCAAGGTCAGACACCCCGATAGTGTTTGAGTTCAGTAATCCACCTCCACACATTTGCTCTTGATATTGTAACGACGACTTGACAGGAACGAACCAGCTGCGAAGCCACCAGGACATACTGTTTCCACTCTCATCGCCGCCATCCCGGCAGCGTTTCACTTCACTTCAGAATTCCAGATCACCAGCGGCGCCCTGAGGAGCTGCGTCGCAGCTGACGCCAGTGCCTCTGTTCAGCATGGCGGACGGCTCCGAGCCGCCCGAGCCGCTAGTGGCGATGGGAAAGCGCGGCCGAGACGATCTGGGCATCGCCAGCACGGAGGCCCTGGACCATGAGCCGGGGCAGCAGCGGCGGCGGGTCGCCGAAGAATTCGGTGGGGTGCAGCGCGCCATTCTTCGAAGACGCATTGAGCGAGCAGGCCTTGAAGCTCGTCACGAGTTCAATCATGCCTGGGTGACCTCAGTCATTGGCGGCTCGTCTGCAGCGGCGCGATCGGCTCTTGCTGGGCTGTGCCGCCAACTCTGCAGCATGCGAGGTTTTCATTCCATGAACGCTCTTCGCTTACGACCTGCACTTCCAGCGTGCATGCTTGCATGCAGGCGAGGAGTACCTGACCAACGCGGCGGGCGAGGCGCTGCCGGACGCTGGGGAGCTGGGCGACGCGCCGCCGTCGCCGGAAAATATATCCGAGGAGTTTCCGTCGGAGCGGCGCGAGGACGCGGACGACGCCGGGCTGGAAGGTGGGGCGCTTCTTCAAGGCTGAAGCGAAACAGCTGTCTAAGTTCAAGGTTGGCGTCAGGACCTGTGGCAGCCATGTGCCAAGCGCGGCCGCTTTTGCGGCACCATATGCTGCAGGACGAATTGGGTCTCCTGTCCTTCCAGTGGTGCGCCAGCGAGCATTGGTGACCTTCAATTTGCCGAGGCACGTTACTGCATGCCTGGCAGAGGAGCGGCCGGGGGAGGAGACGGCGGGGGAGGTGGCGGCGGCGGAGGCAGCGGACGCAGCGCACCGCGCAGGCAGCGATGGCCAGGGCGCCATGATCGCTGCGCTGGCAGCCGCCGAGGAACGCTTCAACGAGCGACAGCCCGGCGGCGCGGCGGCAGGTGAGCTGTGGGGCAGAGACGATCATGATGCTGCAAGTTGTAGGACAGAACGTAAGTTGTTGTCGCAACAAATGCGCCAGGCGGTCGCCGAGGAGCGCCAGGCCGGCGGCGTGGCAGGTGCGGCGCGCCGCACTTTGGAAGCTCGGGGACAGGGAGTCTGGAATGCTGGCAAGAATCGACGCACTGGCAGTCGACAAGTTGTTCAACGAGAGCCAGCCCAGCGGCATGTCATGCGCTTGCGCTGCAGTCGAAAACTAGGAAGAATGGAGTCAGAAAGTCTCACAATATCTGACGCTCTGGCGGCGGCTGAGGAACGCATCAATGAGCGCTAGCCCAAGAAAGAAGGTATGAAGTTCCTTACACGAGGGAAGTGCCGGCAGCAGGAGCGCTTGGACATGCGCCAGCCCGGAGCGCTGCTGCAGGCGCGCCTGTGCCGCAGGGACGATGACAGACTATTTTCATATGTTTACATATATATCAGCAGCAGGGCTGCGCTCGCCTCATACCCGCGCTGCATTGCAAGCACAGCCGCCAAGGTCTCGTACACTAGGTCGGTCGGCGCACAGGGGCGGACGGCGAGGCGCGCCCGTCGCTGCGGACGTCATCGGCGGCCGGCGGCATGTCTATAAATCGAATGTTTGCTGCAGCTGAATCGGCGCGGCGTCACACAGGGGCGGATGGCGAGGCGCGCCCGTCGCTGCGGGGGTCATCAGCGGGCAGCGGCGGCCCGCCTCCGCAACCGCCGGCGCCCGAGGCCGTCAGTGCCGGCCGAGTGGCGGCGCGCAAGCGGCTGGCGGCGGCGCTGGCGGCCAACGCGGCGCTGAAAGCGGCCGGCGGCGACGCCGCTGAGGCGGCCGTGGCGGCGGAGGCCGGCATCCACGAGGCGGCGTCGTCAAGGTGAGTACTTTCTGGGTGCACCGCTAAGAGACAAACCAGGAAACCTGATGGATGAGCGGTGTGCCCTCGGCTGTCCAGCATTGCTGCCGTCAAGTGAGCATGCGCGCGCTGATCTGCGGCTGCCACGGCAAGACAAGATGACAGCAGCTGCGCAGCTGACACAGGATATGGACAAAGTCTAAGGCTGCCCTCCCGTTCTCCCGGTGCAGGGGCGTCTACCGAGCGGTGCTGGCAAACGCAGTGCGGCTGGCGGCGGACATTGAGGACGCGTCGGATCTGGCGAGAATCGCGCTCGGCAGGCCGCGGGAGCCGCCGCAGGGGGGGAAGCCGCCGTTGCTGCCGGTGGACAGCAGCGGGCTGACGGGGTCGGTGATCGAGCCGCGGTACACGTGACTGTCGAAATGCTCAGGGCTGCGCTGGACGGTCAGTGTCGGTGCCCTCAGAGCAGCCACTGCAAAGTTGAGACGGGAATGTTGCGGTTTCCTGTGGCGACGTTCACCTCTGGACACGATGATGTGACAGGAGCAACATTGTACTCCCACCTGCAGCGCCAGCACATGAGCCCTCTAGTAGTTTGCGTGTAGATAGGTTTTTTGAAAAGAGTTTCACATCGACGATGTGATTGCATGCGCAGAACAGCCTGATGTGTACTGCCCTGATGTGAGCTGCTCAAGTGCAACCGCCTGCAGTGCGAGTGCAGCATTGCAGATGTCTGCAGCAGAGTCGGTTTTCGCACGCTGTTCACGAGTCTTCCTGGATTTCGTTCAAAAAATTTGATTGCAATCGTAAGAACATTGTCCAAGCGCATCTCCGCATGGTCAGCGGCCAGAGGATCCGCATCCAGATATGCCCGCAGCGCCTCGGCAGCGTCTGCGTATCGCTCCAAGGCATACATACACAGCCTGTAGAACACGAGTCAGAAGTCCAGTAAATAACCAAGCCTAGGAGTGTGTCGTGTGTAGTGTGGCGTCTCGAGCAAAGCTCGGAGGTCCGTGGCAGGTTATTTGGTCAGTGTGCTGCACAGTGCTGCCCCTAGCAGCTGATCGACCCCGACGAGCTCGTGGCAGGCATGGTTTATGAGAATGGAGTAGGAGGCCCTCTCTTGATT
>JAABUL010008044.1_pt1 | contig 10956 bp, 1 predicted proteins | sample 5559151 | NCBI WGS metagenome assembly JAABUL01 (sample SAMN10711876, study PRJNA513368) | rock metagenome | isolation source: Antarctica rocks | place: Antarctica: Victoria Land, Pudding Butte sud | reverse complement strand
TATTACAAGAAAGACAATTTGTGTCAATTTATTAAATATAGATTGAGTATCGGGTCGGATTTCGGTTTCAACTTTTGGAATCGATTCGATTTAACAATTTTAAAATTAGAAATCGATCCAAATATCGATTTTTTAAAAATTGAATCGAATCGAATTAACTCGATTTTCGATTTTAACTTTTAAAATTAAATCGATATTAAGAAATATTAAAAATTAATTTAAATTAACTAATTTAATATATTTTAGACTATTTTAGTTATTTATTATAATAACTACTAATATGTATTACATATATATATTACTTTTGCCAAAATATTATATTTTTAAAAAATTACTATTTATATAATTTGGTTTTCAATTTTAATATTAGGAATTAACTCGACTCGACAATTCTAACATTAGAAATCGAATCAATTTTTCGATTCTAACTTTTGAAATCGATTCGACTCGATTTAGATCGAGTATTCGATCCGAACTTAATAACTCAATTCGACGCAATTAGTCTAATTAAATATTAGTAGACGCAATTTCGCAACTAGTATTAAACATATAATTAAACAATATAAGCAATCTTGTAAACAAGTTAAACAATTCAATATACTAGCATAAGTATCTCTTAATTCTTGTTAGAAGATTATAACTTTATTTGAAAAATTGTAATTTAGTTTAGATTTTAATGTAAGTTTAGATACTATTTAATAATAGTTTTATTAATATAAATTTGTAAATTGATAAATTATAGCTTATATATAATTCTCTCTTTGTTAATAATATATTTGATTAAGATACATTTTAATATTAATACAAAGTATATAAACTAGTATCGAATTGCAGAAAACTTGTTGTAGAACTTTTTAATACAAATTTTAGACAAACAACTATATTAAAGCAAGTAGAAATAACGCAAAAGATCTAGTATAATTGAAATTTCAAGTATTTAGCTAATTACTATATTTATTAATGCAAATTTATAGAAATTAAAAGTAAAGAGCTTTTTAATAAAATATTATATAAAGAAATTTTTAACAACAAATTATAGTCAATAATCTCGATTTTAACAAAATATAATATATAACTATTTATAGAATATATACTGTTATTGCTCTAACGTCTTTAAAAATAGCAATTTCGATATAGAAGAAGTAGAAAAGAAAAGACTTAACAAGATTAAAAAATTAATTTTATTTTCGATTTTTATATAGTTGTAATTGTTTCTAGATTGCAAAGCAAAAAACAAAAAGAACAAGCAATATAGATTAAACTTAACAAATATTTTAATTAAAAAAAAAGATTATATATTTTAAATTAATTAAAAAGAAGATATATTTTCTTAAATTGAGAAATTGTAAAAACTATATTTATAGAATTGTTAATTAATATTCTTTTGAATATATATTAGCGTTTAATTTTTAATTTAGAAAAGAAAAACTCAATAAAGATACTATACAATTATATATATATTTGTTATAAAATTTTAGCACAACTTTTACTATTTATTAATAACAATTTGCAAACTTCTAAGAAACAATTGTATAAAAACAATTGCTTTTTAAACTTTGCAAACGTATTAACAAATATAATAGCAAAAATCTAATTACACAAGTAATAGTCTAGAGTAAATTGAACAATATATTTGTACTTAAGATTGCAATAAAACTATATAAAACAAATATATTAAATCTTGAACAATTCTTCTATAAAGAAATAAAAAGCATTGTAGAGATAAAAGAGATTTGTGTTTTAAAATTGTTAAATGCAATTAACTTAAATATTTATCAATTGTTCTTAAAAAGATTATTAATAATAATAGCTATTGCGCACAAAAAATTCAAAGTAGAAAAATTGCTAATACAAGAGTATAATATTACTTCAGAATTGTATTTTATTTATACTATTATATAAAAGCGAAAGTCTTAACAATACTTGTTGAAATTAGATATCAATTTAAACAAAAAAAGATAAAAATAGATACTATTTATATTTGCTATAACAAATAAGTCGAACTATTTAGTTAAGAAACTAACTAATATAACTAATATTAATATTAATAAGAAAGACAACAACTTCAAAAGTCTATTAGAGAGAATAATATAGACAAAAAACTATCTTTATTTTAACAAAATATTGTTATATTATAAAGTTGATATATTAATAAGTTTCTCTCTTTTAAATATTGTTGCTACAAATTGTTGCAAACTTATTTAATAACTTCTAAATTAAGAAGTTAATAAGTGTTTACAACTAGTATAAAAACTTATTGATCTAGTTGTTGATATATATCTAAACAACAAAATTATGCAATATATAATAATAGCATTAAATATAACAGTTAATATTTGGTTAGTATTTGGTTTTCTTGTATCTAATTTGAACACAAAAAATACTATATAGAAGAAAAATCTAAATTATAATCTTTTGGTTTTTGAGATTAATATAAGTTTGATTTTTCTAAAACTTCAAAAAACTTTTGTATCGAATATACTATTGTAAAAAGTATTAAGTTAATTTATAATAGTATTCTCTTTATTGCTTAAATTATTTCGATACTTAGTATTATATTTTTGATTATATTTTTGCTCAATTTAGACTAATTAGAATTAGATTAATATATAAATTAGTTATTTTATTTATACTAGATTTTATATATACTTAAATATTAAGAAATTATATTGTGTTTATATTTTTATTCTCTAAAACTATTAATATAACAATTGTATTAATTTTAATTTATTTTGCAATATTTCTATCTTTAATCTTTTTTATTAATTTGATCTCGAAATATTGTGCTACAATATAATTAGCTCTTTGAATATATATATATTATTTAAATATATTATTATATAGTTCTTTTTTTACTTTTCTATTAATTACTATATTTCTAACATTTTCTTTTCTATTTATTTGCTTCTCTTTAAAGATTTTTTTAAAAACAATTGTTGTTTACAACTTGATTAGATACTTATAGAATACTATATAATTAATATTTTGTTTTTTGTAGAGTAGTTTTTTATTTTCGATTTATTTTATAGTACAATTTCTACTAACAATAGTTTGAAAAAGAGTTTATAAGATAGATATTTTGCGCTTTAAATTAGTTTTAAAAATAATATATAAATATAATACAAAATAAGTCTTTTATTTAACAATATAATATTAGCTATTTAGCAATTTTTGAATATCTAAATAAAAAGAAATTCGATTTTAAAAAGTTTGTTCTTTTAATTAGTTTTAATAATAATATATGCAAATAATAATTAACTATATAGATTAAAATAATAGATAGTATTAAATGTATTAATTAATATATAGTATTTAAATAGAAAAATTATTGCAATTATAATATAAATTTACGCGATTAATATTAGAATTAGAGTTTAGATATTACTTTTATTTAATATTATTATATCTAAATATTATTATATTTATTATATTTATTATATTAATTATTGTATAATATATATTCTTTAACTATTAAAATCGAATATAAGTATATATATTTGTTGTATGTTATTCTATTATATTATTTATTTAATACTTAATTGCAAAACTTGTTAATTTTTGCATTCTATATTGTTAATTCTTTTATTTAGTATTAACAATTTTTGATATAACAATATATTTTGCTTTAAAACTCTAATAGCTCGAATTAAATAAATTAATAATATATTCGAATAATATATTTAATATATTGCGTATTGCTAATATATTAATTTAGTTTGTAAAATTGTAGACAAAAAATTGCAAAAAAATATAATAGCGCAAATTAATTGTAGCAAAAAAAAGAAATCGATTAAAATAGTTTTTAATATACAAAAAATAATACAAAAAGATAATATATTAAACTATTATTAGCTAAGTATTTATAATATAGAAGAAGCGCAAATACAAATTTAAAACAATAGTTTTATATAAAATTTGCAAATATTAGAAGACTAATAATCTATTAATTTTAAAAAAAAATTCGCAAAATTAATTCGAGAAATTCTGCAAAATAAAGTTGTTAATAGAAAAAACAATAAAAAATATCAAATTAAATATCAATTTTATTAGTTTTTTTAAAAAACTATTAAAAGTTTTATAATCGACTTCTTCTCTAGTAAATATATTATTTATTTATATTATTATTGTTTCTATATAGTATATATTAATACTTTGCTTTATATATTTAGATAGCAATCTTTTTGCTATTTATATTAATTGCAAAATTATTAAATCTAAAGATTTATTATTGTTAAAGCAATTAATACAGAATCTAGAACTTTACTATAGTAAATAATAATAAAATTTAAATTTAAATATCTTTGTTATATTGGAATTCGAAATACTTAGCAAGAAATTAAAAATTTAAGCTATTTTATTTATTCTACTTTATTAATTGTATTATCTTGTTGTATTATCTATTAAGCGTATTGTCTTGCTATATATATTTTTTGTATTTTTTTCTATTAAATATATTAATTAAAAAGTGTATTATAATTATATTTGAATTATCTAGATAATTGAAGTTAAATTATTAACTTAATTTCTCTAATTAAAAAGCTTAACAATCTTGTTCTATATAATTTTATAGAAAATTGCACAAAAAGAAAATTATTGTATCTCGGAAAAAAAATTAATTTCTTTTTTTTAATTTTTTTGTGCTAATAATATACAATCTACAATATAGTCTTAGATAGTATTATAATACTATTTTAAATAATATTATAGATTGCGCGTTATTATTACAAAAAACTAAATACACTATTATTAAGCTATTGAGACTTAATTATTTAATTCTATTATATTTAAATATATATTAAAATTAGAGATAATATAATTCTTAAAGAGTTAAATATATTAATTTAATACAATATTAAGTATCTAGTTATTTTAAATATATTGTCTATCTATATTACTACTAATAATATTTGTTTATTTATAACAATATTATAAATATAAAATCTTCAATAGAATAATCTAGTTATATATAAATTTTATTTAAAACAATCTTAAACTCTATTTAAAAAGAACTTTTACTTCTATTAACTTGCTAATTAATATTTTGTATTCTACAATATATATTTTACAATTTAACAATAATTTTTTTTAAAATTTAAATCTATAGTATAACTATAATATTTAATTTTTATAATTTGCTTAATTATTTGCAAACTTATTTGAAATCAATTTTATTAATATATTATTCGAGCAAAACTAAAAATTTGTTTAATATCTATTAATAATATTAAACAAAAAAGAACATCTCTAATTATTTGTATCAATTTAAGATAGTTCGAAGTATTTTTTTTTAATGTTTCTATATTAAATTTTTATTCTCTATAATATTAGCGCAAAGATATTTATTATCTTTGTTTTAAATTAAACAAAAGTATTAAAATTATTAAAGTAAGAATCTTACAATATTTGCGTCAAACTGTAAAAAAAAGTTAACAAAAAATTAAATATATTACTATATTATATTATATTTTTAATAATATTTGCTTTTAGTATTTTTGCTCTTAAAGTAGTAGCTAAATTATAGTAATATTAAAATAACTTTAAATTTTGTTTGATATTTTGTCTTGTAGTTTATAAAATTATTATTATTATTTTTGTTTTATATCTTGTAAAGACTTAATATCTATATAGAATTTAAAATATCAACAAAATTGTATAATATTCTATTAGATTCTTTTGTTTTCAAATAATATTTAACAAACTTTGTCGAAGCTTTTTTACAAGTTTTTAGTATAATTTCTCTTAAAGAACAACTATAATTTATTATAATTTTTTTCAAATAATTCAAATAATTAAATATTGTATTAAATACTCAAAATTTTAAATAAATATTAATATTAGTTGTTCGAGAATATCGGCGTTTTATCTTTTTACTCAATTTATTGAAGATTTTCTAGAGCACTCTAAGCTTTCTGAGTTCTCTAAGAAAGTCTAGAATTAAAAATAAATTACGTAACAAACTAAATTAATTTAAACATACAAAGATTGTATTTTTAGAATTTTTTTTTTAAATTCAATAAATTAAAAACAATTTTAATCGAGTTTAGCTTCTAAAACTTTTAATATTTAAAATCTACTATTGCGTTTAATAGTTGAATAATTGTGTTAATATTAATATTAAAATTTTATAAATTGCAAATTCGATCGATTTGAACAAAAGTTACTTAAAGAGCAAGTCTTAATAATCTAGATATTCTATATATATATTGAAGACAACAACAACGTTTCTAGTTAAACAAATACAATATTATTAGACAAAACAAAAAAAACTTTAACTATTTTTTAAAAGTTTAATATTTTGTTAAGACACGCTTTTAAAAGCTTATTTAGTCTTTTATTATTAGTATTTTTTAGCTTATAATTGTAATTTTTAACAAAGTTTTAAGTACTCGAACAATTGCAAGTGTCGAAATTAGAGTACAGTAGCTCTTAAGTGCTGAATTTTGCTTAGCTTTGCTAGCTTGCTCAGAGCAACTTAGAGCTCTCAAAAAATCGCCGATAAAACTATAAAAGTATATTTATAGAAAGAATTTAATATATTGCTAAGTAATTAAATCGATTGTTACTTGTTTTTGTTTAATTAAATATATTAAATTTAATAATTTTTTAAATATTTCTTTATTTAAAAATTAATATAATTGTATAATTAATATATATAACAAAGTATTAAATAAATAGAATTTTAACAAATATAAATATCTTGTATTAGTTTTCGAGATTTTTTACTTTTTTGTTTTTGAAAAACTCTAAAACAAATTAAGTACTAAAACAAACTATTAATAGCAACAATAAAAGCGCAAATCTAAATAAAATTTAGTAAATATATTATCTTTTTATATTATTATACAAACAAATATTTTTTTAATTATAATAAAGAATTTTATATTTTTTGCAATATTCTAAACTTGATTATTTACTCTAACTAAAAAATAATATTGTTAATAATTGCTTCTAATTTAAGAGTTGCAATAAAGTTTTAAACTATTAAATTAATAGTATAAATTAAACAAAAAATAAAATTTTGTTATTTATTTTATTAAGATTTTTGTTAATTCAAGACTTTATTAAATTTGTTTTTAAAAGTATTGTTATTGTTTGAATTATTAATAATAACTTTAAAAAGCTTGTTCTTAATTTTAAAGAATTTTAATATTCTTATAAGTTTTAATATTAATTATCGATCTATATATTCGATATTAAAAGAAGTAAATTTAATAAAATATTAAAATATTAAAATATAATATTAATTCAATATATTAATACTTTAAAATAGATAATTCTTTAAGAATTTAACTATATATTTAAAGTAATAAAAATATATTAAAACTCTTTTAAATCTAATTTAATTTTATTACAAATTTAATCGAAATCTATAAAAATCAATTTTAATAATTTAATACAATCTAAAAGTACTAGATTTAATTAAAGTATTTCTAATAATCTTCGAAAATTCGAATTATTAATAGTTCGGAAAAGTAGATTTAAATTAATAAATATCTTGTATAGTTAGTTTTTCTAATTATATTAATTAAAGAATAACAAATTAATATAATTTTTCTTCTATTAATATATTAGTTCTGTTTTATTTATTTATATTATTAACAATAATTTATACAAATAAAGACTAGATCAATTACTAATTGTAATCGAGATTTTTTTGTTTTAAACAAAATACAAATTAAGAATAATTTTTTATATTCGATATATTTAAATAATTGTATACAACAAAATAATTTAATATTTTTTAACAACTTTTGCAAACAATTTTTGACAAACTATTAATAGTTAAAACTATTTAAATATATTTGTTTTAAAATTTAGATTATATTTTAATATTACTTTTTTTAATTCAATATAAATAAACAAGTCTATTTTGAGTTTTGTGCAAAATACTCTTATTAGTTGTAATATATAATTATTATTTTTGAAATTAAATCTTAGTATTTGTATTCTATTTAATATATTTGTTTTTGTCTTTTAGTTTAAGTAATAGAAAATTAATTACAATCTTATTTAATACTTTTTAAAACTCTCTTTTTCTAGAATTAAATATATAATTAAAATTTTAATCGAATTGACTTGCAAATTTATTAAAATATAAAGTACTAGATAGCAAATTGCAAAAAATATATTTACTAGAATTATCTTTGAATAAAGACAACTATCAACTAGAAGTTTTTAAAAAATTAGATATTTTGCAATTAAGAATAGTATAAACAATATTTCTAAGTAATTTAAAGAAAAAATATCTAAAATAAAACAATAATACAAAAAAAAAATACAAATATAAAATTAATTAAGCAAGATTTTATACTAATAAATAATTATAATTTAATAATATAGCAAATTATAATTTCGATAATATATTATAATTACATAAATCTTAAATAGTAGCTCTTAATATAATAATATTATTTTCGATTTCTTAACAACTCGATTCGATTTTAAATTAACGCAAATCGAATTAAATTTCGAATTGATTTCCAATATTAAAACTGTTGAATCGAGTTGATTTTAATAATTGGAATCGAAATCCGACTTAATAGTTAGTCTAATTATATTTATATATAATTAGTATATTCTAATTTAAAATTGTTTTTGCATATAGTTATATTATAAGTTTTTAGAATTTATATTGTATACAAAATAGCAGATTTTTTTTGAATATATTAATAGTTGTATCTTTATTTAACAAAAAATAATAAACTTTTATTATATTGTACTATTATTGTAGATCTTATTGCAATTATTCTACAATTATTATTTTTTATAATATTAATTTTTCTACAATAGATTCTATAATTAACGTGCGTTATTGTTGCGATAAAATAAAATAAAAAAACAATTTATCTTTTTTTAGTTAACAACAACAAGTTTTAGATCTATCTAATTAATAGTAAGTCTAAAAACTATAGATTTTATTTTAAAGAACAATTAAAGCAAAACAATTAAGACAAAGAATGTTATCGAATATATTGGAGGAAAATATTAGATATATTTGAGACAATTAGAAAATCGAATTTTAAGTATTTGAAAAAATATATTTTAGATTTATTTTTAAATTTGTGTTTGAGAATTTCGCAAGAATAGAACGCATCTAAATATTAAAAAGAACGCGTTTTCTTAGATTTCTTGTTATGCGTATTTTTGCTATAAAGTTATAATTTATTTTCTTAAAATAATAACAAATTGTTATAGTATTCTTCCAAAGATATTTAGTCTAGAGTCTATATAGAATTAGAGCTTTAATAGACTTATGTAGATATTTTGTTTAGAATTATATAGATTGCTTTCCAATTTAAATATTACTATTATAACTATTACTTACAACAATACTCTTATAATATTATAAAAATTGTTAATACAAATAAAACAACAAAGATAAAAGTAATAATACAAAATTTTAACAAATTGCTAATTAATATAGAATCAATTTTTTATTTAATAAAAATATTAAAAATATCTAAGCTATTGAAGTTTTTTGTTAATCTTAATAAAAGTTTAAACTTATTGCTAAAAAATTAATAATTGTTTGCTATTAAGAGTTTGTTAGAATACAATAGCAATTTAAAAAAAAAATATTGCGCTTTATATTATTAATTAGTAAAGTATTTTTTACTTAAGAATACTCTTTTTTCTAATAGAAGAGATTGTAGTATTTAAGAAAGTTTGTAAAGTCTTGTTTTAGAGTTTGCAAAAATACAAGTATATCTCTTTTAATTTAAAAAGATTGTTACAATAATAATATAAGTTTCGATATTATTTGTCGAAGAAGACAATAATATAGAAACTATTAATTTAATATTGATTTATAAGATTATAGATTTTTTATCTATAGAAAATTGTAATTCTATATATACAATTCTAACTTAATTAAAAAAATATTAATTATAATTTATATCTATATTGTATAAGATTTTACTTCTATATATTTAAATAATTTTTTTTATATTATAATATATTAAGAAGTTTCTTAAATTTAGAGACAACAAAAACAATAGTATTTATAGAAAACAATAGAAATTGTATAATAAAAGTTAATTAATTATTTATAGTCTAAGCAAAAATTTGCGCAATTGCAATTAGAGATATTAAGTCTAATATTGCAAAAAAAAGCTTAAAGCAAATAAGACAAAAATAATATTAATATTAAATTGTATTTAATTCGAAAGTTCTCGAAATTATTATAGAATTTCGATCAATTTTCAAGTAACTTATTAAGCAAACTTTTTAGTAATTAGCTTAAACTTTAGTAAAGATTTGAAATATATTATTAAGTTAAAAATTGTATAAGTATTGTTATACTTAAAAAGATTATATTTTAATATATAGAAATATTGCAAAAAATATAGATCTTTTATAGTATTAGAGACTAGACTTAGAATTACTATTTAAAGAGATATCTAGATTAATAAGTAAATAAAACTTAGATCTATACTAGTGTAATTTTTGGATTAGATTGAACACTTTTTCTTAACTTAGTTTATTCTTCTAAGCTCTATAGAGTTAAGCTAGAGTTAAATTGCAAGTGTAATTCTAGAGTTAGAATTTGTTAAGTTAATATTAAGAATTTATACTAACTTTGTTGTATTAGCTTTTGCTTATCTTATCTTATCTTATCTAACACTAGTCTTTATTAAATTAGATTAAGATTCAAATTATATAATATGCTAACTATATTAGATTAGTTTAAAGTCTATACTAATCTAATATAATTAGCGCATTATATAATATTATATAATTGAATAGATTGTATTAAACATTCAATATATATTTTTCACTAGTTCTACTTTGTTAAACTAGAAAATTTATCTAATTCTAGAATTAAGATTAAGCAAATTAACTTGCTCGAGTTAAAATCTAGATCAACAATTATACTAATAGACTGACCGCCTCGGGTCGATTAATCGAGTTCGGATCGATTAATCGATCCGAATCTTGACAATTCGGGTCAATCCG
>JAABUL010008043.1_pt1 | contig 10960 bp, 3 predicted proteins | sample 5559151 | NCBI WGS metagenome assembly JAABUL01 (sample SAMN10711876, study PRJNA513368) | rock metagenome | isolation source: Antarctica rocks | place: Antarctica: Victoria Land, Pudding Butte sud | reverse complement strand
TTAAAAAAAACAAATATCTTTTATTAATTTTCTAGAATTGTATTCTATATATATATATATACTTCTTTAACTTATTAATATTAAGGTTATTTTTTTCGCTTTATATTAAACAAAAGCTAAGCGAAAACAAGTTATTTAAATGTTTATAAAAAACTTAATCGCAAAAATAATTTTAATTTTTATATATAGTCTTAACTTAATTGAACTAAATTTGCAATCTCTATATTAATAAATATATCTTTTAAAGTTATACTACAATATTTTAATTAAAAATTAATATATTTATTAATTTCGACAAATGAACAATTTTGTAGCAATTATTTATATTTTCAAATATTATTTGTATAACGTTTTCTCAAATATAGAGTTTTATCAAATTATAAATAGAACTATCTTAAAAATAATAACTTTACTCAATTGCTTAATACTTAAAAATTTAAAAATCGAAAATTCAAATATACTATAACTATTAATATTAAAAATTAAATTTAACAAAAATTAAAATTATTTTAACTAAAAGATGTTATCTTTATATTAAATAAAACTTTTAATATACTAGAAGTAAAAACAATTATTAAAAAAATTATATTAAAGATAAAGAAAAAATAAATATTTAATAAATAAAAAAGATCGAAATAAATATTTGTTATTGCTATATATAACATAATAGCTACTAATTTAATTTAATTAATTTTTTAACTTAAAACTATAGAAGTCTTTTGCGATACATCTATTGCAAATACTATATAAAAAGATATATATAATATATAATAATAATTAAAGCTTTTAACAAAAGTAGATTAAGTACTAAAAAGAGAAGAAAATAATTTAAAAAAATTAGTTAATTATTATTTGCAATAATTATATAGACGAAGTTATTTATAGATATTAATATAAGACTTTTAAAAGCTACAATTTAAATCATATATTTTAATCTAGTTAAATTAATAAATTAATAACTTTTGCAGTTTAATACAATAAAAAGTAATTTCTAGTTATTGCAATTTTCTTTATTAAATTAATATTCTTGTTTGTTGTTTTTATTAATTGCTAAAGCTTAAAGCTATTATTATAGTATTTCGAATACTACGTTGTCGCTATATTAATATATTAGCAAGACTTATATATATTATAGATAATTTTATTTTTATTATTAATATTTTTTAATCTAATAATTACTTGCTTTTTAATATTATTTTATTAATTAATTCTTTTACAACTTATAATTTTCTCTATTAAATTAACTTTTTTAACAAGATATCTACAATATAAAACAATAAAAAAAAAGCTTATTTTGCAAAAAAATTGATAAACAATTTAGAAAAAAATTATACAAAAAACTATATAAAAGATTTTATTTATTAAATATTTAAATTTTTTTACAAATTAAAAGTCTTTTGTAGCAATAATTAAAATATTAATATAATTAAAAGAGAAGTCTTTAACAATAGCAATTCTAATAATAAAATAATTAAGAAGAAAGTTTTTTGCAATAGCAATGAAATTAAAATATAATAGAATATAATAGTACGCAAGATTTAGAAATAATAGAAATTAACAATAATAAAGAGAATTTAATATATATTAATAAGAATTTATTAACAAAAATGAAGCAAAAAATAGTATCGAAAATAGATATACTATTAAAGATAAAGTACAAATTAAAAGTTAAAACTAAAGTTAAGTTGCTAGAACTTTTTTTAATAAATATAATCTTATATTTTAAATACTTGCTAATTAGTTTAAAATAATAATTACAATATTTTTTAAAAAATTGAAAGTCTTATTTTATATTAATATATAAAAAATTTAAAAAATAAAAGCAAAAGTAAAAAGAAATCTTTTATAGTATTTGTTTTTATTGTAAATTCTTATTTTTGCTTTTTATTATATTATTTATTTATTAAGATTATTTTATCTATATTGTTAAACAATTCGAAAAAAAAGATTATAAAAAAATAAAAGAAAAAAAATATTATATTATTATTACTTTATTTAATATTTAATTTATAATTTAAGAAGTTAAGTAATTTCTAAATTAATTATATTAAATTTAGAGAAATTTTTTAAATATTAAAGTTTTTTGCAAAAGATAATATTTTTATTAAAATTAACAATTTTATATATATTTTTTTAAAAAAACTTAATATATTGAAGCGCTAAATTTAATAATATAAATTTTTTTTGCAATTAATACAAAAAGCAATTAAGATTACAATAATAAATTTTTTTTTTATTAAAAAGCTAAAAAATTGACAACAAAGAAAACAAGTTAAGTGTTTAATATAGCAATACTAGTATAAGTTTTTTAATTTTATATAAATAATTCTATTTGCTATTAAATTGCAAATTAAGATATACTTTAATATAATATATTAAATTAACAAATTTATTAAATTTTAATATTTAAAATCTTAGAATTCTTTTATTAGATTTATTTTTAAAGGTATCTATTATATTTTAAAATACAAAATTATAATTTCTAAAGATATTTTAAAAATTGAATTAAATTCAAACTTTATATACTAATATAATTGTGTTATCTTTATTAATAAAAATTATATAAAAAAAAGTATTAAATTTAAAAAACAAAATAAGATAGTTTTTAAGCTTTAAGTTGTTATAGACAATATTTTTTTTTTAAAAAGTTTTAACAAAAATTTTATTATTAAAGACAACAAACTTTTTATTATTAAAAATTATAAACTTAATATATTTTTTATTTTAAGTAATTAATAAATATCTTCGCGTTTATATTAATAGAGATTTTAATAAAGAAAACAAGAATTTTATATCTATTAAAAAGAATTATATCCGATATATTTTAAATATAAAATCTTTTATTATTTAATTTGTATATTAACTTTATTAAATTCGAAATAAGCTTAAAATAAATTATTATAATTGCAATTTTTTTTTCGAAATCTATAACAAATTTTATTTATTATTATTTTATTTTCTTTTTATAAACAAATTTAAAATTTATCGAAACAATTATTATTTTTTTAAAATATTTTATTTTATATTTGTTGCTTTAATTTACAAAAAAGAATATAAAATAACAAATAAATTTATTTTTATATTAGAACTTTACAATATTAATACTAAAAATACAATAAGATTTTTTTTCAAATTTATATAAAATTTGAGTATAGAGATCAATTTTATTATTAATAGAAAAACTATATTTGTTTGCGCTTTTTAAATAATATTGTTTAACAATATATTATAATAGATTTATAATAAAAAGTTTTCTTATTATTTTGCGCAAATAAGCTATTAAATTTACTATTATTTTAAAGAGAAGCAAAAAGATTTAAAATTTAATATTGTTAACAATAAAAAATATTATTAAAAAGCTATTAATTAAAGAAAGTATACAAAAAATTTAATTAATAAAAACAAAACAATCTATTTGTAAAAAATAAAAATTAAGATTAATACTTTAATAATTTAGTATTTAATTTAATATTTAATTTAATATTGTTTTAAATTTACAATATACTTTATTTTAAGTAACAAAAATTAAGTAAAGTTCTTTAAAGCTTATTAATTATTATAATATTTAGTAATAAAAAAGATTAATTATATTTTAAGATATTTTAATATTTTTACTTTTTTTTTAATTAATTTTGTATATAATTTTTTATATTCTATATTTAATCTTAATTTTTGTTAGAGTTTAAACAAACTTCTTTGTTAATTTTTTTTATTTTGCATTTTTATATTATAAGTATTTAAGTTAATATAAACTATATATAGAAAACTTTTAAACTTATATTTAAAGATAATATTAATATTTATTAAAATATTAAAATCTTTAATACAATAACAAAGATTAATATATTAATAGAAAGTTAATAACATATTTATTTAGAAAATCTATATTAGATAATAGTAATAAATTAACAAATATATTAGATTTTTATTTAATATATTATAAATTTTGCAAAAGATATTGCAAAAAATTTTAAAAAGATTTTTAAAAAAAATTCTTGCAACAATAATAACAATATAAACAATACTAATAAAACAAATAAGAAAAATAAGATTTTAAAAAATATACTCTCTAATATTATTAATAATAAATTCGAAAATTCTAAAAACAATATTCTATTATTTTAAAAATATATATAATTATTAAAGTTTTTTGCAAATATTAAAAAGAAAAGATATTATAAACTTAAAAATAATAAATAATAATTTTTTTTGTATTATTAAATATATATATCGATCTTTATATTGTTAATATAATACACAAGTATATTACAATTATAAATTTAAATATTTTAATATATAAAATAAAATATATATAAATAATATTTAAATAAGTTTATATTAACTAATATATTTTTTAGATTCTTTAAAACTATAATAAATTATACAATATTATTAAATCTTATAAATTAATTTTTTGTACAAAATATTATAAATTAGTTTATATATTTTAATTTTGCTAAATTTTAAAAAATATATCTAAAATTAATAAAGATTTTAATATTGTTTAAAAACTATTATTTATTATTAATAAAAAGCTTTTTATTATTAAATACAATATTAATTAAGCAATTAAAATAATAACAAAAATAAACTAGTTTATAAGTTTATACTTTACTTTATTTTTATTTTACAAATGTTATATAATATTAATAATTTAAGAGTTTGTATTTAATTTTAAAAGATTATATATAACTCTAATTTATATTAAGTTTATATTAAGTATTAATTTAAAAAAAGATTTATTTCTTTATTAAAAGATTCGAAATTTTAAAGAAACAATTAAAAACAATATTATATATAAAACATTTGTATTATTTGTAAAACTAACAAATCTAATAAAATTATTATAATTGCTTATCTAGCTTTTTTTTTTAAAAATAGTATTCAAAATAAAAGAAATAAATACAAAGTTAAAATAATAAACAAAATAAATATATAGCAAACGTAGACAAAATATAAGTTTAAATATAGTTAAAATATTCTAATTTAAAATCAAATAAAATATATAAAAATTCTATACTTGATATAGATTAAACATTAATAAAAATTAATTTAGAATTTTCTTTCTCTATTAAAATACATTTGTTGCAACAACTATATAAATACAAAATATATAATAAATATTAATTTATTTTAGTAAATTGGATTTAAAATTAAAAAAAGAAAAACTTTTAATTGTTTATATTGTATATACTAGATACAACACAAAGTATATAATTGATCGAAACAAATTATATTACTAAATATAGTATATACTAAGCTTTAAATTCAATAAAACAATTTTAAAAAATTCTTATTATTAATTTGCTCTAACTCTTATTTAATATATATTTAACATATACAATTAAAAACAATTTAATTTTTAACTTTCTTAATTATAAAATATAATTATAATTTTTGTAATAATTGTATCAACTAAGTATAGACTTAATATAATTTAGTATAAATAAAGCAATAATTGTATTTACTTTTTCTACTAATAGTATTCAATTTAGTTAAGAAAGAACTAATTATATATAAATATAATATAAATATAATATAAATTTGCAAATATTATTCTATTTTTCTTCGCTACTAGAACATTGATTGATATACAAGCATCTATTAAGTATAATATTAGTATAATTTAAAAATTAATATTTAATATATTAAACTTGCTCTTATTTAAATTAAAAAAAGTATTATAATTTTCTTCTAAGTATATAGTTAATATAAATATAATATATATAACTTTTAAGTTTTTTTATTAAATTTAATTCTTAAGTTAATTTTTTTTAAAAAATTTCGATATTTTCAATATATTATTTTTAGTAGAATTGTCGATTCGAATTTCGATTCGATCGAATTAACTTGCTTACAACTTAATCTTAATTATAGAATTAGATAGAATTTCTAGTTTAATAAAATAGAACAAACAAATAATGCGCGTTAAGTATTCGATATAACTTGCTTAATTATATAATATTATATAACGTGCTAACTATATTATATTAAGGTAAATTCTTAGCTAATTTAATATACTTAAATATTCTAATAATTTTGTACCTTTGATATAATTACTTAATTGCGTTTCTTAAAGATAATTGCAATTTTATTAATATTAATAAAGTTTAATATATAATAAACATTAATTTAGTATACAATAAATATAAAATATAAATAAGAATCAATTTTTTAAGTTTTATAAACAATGGTTTGTTAAAACTATTAGAATTAGAATTAAAATTATTTAATATATTTTAATATTTTTAATTATTTATAAAAATATTATTCTTAATACTTTAATTACTTAATATTATATTTAACTTAAAAGTACTAAAATTATTAAAATTTAAAATCTATTTAAACATTTAGCAAATATCTAATTTGTAATAAGTATAAAATAAATATTAATTTAATTAATTTAATTTTAGATTGTTTATTAATCTTAATTTGCAAAATTCTTAAACATAAAAACAAATTCTTGTTAAAAAATATATAAATTTTAAAAACAAAGAAATTAATTATACTATTAAAAATATATTGCTATTAAGATTTAAATTAAATATAAACTAAACTTAAATATAATATATATAGAGAATAAATAATTGAATTGCGCAAATATAAAACTATATTAAGTTTTTACTATATCTAGATGTTACGAGTTGTATACTTAATATTACTAAATATAAAAAAAAAATCTTTACAATATATAGAACACAATCTATTAAAAAAGTATTATATAACTAGATGAAAAATTAGTAAAATTAATCTCTTAAAATTATAAATTCAATAAATTAATAAATTATTGAAATTAAAGATATTAATCTAGTAATTTAATTAATTAATTGTATATATAATTCTTGAATATAACTCTTTTATAATTGTTAGACTAATCGCGTCGAATTGATTAATCAACCCAAATCTTGACAATTCGAATTAACTCGACTCGAAAGTCTTGGCGGGTTAATTCCTAAAGTTGGAATCGAAAACCGAGTCGAGTCGAGTCGATTTCTAGAGTTAGAACCAAAACCCGATCCGACAATTAGTCTAATAATTGTATTTAATTTATTTTAAGTTTTAACTTATTGTTACAATTACTTAGTTGCAAACTCTTGTGTCAAAAAAAATTAATTATAATACAAAAATATTTCGCAAACACATTAAAGAAATTTAGAAATATTTTTCAAATATTTTTATTAAATTTTTAATATTATTTATAAGAAAGTTTAATAATAGTTTGCGTTTTTGTGTAAATTATCGCAAATTTAATAAAATTACTATTAAAAATACGTTTTTTCCTCTTCTTTTAGAGACGCTTAAGTGCTTCGCAAATGCGAAGTATTTTATTAAAAGTAGTATATACAATATATATTATTGTATCTAAATTTATTAAAGCAATAAATAAAAAATAACTTCTTACGCTTAATATAAATAATTTTATATAAATTGCGTACTAAAATTGTATATTAACGTTTGTTGCGTAATATATTTAAAAATATATTTATTTACTTAAATTTAAAAAAGCAATACTATACAACTAAAGACTATAGTTATTTACCCAACATTTATTTGCAATATGTCAAAATAATAGATAGTAGAACGCTTAGTTACTATGTAGGAGCTGGGGCTTTGCCTATCTGTATATATTGGTCGGAGCTATCCGAATCGATCACGTGATATCGGGTCGAATAGTGTCGGGTCGAGTAGTATTAACACTAGACTAGATTAATTACAATATTTCGACACTCTTATTTGATTTAAATCCAAAAATTAGCTCTTATATAAACTATGTTCTATAAGTTCGAAATCTATTTCAAAACTATTAAGTCTCGAGCATCTTTCTAGCAAAAGTAAAAAAGTATATAAAAGTTCTTTATTAGCAATTTATATATAGACGTACGTATATTTACGCGTTTAAGATATTCTAAGACTCGAAAAATATATAAGAGATAAAATTTTAACAAAGAGTTATACAAATATTGTCGATAATATTTGATAGCTTTACTAGTAAAACAAAAAGAATAATAAATACAAATTTAAATAAATAATACAAAGATTAACAACAATAAATATAGCAACTATTTAGTTGCAAGTTGTTTAGATAACTAAGTCTAGTATTTATATTTAAGATAATAAATAATTTAATTATTAAATTAGTTTGAAAGCTTGTCAAAACGTTTCAAATATATTACAAGAAAAAGCTTTAATTAGTTTGTCAACTATTTACTTTTTAATAAAAATATATTCTAATTTAATTTAATTATTTGCAATCTTTTTGCAAACAAATTAGATTTAAATATCTATATATTTTGTTCAAGCATATTGCGCAAAATTCTTAGTAAACACTATAATTCTCTAGTTGTTGCAATAGATAATAATAGCAATTAGATACAATATCGAAGATATTAAAAAAAAAGTTTTAACAACAACAAAAGTTCTAGACGTAAACAATAGCAATAGAAATAAATAAAATAATTTTAACTACTTTAATAGTATTTGGAGCTAGATAGTCTTCTTAATAACTTGCGTTTGCTTAATATATTCGACTTTGCAAATAAAAAGAGCAACAATTAATTAATATTTAAATAATTAATTAATAGCAACACTTTTTAGATTAAAGATATATCTAGAAATAAAACAACAAATATTTTAATTTTCGTCTTAATTAACGTCGATATAATCTAATAGAAAACAAATACTTTTACAAAAGATAAAACAAAGATTAAGAGTATCTCGAAGATAACAAAATATTTGTTTAACAATCTTTTAATAAGCGTCGATAAGATTAAAAGTATATTTGCTTATTATTAAGATAACAAAAGCAATATCTAATCAAATATTTAGTATTGCGTATATAAGAGAATTAATTATCAATTAATAGATATAATAATAATTTGAATCAACAATATAGTTTAAGTCGACAACATATATTTTAAATATATTTATAAAAATAGCAACTAATTTATACTTTTATATTTTATAGTTCTTTAATATCTTTTCTAGATATATTTTTTAACTTAAATAAAGAATTCGAATTGCAAAATTGCATTTAATTTTGATTTCTAAATATTATTGAACAAGATCTAAGTTAATTATTTTGAATTAATTAACAAGAATTCTTTTAATAATATTGATAAACTTTTTGTTAATATTAATAATTAAGAGATTGTCTATATAGATAGCAATAATAGTAAAGTTATTAATAAAGATACTTAGATCGAAATTTAATAGACAAAAATAATACTTTTTAAAAAATACTACAAAAATATTATATTATATTCAAAATAATTGTTTAAATTTATAGAGAGTTTTTCTAAATTAATAAATTTTTTTGTCTTGCTTAAAGTTATAGAATAATTTTATATAGATCTTTTTGTTAATATTTTTGTAAAAAAAGACAATAACAATATTTATTTGTTTTAAATCTTAATTATTAACAACAACAAAGATAAAAATAATTTTATAGCTTATAGACTTAATTACAATTGCAAAAATCTTAATATAATTTAGATCTTTATATTGTTTAAAGTTTTTGACAATTTAACAAACTTTATAACAAAGAATTTTGTTATTAACTTTTTGTTTAATTTTGTAGACTTATCTTTTATAAAATACATAGCGTTTGTTAGATACTAAATAAACAATATAGATATTGTTCTCTTCTAAAAATTTGATCTTGTTTTGTTTAGCTAGTTGTTAATTTATTTTATAATAAATATTTGCTATAACTTTAATATAAATCTTAGACTTATATAACTCTAGTAATATAGTTTTAAACAATAGAGTAAAAGAGTTTGCAAATTTATTTTAATACAATTAAAACTTCAAGTATCTTTGCAATATTAAATCGAGATTTAAGAACAATAGATTTTAAAGCATATCTAGTAATTTAGTAACTTTAGAGAACTTATTAAAGTTAATAGAGTCAAAAAAGATATTATCTTTAAAACTAAAAAATAATTTAAAAGATATAGTATTCTTAAAATTTAAAAAAGATAAAATTTTAAATAAAATAAATAAATCTAGTTTAGAGTTTTCGATATAATTTAAGAGCAAAACAACTCTTTGTTGTTATTGTAATATTTTTACAAAGAGTTTGTTCAATTTAGCTTCTATAGAATTTAGAAATTTATTAATAGAATTTGCAATATTAGATTGCGTAAATAGAACTATAAACAAACGCGTATTGTTATTTTAATAATTAGTCTTACTATAATTAATATTAGAGTTAAATAATGCTTGCTTATTGTCTAGTTAATAAACTTCTAATATTTGCTAGATTTTGTTTTTATTATTTATTATACAATAGATATACTTTTTCTTATATTCTATTAAAACTAAGAATCGAATACAATTTTAAAACTTTTGTTAATTAATATTTAATTAAGTTCTTAATAATTCTTTTTATTAATTAATGTATTAAATATATTTGTAATTATAAAAATATTTAATACTTGTTTCAAAAGAAATAACAAAACATTCGACAATAAAAAAGATATTGCAATATAAATTAACTATTTAAATAATCTTTAATTAAAGATTTACAACTAAGTTAATATCTTTAATTATAATATTGATTTTTTGTATTAAAATCTAGTTAAAATATTCGATATATTTGTTTATCTTAAAAAAAATAGCAATTGTTAATTCGATATATATTTTGCGCTCTTTGCGCTAGACTTAAAAGACTCTATTTATATATTTATTGTTATTGTTAACGCAAATACAAGTATATTTGTTGTTTTTATACTTAAATTTGTCAATATAGTACTTAAAGAAAATTAGCAAATTAATTTTATTCTTATTTTTAAAATATTTTATTCGCAAATATTTAATTTTATTATTTAGTCAAATACAAATATAGCAAATGTTATCGAAATTGTCTAGAAACATAAATTTTATAATATCGATATAAATAAGATTGTTTTTCTAGCAACTAAATCTAATAGAAATTTAATAAAATATTGTTTTGCTTTTT
>JAABUL010008042.1_pt1 | contig 10960 bp, 4 predicted proteins | sample 5559151 | NCBI WGS metagenome assembly JAABUL01 (sample SAMN10711876, study PRJNA513368) | rock metagenome | isolation source: Antarctica rocks | place: Antarctica: Victoria Land, Pudding Butte sud | reverse complement strand
TAATTTTAATAGCCTTCTTCGATCGATTTAGTAACTCTATAGAAGCGTCGTAATAAGGTAGAACGGTCTATATTATAGACTCGTACGACTAAGGTAATAGACTTAGTAGTATCGAGCCTTAGCTCCTTTAAGGCGGCCTTAATTGAGTCCATATTAATGTAATAGTATAGCTTGAAAGAAAGTGTAATAAACGCGTAAAGCGTACACGCGATAGGTCCGTATACGCGGTGTTTTAGTCTTCTAATGCGGCGGTCCAAAAGCAAGGCTTCAAGGCTGACAACAAATTTTGCCTTTAAAACTTCAACGTCTTCTCTAGTCATCCATTACTTTCTCAAAGGCAGAGTCTACCATTGTTCATAGCTAGAGGCCTTTCGAAAATGACCAGTGCGAATGGTCGTGGATTCCAAGCCGGCAAGGGCAACGCAAAGGCTGCAATAACGGAACCCGCAGTCTGCCCTGTCACGCCGCGACCAAGCACATGTGCTGCTGACACGCAGGCCTTGAGAAGTGACTGGAATACACTCCTCAATCCGCCAGGTGGCAAGCAGAGCGCCGTTGCAGAGTATTGTGAGAGAGTCGTGAAAAACGGCGTTCGAGAAAAATGTGTTTTCATATGCCGCAGGAAAGGTCGCCGCACCTTTGCGGAAGACATATGGCCAAAAGACACGGAAAACCCTATAATCCGGCTGCAAGATCAAGAGCCGTGGTGGAGTCGGTGGTCTTTGTACAGGATTGTCTCTGTACGACATGTCAAGGTAGGAATCATGTTTCCGCAGATGACCTTACGCAGTGTCTAAATTGACATGATCAGATGAAATTCATAGGTCACCCCAATCGCTCCATAACGGAGAGCCCCTTTGAAGTGCTGGTTGTACCGATGAACCACAAGGACGAAATCGCGAGAGAACAGCGTCAATATGACAGGATTATTGATATGGAAGCCGAAAACATTGAGCCTTATTCTTGTGGCCTCAACGTTGATGGGAAACGACACCATAGTATAACAGACTGCCAGAACCAGCTCTTAGACGAGGATTACCAGCCCTACTGTTTGGTCGACAACTTAGCACGACGTTCGCAAATTATCCGAGATTTGGAATGGATGCCGGTACAACTTGAATATTGCTGGCAGACCGGTATTGGGAGCGAAGCCTGGGGCTTTCTTGATCGTAATGGATTCGTGCTCTGGTACAAGTAAGTCTCTGTTCACAGCTGATAGTTAACGCACTTTTAACAATTGTTTCAGGGACTTATGCTATAACAAATTCGGTAATGCAGCGGATCCGTTGGGTAGGACAATTAACGCATTTGAGCTTGTCAAAGGATGGCAGATTGATCACCTTTTGTGGATACTGCTTATAGCAGCTCTAATCGCTGTTGGGACGGTAGCACTATGCACACTAGTTTCTCAGAGTTTGCAAACGGGTTTGGCGGCTGGAAGCTATGCAATTGGCATTGAAGCCTTCGCTCTGGCTGGATTGACTCTGCTGAGTGTTGTTCTACAGTGATCCAAAAGTATATCAGGGTAGATGAGGTATGTCTCTAAGCAAACAAGAACAAATAAGACGTATTGTCTGTCCATGCCTCCCTAGGACGAAAAGCAGCAATCCTGTGCTGCGGGCAAAAGAACGGGTCGCATATCGTATGAATTGCGAGTTTGTCTATCGATACTATAGGCTAGTGTCTTCCACGAGCATATATTTCGCATGGTAGTAAGCCATTAGCTGGAGATTGAAGAGACAGAGCTGAACAGCAAGGCTGAGGACTGTACGTTGAGGCAGTACCACTTGCTGCGGGCGCCCTCTCTTCGAACTGCACACGTGCGTGAGACATGCGTATTTCTACAGCCTTACTTACTACCTTGATTTCCCATCCCATAGTGAGGGCATATTCTAATAGTGCCGAGTATCGAATTCCGTTCAGTCTCAAAGGCATTACAATCGCGGACCCTTTCGTCGAGCGAGTGGGTGAGATGAAGCGGCTCGAAGACTTCTTCAATCCGACGGCACCGGCCTCCTGACGGAAAGGATCTGTAGTGTATAGGATCACCGGGATGGGGAAGACGCAGCTGTGTGTGTAGTACGTGCGCAAGCAGAAAGATGTCTTCAGCGCGGTCTTGTAGCTAACGGATCGTCCAGAGAAGCGTTACACCTGCGTCGGACGGTGCAATGGCTGCGTTGATTGGGTTTTAGGGCATGTTATCTCGACTGATAGGTCGACACAGAGTCAAACTTTGGTCTGCTAAAGGATGTTGGGCCATTGGTCTAACATCCGCCATGACTACCGTCCTTTTCAACAGGGCCTCCTACAGTGGGAGTTGCAACGCTTGGATTCGTAGGGCTTCTCTTGCTTATCAGCCAGCACCTTATACAGGGGAAGTGGTAGCGGTTGTCTACCATCCTCCATCGCCGCCGCTATAGGTGTGTGCACTGCATTGATCTTGCAAGCTTCTGCTGCATTAGGACCACTGTTGTCGATTTTATCGTAAAACTTGCTATTTCACATCTTGTATTCGATGCTCTTGTAGTTAGGGCCGGTGTAAGGTTCACTTGGAAGCTTCTAGATAATAGAGGATGGTTCTCGTTACTACACCTTCATTTAAGGGCGCTTTACCAACAGCCTTAGCATAAGGTATATAAGCTAGTTGTATGTATCCTACAGGATAGTTAAGATTAGAACACGATCTATAGTCCTCCTAACTGTTATTGCCGTCGTTATTACTCTATATAATAATACGCGAGGACGGGTATACGAGCGGCGATTAGTAGGGCCGTATAGAGAAATTACAATGTAGCACTTTTATATATATATATATTATAGGAAACGCTAGGGGATAGAGGTAATAGAGATAGAAGTAATAAGAATTTAGGTAACGGAGATAGAAGTAAGGGAGATAAGGTAGGGGAGAGATAGAAGTAATAAGGTCCCTAAAATTTAGACTCCCTACCTAGCCTATTTCTAGTATAGTATTTAACTTCTACTATAGCTACTCCTATTCCTTACTACTCTATATTACCTACCTACCTAAGAACCTCTAGGCTCTAACCTCCTTAGCTACTACCTCCCTATTATCCCCCTATAGAGTATACTTTATATAGAGCTTAGTTAGACCTTAGGTATTAAGAAGCTCTAGGGCTACCCTCCTTCTATCTTACTCCTAGTTACTATTATCCTAGTTATAACTCTCTATCTAGACTTAATAGGCTATATTATCTCTCCCTTACTTCTTACTTAAGATAGAAGTAAGGCCCTCCTTTATTATACTATATAACTCTTTTAGCCCCTTTAGAATCCTCTTAAATACCTTCTTACTATACTATATACTATTAGTAGGCCCTCTAACCCTATAAGCCTAAGTATCTCTTACTTCTCTAAACTAATCCTTTAGCTTCTTTAAGCTCTCCCTCTACTCGTAGCTAAAATAGGCTATTTCTATCTCTCTACTAATAGCTAAGGTAGTAACTAAGCTTATTACTAAAGTAGGTAAGCCTTTTAGGGCTAGTAAGGTAAGTAAGGATATAGCTACTAAGGCTACTAAGGTTAGTAAGGGTTATAAGGTTAATAAGGGTAGTAAGGGTAGTAAGGTAGGTAAGGTATATAAGGTAGGTAAGGTAGGTAAGGCTACTACTATTAGTAATTAAGGATCTAATAATATTATAGGGATAGAGCTAGTAGTATAGTAGATAAAGGAGGTCCTACTACTATAGATATAAAGTTACTAGCCTATAACCTACTCCTTCCTACTACTAATAAGCTTATTAAGTATATTTCTACTACTTATAACGGGATAATATACTCCTTCCTACTATACGTAAGCTTATAGATAGCTTCCTCCTACTACTCCCCCTACTCCTCCTTTCTATCTATAGGCTACTATCCTTCTTATATCTCTTTACTAGTTGTTCCCCCTTCTACTATAGCTACTACTACCTTTAAGTTAGGAGGTAGAGCCTTAGAACTCCTAAATCTCGTATACCTCTTTAGCCTCCTACCCTACCTCTTCTTTTCTATACCGTAGGCGCTTCTATATAGGTAGGTTAGGAAGCTCTATAAGGCCCCGCCGCTTTAGAGGGTAGATATTAGCTATAAGGAACCCTAAGCTATTCTAAGGGGTATCTAGTACTAGTACTCTACTACCTATAGAAACCCTAGGTAGTAGGGTAATCCTAAAGCCTAGGTAGTAGTCCTAGCTACGGCTAATATCGCGGTACTCTAATATAGTACGCTATATAAACCCTAGCGTATCGTCTACTCTTTAGGCGTACGCTAGCCCTACTTAGATAGAGGAGTACCTAGCCTAGTTATCTATAGCTATAGTAGATACCCCTTAGCCGTTATAAGGCCCGCTATAGTTACGTATAAAGCTTTTATTAGAGGCGAGGTACTTACGGGAGAGAGCGATAGTAATATACCGCTATATATTAATATTAGCCTCTATATATAGGTACTAATAGAATATACTTTTAATTATATTATATAGCTAGTCTCTCTTTTATAGCTCCCTAGGCTAGTCGACTAAAGGAGGGACTTATCTCTTATATATTTAACGTCGCTCTTAAAGAGGGCTAGCTCGCGGAGCTACTTATAGAAGAATACTACTAGCTAGAGGTAGTATACTATAAGCTTACTAACTTCTAAAGGTAAGTAGTAGTAGACTATATTTATAGAGCTAGCTATATAATAGCCTTTAAGGAACTAGGTAGTAATATAAATAAGCTAATTCTCTATAAAGACATCCTATAACTAGCTCTCTACCGAGTTATACTAATAAAATAGAGAAAACCTCTATACTATAAGCTAGCTACCTACTAGTAATATAGAGTAGAAGGAGTAGATAAAAGAGGAAGCTAGTAGTACTACTTAGGTAGTTCTTTTATCTATTCGTACCTTTAGCCTATAGTAGTGTTCCTATCGTAGCCCTTAATAGTATACTCCTTTATATATAGTAGGGTAAAGTAGTAATTAAGAAGTAAGCGCTTATAGCTATAGAGTTAGTAGTTACGCGGCTTAAGGAGGAAGTTCTAGCTAACTATAGTATAGGCTACGTTTCTCTTTAGATCGTAGAGGTAGACCTTAGGAAGCTACGTTAAACTTCCTAGTATATAGTAGGGGTACCTTTTTACTAGAGTTAAGAGTAGCTACTACTACTATTATCCTAGTCTTAGCCTATATCCTTACTACCTCCTCCTATAGAGAAATATAGATAACGGAGGTACTACTAAGCTATTAATAGCTAGTCGCGGAGGAACTAGCGGAATTTAAAGAGGTCGAGCTTAAATTAGTAGTAGGTAAGGATTAGCCTCTTATTAGACTAGATTATATACCCTATTAGCGCTATACTATTACGGATATAGTATATATATACTCGTAGGCGCTACGTATAGTTTATTAGCAATTAGGTTATATAGACTATAAAGCGGTTAATTATATTATTAAGTAGATTACTAGGGAATTTAACCTTAGTAAGGTCGGTACCTACTACTACTTAGAGGACGACTAGTAACTAGCCTAGCTTACTAAAAGCTAAGAGCTAGCTTATATAGTTCCTTAGCTCCTAGAACTAATACCCCTCCTAGTCGATCCCTTAGGGTCGTAAGGGCGCTAAGGAGAATACTCTTAAATATATTCCTCTATAGGCTATAGTTAAGAAGGGAGATACCTAGGTTAAGGGAGTAGTACTTAAGTAGGTCTAGCGTAAAGCTAACTACTACCTACCTACCCTTATATCTAGGTACTATAAGAGTAACGGCTAAAGGGGGCGCTTGCTTACTAGGACTTATAGCTTAAGCGGCGTGTAGTAGCGTATCTATAGTAAGCTACTACCTATCTTTTAGTTAGTAGCGGAACTAGGGAGCCTAGCATAGGTAGGCTAGCTAGTAGATAAGGTATAGGATACGCTTCTATACGCGCTAGTAGTACCTATAGGTATTCTTTAGGAGCTAGATATAGAGGGGCCGCTAATATAGCTATACTAGTAGGAAGCTATTTACCTACTACTAGTTAAAGAGGTCGACTCGCCCTATATAATAGCGTTACGGGCTAGTAGGGTTAGGCGATTAAAGGACTCGAGGATACTATTACGGTATCGCCTACCTTAAGCTAGTCTAGCTCTTTATATAGCTAGTAGAGAGTAGGGGACGCCGTATAGCTACGGAAGCTAGGCGTTAGCGCTATTACTATACGCTATACTATAAAGTAGGTAATATACTTCTTCTTAGCCTAGAGAGTCTATAGATATACCGCCTAGTAAGGTAACTCTAGCCTAGGCCCTAATAGCGTAGTAGGCGGCTATCCCCTTATATTTAAGCTCTACTTATACGAATCGCGGTAGTATTACTTTATACGCTTCTCGCTAGTAGACTTCTTATAGTACGAGCTTATATAGTACTTATACCCTACTATAACTAGTAACTCTTCTAGGGCGTCGATTCTATCTTATAGCTATAGAATACTACCTCTTCTTACTATAATACTAGCTACTACGCCGTCCTTAAGTAGTAGAATCTACTATAGAAGCTAGACCTTATAGCCCTTTAAGAGGCTACGGTCTAGGGTACCCTAGGTAGAGTAGTAATTATACTAGGAGTAGACTACTACGTAGGCTAGCCCTACCTATAGGACTAGAAAGGGAGGGTCGAGTATTCTAGCGTATACAAACGGGTCGTCGTCGTATAGGGAGTAGGTCTAAAGGGTAGCGGGGAGACGAGAGTAGTAGGCTAGTACTAGGTACTCGCCGCTAGGCTCCTTACGGGCCTAGGCTAATTAGGGGCAGAAGAAGGTAAAGTAGGGGGTAGAGGGTAAGGCCCCTATTAAAGAAAAGTTACTATTCCTTATATCTATAACTATTACGTACGTCCTCGCTAAGTAGTTTTCCTCTTTAGCCTTTTAAACTCTCTATTAGTAGTTAAAGTACTAGGAGTAGTAATAGGTTTCTAGTTAAAGCTCGATTATATACTATCCTAACTTTCTATATACCCTAAGCCTATAACGGACTAAATAACGCTATATAAACTAAAATCTTACGATAAGCCTAATAATTAATTAGAGTAACGAAGCTCTAAGTACGATATAGAGAAGCTAACGTTAGCGGGGATCTAGTTAATAGCTAAGTAGATTCGCTTAAAGTATATTAGTATCTAGTTATTATAAATATTCTTCGTAAACTTATATACTATCTACTTCTCCTTACTATCTTAAGTAGTAAAGCTAAACTTATAGATAGGATAGTAGTAATATTTCGTTCCTAAGTTAGTAATCTTAGTATAATACCTATAGATACGAATACTCTAATAGTCGTACGAAATAGAGAAGGTAAGGATCTCCTAGTATAGCTCCTTCTTACGTCTTACTACTTAGAATAGTTCTACTACTATACGTACCGTAATAGCCGTACTATAGGCGTTCTAATAGTCGGCGATATCGAGAGCCGCGGCGCCGTATTTTACCTTGTAGGTTAGAAAGGGGAAGTATATATACTAGGTAGCTATAAAGTACGACTAGTCGTTAAAGTCGCTAATAACTAGGTATATCCTATTAAGTTACTCTTATTTAAATACCTCCCGACGGAAACCAATAGTATAGTCTAGCTATAGTAGTATTTTCGTAATAGGAATAGAGTTATTCTAGCCTTTATTAACGCTTTCGATTAGGTATTATAGGTATATTACGCTACGTATTATAAAGACTTTAGTAGATAGGACGATAAGGAGAGTAATATCTCGAATTACCCTTATCTCGTTCCGATTTCGAATAGTCTTATAAGTAGAAGCGAAGAGATTATCCTAGAAGAGTATATCTTTAGGATACTTATACTCCTATTCTAGTAAAGCCTTATACTAGTCTTTACTTATAGTAGTTATACCTCGTAGAGACGGCTTTATCGAGAATCTCTTAGTTATAAGTACGGTCTCGTATAGCGGCTTCTTATACTTAGCGCTCTTCTACTCCCGTAACTTCGGCTCGCTCTAGTCCGTTAAACTCGGCGTAGTAGAGTCTATATCTAAGTTCTTCCTACTCCTTGCTAAAATAGATCTCTTCTAAGTAAGTATATTCTCTATATCTTTACTCTATTTAAAGTACTATCGAGGCTACCTCTTATTTACCGCCTAGTATAAAATTAGATACTCGTTATCTTTACTTAGGCTACCTCGTAAGGCTAGTATTAATATATACTCTCTAGTAGGCCCTTACCGTTACTTACGACGCTCGTTAGATAGTTCTTTAGGCGAGGCTAGATCGTTTTATATTCTTAGACGCTTTTAGAAGACTAGCTTCTATTATTACTACGTACGCTTCTATACCTACGTTAGCTACGCCTTTCGTATAGCGACTATCTAGTATACTTTACTATAGGCGCTACTATTCGAGTCGTAGCGGTTACCTTTCCTATAACTACCTACTAGTACTAACTTCTTTTAATATAACTCCTCTAAGTACGTACTTTTACGTAGTAGAAGGCGTTCTTATACGTAAGTTCTCTTTACTATAGGATAGTTAGTTACTTATAGCTAGCTAAGTAGCTTAAGTAATATACCTTTAGTATACTATAGTAGGTAAGTACTTAGGGGTATAGTATTACGATTACTTACTATAGCGCTTAAAGGGAGGAGGGATCTAAAGAAGATATATAGTATAGGCGCTAGTATAGCCTATTAACGAGTAGCTAAGTAAGTAGAGCATATAGGGACGTTAGACGTAGATAGCGGATCTACTCTCTACTAAGTAAATTAGCCGACCTAAAGTTTAGGCTAATAAAGCGTAGCGACCTATACTAATCCTATAAAGGCTTAAGTTAGGGTTTTAGTACTAGTAAGCCCTATCTAATAATTAGCGCTTACGATATAGCTAGTTTCTTATTTCGTATAAAATATATAGTACTATATATAGTACTATATATTATATTATAAATATATTTATAGAAACTTTACGAGTAGTAGCCTCGATTTCCCGAATTAATCCTACTAGCTAGAGAAAGAGAAAGCGACGATAAAGAATTAATCTATATCCTAGTAGTAGAGTTCTAAAAAGACCTTTAAGGAGAGCTTATAGTATAAACAAAATACGTAATAATACTATAGAATAGAAAAGGGTTAGGTTATTTAGAGCTAATAAAGGCTCTAAGAATTCGGTTAGAAGGGATATATAGAATACAATAATAGATAAAATACTAGATAGCTAGAAAGATAGCTTAAGTTATATATTCGGTATAAGTACTTAGTAAGGTTTTAAGATAGTATTATATAGTATATAGGAGGAAGGTATAGTAAGGGATCTTACTAGAGTATATATTCTAATAGTATTATATTAGTCCTAAGTTATCTATTCTCCTATATATAACGAAAGAGTTAGAAGAAATAGGATAGAGAAGGGTAGAAGGAGTAAGTATATTAGGTTCGCTATCCTATATAAGAAGGAAAAATCTACTACCTATATATATTATAATACTTAATATAGGTTAGGTAGTTATATAAGGTATAACTTAGACTTAGGCTATAATACTCTAAGTTAGGCTATAAGCCTAGTAGGGGTAATACTAGATATTAGTAGGATAAGCCGATTCTCTTAACTTATAAATTAGATCTTTTAGCTTTTCTCTAGTTCTAAGGAAGTATCCGTCCCTAGACTAGAATTCGACCTCCTTTAGAGTAAGTAGATCCTATAACGTCTCTAGAGTAAGAGATATTAGCTATACTATAGCTATAGGCTTTTATCCTTAAATTAATATATAGCTATAAGTAAACTACCTACTATTCCTAAACGTAGTTTTCTAGGTACCTACTATTTAACTATCCTTATTACGCTTAAGGGCTAAAACGTCCTATAGATATATATAGTACTTCTATACTCGTAAGTACTAGCGGAATATAGAGTTAATAGCTTCTAATTTATTAGTCTAGCTACCTTTATTAATATAGTATAAATTAACTTAGAAGTACTTTAGGTTATCCTCTACTACCTACTATCTATAGAAAAGGACTTTAGTATAACTAGCTTTAGTCTTTCTAAGACCTAGTTATATATTTAAAAAAAGCTAGAGAAGGTAAATTCTTTATTAGTAGCGCCCTATATATAGGAGAGAATAGCGTAGAGTAGGAGCTTACTACTATTATATTTAACTAGGCTAAGCTCGCTGCGATTGCTTAGTTATAAAAGATATATACTATCTATATCTTAGTAGTTTAGGATATATAGGTACGTATTAAAGTATTTAAGATATATATTAGAAGTAGTAGAAAGATAATAATCTCGATAGGATAGTTAGAATATTATAGTTAGCTTATAATATATAAGGCTATAACGATACTTAGCCTCCTTAGCTACGTCGTTACGCTAATAACGAGATAAAGTATAAGTATAAACGAGACTTCTAAACTATTATAAGTATACGCGAGCTCTATATATCTACTCGATCTAAACTTTAATATATTTAAAACGTATAATAAAAGTATAATATATAGTATTTATATGTAGTTACCTAACTATAGTAATTTCGTCTAGTTAAAATTTAAATACTTTATAAAGTAGAGGAGACTAAGCTCTATAGCTATATATATAGCTATTATATCTAAATTACTCGATCTTATAACGTTACTTAGCCTTCTAGACTATCTTACTTTATAGATATACTAGAATATAAATAAGGACAAAAGTATTACGAGTATAATATAAGATACGTAGGTCTAGGGTAGAATAAGGACTACTCTATAATTATAGCTTTAGCTAAGACGATAGAGTAGCTAACTTACTCTATACTCTATACTCGCTCTATAGGATAGAGTAGGAGAGTACTATAGAGTAACCTATAATTACTTAGGTATATAGGAACTAAGGATATCTTCGATATACTTATATTTAACTTATATTATAATCTTACTAAAAGGTCTATAACTATTTATAGTATATTCGAGTTATCTTACCTAAATACCTACTACTACCTACTCTTTAAAGAAGTACTTACGTA
>JAABUL010008041.1_pt1 | contig 10960 bp, 4 predicted proteins | sample 5559151 | NCBI WGS metagenome assembly JAABUL01 (sample SAMN10711876, study PRJNA513368) | rock metagenome | isolation source: Antarctica rocks | place: Antarctica: Victoria Land, Pudding Butte sud | reverse complement strand
TTATACTATTTATACTATTTATACTATTTATACTATTTATACTATTTATACTATTTATACTATTTATACTATTTATATATATATTATAATAAGTAGATATTAATTAGTTAATATATAATAATACTTAGATTATTAATAATATTTTAGTATAGTTATATAATATAGATTTTAATAGGTAAGCTTATTAAGTTATATATATCTTTTATACTAATAGATTAAATTATATAATTCTTAGTATATTAGATAGTAAAGGAAGTTATATATCTTTTATTATTATATATATAGTATATATAAATAATATTAGATTTTAATATTCCTTTATAAAAAATTACTATCTAATTAGGTAAATATACTTTTTAAAGTTAACTTTAAGAATATTCTATTATAGTAAAGAGATTAGCTTTAAGTTAAGTTAAAAGTAGCTTAGTATAATAAGTCTTAGCTAGTAGATAGATATTTAAAGAAAATAAGCTTTAATAATCTACTATTCTAACTAGCTTTTAATCTAATATAATAGCTAGAAGTTAAAGAGATTACTATTATATAAGATTATTAATACTAGTAAGTAGAAAACCTTTATTATAAGCGCTTAATAATAATAGTAGAAATATTATATAATAAAAGGTTTATACTTATACTTAGATAATTATAAACTATATCTTAGGTAGCTAATAAGGTAGATAATTATAGTTAGATATTAATATTCTACTATCTAGTCCTTATATTACGCTTACTTATTACAGCCTAAACTTACGGTTCTTGTACTACGCTTGAACGAAGTACTTCTTATCATAATTAATAGTATTAGGACTAATCTAACTAATCTAGAGAGTTAGTAGTATTAGAACTAATCTAGCTAATCCGGAGAGTTAGTAATATTAGAACTAATCTAGCTAATCTAATATTTCCTATATCTATATAGATGGCGATGTTTCCTAGTAAGTAGGAGCTCCGTACTTAACTTATATTATAATTCTAGTAATCTCCTAAGTACTAAATATAATACCTTGTACTAGACCTGTTTAGTATTAGCCTACTTATCCTACTTCCTTAATACTCCTCTTTACGAGAACTAATTATAGGTCTACTTCATCTATAAACGGAGTAAACCGTAACACTTTAAGTACCCTTAGAATAAGTACCTTAGAAAGTAGAAACCCCCCCCTAAGCGTCTAGAGTTCATAACGCCTAACTATGAATAGTAAGGATAGACCTAAGGTTACTAGACCTAACTTATTCTACGGCGAAAGAGAAAAGCTTAAAGACTAGCTTATATAGCTTTAGCTCTACTTTACCTTTAACGGATAGACCTTATTAACGGTATAACAGCCGGCCTTCGCTATTACGTATATAAGAGGATAAGCTTAGAAGTAGATTCATCCTTCTCTTAAGAAGTACCTTAAGGATAAAGATAATCTAGATAATTAGTATATCCGGAATTAGATAGAGAGCTTTACACGATTTCGTATTAAGATACGACGAGTCTTTAGTCCTTTAAACGAAAATAAAGTGGCTATACGAGTTATTTAGTACTTATCTTAGAAGAAGTCTACTATTAAGTATTCTACTCAGTTTCAGTAGTATATAATAAAGATAGACTGGGATGATAACGTACTAATAATGATATACCGCCGCGGATTAAAGTTTAATATTAAAGAAGAACTTATATAAACTAGAGTATAGATTAATAATCTCGATACTCTAATAGTAGAGGTTATAGAGGTTGACGACAAGCTCTACGAATTAGCAATAAAGAAACGACATGATAGTAGAACCTCTGGAATAGGATGATCAGGAATCTTCGCTAGTAATAGACTAGGAAGATAATAGTATTAATAACGCGACCCGTATAGATATACGTTAATGGAACTAGACTTCACTTAGAAATAAGATAAGGGAAAATTCAGGGGTAAGAAGTAGCTAAAAAGGGGTAAGAAAGTAGTAACCTACTATAGTTATAGTAAACTAGGCTACTTCGCTAGAGACTATCAGTTAAAGAATATAGTACCGCGACCGCAGTTAAATATACTAAGAAGAATTCTATATAACGAACCTTCTAAGGATCTAGAGAACTACGACTTAACCTATAAGTAGATAGAGGTAGAGAAACTACTAAGGGAAGTTATAAAGGGAGAACGCTATTTCAAATTCATATAAAAGGTGTATTAATTCATTAAGAATCTAAAAGATTATAGAATATCATCCTAGGATATTAATATAAGAACCACGAGGTATCTTATCCTAATAGGACGAGAGGACTTAGAACTTAAGGAAGTTCTAAAGGACCTAGTCATTAATATCTAGATAGAGGTGAACTAACTATAACGATAACTCTAAGACATCTAAGAGAAGAAGATAGAATAGGAATCTTCGGATAACGACGAGGTTCTGGAGTATAGCTTAGAATATAGATAAGAAAGTTAAGAGAACTTAGAAGAAGAAGCGCTACGCTATAAACTTAGCAGGGATACTCCGGATAACTCTCCATCTTATACCACCGCATTATAAGGATTAAATAAAGGAAAACACTTAGAGAAAACGTATTATAAAGAAAAGCTATACGTTAAGGATTACCGATTTAACTTAGTATACCTAGAATATAGTGTTATGTATTAGATAGCCTACGCTAACGACTACTACAAGTACTACTTACAAGTTCGAATGGAGTTAGGAAGATAGGTAGTAGGTACGTTATATAAACGAATAATCTAGAGAGATTATACGAGCGATAGTTATAACTAGCACTTAGCTAGTAAACGACTTAACGTATAGTTTCTAGGATCTACCGTAGACTAGTATAATAGTGTGAAGAAACAACTAATGCATAGCCTAAATGAAGAATATTGCTACTTATTAGAGTAGTATACTTACATGCATGACAGATATTAAAAGCACATGGAAATCAAGAAGATATACGGTTTTCTTCTTAAACAGGGAAAAGAGTAATCTCTTATATCACGGGGAGATATAAGTAGATTAATATACTAACCCTAAAATAATTCCTGTATACTACTTAGTATAATACACATATGAATATACTAGTACTAATCAATAGTTAACGAACTATTGTAATAATAGATTCTAGAGCGACTAGTAACTTCGCTTCTCAAGATTTAGTACGGTTACTAGGCCTCCTAACTCGAAGAAAGAAAGAATAGTATAACTTACAAATAGCTGACGGGTTAACGCTATTAATAGGAAGGATAAACGAGGAGATACACTCGCTACCTATAATAATTCAACGCTATTATAAGGAACTAACCTTCGATATTATTAGGATAGCTACTTATTATATCATTTTAGGAATGCCTTAGTTAAAGAAGTATAATCCAGTGATTAACTAGAAGAAAGGAGTACTTATATTTACGAATACTAGAGACGTTACTAGTATATAACCTATACGCTAATAGAGGATAGTAATAGATAAGAAATAGAACTAAAGACCGGTTAAAGCTTATTACGCTTTAGTTTCGAAGAAGGACGACCTTAAACGAGGGTCTAACTTAGTATATACTAATAAGGGTTAGCCGGACAACTAAGCTAGAGTTATTAGGGGAAAAGACAAACCTCCTAACATCCTACGAGAGTATAAGAAATGGATATATCTCTTTATAGAAGAGATAATAGTAAAAGCTTTACCTATATACTAATCTTAGGATCATGAGATTGAACTTAAACTAGGAAAGGAACTAATATTTAAACTAATCTATATATTATTAGAAAAGGAACTTACTATACTACGCGGGTATATTAATAAGAACCTTAAGAAGGGATTTATTCGAGAATCTAAATTACTAGCAGGTTATCTAATCCTCTTTATACCGAAAAAGGATGGAAAGCTTAGGCTATACGTTAACTATTAGAAGTTAAATGATATTACTATTAAGAATCGATATCCTTTACTAAATATTAGCGAGCTGCAGGATAGACTCTCTTAGGTAAAGATATTTACTAAGCTTAACTTATAAGGAGCTTAAAACTTAATCCGAATAAAAGAAGGAGAAGAATAGAAAACTATATTCAGAACTTGATATAGATATTACGAGTACCTAGTTATACTATTTAGACTTACTAATATACTAGTAACCTACTAAGTACTAGTTAATAATATTATTCAAGCTTATTTAGATTATACCGCGATCGCTTACCTTAATAACATCTTAATCTACTCTAAGATCAAGGAAGAATATATCCAGCATATATAGGATATTTTAACCTGCCTATTATAAGCTAGATTACTCCTTAAGCTAGAGAAGTACGAATTCTATAAGGAATTAGTGGAATTCCTAGGATTTATGGTAAGTACTATAGGTATTCGTATAAGCCCTAAGAAGATTAAGGCTATAGCGGAATAGCCTATACTATATAATATGAAATTAGTCCAGAGCTTCTTAGGATTTACGAACTTTAATAGAAGATTTATTAAAGGGTATTTAAAAATAGCCCTACTACTTATAGATATTACTAAGAAAGAAAAAGGATTTCAATAGGAAATAAGTTAATAGAAAGCATTCATGATATTAAAAGAAGCCTATTAAAATCTACTAGTACTTTATACCTTTCAAGTAAACGAACCTGCTCGTATTGAAACAGATACCTTAGATCTTACAATCGGCGCTTATTTCTATTAAGAAAAGGATAGTAAATGGTACCTAATCGCCTACTACTTACGAAAGATGTCGGCAGTAGAATAGAACTACGATATCTATGATAAAGAACTATTAGTAGTAGTATATACACTTTAGAATTAAAGGGTATATACTAAGAGTTATTTAGAACTTACTATCTTCACGGACTATAAGAACCTCTTGAACTTCACTATAACTAAGGAGTTAAACCGAAGATAAGTCCGTTAGTTAGAATTAATAAGATAGTATAAGTTTAAAATACTATATATCCTAGGGAAAGATAATGGTCGAGCGGACGCCTTAAGTAGGCGTACGGATTATATAGAATCTAAGGATATTACAGAGAAGCTAATTCTTAAATAAGAGAAGGACGGATTACTAGTACTAATATAGAGTTTAGTAGTAACTATATAAATCACGGTCTAGGATATTACGCTAACTCTAAGGGAAGGCTATATTAACGATAAGCTAGTATTATAGCTAAGGAATTAATAACTAGGATAAGAGCTACTCTAATATAGGGGGAAGATATACTTGCCTAAAAAGTGTACTAAAGAAGTAATCCGGGATTACTATAATAATCCTTTATTAGGATATCCAGGAATCTCTAAAACGGTAGAGATCCTTTAACGAGAATATGCGACGCTACGGCTGCGCGCGCATGTTAAGAAATACATCAGAGAATATATTTACTATTAGTAGAACAAGTCTATACGCCACGCTAAGTACGGGCAAATATAGTTTACACCGGTTCCAGATACACTATAGAAGGATGTTACAATAGACTTTATTATTAAATTACTAAAATCAAAAGATATAGTTACAGGGGATATCTTTAACTTAATAATAGTAATTATAGACAAGTTAACGAAGTATACGATCCTGATCCCTTATAAAGAAACGTATAAAGTATATTAGTTAGGATTCATCCTATTAGATAAACTGATAAGGGATTACAGTATACCTTAATCTATTACTTCGGATAGAGATAGACTCTTTATATCTTATTACTAGAAGACTCTAATCGCTACGATCGGAACTAAATTACGAATGTTAACCGCCTACTATCTAGAAACAGACGGTTAGACAGAGCGTACGAACTAAACAATAGAAGTATACCTAAGATACTACGTTAACTATAAACAAAATAATTAGGTATTATTACTTCTAATAATACAGTTAGTATTTAATAACAAAAGATTAGATACTATACAAATGTCGCTATTCTTTGCAAATTATAAACGACATGCTAACTTATTTCTAGAACTACGATAGGGTTTAAGAGTAGAAAAGGCAACGGTGTTAGTATCTAACATGAAAAGACTGTATAATAACATGTAGTAATAAATCAGCGAGGTTAATACAAAGACTTAAAGACGAGTTAATAAGAAAAGAAAAATATATCCTTAGCTAAAGAAGGGGGATAAGGTTTACCTCTATACAAAAAACCTGAAGAATAAGAGATTAAGCAAGAAACTGGACTATATTAAAGTCGGACCATTTTTAATTAAGTAACCTAAGGGACCTGTCAACTATGAATTATAGCTACTACCTGACGCTAGAGTATATCTAGTGTTCTATGTCTTATTATTAGAACCAGCCGACTCCGGAACACCTCTTTAGGAAGACTGGAAGTATGAGGCTGAAACCGAAGAATACGAAGTCGAAAAGATCCTAGAACAGAAGGGTCAGGACTACTTCATTAAATAGAAAGACTATGAAGAATTAGAAAGTACCTAGGAGCCCGCTAGGAACCTTCGGGGCTATAAAGACCTTCTGCGGTAATTCTACTAACGTTAATAAGACTACTCCAGTCGAAATCCGCCGGAACTTCAACCTATTCCGAAGAGACATTAAAGAGGAAGTCGCTAGGATTAATTATATCTAATTACTCCTTATACTCCACCTCTTCGATATTTTAAATTTCGCCCTTAACTATAGCGATTCCTTTCCTTTCTAATACCTCTACTTCTCTCTGTAATTAAGTGAATTTAGCTAGAGCTTCTTTAGCCTTAGCGGCCTTTTGGTTCCGCTAATTCCATATCTTAGTCCATTTTGCAGGAGAGAAAGGCGAGAGGTTATAGTCTAATAAACCCTTCCGGGCGTACTCCACGTAGCGACTAGCGGAAGCCCCGACCTTATACTTATCAGCCTGACCGGCACGCTTATAGTTCGAATAGACCCTTATGGCTATTAAACCAGTTCTGATAATAGTATTAACTAACTGATAACGGAAAAAAGTAGACTTGAGTTTAGATCTAATAGGTAGCATTACAGAGTAGTAAAGTTTTCGGGACGAAAACTAATAAGGGGGAATCTAATATTACAGCCTAAACTCACGGTTCTTATACTACGCTCGGACGAAGTACTTCTCGTCACGATCAGTAGTATTAGGACTAATCCAACTGATCCGGAGAGTTAGTGGTATCAGGACTGATCTAACTAATCCAGAGAGTCAGTGATATCAGAACTAATCCAGCTGATCCGGAGAGTTAGTGGTATCAGAACTAATCCAGCTAATCCAATATTTCCTATGTCTATATAGATGGCGATGTTTCCTAGTAGGTAGGAGCTCCGTGCTTAACTTATGTTATAATTCTAGCAATCTCCTAAGCACTGAATACAATACCTTATACTAGACCTGTTTAGTATCAGCCTACTTGCCCTACTTCCTTGATACTCCTCTTCACGAGAACTAATCATAGGTCTATCCTATCCACGGACGGAGTGAACCGTAACATTACTAAAAGAAAGTTAAGAGAAATAACCTTATATATAGAAGAATTTTATATTTTAAACTACTAGTACTCTAAGATATTAATACTCCTTATAGGTAGAGAATATATAAAGCTAGGTACTTGTAGGCTAATACTATATAATTCACTCTATCCCACGAGCTATAGATAACAGCGGGACACTTGACCCGCCTTCATAGGCGGAGATTGTCCGGCTGGGAACTTATCAATCTTTTGTAGTAATATGCAAAATTGCACTACCATGGACGTTCTCGAATTCAAAGGCTTCAACGTCTAATTGAGCGCTATTGTCTTCTATGACCGCGTTAGAGCTCAACTCAATTCACGATTGCGTTGCACAGATCCGAAATTACACGTATTTTGAAACCCAAGTCGAAATCTTCATTACTTGAAGTTAGTCAATCGGAGAGCGCTTACACGCACCGGTAACCACAAAGGATCTTGCATGATTGATTGATGTCGCCGGCGAATGGTACAAAACGTCAAACCTGAGGGTGTTTGTTTGCTTGCTTAGTAGTGGCGATCAAACCCCAAATGAGGATAAAGATCCTTTCCTCTGATAGCTTGTGACAGTTTTTCCCAAACACGATCTTTCAACTACCGCTCGATTTCTGTGGGCTGCGAGGATCCCGGAATTGCCGACTTCCCATTCAATTGTCATGTCAGTGCCACAAATTGACGCCGCGGATCACCAGCGAAATGATGAAAAAAACTGCGAGAAGGTTGAGGATGATCAACGTCTCAAGATCGGCCCAGGAGTTCGTTTCTACCGTGAGTCCCATCCAACCAACCAAGACAGCGATCTCTCACTCACACAATTTCCTTAGTCGATAAAACGTCCGTCATCAAATACGAAAATGGCCTAGCTTACCACACCGCCAATAAGTCAATCTTTCGGCAAGCCAACGCCATATGCGAGAGCGGATTGACGCAAACCCCGTCCAGCTCCGACAGCGAGAAGCTCGCACCGCGCAAAGCGAGCGAGCCCGCCTCGGATCATGACAGGAATATCCCAAAGCTATCGAATCTTCTCTCCACGCACGCACGGCTTGTGACCAGACTCGATGGCGCCCTTGACAGGCTGCAGACCTTGGCCGGATCGAAGCATCGAGGCTACGCAGGGATGAGAGCATGGACTTATCACTTTGATGCTGTAGCTGAATTGGTTGATGCTTTGGCGAAGATGGAGAGGGGGATCTTGGAGGATGAGGGTATTAAGGCTTTTGTAGCTGGAGAGAAGGGGAGAGAAAAGATCAATGGTGCTTAAGGAGGAGATTGATGAGAAGTTGTTGAAGATGATGAGGGAGAGCTAGCTACTGCTGAGGTTCTCAAAGCAAACGGATGTCCATGAAGGGAGAGGACCCAAAATTGAACCTATATCCCAGCGGGACCTTTGTGCGATAGAACTGGCTCTGCCCAAACGTTGCCCTTGTGAGACACTGAACGTCTGGCGGCTCGCGGTTGGGTTCAACAATTCCTCCCAGACAGAAAAAGGAATGGCACAACAGACATCCCGTCGTAAAAATAGGTTGCGGGTTTCAGTTTGCAGCCGCAGTGTCCCACTGCGGTTGATCACTGACGATTTTAACCACAGTGTATGAATTTCATGGTAGGTCAAGTCAATCGCTAGTCCTACCGTGCTTGGACGAGTCAAATGAGACAGTATCGAACGATCAAGGGCGAGCGATTCATAGCCTGAGTGCCCGAAGGCAAGCAATGCGGTATTTGACGATGGGAAACCGGCGGTGAATGAAGTTGCCGGTTTGCGAGACGGGCGATATCAATGATAATATCGCTAGTATGATTGATAGAAGGTGGCAAAAAAGTTGCAAAGAAGTGCTCGCGACTCTCAGAATGATGAATGTTAGCCAAGTGGCAAGATGGTGGTCTTTGGGAGTCCTATCGATGATGTAGCACACCAACTCTCGTAGTCTCGGAGGAAGGGAACATTAAGTAGCCCGACCAGGTCGATGAAGAAGGCGCGTGAGATGTTGACCTCATCTCCACTTGCATCTTGGTTCACGCCACACGCTTGTCGTCGATCGTCTGGCGACACAGATCTCGATGCCCTATTTGGGGTGCAACGACTACTACAGTATACCAATGCTGTTGGTCTCTGAGAGAGTGCATCACCTGTTTCGTTGTGTAACACCTTTGGAGGGGAAACATGCTGTGGAAACATGGTTCATGGCTGCCAATCGACCGAACATTGCCAGTGAGCCCGAAAGTGCCAATGCAAGATTTGTCATCTTACAATTCCGGCGAAGTCTGATATTGCTGACCCTTACCCCTTCCTCCCAGATCAATGGGCCGAGAGGTCGGTAGACGGCGTTTCCGGAGCGTCGGTCAGCTATGAAAGTGGATTCGAGGACTGGACCCGGTTGATAAAGTTGGGAAGGAAGTGAGTGACTGCATGATCGCATGATGATGTCCAATCATGTCATCTGAATGCACGACGAGCACCTATGAGGCTCATTCCATTGCGTGGTATGGTAGAGTAGGTACCATACCCGATTGTCGATGATGCGCGTGGTGGCTAGTATCTTGCATACGAGATGGAAATACCAATGGGAACATCGACAATGCACCCACGTGGTGACCGGCAGATGTCAGATACAGAGTGGGTGTGGGTGAGTGGTGAGTGGGAAAGTTGTTAGAAGAAAATAACTCGAACCTCGGCCGGAGCGCTAAGAGGCTAGCTCCCGCGCTCCCAGGGTGCAGCGATCCCGGGTCTGGATCGGGCTATCTCCGAGTAAAGTCGCGCCAATCAGATCATGTCAATTCAACACGTTGCCAAGGCATAGGATATCCAGCTCTTATATCTCAAGCTTCCTCCCATACCTTCCCACATCGCAGTTCGCCTCAGAGTCTGGTAGCTCGGTAGACTGGTCTTGGCAGCTCCGCCTGTGCCGTCGGCCATTGGCCAGCGATGTCAGACACCCAGCGGAGCAGACACGTTCCTCCTCCAAACTTTGGCTGCTCACCCCAAATGGAGCGAGTCCACCCCACGAGGCGTAAGATGCCAACTTTGGACGCTCGTAGCATCTTGGCATCCCACCATCATCAATCTGCAGCGGGACGCCATCGCCTACTAATACAATGAAGTCCCGTCTTCCTTGGCTCTGTCTTCGTTTTCTCCCCTCCAGCAACTCGTGTTCGAGATAGCCCCTACCATCTCCCTGCTCAGCATCACAATCGGCAGTCGCCATACGCACAGCCATACTGCGACAAGATGAGGTGGGAAGAAGAGGCGTACACCCGAAAGGATGAGCATGGCAATCCCATTTCTCTCGTATGCATCAGATGTCAACCAACAAGGCCAGGCTTCGTCCAGCTTACTGTTCGAACAGGAGGAATATGAGCAATCCCAACATGCCAATGCCCGTGGCTTTGGTCGTGTAATGACCAAGGGTGACATCAAGCTATACGCAATCTGCGGGTCAGTCGCAATCAGAGCCGGCCTACTGCTACGATCGCTACTCTAACACACGGCAGTGTCGGCTTCTTCCTCGATTCATACGACTTGTTCATCATCAATCTGGTCACTCCAATCTGGACTTACGAGTATGCCCTCGC
>JAABUL010008038.1_pt1 | contig 10962 bp, 15 predicted proteins | sample 5559151 | NCBI WGS metagenome assembly JAABUL01 (sample SAMN10711876, study PRJNA513368) | rock metagenome | isolation source: Antarctica rocks | place: Antarctica: Victoria Land, Pudding Butte sud | reverse complement strand
TTGATCGCACAGCACAGGTCAATCATGTTGTCATACGTCAACGCTTTATACGGGTCCCTCTCTTCAATCTGATCATCTTCAAGCACCCTGATGATCAGCGCGTTGCTCTGATCATCAAAATTAGCGCACAAGGCATCAAAGAGTTGGATGCTCACACATCGGTCCTCCTTCAGACGCGACTCATCGTACACCTCCATCATATGGGATCTGCGAAATTAATAGACGGCCTGATGTCCAAGGTAGGGAGCCTCACGTCATGTGGTCCGAGATTGGGAATTCATGCTCGCCTAGAAGTTTGTAGCCGCAGCCGTCAGACTGTTTGAGCTCTGGAGTCATAATTAGATCAAGAAAAGCGGCCGCAGAGTCAGCAGTCATGCCTCAAGCGGTGTCGCCTTTGGTGTTATCCTTGTCCTCGAACAGATTGGAAGAGGCCATTGTCGATAACAAGATAGTGTGGATGGGTGATGAGGAAATTGAGAACGTCAGAGTCCGGTCAGGAGCGAGGTCAAATATCCCTTTTTGGGATGCGCCGTCAGTTTCAGCCGACAGAGTTCTTCGGAAGGAAGGGTATGATGTTCCATCAGATGTGTTACATCTGAGACTCAGAATTGTAAGCGTTGCTGGCACACGTGAGATCGGCGGGTGATAACGGAGCGATGGATCAGCTCCCTTGCTCGGTGTGGCCTTGCCGTTTGGCAGAAAGCGACAGGGGAGACTGTGTGCAGTGTACAGTCGTGCGTCAGCACAGACGTATGACCTGCTGAGATTTGACCGAGGATCTTGAAAAGAAAGGACTGGGCATCCGATCTGTGTTATTGTTTGTCTGCTTCTCTGCGGAAGATGCGGTGTCGATGAGTGTGTCTGCGTCGTCTTGTTCCGGGTACAGCCTTCGTGTTCTGAATAGACGGCTGTGAACAGATGTGTTGCGCTGCAGAAGGACATGCCATCGGCATATCTCATACCATCATATGCGTCGTTTGGAAATCTAATTGCGTAATCGCTTAAGGAGTGAACCGTTACACAGGTTTTGAAAGGTATCGCGAGTAGCGCTGATCAATTGACTTCGATGGGATGGATATCGAGGTCAGATGAGTCGGAAGGCACCCTGAGCTTCATCAGCAAAGTACTCTTTCAGCACATGACGACTTACGAGAGAATACGCAGCGTATTGGTCTGCGATAGGATGAGGCTTCAGCAATGATGAGTATGTTTTAGACGTGGTATTTACGTGACCAAGACCACCCTTCCAGCCCTGAACCGCCATGACAGTCGCTTCGGGTTTGACGATGCCGAGCTGCAGCGCTACACGAAGTCCAAACCTGTGCGCCACGCTCAGCCAACAGCAAGGGTATCGAGGAGGTGCTGACCGGATCCTGTTGTCAACGTCGATCTGCCACTTCTCCGACGGAATTCCGCGAGGCTCAGGATAATGCACGGGATAGACGCCTCGAGAGAGGTGAAGTTGGCGAGCGGTCTGCTCGTTCCGAGTGACTGCGGATCTCAGAAGGGAACAGCCATGGCCGGTGTAAGGAAACTCACCGCAGACAATGGGGCATCGAGGACGGAATTTCGAGATCAGGCGGGCAGTAACCCCGCTGCATCGGTTCAGCAAAGCCATTGAAGGAGAGAACGCATTGCGGACCTAGTGGAGAGCACAATGATGGCGCCGGCATCTTGCTCGATGGCAGCCGCCACGGCGGACATGGCGAGAGTCTCGGGTGTGTTGGTCGGTCGAGGCGTAAGTTGTCGGATTTGATCGAAGAGAGGTGGATAACAAATGGCGGACTCGGCGAGGAATGCGATTTCGGCCATCATCTTGACTGCCGAAGGAGCGATAAGCTGGATTGGCGCAATCAAATGCGTTCACTCACCAGCATCAATAGGGTACTTGCCCTTGGCAGTTTCTCCCGAGAGCATGACGCAGTCGGCACCGTCAAGCACAGCATTCGCCACGTCGGATACCTCAGCACGGGTCGGGCGGGGGTTATACTGAGAAGGCGTGGTCAGCCGGGAAGAGTTAGAACGGTTTGAGTGCCAGAGACGAACTGTCATAGACTGTTCATGGTCGAGTCAGCCTTGCTAGACAGTATGACAAGCCTGCTCACCTCGAGCATTTGCGTCGCACAGATGACCGGCTTTCCCGCAACATTGCACTTTGCAATCATCATCTTCTGCGCCATGAAGACCTGGCTCGCCGGAATCTCAATACCTAGATCACCGCGAGCCACCATGACACCGTCCGTTTCCTTGAGGATCTCGTCGAAGTTCATGACGCCCTGTTCATTCTCGATTTTGACGACAATCTTGATGTTGGGTCCTTCCGTCCCAAGCACCCTGCGAATATGCTTGACATCGTCGGCCGATCGGATGAAGGACGCAAAGATCATGTCGACCCCGTTCTTGACGCCGAAGGCGAGATCCTTTTGGTCCTTCTCGGAGAGGGCTGGCAGATCAACGGGGGTTTTAGGTAGATTGACTCCCTTGCGGGAGGACAGGGTACCACTGTTGAGCGATTTGACGCGGATCTTTTCACCGGAGATTGACCGGACCTGGAGAGACAGGATACCTAACAGAATTGAGCTGCGAATCATGAGGGAGAAGCTCGCTCACCGTCGTCGACGTAAATGAGCTTGCCAGGAGACGTAACCTTGACGATATTTGCCTGGATCGGAAATTAGTCGAGCCTGCGAGATCACGCTTGAGGGGAATTGCTAAACTCACGTAGTCTATGTAGAGGTACTCGTCCGTACAAGCCTCAGCATACGCCCTGTCGGTAGTCACCCAAAACTCGTGACCAGCAGGAATAGGGATCTAAATCACCAAAGGTATCAGTGAAGCTCTCGACAGATTTCGTACCATCCGTCAGCAGCTCAGACAAGAGGACTCACGTCCGTGTCGTTCTTCATCAAACCCGTCCTGATCTCGGGCCCTTTGGTGTCTAGGGCAATAGCGATAGGGCGACCGGCGTATTTCTTGGCGGCCTCGCGAGAATTGTCAATCACCGATTGGTGATACTCGTAAGATCCATGCGAGAAGTTCATGCGGACTGTATCCCTTGAGATTAGCTATAACTGAATATGTTGGAGTTCCCAGCTCACCAATGTTCATCCCTGCCTCCATGAGCTGTTGAAGCACTTCGACATTGTTGGTCTTAGGCCCTATGGTCGCAATGATCGAGGTCTGGACCAACATCAGCACTTCATCGGTGGCTCGACAGCTGCAAAGCTTAGGACCCGAAGAGAAGCTGACATACCTTGCGGAGGAATTTCTGTTCTGGCGTAAAGTCATTGAACCCGGTTTGCAGGCTCGAGAGCCAGGCAAGCTGGGAGCCAGGGTTGTCGAGAGACAAAGCGTTCATTTTGACGGGCTGCTGAGGTCCGCCTGAGAGTTGAGAAGGTCAAAAGAGGTAGGCGGTGGGGAAGAGGGACGGGAGGAAGGTATCCAGCGGAGGGGTTTGGACATGGGTTATCGAGTTTAGAGCGAATGGTTCCGCGGGGAGAATACCGCAGAATGAAGTCAATGTATGATGAGAAAGGCGGAGTAACGAATTTGATTGGGAACAGTAAAGGAGCATCAGCAACCATCAATGGGTATGCGACGAAGGATGGTGGGGAAGCAAAGGACCAAGACGCACACGTTCGTCAAACCTCAAGAGCCTCTGAGTAAATAGGCGCGATTCAAGCGGAGACTGAGACAAAGGGTATCGTGATCAAAGGGGACTTCTACCGAGCTGTTTGGGAGGAGTTTGATGAAAGATATGAAAGTTGGGTCTGAGGAATGTATCCAAACCCCAACATCAGGGCGGATTGAATCATTTTCCTTCGGCATCTTTCCTGTTTGGGAAAGTCCTGATCATGTCGGAAACCCCGGGTTCAGAAGGGGACGAAACTGGTTGGGAGACTGCTTCGTCAAATCCTACTCCGACAACGAAGCAATTCCCACCTGCACAGCTGCCAGGGCCGGAGGAGAAGGCAGAGAAGAACAAGGACCGACGCAAGGTATCGGACGATCCCATCGAGCAGTACTGGCGTCATCGAGGGAGACTCGTGAAGCATCTTGAGAAGAGGTTTGAACAGTTTCAGAAGAGGTCGAGGGAGGATTACGATCGAGCGAGAAATCCATATCCGCCAAAGGCCAAGAAGCCGGCAGTACAGCAGCCAGCTCCAGTTCCAGCTCCAGTTCCAGGTTCAGTTCCAGCTCAGATCACCCCTCCTCGACAGGCCGGGAAGAAGGCAGCCGCCCAATCGGCAGTGCGGAAGACGGAGGTTGAGGGGAAGACGGGCATGTCCTTGAGAGCTGTCAGCGCTGTGGGGAACGGGGCGAAGGCGAGGGTAGCAGCGGTAAGGGTGAGCGAGTCCTTTCAGCTCGCGGAAGAGGAAAGGAAGACGCCTAAGCGCGGATGAAGCGAGGCGACGTGCAGACGGTTGGGACCGGCCGGGTCTCATTCGTGCAGACGGACCAGGAGTCGCGTGGAAAATTCGCTAAATCATCTCAGAACTCTACCCTTCCCAAACAACCCATCGCCAGCACCTCCCGCACCATCGCCACCACTCCTTCCACATCCGCCGCCGTGAAAGACAACCGGAAGAAACCAGTCAAGAGCGAATACACCATGGACCTGCCCGAAGCCGCCAGAGTCCTCCGCGTATGTGTCGCCCCTCCTTCCCTCCCCGCTCCCAACACTCACGTACGCGTATAGGCATTCGAGATCGCCAGTCCCCAGTCCACTTATACACTCATGATCCGCATCCGCGAGAAGAACAAGACGAAACCCAAACACGCAGCTCCCCTTCGCGGTCGAATCACCCTACCTATGGACCCACGACGCTCATCCGACACTGTCCTCGTCTTCGCCGAGCCCAACTCCGCATCCCGCAGACTAGTGGAGGAAGTAGGTGTAACCTATCTCGGCGGAGATGAGCTGTTCGAACCCCTTTTGAGTGGCGAGATCACCCCGACAAAGGTGCTGTCCACACCGGGGATGCTGCCGAGTGTGACGCAGGCGTTGGCGAGGTTTCTGGGGCCGAAGGGATTGATGCCGACGACTAGGAGAGGTGGAGTGGGGGAGGGCGAGGAGTTGGTGGCGAGGATCAAGGAGGCGAAGGGGAGTTTGGATTGGAAGGCGGATGAGAGGGGTTGGGTCATGGCTGGTGCGTCCTCACGATAATCCATTGATCGCCTCGCTAACGAATCTTCTTAAGTCATTGGTCGAGTAAGCTCATTCAGAGTGTCAGGTGGTCCCGGCTGATACCCGTTAGATGCACTTCCCACTATCAAGTATCGAAGCAAACGTCCGCGCATTCGTCTCCTCAGTCAAGCAGGGCTCCGCGTCCGCCAACCCCTCCCCGGTGGACGACGCGCTCGCTTCGAGGAAGGCCACCAAGCGCAGTGAGTGTGCTGCTACCGTTCTTTGGATGTACGCTGATCTCGAGGGATCTCAGCTCCCGGTTTGGTGAGCGTCAAGCTTGAGACTACGAATTGCCATAGTATCGAGTTGAAGGATGTCGTGTGAATTGCATGCATCGTTGAAGCATTCATGATTCCGGCGCGTACCTGATGGATGACTGTGATGGGCGAATTCGCGAGAGTGCAGAAGAGAAGAGGGAACGCAGACGAAACGTTGATATCGCTTACAATCGAATTGCATATCTCCATGGGGTCGCGGAATGACCTGTAGGGAATCTAGGTTTAATCCGCCGCGTTCCTCAGATGTCATCCCCGATCGACAGCTGTACCTTCTGCCCAGGCTTGAACGGCGGCATCCCTGCATCCCTTCATCAGCAACAACCCTTTCGAATTTCATCGCACCACTCACCAAGGTACGGACAGCTCGAGCATCTAAACGCATCCCCCAAATAACAGCTCCCACAACTACTCGTCTTCTTCGCCTCCGCCCTCTTCTCGACCGGCCAAACCCCCTCCGTACCGGACGTCGCCTCCTTCAGCTCATCCGGAATATCATCATCCCCTTCCAAGAAGAACGCCTTTTGCGCCTCCCTCACCGCTGCGGCGGACTGCGCCTCCTCCTCCTGCTCCACCTCTGCAAGGCCACATGTACAGTCCTTACATGCACGCCGACGCTTGATTGGTTTGCTCGCTGAGGAGGGGAAGACGCATTCGGGACGGGCTTTGTCCTCGGGTGTGAGGAGGGATTTGCCGCCATTGGGTAGGAGAGGGGAATCGAGTGCCCAAAGAGCGGCTTTGGCGGATTTGTTGGTCGATCGACGGGGCAGGGCTAGTGGTGGGGCAGGTACTGGAACAGACGGTACGGATGGGAGGGAGGTTCCGGAAGGAGAAGTGTAGGCGATAATATTAGTCGAGGGGGCTGGAAGGAGAGGAGCAAAGTTCCGCTTTGCGAGTGTGAGGTGGAGGGCAGCCGTTTGCTGTTCGGCGACGGGTGCCGGTAGGTGGACGAAGAGTTGGGTCGAAGGTGGGATCGCGGGGAAGAGCTGCTCGGGTAATGGGAGAGGGAGGACGAGGTGGATCGTGACAGGTGGAGCAGGTAGGGATGTCGCTGCAAAGCCTCGATCAGCTTGCCCTCGTTCTCGATTCAGTGTGGACCAATGGAGAAGAGCATTGGTGAAGCTGACTTGCCATTGTCTAGAACCCGATCGACCATCTCACCCTGCACCTTCTCATGACCACCAGCCGATTCCTTCAAGCCGGTAAGGATCTGCTGATACTCGTCGGCGCGGGACATCGAGCCGAGAACCACTTTCGTGCTCATCGGATTAGAGCGAGAGGGGTAACTGTTAGCAATTGGCATTTCGGAGAGAGAGATGAGATTATAGACAGCGGTCAAATCGGAGAGACACGATGATTGGCAGACTGCAGTGTCGTGATTTGTCATTAAAACATTTCCCAATAAAAGATTATTACGTAAAAGGTCACTTTGCTTAGATGTGTGACCCGCTTGACGGCTTTCGGCTTCTCGGGCTCCACAATTGCCGACCGCGTATGGTTGCGGGCCGACTTCCGGGACGCGTGCGGTCAACTCCGATCGTGTCAAATATACGGATCTGAGCATTCCGATTTCATCAATCATTCATACCCAAATCCACCACTCAGAAACAGATTTGACTCGCTGCCTTATCACCGTTACATCGTCATGACCTCCATCGCCAGCCCCCTACCACTCCTCTCCCGCCCTTCTTTCCCACATCACCACTCCACATCTTCCTCATCATCCCGCTCATCATCCTTCGACCTGTCCCGTTCGCCCGACCAAGCCTCACATCACATGCCATTGCCAAACGTCGCATCGCCCGCGCAACATCCGTGTCCTCATATGAACGAGCTTGTGCGGTGTCTGTATAAGGCGTACTGGGGAGAAGGGAGAGGACGACAGTGAGAGAGAGTAGGGTGTTGGCGAGACTGGCGACATTGTATCGATACCGACGCGACCCATCACTATAATACGAGACACACATGTATACCCGGCAACGCCCAGGACATCCGCCACATCACCTACATCACATCTTAGTCCAATTCCAGCCCAGAATCCACCGATATCTCGGACATTATCGATATCCGTGTGACCTATCAGCGGTGACGAGACCCGAACTCAACTTAAGGGGATCCGAGAACAGGCAAAGATGGCGATGTCAAATCGATAACTCGTCGCGACCTAGCTTCAACATCCGGACATACACCTATTTGCCATGACATCTCGAAGCGCCGGATCCCCACCAGCACACCGTGCTCTTGTGCAACATACTCGTCCCCGCCCCCCTTGGGAAGATCAGGAGGTCCCTGCTCCCGGCGCTCCACCCAGCCGAGTGGGTTTGACCCCTGAGCAACCGATCAAGCTTTCGGACGGCGTATCGAAGGCGGATTCGGCGGCAGACGTGGGGGTGGACGGTCTGGCTTGTATATCTCATCCATCATCTCTTATCGTTCACCGCCAGCAGACATCGCATGCATGATCCTATCTGTCCCGAAGAACAAGGTTCGAAACGAGCGATTTGATCCGAGCCGCGGCACGTTGAACGACGGAGATTGGCCTCCCCAAGGACTGACGCTGATCAATTCATGCCGTTCACACACAAGGTTCCTGGGGAGCCATCAGAGGAGAGCAGCGGCAAATACAACTGGCCGGCGGTAGCCCGAGCTCGTGGTCTCCCGGTGCCCCTGATGGCGATGGATCAAGCGGATGACAGCATTGATGCGAGAATTTGGGGCTCCGAAACGACTGTTTGGCGAGGCACGAGTTGGAGGAGGAGGCAACTGACCGTCTACATCGCCAAACACGTCATTAGGGCGCAACTTGCTTCTTTTCTCGAGCTGACATGTCAAATGACTTGATCGCCATCTCCGCGATTTATCTGCTAGACTACATTCCTTTCCACCTCTTGACCTGCTCCCTTTCGACAATCAGTATCGACCCAAAGGATCAGTTCCATCAACCCAAAGGCGATTATACATCCGCTTCGGAACCTCAAAGGACCCCGACAACGCCCATACTCCCGTTAGCAGTGAGCCGCGCTAACCTTCCCATCTTACATCGCATCTCGATTCAACCGATTCATTACCCACGCGCGATTTGCATGTGCTCATTGCTCAAAACCGAGTCCTGACCAAAGAAATGACAGGGTTCATCAGCCGCCGGCATCGCCGCCGACCACCCACACACACATTCCGTAAAACACCATATCACAACTTCCCTCCCCGTCCAGAGTGTTTCCCTCGTCGGTCTCCTGTCTCTCTCGACGACGACGAACAACCCAACGAAAGCAAAGTTGGACGAACTTCTACTTCGGTATTGACGTCCGATAGGGGGACACCCGAAATCAATCTAGACCACCTACAGCTCTTGCGAGACTTCCGGACGCTGTTCCCAACATCTCAAAAGCCTCGACTCAACTCAAGGCATTCCGGTCGTTACGGTTCCACTACAAAGCACTCAGCTTCGAAATTCAGGTACACAATCTGAACAGCGGCGCCTTTATTCTGGCAGATCCGAAAGGTGCGTAGAATTGCATCATCGCTGGAACCCCTCCCTGTCAATTTGAGCCTTCAGTCACGCCTGTTCTCCTTACCTCCCCTTAGCTTTCACACATCTGGTGTCCTTTCAGATCATCCTGCCGTTTCCGCCTTGTTCTTTTGAGATGATATCTCCCCTTTCCACTCCCGTGCATCTGTCGATGGACTCCTTTGACATGACAACCTGTCCACCTATTCTCAACAGCTCTCTCTCCTCTGGCACCCATCCCTACCTTCCCGTGCCGGTAAAGTCATGAGGTTCGCGCTGACGCTGGTCCCTCCTTTGACTCGGTCCGACTCTCCTTTGCCAAACGACCCCTTTCGCGAATCGCCAACGCCTGCATCCGCCATTTCGACCCATCTCCCCTCAAATATCCGTACACCATCCGTCAATGCATCCCCGTGAACTCCATTGACGGCTCCCTTTCCGGATCTACAACACACCTTTCACGAACTTTCCACCGCTTCCGCCGTTGGCGCCGAATCCGCTCCACCCATCGCGCGCTTCCTTTATACTGCCGCAGTCGAGCGATACCTCTCTCCTCCCGCGTCGTGGGGTACTTGGCCCAAGGCCGAATCCGGGTGAGTGAAACATGATGCTTCGGCGAAGGAGGTGGCGATGCTGCTTTCCATCAGGAGCTAACGTGTTTCTGCCCGGACTACAGCTGCGGTCGCTTATCACCCACCGTCCATTTAACGGAAGCCTCGAACCCCCTTCCCCCCCTCTTTTCCTCACGCCTTTACTATTTCGCTTTTGTCCTTTGATCAACTTTACGGAACTCCTTGCAGCACTTGGACTTGTCATTCTGCGACCAAACCTCTCTACCGCTGTCGAGGAGCGTTTCTCGGTACTCTACGGCCACTAAATCTCGGTCGCCCGAATCTCGATTTCGCCACTTGCGATATGGCGTCTGTCCACCTCCAATCCGCTTTCGACTTCTCCCCGCGTCCTCAGACGCACCAAGGTATCCATTCCTCCCTTGCCGAGTCACCGAGGATCAGGCGCCCGATCTCGCAAGAATCGCTCAAGATTCAGCCGGGTGGCAACTTCTCGCCTGCGCCCAACCACGCGGATTCTGGACACCCTCTCTCCGCCTATCCGTCCTCGCATCCTCAGCCGTTCCACCAATATCAGCCCTCGGGGCTCTCTCTACCCCTGCCTCCCCCACACCAAGGCTACATGAGCGGCCTTCCCAATACCACCCCGCCGATACCAATATGGTCATCGAATACACCGATCTTCGATTCGCGTCACTCGCACGCGATGATCCGCACGATTTCTCATGGTCATCCGATGACTTCGGCGACAGAGCACACTATCTCGTCTCGCTATTCTTCGCCACATTCCGCGACGCTGCCGAACGATGCTCCTCCTAGCGCGGGCGCCTACTCAATCCCACCACCATCCTTCAACTTCCAAGACCCGGAGCAGCGGCACATCAATCCCGCTCTGTTCAATCAAAATAGCTACCCGATGTCCCGCTCGACATCCGGGGCGAGCGATGCGCCACATAATGTCGGTCACCGCCTCCTCACTCCTCACTACGAGGAGCGTCATGATCGACTCAACTCTTCCGAGCAGGAGCTACGCAAGGTCTCCGACTCGCTCGGTCGCAACAGGCCATTCTACCCCGGCACCTTCACTCCTAACATCGACCTTCTAGGTCATGGCCTCGGTCTCGGTCTGCACCCGCAACCCGAGGGTGACTACTTCAGCCGTGGCTACTCGACTGAGCATTTCGCTCTTTCTGCCGAGCGGGGTGAGACCAAGCCTGACATTGTCGGATTGCACGGCGATACCGAGTACGAGCGAGAAAGGGCAGCTCAGATCATGAACAACAAGAAGCTGCTCGAGAATGTGGGCTTGGGTGCAGCCGGTAATTCAGTGAGTCTGTTTCCTCACATCTCTGGTCGAGCCTGACTCGCCGGTTTAGTTCGTGCGTTCCCGGAATATTGGCGGGATCAGCCACGAGAGGTCCC
>JAABUL010008037.1_pt1 | contig 10967 bp, 18 predicted proteins | sample 5559151 | NCBI WGS metagenome assembly JAABUL01 (sample SAMN10711876, study PRJNA513368) | rock metagenome | isolation source: Antarctica rocks | place: Antarctica: Victoria Land, Pudding Butte sud | reverse complement strand
GCTGCGCTGCGCTGCGCAGCTGCATGTGCACGCAAAACCTGACTGAAAGCGCAGCGCTTAGATAAGAGATGATTGAGAGACGCTGCGGGACCTCAGCCTCGACCTCGCTTCTGCCATGAACCATCTGTCTGACGCTCTGACCTCGCCTTTCTGCTGCCGTGAACAGACGACGTGGACTTCGAGATCGCCATCAACGGCTTCTTCGAGGAGCCGGCGGCGGAGGCGGCGGATGCGTTCACCAACGCGCCCAGCCTGGAGACTGTGATGAAGTGCAAGCTCGGCGTGCTGCGCACGCAGCCGCTCATCAGCCTGGGCAACTAGAGCGGTGTTCAGGGGGTCATTGCCAGCCTGTCCTTGCTGATGTTTGCCGTGAATAAGACGCCGCCGAGGCGGCGGGAGTGCAGCGGCCCGGCTGCACCAACGCCCCGAGCTTTTTCTAGCATGCAACAGCGTTTTCGAATTGATTCTTTCCATAGAAATGATCGTAGACATGTGGAAAAGTTCGTTTCCGAAGAGTTTTGGACAAACGGAGCAGGTAACCGGCGGGATTTGGTTAGTAACCGTAGTAACCGTTAACCGTAACCGTAACCGGCCCTAACTTCCGGTAACTGCCAACCCTAGTTCATCAACTCTCTGAACACCCTCCCCCAAGTCACCGAGAGGTCGTGAGATCGGTCCTCGGCGGTGGAGTTGGAAGAGTTATAGTCGTTCGATACGACTGCCCGCGCTCTCGGTTGCCTCGGCAATCTTTTCATCATTGTTGTGGATTATAAGTCGAATTAATTCCTTTTCCTATCCTTCATGTCAAAGGTTCGCTTTCATCGACTCCCTTACCACCCTCGCCCAAGTTGAGGGTGAGACGACTAACATTACAGTTCAGGCTGAGCAGGGCAGGAATGCCAGAGCAATTCAATTCTCAACCAAAAGGACTCATGAAAAATCGTCGTCAAAACCCGTGCTGCAACTGAGAATCCTCATTGCCGCAGCGTCCGAAATCCACGCCAATATGTTGCCATGCCGCTGCATGCGCGCAATGGCCCTTCAAACATGTCTGGTTCGCTCACGATTGCACATTTATCGAGTGCGCCACGCCGGACGCAGCCCGAGGTATGTGTAATATAAAACTAGCCCTTGTGTGCGGTCTGCTGCGCAGCGCACTCCGTAGTCGTCGACAGAAACACACGACCTCGACATGCCACCCAATCGCGAGACCTGCCGTGCCCAGTCCGCGGGTGCACTGTTTTGACTTTGCTACTGGCTCTGGCGCGCGATGCGGGCGTCGTACGCGTCCAGGCTGTCCGACACGGGGGACCCCAGCAGCAGGTGCACAAACTCCTCCTTGGACACCATGCCGTCGCCGTTGGTGTCCGCCTCCCGCATCGTGCGCTTCGCCTGCAGCAGAAGGTGCATGCGGCGTCGGAACCTTGTCCCGACAGGGCTGCGGCGGAGACTCGTTGACAATGCACATGCTGGCTCTGACTCGCATGGGAATTGCATGTGCGTCTCATCATGAACTCGACAGATGCAACTGTGACTGCGCGCGCACCTTGCTCACGGCGTTCATGCGGTCGTTCTCGTCGTGGCTTTCCGGCATGTGGCGCACGATCTCGTCGACGCTGATGAAGCCGTCGCCGTTGACGTCCAGCTTGCTGAAGGCCACGTCGATCCACTTCGCCCACAGATTGTCGTCCTGCAGCTGTGGGACAGGGAACAAGGAGCAGGCTTAGTGAGGGCGGAGTGCGTGGCACAGATCTTTGCCGGCGATCTGCTGTGCACCCAATGACTTCAGACACGCATGGAATGTATCAGCCCAAGCAGAGCGCCAGGGCAACGACACTTGCACATGTGTTGTGCTGCCAAATTGCAAGGAAGCTGTTGCACAAGGCTGCATGGAGCAACACAGCAGGAATTCCTGACGGCGCGCACCTGCTGCCAGTCGACGAGGCTGGCGGCAAACTCGTCAAAGTTGATGGCACCGTCAGCGTTCAGGTCGATGCGCTCCACCAGCTTCTCAAACTCCCTCGCGCTCACCTACAATTGAGTTGTGGTGCATCGCTCAGCGCACAATTCAGCTCTATCTGAGTAGGACGCGTTTTGTGCATCCAATGTCAGCAATCTGCATGCGTCAAGAGCGTCCAGATTGCATGAAGACACCGTGAAGCAGAGTCCCCATGCTCGTCTCACCTGGTAGCCCAGGCTTGACAGGCCCTTGCTCAGCTCCTCAGCGCTCAGTGCCCCTGACTTGTCGTCATCCATGTGCTCGAACATCTCCCTGCATGCAGGCGGACGCATGTCGAGACTCAGCAGTCTGAAATACGAGGTCTGAAAGCGTGCACGCGTATGCAAATTTCAACCAGACCGACAGTGTGCCCGACAGGCCTGCCGAATCGTCAAAACACTTGCCATGCAGACGCATCGCATACCGCAACTGGTCGAGGCTGGTTTTGCGCTCGTCGTCCTTGCCGTTGATCTCGTGGGTGATGATACGCAGCACGATCTGCTTCAAGTGGCTGTAGGTGCCGAAGCGCTGTAGCCGCTGCACCACGCTGCCGTCCAGCGGCAGCAGGCTGGCCACCCCGGGCTCCTGCATACAAGACATTTTGAGTGAGGTACTGGCCAAGAGGACAAGAGGTGCCATAACTGCAGCTGATTGGGTCTTGGCAGGTCGTTCAGCCTATTTCCACGCCAGCACCTCGCTGCACGGTGCCACCAGCCTGCGGATAGTCCATCATGTGCCACAAGAGAGTTGTGCCTAGCGGCTGTGCGCAGTCGACCGATGCGCGCTTTTCAACAGACCAACAGCAGGTTTGGGTGTGGCCGGGCGAGACCAGCATGGGCAACGCCAGCAGGGAGGAGCGCACCCGGATCCAGGGGTGGTCGAGCGCCTGCTTGGGGGTCAGCCGGCTGTCAGGGTCTCGCTCCAGCAGCCCCGTCAGCAGGTCCTTGGCCGCGGGGCTCACGATGCGCAGCTCTGGCGCGCCCATGTCGATGCGCTGGCTGAGGATGGCCTGCCACACCTGCGCGTCGACACCAAAGGCGTCAGCTCTTTCCAGCGTGCAGCAGCCTCCTGGTGATGGCCCATGGTGATGGCCAGCATTGCTTCGAATCAGCGCATGCAGCCAGCCAGCCGGCCACACACTTCCGAGATCACCCGCAGGACGAGTAGATCGACAGAATTGGAAGAAGGAGGAAATGAAAGCAGCCAAGCAGGACGCTTGCCTGCTGCAGCGACAGGTTGCGGATGTCCTCCCAGAAGGGGAAGCGCCCGGTGAGCAACTGGTACAGCAGGATGCCGACGGACCACACGTCCGCTTGCTCATCATACTCCTGCGTTTGCACTTGAACTTGGTCACATGTTGTGCATTGATGCGACGGAAAGTTTCAGACAGGACGCGCAGCACAAGGAAGGGGCAACGCGCTGGCGCAATGAGGCCCCCAGGGTTTTTCCAGACTCACCTGCAGAACCACCTCTGGCGCCATGTACACCGGCGTGCCGCTGCGCGACCGCAGTTTCGGCTCGCCCGGCCAGTGCCTGCGGAGCGCTTGACAATATCAACAGGAGGCAGTTGAAATGTGAGTTCGAAGCGCTGTCGCACGATGCCGCGCTGCTGGAGTGTCGCTGCATGTTCTGCAACTGAGACCCAACCCTCAGGACATTCTTAGGCTGCCAACACTTCAGGCTTCAAGGTCGCAGCCAAACTGAGAGTGCAGTGCATCAATCGTCATGCAGCACTGTACCTGATGGACAGCCCAAAGTCGGTGGCCTTCACAGAGGCGGCATCCGGAGTCAGATACAGGAAGTTGTCGGGCTTCACATCGCGGTATATGATGCCCCTGCACGGTCGACAACGCACACGCTTGTGACCATCGCACACGTTTGTGCAGCAATTGCAGCAATTGCAGAGCACCCTCCAGGGCTGTGCATTTGGCACTGTCACACGACTGCATCCCCTGCAGTGCAGCTCGTGCAGGCAGCAGATGGCTCACTTGGAGTGTGCACTACGCGATGAAGCGCAGGGGCTGTGGGTTTGGCGCTGTCACAGGACTAGAAGGCAGCAAGCGGCTCACTTGGTGTGGCACTGTGCGATGAAGCGCAGGATGCAACGGATGATGTCAGCAACGTCCGCCTCGCTCTGCGGCTGCCCAGTCTTGAGGTGCTCCAGGATCGAGCCGCCGGTGCACAGCTCCATCACCATGTGGATGTTGCTGTCGTCCTCAAACACATCCTGCATAAAACGAATGCTCACAGGTGAAGGAAGGGCATAATGATCATCATTCAGGAGCTGGGACAGCCAACCAGGACAGACATCCCAGGCTGCAAGGCTGCCGATACTGCACAGGTGAAAGGTGGCAATGGCCGATGTCATGAGCAAAACAGCTCACTCGCAGGTATACAGCGTCAAAGCTGCCGCCCAACTGCTGCATCGCGTCCACCTCCTGCTGCAGCTTGAGCAGGTAGCGCGGCGTCGGCTTGCCGCGCTTTGGCATCTTCGGCACGGTCTTGCACGCGTACTGGCGCCCCGTCTCCCGGCACACCGCCTCGCGCACGATGCCAAAGCTGCCCGCGCCCAGCACCTTTGTGATCTCATACCTGCAGGAGCAAGGGCGTGCATCATGGATGAGATTCGGTGAAGACACTCAGCCATCACTTTTCCCACGCTGATCCTGTCGTCCAGACCAGGACAAATGCACACTGCCGGCGCGGGCGCCACCGGAAAGCTGCAAGCAGTGCGGAGGATCCTGCCTAATGGTAGCATGTAACTGCAGCATGACTGACCTGCGCCTCAGGTCGCGCGGGTAGCCAAACACGTTGACCATCTGCTCCGGCTTGAGCTCCTGCCTTATGGGCATCTTGAGGACCTCGCTGTCTGTCGGGGAGGGCGCGTAGTCCACGATGGGCGCGCTCTGCGGCGGCTGCGCCAGCGGCTGCCTGTGCTTTGGCGAGGCGCCGCCGCCCCACTCGCCTGACAACGCCGCTGCGGTCGCGCCCCGCTGGTGTGGAGCGCCATGGTGCCGCTGCCTACTGCGCTGCCAGACGCCGGGCGCCGGCGCAGGTTCCGGCAGTTGCAGTGGGCGGGTTGTTGTGCTGCTGCCGGTGGTAGAGTGTCCGCAGCTGCACGCCGCACGAGCAAGCAATATGAGGCGCGAACGCTGTTCGTCAGCGCCACTCCGCAACAGCGGAACGCATACAGCCTTTTAACTTGCTACACCAGTCGGAAACTGTAATAGCCGGAGCTGGAAAGTAGTGACAAATATAGACCTGAGCTGCGAGATGCGCATCGCAGCAGGCGTGCGGTGGAGCCCGCGGCGCACCCGCGGCGCGCCGTAACCCCGTCTGCCGCAACCCTGTGCGAAGCGGCCCCACACCGTCGTGATACATGCGTGCGTGCTCTACAGATGCTCTTGTCCTTCCACACATCCACTTTCGCAACGCGTAGTCTACAGTCCGGTTCCAGATCAGTGAGCCTTCAAGGATTGTGCAGGCGTACGAATGCTGCTACCATAGCAGGGCGTCGCACCGGTCTGCTGTGACATCAGCAAGACGGATTTGCCGGGAAATGTTGATCGTGCAGGGCGTGTCCTGACATACGCGGCAGAAAATCAGGCCTACCCTCGTTCACGGGTGCAGAAGCCTTCGGCGTCGGTGGCTGCGCACTGCCTGGTGCCAGCACGATGTTTTTGATGCCACGCCGCAACCCCGCAAGCGCTGCCTGATCCACAGCCGAAAGGGGCAATGCCTCGCCACCTGTAGGCTGTAGGGGCTCCACGTCCACGACAATACGCAAGATGAGCCTGCACCTGGCTGATCAGAGTGGACCGCTTGCTGGTGAGAGAAAGGCTGATTGGTCTTTCAGTTGCTCTATATCACTTGCCGAGCTGCCGGCCCGCAGTGCGGTCCAGCTACTACAACGCTCCCGTGGCGCCAGCTCAGCAATAGGAAATTCAGGCTCTGCATCCCGCCACAGAGTCCCAGGTTCCGGTTCCGGCGAACGCCTGCCATGTCGAATGTACACTTGTTCAACCTTTTGCACGCGTTGACTTGGGAGCTTCTCGAGCCGGACACAAGTCGCCATGGCAGCTGGCAAGGTCCCGGCGTTCTCGGACATTGGCAAGGCCACGAAGGGTGCGTCGTCTCCAGTGATGTACTTCGGATGTGGCTACCCGAGCATCAGCGGACACTCGGCAGGGCCGTGTGGGGTCTCGCTCCAGTAGCATATGCTGTGGGCTGTTGCGCAGCGGACGATCCTGCAAACTGCTGCTTGCGATAAACCCTCACAAACGATCCACGCATGCACACCTGCTTGGGTTAGCAGAAGCGGCAGCTGGCGGCCCCAGGAGGCCGCAGCGCATGCATGCTGAGTGATTGAGCATGTGGTGGATCGACAGTGTCCGGTGAGACAACACAGCACGCCCTATGCTCACACACTTGTGCTGTTTTTCCTGAGCAACACCTGGCTGCCTGGCGCAAGGGGTGCCCCAAGCAGCGCCCATACAATCGTCTATATCAAGCTTTCACGGGTCTACTAAGCGCCGGCGCCGCTACAGATGGGAAGCTTTTGCAGGCGACCGGCGCGCACCTAGCTGGCAGCTGACTCCCCCACCAACCTGCAAATGCTCAAATGTTTCATGCCATCGCAGAGCTGCTGTACGGCGACCGGGATGGCCTCTTCCAGTTCGAGAAGCAGGCGAAGATCACCACAAAGACCGCTGACGGCGTGGTGAGTCGGCGGCGCTGCATGTCCCTTCGCGGCTGTCAGCTGAGCTGCATCTGCCTCAGTCGTGCAGCACCACCAGTCACCAACAAACTATGCTCTGCAGGAGTTCGGCCTGGCGACCAAGTTCAAGGAGTCAAAGGTGGAGCAGGAGGTGACCGCCTCGTACAAGGCGGACAAGTACGCGCTCAAAGCCACCGTCAACCCGGCCGGCAAGGTGGGGAGCGCCGCAGTGCCACGTTCGCTTGCACGACAATGCAGACGGCAGCGCCTTGAGGTTCCACGCTACTTATCACACGGTGAAGCGCCTGCATGCAAGCAGGCGGACCGCCGACAGCAGCAATTTGGGTAAGAGTGATGGTGAATTGTCCGCCGCGCAGATCGTCACGACACTGACATTGACAAACCCGGTGCCGAACCTGACGCTCGGCCTCAGCGGCGCGCCCCCAGACCAGTCCTCCTTCAAGGTGCGCGCCTGCCGTCTGTCTGCAACGCATCTGGCATTGTATGTAATCCTGCCAGCCCCCCATGGCTGATTTGCGTGTGTAGTGACAAAAATATTTGCATGCACACATGCATCAAACTTGCATGTCTCATTGCATTCGTATGTCTCATGCAAACTCGCATGTCTCACTGCGCTCGCAAGGCTTTATTGGTGAGGCCGGTCAGCACCCCGGCACACCCAACACTGCATGCATATCATCTCGCGGTCATCCTGCAACATGCTGACGACAAAGCCTGCAACTGTACCTGTGCACTGTGTCGCAGCTGACGGCGGACTATGCGGTGCCCAACCTGACGCTGAAGAGCAACACGACGCTGAATGGCAACCCGGTGGTGAACGTCGCGGCAACAACAGGCTACAGGGGCGGCGTTTTTGGCGTGTCGGGCGTCTACGACTCCAAGTCCGGCACCATCTCCAGCTGGGAGGCGGCCGCCGGCTACACCAGCCTCGACTACCAGGCACGCTCTTTTTTCCTGGTCCTGAAGAGGGAGTCGTTTCTCTGCTGGGAGCACCTGGCCTGGCAGCAGCTCTGGCTGGATGACGCGCCGAGTTTCTACCTCCATGTCAGGTGGTCGCAACCGCCGCTGGATGTGCGTGGCAGGTGTATTTCGCCGGCGGCAGCTCCTCACATTCTGCTGTATTCACTGCTGATATGCCTTGCGCTCGCCTGCCGACTGTCGATCACCAGCGGAGTGTCACTGACTCCGCACGCTTGCCTGAACTTGCCCTCGCCTCTTGCGCATGCAGGTGGCGCTGAACGTGAACAATTCGGACGTTGCGAAGATGGCGTACACGCACAACCTGGACAGGACTGCGAGCGTGGGCGCCGAGGTGTCCAAGAAGATCACCGACTCGGCGGAGTCGCCCACCAAGTTCACGGTCGGCTACTCCAAGCGCCTCCAGGGCGGCGGCCTCGGCAAGCTGCGCCTCGACAACCAAGGTGCGACCCGGCAGATGCCCAACCCCCTCTTTTCTGCGTGCAAATCTGTTGCCAGACCCTTGCGAACCGTCGAAAACGCTCACGCACAATTCTGGGCCGTCAGGCTGTGGCCAGCGACTGCAAGTGTGTGCCAAGGCCGCGAAGCAGGCTGCAACGCCACTGCTGGCGCTTGTCCATGCCAAATGCCCGTGACATCAATGATGCCGATCACTGATCCTGTGACTGCAGGCCTGGCCGCACTGCTGTACTCGGCAGAGGTGCAGCCCGGCACCAAGGTCACGCACGCAGTGGCCTTCGACGTCACCAACCCCAACTCCCCGCCCAAGTGCGCATCCCCCTTGCGCCTGCTGGCTTACATCCGCATATAGAGCGCTTGCCCGTGGAGCCTGCTTGCCACATTCCATGCTGCATTGTCCTGGCCCCACGACAGTCTGCTGTCGTCCCCCCCTTGATGGTCGATTCCTGAGATCTGAGTGCGCAATTGCTGTTCCCTGTAGGTACGGCTTTGCGCTCGACATGAAGGCCTGAGCGATGTAATGGGGCAATGCCGCGGCGGCCCGCCCCCTGAAGGCTGCCGCTGCTGCATAGCGGCACGTAGCCTGAAGGAAGCCTGGCAGCCAGAGCGTGCCGTTTCTGTGTGCTGGCCCTGTTGGGACTGGAGAAGCGGCGGCAGCAGTAGCAGCGCAGGATTTTTCAGCACTTGTTCCAGCCCCCACGAGCCGTGGGCGGGGGGTGGTCCTGCTTGCGTATATGGGTGTGTACCGACGGCTGGACGTCTCGTTATATACGATACACCTGCTATCTGCAGCAGGCGGCACTTCAAGAGGAGGGTGCCCACAGAACGTGATGTAAAGCATCGCTGAATACGGACCCATACCACGCCGCCATATCATGCAGGGATCAATGTGCTGCCACATATCTTCTGTACGGCTGCCTCCCTAGTCGGAACTTTGCGAGACCTGCAACGCCTGCTGCTGGCGAATGCTCGGGTGATATTCTCTCCATGCCGTGGGAATGTGGCGGGTGCAGCGTGCAGAGTGGTGTATCTGCACCAACGGCAAATTGGTGGCTGAGTGCGAGATTGTCTAGACCTGGCGAACGTACACCTGCTTGACCTACAATTTGTTCCAACTCCGTGCAGGCAGTCTGTCCCAAAAGCATCTGTCGGTTCAGCTTTGACACTCCCGCACCCTGACGACCCAGTCAGTGTTTCCTCCTCTTGCCCCCGCCGCTGCCGCCGTCGCTGGACCGCCGCTGCTTGCCGCTTTTCTTGTATAGGCCGGCCTCCTTCTTCTTCCCGTCCTTCTTCCCGCCCTTCTTCTTGCTTCCGCCTTCCTCGTCCTCCTCCTCCTCTCCCTCGCCGCCGCCCCCCGACTTGACGTTCACGATGCCGCCAGTCGGCGCCCGGCCTGCGTGTTGTGTCGTATCATCAGCTATGCAATCAGAGGTTCCGCCACACCACATGAGCTGCTATGCATTTGCCTTGGCCAGCGCATGCATATTTGCCAAGTTGGACACCAAGGAATGACCAACACGCTGCGGTTGTTGCAACTGTCAAGCAGGGTGCACCGCCAAGCGCCTCCTCAAAGTCAGCGTCGCCGCCGCGGATGGCGTACTGCGCCAGGTCCGCCGGGTCCAGCTGCGCCGCCATCTCATCGCGCACCGCCTGCACGTGCATGCTGGTTCGTCAGTAGCCAACGGAATTCTCTAGTCACACCTGAGCTGCATCAGTCGAGCTCGGCGTCCGCATCATAAAAGATGTCAGTGTCATGAAAACGGAGCAGAGCATTCAGTCTGTCACAAACTCGGCTACACGCACCCGTGCGGCTTCGTCCAGCTCGTCGTCAAGGTCGACGGCGTGCGCAGCCATCGCCGGCGCGGAGGAGGGCACCGGCAGCGAGCGGGCCACATCCGCCTCCGCCGCCGCACGCAGCTGCCCATACAGTCGCCGCATCATCTGCGCAGGCGGCGTACCTCGTTATCGAACGGTCTGACGATCGCAGTGGAGGCAGGTGCTGGCCATGCTGCATGCCCCAGGTGACTTGATTTCGGAACAGCCGAACAGCTGCAGTGGCAAAGGCAGAGATCATGGATTCCCGTCTCCCGGCCCCATGTTCGCAGGCAATGACACGCAAGCACAGCAAAGGCAGGCAGACGCGCCTTGTTGAAGAGGGCGAGCAGCTGCGGGTAGGGCAGCCCCAGGTGGGTGCACAGGTCGTTGAGGCTCAGCCGCTGCAGGCCCACACCCGCCAGCAGCGCCGCCTGTAGGAGACCAAAACAATCAATAGATCCTGTCGACAGCCAAATGTGCATGAAAGAAGGTCATGGTCTGCAGTCAGCATTGTTGAAGCAGCACCCTCGACCGAAGCTCGTGAAACAGCAGGCACATTGGCCCCCCTGTAGCTCGCCTTGATTGCCGCATTGGGCCCCCCTGAAGCCCGCCTTGAATGCTGCGATGCTCGGAGCTGTCCATGAGAATCAGTCCATGTATCCGTCACGCAATCTGGGTTGCGTGGTCATGACCGTGGGTCGCACTGCCGTAGGTGAGGCTGGCGGGCAGGCGGCGGGCGAAGAAGGTCAATAGGCCAGACCCAATTGAGGTCCATTGGTGCCATTGGACAAATGAGGAATGGAGATGGAAAGGCGCGCCTGGCCGTAAGTGAGGCTGGCGGGCAGGCGGCGGGCGAAGAAGGCGCCGGCCAGCCCCGGCAGCAGGTCCAGCACCAGGTGGTGGTCCACCAGGCTGTTAGCGTACGCCTGCCGCAGAACAGAAGAAAGGTTACGCGATGGGTATCCATGACTCAACTTT
>JAABUL010008036.1_pt1 | contig 10967 bp, 8 predicted proteins | sample 5559151 | NCBI WGS metagenome assembly JAABUL01 (sample SAMN10711876, study PRJNA513368) | rock metagenome | isolation source: Antarctica rocks | place: Antarctica: Victoria Land, Pudding Butte sud | reverse complement strand
CATCATCCGGTCCAGACTCGGCGCCGGCCAGCGACGGTGGGGAACAATCTACTTGAGGCGGTCATCGCCGCTGCCAACACAACGTCCTCACCACCGTCGTGGAACCGACACCCCTAATATACAAGCCCCACACATTATCGACGCGCTCGGATCGCTGCCTCGGGTAGCCGGGGTTCGAGGTAGATGATGGCCAGGGCGGCGAGTCCCGCCAGCCCGGCGACAATTATCCATGGCCAGGCCGGCCCTACTGCATAGAGGCTGCCGAACAGCGACGGAGTCAGCGCTGCGGCGATACCCCACGAGAACTCATACGCGGCGACATAGCGCCCGCGCAGGGCTGTCGGGCCGCTAGCCGCCGCCAAGGCCCTCCCTGTCGGACTATAGAGGAGTACGCCGAGCGTATATAACCCCATGGCGGCGAGCAGGCAGGGCACGACCACAGCGCGTGGCAGAGCGAGCGTGAGTATGAAGAGGCCATAGGTGGCCAGCCACGCGAGGCTGGCTCCGATTAAGGCTCGCGTGCGGCGATGTGGTTCCATCAGCCGCACGACCACCGTCTGCGCCACCACGACGAGGAGAGTATTGACTCCGAACAGTACCCCCACGACCACCGTCGATACGCCGAGTGCATATGTGGCATAAATGGGTAACCCGACCCCGACGATCATGCCGCAGAGCGCGAAAATGACGTTGCACGCGATGAGACCGAGGAACGGCCAGTCCGCAAGGACGGTACGGTATCCGCGCACCTCCCGATGTCCGATGGAAGGGATTCGCGCCTGCGGGTCGTCCATATACCAGCACAAGAGGGCTGCGGAGAGGAGGAAACTGAGGGTGTTCGCCAAGATGAGCACGCGATAGCCACCGATGCCATTGAGTGCAACGATCAGGCCGGCCAACACCCCGCCCGCTCCCAACCCCATGTTCTGCGTCGCGCCGATAAACCCGTACCAGCGGTCCCGCTCGTTGGGAGCGGCCACCTCCGCGATCAATACCGCGGATGCAGCGTAGAAGACGCGGCTCCCCCCCGTGACTAGTAGCGCCGTCAGGAGCAGCACGGGGATGCTGTGGACGAAGAGGTAGCCGAAGAAACCGGCCGCCTGGAGGAATTGGCTGGCGATCACCAGGTGCCGGGCGCTGAGACGATCGCTGAGTGCCCCCGTAATCGGCGTCATCGGGAGCGTGAGGACGGTCGCGATCGTCAGGGCGACGCCTATGGCGGCCAGGGGCAGACCGGCGACTTTTCGGAAGTATAGCAGAGAGAAGGGAGCGTAGAAGCCGGTGCCGAGGGCATCAATGAGGAAAGCGATGACAAGGCCCCGATGTCCCTGGACATTGGGCAATCCCAGCCCTCTCGCAAACATCACGCGACATCCCTCGTCTATAGCCTCACAAGAATCTGACATGGCTCCACCCTCACGATTGTAACACCCGAGCATGGACACTCCCCCACATACCCTCCGGTAGTGACATCCAGATCGCGCATTCTCCCCCGATCACCACCCCACCCGCCACACGTCGCCATACGAATCAGGCGGGATGCGCACCTCGTCGGGATCCCCCGTGTCATACGGTAGGGTCGTAACAGTGAGGAGGCGGGCACTTTGTGTGAGCGCCATCAAGCCGTGCTGGACGTCGCACGGCACATGGAGCGACTGGGGCCGCTCCCCCATCAGCACGAAGCCGTTGAGGTGTTGATGGGTCACGCTGCCCGCGCGCTCGTCAACAATGATGAACTGGATGGCTCCATCCATGACGACGAAGACCTCGCCTTGGTATTGGTGCATGTGGTACGCGCGGATGACCCGCGGGGCAAAGTTGGTCACGATAGAGAGTTGGCCAAATCCGCCGAAGTGTGGATCGTCGCGGCGCATCACCTCGCATAGCCATCCGCGGCTGTCCACATGGACGGTGTGGTCGATCAGCCGCGCCCCCGCGATGGTCGGCCGATTGGGGCGCTGTAGCGCCTCACGGTATTGCTCTTTCATCGAATGTCTCCTCCATCGAATGTCTCCTCGTAGAATCTGCGAAGCACTCGCGCCTGCTGGTGTGTCGGCACACCGTGCCCCTATCCGCACGATCCGACGTGTCGTACGACACGGCCCTGGGGTCACGTATGGCACACGAGGCACATCTTCGCCCGCCGGCTGTGCCCTATCATGGCATGTGAGGGGCCAGCCCATCGAAGCGACACGGGGCCTACACGACCTCGCGATAGATCGCGGCTAAACGGTCATTCAAAACCTCTATGTCGTACTGGTCTTCGACGTGCGCCCGGCCTACCTGAGCCATGTGCGGCCAGATATCGGGGTGCTCGATGAGGTACGTCAACCTATCGGCCAAGGCGTCGACATCTCTCTCCGGAACGAGAAAAGCCGATTGCCCATCGACCACCGCTTCGGGGATGCCGTCGTGTTGCGTGGATAAGACGGGCAAGCCAACAGCTTGGGCTTCCAGGATCACCAATCCCATACCCTCCTGGTCCCCGTTTTGCGCCGTTACACTCGACAGGAGAAAGATGGACGCTTCGTCGTAGAGGCGTTGCAGCGCAGACTCGGCTTGCCATCCCACGAGCCGGACCGTATCCGCGAGGTTGAGCTCCGCGATGAGGTCTTCGAGCGGCCCTCGCAGCGGTCCATCGCCGACGATGCAATATTCGAGATCGGGATGTTTGCGCGCGACCGTCGCGACGGCCCTGAGCGCATATTCGATGCCTTTCTTCTCGACAAACCGCCCGACTGTGAGGACCTTGATCGGCTCGCCGCGGCGGTGGACGCGTTGCCGGAAAATATAGGCTGATAGGTCCAACCCGACGGGTAGCTTGACGATCTTGTCTGTGGAGCATCCCAGCGACACGGCCTTATCGACTAAAAAAGCGCTGTTTGCCGTGCATAGGTTTCCCCTTCGGAAGAGATCGGCATAGACATCCGGCCCTTCCTTCTGGGGAAAGGAACTCAGATCGAAACCATAGAACGATGTGATCAATGCCCCCGCGAAAAGGCCTGCGTCCCGTAGCGCCGCGCCGGTCAGCCCCATAGGCCCGAAATGGCAGTGGATGACATCGTATGAATACGCTCGACTCCGCGCCGGGAGCCAGGATTGATAGGAGGCTCGATCGATGAGATGATAATCTTCCCTGATCCAAGACCGATAGTAGGTCCGATCCAGCAAACGGTACTCGTCCACCGCAGGGTGGACCTTGCCCGTCGCGTCGTTAGCGGCGGCGAAAATATCAATCTCATGGCCGCGATCGATGAGCCCCGTGATCTGGCGCAGAATGAACGTTTCCGATAGGACCGGAAATGCATGGACGAGCATCGCGATTCTCATAGAGACATTCTTCCCCCAACCATCACTCCGCAGGCCGATGCCAATGCCTCGCGTCACACTACCTACCGCATCATGCTCCTCAACCTTAACATGGCCGACTCGGGTAAAACATCGGGCATGCGCCCGATGTTTTACCCGAGTCGGCCATGTTAAGGTTGTATCTAAGTCGGACATTATCGTGCGCCACACGAGTCTGACATAGGCAGTGACGAGAAGTAGAGATGACGATCATAACACGTCCCGACAAATATCCGCGCTAGGCGGGACAGCCCAGGATGTGTCGTCGTGCCCCATCAGGCAACGATCATCCTCGCCTCTCGCTTGACCCATGTGCGCTCTCGTTGCCCATTATCACGGCGTTAGCCTCGTGCCAACACCTACCGATAACAGAACGGGGTGCGACTCTGGTCCGAGACTTCGGCGCCCAGTAGGGCTGCCAGAAACACGCGTCCACCGCTGAGGGTTGGTCGGGCAGCTCTACCCGCATATCAGCACGATAAGGAGAAATTCGATGGCACGGGCGTTCAAGGTTTTGTCCGGTGCGCAATCGTTCGGGTACGGACCAAGCGCGAAGTTGGGAGTGTTGACGAACTATCTTCACCAGCAAGGGGTTACCGTCGACTTCTGGGGACAGGAAATAGCGCTGCGATATGCGCGGTTGAATTCGCCCCCAGACAGGCGTATTTATCGGGGTGATCCACTTTCAACACTCGATGCCAAGCCATACGGCGCTGTCATGACTGTGATGGACCCTCGCGTCGCCGCATGGGGCTATTTCTACGACTTACCCGTCCTAGCCATAGATAGCCTATTCTGGTTCTGGGACTGGTCGGCGCCATCGGAGATGTTGATGCGGATGCGGGAGAATATCCGGAGACTCAAGGCGCACGCCTCGCTTGACGACCTTTTGGCGTATATTGGATCGCTTCCCGATCATCTGCAGCAGTACGCCACCCATTTCATGGCGTCGCGGTCGTTTGCCCAACATTACCCTGGATGCCACCGTGTCAGGGCCGTTGCCGACGGGCTCCATGTCGTGGAGGTGGGCCCGATCGTTGATCTCGCCTATAAGCACCAAGGCGTGCGCGATACGGTATTAGTCTCTTTTTCTGGGACGTTGAATCCCTTGATGACGCACGACGATGCGATGACGTATCTCCAACTGGTCCGCGTGATACTCGCGCCTGCGCTCGAACGCTTGCAGGGCGTGGTGAGGACTGTGGTAACTGTGCATCCTTCGCTCGTGGAGGAAGCGAGAGCCCTGTTTCCCGGATCAGTCGGGACGCTCGCCCACGGAGAGTTCCTCGAAACCGTCAACCGTAGCATCGCGGTGATAGCGCCTGCAGGGATAACCACGCTATATGAATGTGTAATGTACGAAACGCCCATCTTCGTTCTTCCCGAGCAGCATGATGGGCATTTTCGGAACTACACGCGGCTGACGGATCTGGCCGAGGACGTCGGGGAATTTAGGCGTGTGTTCCCCGAAACTCTGGTAAACTATCGCGCGCCTATAGACGCGGGCGCCGCTTCGCCCGATTATGTCGCCGCTCTGTATGCCGCGTATAAACGTTTCCTGGCGGACCCACAGGATCGAACCGTGGCATCGATGCGGGCCCACATGTGCGACCGTCTCGCCCAGATCAACGACCAGAAGGTCTACTGCGCATACAGGGACGCACAGAAGATGGTCATGCGACCGATGCTGGAGCAATGGCCGAATGCCGCAGCCGCCATCGAGGTAGCTCTTAGTCCGTACTTTGTCGACTAACGATGAGGAGCGTGATAGACCAGGGGCAGGAGTTTATGCCATGACGCGTCGTATCGGCTGTCCGCCTGCTACCGGCCTCTTGGAGGAGTATGCCGCTCACGTTGATGACCTATTCATGCAGTGGCGCAACGTCTATTATCCGCTGCACGCCGACCTCTACGGGCCGTGGTCACCGACAGCCTCTATGGCGAGACCCCGACCTTCAAGAACGCCTTGGCACGCGCCGCTATCCCCTTCGTCCTGGCGGTGCGCCCTTCGCACGGTGTGTGGGCTTCGGAGGACGACCCAAACACCCCGTCCGATATGGCGCGGCAGATACCGGCGAGCGGCGGATTGCGTGGCTACGTCCGGCGCGTGGTCGTGACGACCAACCCCGCGCCGCTTCCGGCGGCGAGCACACGGTACCTGGTCACCAATCTGCCGCATCCGCATTGGGAGAAAAGAAAGGAACGGCCTCACATGGAGTACCGCAGATTGGGGAATTCGGGACTGAAAGTGTCGTCTGTCGGGTTGGGTGGGAATACATTCGGATCCTATACTGACGAGGGCGCATCGATCCACGTACTCCATGCCGCTCTCGATCTCGGCATCACCACGATCGATACGGCCGACATCTATCCCACCCTGGACGATTCCCTCCGTGGGCGGTCCGAACAAATCATCGGCCGCGCTGTGCGAGGCCAGCGACAACATGTCGAATTGCTAACCAAGGTCAACGGCGCGATGGGGGACGGGCCAAATGATCGAGGCCTGAGTCGCAAGCATGTGATCGCCGCGTGCGAGGGCAGCCTTCGTCGCCTGCAGACGGATTACATCGATTTATACCAGGTTCACGCCTGGGACACGGAATCGCCACTCGACGAGACTTTGCGCGCGCTCGACGATCTCGTCCGCGCCGGGAAAGTGCGCTACATCGGGTGCTCCAACTTCGCGGCCTGGCAACTCGTTCGGGCGCTGTGGGTTAGTGAGAGGCATGGCTATGCCCCGTTCATCTCGACGCAGTTTTGGTATAACGTGATCGAGCGAACGGACGAACGTGGCCTCTGGCCGGCCTGCGCCGCCTTCGGCGTCGGTGTCATCCCGTACTACCCCCTGGCCCGCGGGCTCCTCGCGGGGAAATATCGCAAGGGGACGCCGGTCCCTAAAGGGTCTAGGTTCGATGTCCTCTCGAATTTCCAGAAGCAATTGACGGTGGAAACGCTGGACAAGGTCGCCAAATTGGAAAGCGTGGCCCGGTCGTCCGGAAAGACAATTGGGCAACTGGCGATCGCATGGCTCCTATCACACCCCGGTGTTGGCACGGTTATCGTTGGGGTGACCAACACGAAACAACTCAAGGAAAACATTGGGGCGGTCGGGTGGTCTCTCGATAACGCCATGATGACTGAGATCGAGGACATCGTGGCCTAATGCTCACCGCCCCCATCGTGCGGCTTGAGGAGGGAGACAAAATGGATGATAGAATGATCGAGTGCGAGACGTAGGCCGACGCCGGGCGTTTCCAACGGCGCTTGGACGCTGGAGACGCTGTGTGGCCCGATGGCCTATACTCAAACTCTGGTTCGGTTGTAGGCCCAGACCAGAGTGTCGCAGGCCGTCCCATTAGGGGCGCGATGGTCCGGATTGGTAGGAACGCGAGAGGGCACGATGTTCAAGAAAATGGCGGCGGAGCGGTGGCGACCCGACAGGCGGTCAATTGCCGTGCTTCTCGTGTTGAGCGCCTTCGCCCTCACCGTCGTCAGCGCCGTTTCCGCCTTGCACGGCCCCATCCTGCTGGGCTACACTGTCGCGCCGGACGGACACGACCAGTGGCGCATCTCCGGCGTCTTTCCCGGGTCGTACGCCTGGGACGCCGGGCTGCGTCCCGGCATGGTCCTGCGCGGGACACCCGTGCTGCAGGGCGCAGGCGTCGTCTACCTCCGCACGGGTGGGGCATGCTGTCGAGCCTTGCGGCTGCCCCCTGCCGAGAACTCGGCGCCGGCGCTCGCGGGCGTTGAACTCGTCCTTGGTGGGACCATCCTGTCCATCGGTGGCGGCACCTTACTCTTCGCCCGCGAGCGCCGCGCTGCGGCGCTCCTGCTTCTTTTCTGCTTCAATGTTGCGATCGGGTTCGGTGGAGTGGCCGCCTTCGCGCATGGGGCCCGCTGGGGAGGCGTCCTCTTCGCCCTGTGCTGGTTCGCGTTCCTCCCCGCGCTCATGCTGCCACTCGCCGCCGCCCTGCCATCGAAAGGCCGGACGCTAACCGTCCTCCTCACTCCCCCGGCACCGCTTGTGCTAGCGGCCGTTCTCACGTCCGTCCAGGTGATCAGCTTGCTCGACACGGCGCTGTATCTACCCCTGCGCAATATCGGCGGCGGTTTCTTCCTCACGAGCCAGATCGTTGCCGTTGCCCTCTGGTGCTGGCGCGCCCTGCCCGAGCGCCGGGGACGGTACTGGCCGGAGTACCGTCTGGTGCTCCTCGGCCTGTGCGGCGCATTCGGTGGCTTCGCCCTACTCGCCGTGCTGCCCACCATGCTTGACTGGCGTCTGCCTTGGCCGGTGGAGGCGAACAGTTTTGTGGTGGCCCTCTTCCCGTTGGGGCTCTCCTGGGCCCTCCTGCGTCATCGCCTGCTCGGCGTGCGACGCACGGTGCAGCGCGCCGCCGTCACCGGTGGCCTGCTGAGCGGCGTGTTGTGCGCGGGCCTCGCCGCCGCCGGGATCGGCCAGCGCACGACCGTGGCGATCGTGGGGGTCGTGCTGGCGGCCGGCATCGGCGTCCCTCTTGCCCAGCGGTTCATCGACAGCCTGCTCCCCGACGCGCGCGACACGTACGCCACGCTCGTGCACGAGAGCGGGCGGATCCTGGGCCTGGCGGTCGAGATCGGAGACATCGCACCAGTACTCGCATCGTTCCGCCGCGGCCTCGGGCTCGCGAGCCTTGTGTTGCGTCGCGACGGAGCGGTCCTGGCGCAGGCCCCCCCCGCTCTTGCGGTACCTCCGACCTGCTACATCGAGATCGATCACGAGGGCGCCCCGCTTGCCATGCTCGAGGTCGGGGAGAAGCTGTACCATGATACCCTGCTCCCCGCCGACCACGCCGCTTTGGCGATTCTGCAGCAGCAACTGGCCGCGTTCCTGGCGCGTGCCCACCTCATCGAGCAACTACGCAGCACGGTGACCCGCCTCGAGGTGACACAGGAGCGGCTGCTCACGGCGCGCCGCCTGGAGCGGGAAAGGCTCGGCCAGTACCTGCATCGCGGCCCGCTGCAGGAAATCCTGCTGCTTCGGCAGGCGCTGCCGGAACACAGTGCGCAGGCGGTGGCGGCAGACGAACTGGCGCGCGCGCTCCGGACCATCCTGACCGAGACGGCGTCAGCGGCATTGCGCGACCTGGGGCTATCTGGGGCGTTGCGCATCTTCGTCTCGCACATGCTGCCGTACGCTCATGAGTTGGAGTGTGCCGTGGTTGCGGACATCGACGAGAGGGCGCGGCTGCTGGCCCCGGATGAGTCGTTCGCGCTCTACCAGCTTGCGCATGAAGCGATCGTCAACGCCGTACGCCATAGCGGCGCGCGGCGTGTGGTGGTACGGATCAGTGTCGCCGCCGACGTGGTGGCGTTGGAGGTGGGAGACGATGGTCGCGGGTTGCCGGCGGGGTGGGACCGCATCCGCATCGACCATCGGGGATTGCAGGACGCGCTGGCCCTGGTGCAGACGGTGCGCGGCGCTGCTGCGTGGGCCGAGACACCGGACGTGGGGGGCACTGTGGTACGGGCCACCATGCCGCTTCGCACGCATCGATCCGGACAGAAAGAGGGAAACGAGATGGATGAGACACCTGGAACCAAGATTCGTTTGCTCATCGCGGAGGACCACGTCGTGGTGCGGCAGGGGCTGCGCAGCATCCTCACTGAAGATTCCCGGCTGAGTGTGGTCGCTGAGGCATGCACGGGCTACGAGATCCTAGCGCTGGTGCTCCAGCACCGGCCCGATGTTTTGCTGCTGGACATCGATCTGCCCGGCCAGAACGGGTTGGAGGCGGTCGCTTCTCTGCGCACGCACCTCTCCCAGCTCCCGCGCACGCTGATCCTGTCCGCGTTCCTGGACGAAGAGTATGTGCGCCGTGCACGCGAGATGGGGATCGACGGCTTCCTGTCCAAAGCGTGCGACGGGGCCAGCCTACGCGAGGCGGTCTTCCGTGTGATGTCAGGGTCGACGGTCCTTGACTCCACCGTTGCCACCATCGTGAAGAAGCAGAACTACAGCCCGCGCGGCCAGTTCCGCCGCTATAGCGACGGTTCGCAGGTGCTCACAGCGACTGAGGCGATGGTGCTGCAGCACATGGTTGGCGACGCGCCATATGAGGAGATTGCCGAGCAAGTGGGGCGCAGTTATAGCACCGTGCGCACGCAGGCGGCCGCAGTCTGTCAGAAACTTGGCGTCAACAGCCGCCAGCAGGCAGTGCTCAAGGGGCTGCAGCTAGGGATCCTGCACATCGAGGGCACACAAATCGGTCGGGAGGTTTAGCAAGGGTTCGAGCATCGCCGCGTCCCCACCCACACGCTCCAGGTCGTGGAGCGCCTGAGCAGCCAGTAACCGATAGTGGTCGGCGTAGGCCCAGGCGTGGTGTAGGACGCCGCGCTGCAACAGGAGGAGGCGAGCCTCCTCCGTCACCAATGCCACGCGCGGGTCATGTAGGCAACCTCCCGCCAAGAGCCCCGCGTCCAGGGCAAGGGCCAGGGGCAGGCTTGTTCCCATCTGCGCGGTTGACCGGCCGAGGTCGCGGCAGAAGGTCGGTCCGGGCCACACGTCGTTGAGGTCGTGCAGGATCTTCTCCGCCGTACCCAGATGCTGGCCGAAACGGGCCAAAGCATCACGAACACCTAATGTCGCACCCGCCGCGATGGCGGCCGCCTCGGTGCCCCAGCGTGTGACCAGCCCGCAGCCCTCCGCCACGGCGAGCGCCCCGGTTGCTCCTCCTCCTCCCTTCTCCCCCGATGCGATGGCGACATCCTGCGCCTGCGCTGAGGCCCAGCGCACCCATTGGTCGGACCAGTAGGCGTGAAGCTGGCTCGCCGCTCGCGGGGGGAGGGTGGAGAGCAGGCGGTGGCCATCTCCAATCAGGTACAGTGCTAGATTTGGGGCCTGACGGCCGCTCTCCGGTCGGTCGCCGTCGACGAGGTCGTCGAGGACCTCGATCGCCCACACCGTCATCGCGAACGTCCCTAGCACGATCTCGATACGGCGTCGGTTCTGCCGGTGTTGCGTGCTGCCCCCTCCGGCGAGGTAGGAATGGGCGGACAACTCGAGCCAGGGGTGCAGCCGTCCCTCCAGGAGCGCTGCCGGGCCGATGCTCTCACGCAGATACGGCGCGAGGGGTGAGGGACCGCACCAGTGCGGTCCCTCACCCCTCGCGCACACGAGATCGGCGGCCCCCTCGATGAGGCGGGCGATCGCCGGGGTGCACACGGCTAGGAGATCCTGGTTGGGATTAGGTCGTCTCCAGCCCACCAGTAGTAGCAGCGCGGTGGAACGAGGCCGCGCCGCAAACGCGCGGCCGCGATGCCGAGGATGCGCGGATCCAGGCTCGGCAGAGGTGGCTCGGCTTGTCCCCGCGGCGACCAGACCATGGGTTGGTCGGATGGGAGGACGATGGGGGTGTTGTCGGCTGTTGGCATGGAGTTTTCCTTTCACCACGACGTGAACATGTCGCTGCGGCGCTCCGCTCTTATGCGCCTGTGTGGAAAATTAACACACCTTGGACATGGTTCAAACGAACTTGACAGTTGAAACATTAAGCCGCCCGGAGGACGTGCGGCGCTGCTGGCGGTGGCGCGCTATCCGCGCGAGGCGGATAACCCAGAGCCGTGAGCCAATCGGTCGGCGC
>JAABUL010008031.1_pt1 | contig 10973 bp, 26 predicted proteins | sample 5559151 | NCBI WGS metagenome assembly JAABUL01 (sample SAMN10711876, study PRJNA513368) | rock metagenome | isolation source: Antarctica rocks | place: Antarctica: Victoria Land, Pudding Butte sud | reverse complement strand
TTCGACCCGAAACAGGCTTACGACTATGCCGAGGAGGATGCGTATGGGGGCTACGACGAGGAGCATCAGCCGCCAGGGCATTACCGAGCGGGGAGTGAGGGGAGTGTCGCGGCGAGAGGAGGCGAGAGGAGGGGGTTGAAGGTTACGAATGTCTAGATCCGGTAATGGGGATTCCGCTCGGACCCCGGATTTTTGTCAGTCCGTGAATGAGGATATCACGTCTACATGAAATGGACTTTGGGACAGATGGGTCTCGCATGTCGATTGCTTCCTCCCATTAAACCCTCGCTCTATTCCTCGATTCTCGACTCGTATGGGCAGCCCTGCATCGAAAAAAGAATTCCTCGGCCGCTGTCGCCTCGCAATCAGTGATAGTCAGAGCATTCGACAAAACATACCTCAGAGACCCTGTCGACCATAACATCCGGCTTCTCCTTCCTAACATCTAGTCCGATCTTCTTGATCCATTGAGATACGGCAATTGCGGAACGTTCCGGCAGCACGGCTTTCACCAACCAGCTCGGACAGGTATTGTTCAAGTACATCTTTTTGAGCCTGCAGGATGAATCAGCACTTGACGTGACTATCAGGAGGAAGATGAACCCTTCTGCGATGAAGATTCCCTCGACATCCCAACGCCGGAGGTCTAATGGTGCACGCTGCGATGCATCGAGACATGTGTGCAGTGCCTCGTATAGCAGCTCTGGGCAGTATCTTGCTCGCCGTTCGACAAGCTGAACACGTGCCACTGGGACAGATCAGACCCGGCTCCACCTGGGTACGGCTTACCGAGCTCTTCGGAGTCTCCTTCTTTACCGAGCACATCATGATATCCCGCGATCGATGTGGCCGACATTGCGCTATCCACTGACAACCCCCATTCCTGTCTCTATGAGCACTGATTTTCCCATACCGATTGAAGGCGTACCCGACACAAGTTCCCGAACAATTCATCGACCAATGCAGCGTCTGCTTTGGCGAAGACCGAGGAGAGACCAATATGCGGCTCAAAGTGGGGAATGCCCGTCCCTCTCGCCAGCAGACGGCGGTCGAAGGGGACAACGAGGAGCTGGCGGTGCAAGTGCTCGAAACGATTGGGGGGCAGGCGATCGTTCACCCGACTGATAGGGTTGACACAGCTGGTATTGCTCCCTGTGAGACGGTCAGCAGCTCGGGTGAAGATATCATTCAAGGTAATACTCACGAAGGACAAACTCCGCCAAGTTCAACAATCCTCCTTCCCTCGAGCGCCTACTATCTCTGGTACCAGATCGTGCTGACAAGTCCACATCGCGTAGATCTCCCCGTCCGTCACTCTTCCATGGTACTGCGGGGGTCAGCGACAACAGAATTACGATGCAACGCACCTCGTCGAGCGCAACCACTGCCGCATGGAGTCGTTTCCAATCATCACATCTTGCCCCCCCCTACCCCTTCCTGCATACCTCTCATGGATTGATCGTGCTTCTCATAAGCCCTGGAGATCAGCTGTCAGCCCAGCATTCGAGTGCACAGCCATCGATCCACTTCCTTGCTTCCCCGTGCTCCTCATCATCACAAAGGCTCGGACCCCATGCAATACGGCGAATCTCGAGAAGTCCTTGAGGGCATGAGGGAAGCACCGAGCTGGGACAGAGGTCAGCATGACCTTGGGATCCGCCATCAAGGAGACACCGAAGCGGGTACGGAGGGGAGCTTACAGTACAGTGTCTCAATCTCTTGCTTTACGGCCCATAACCGTTTCACGGAGAAGGCCAAGTACTTAGAATTGGCGCAGAGAAGCCAGTGACGTTGACAAGCCGATTTAGGAGCCCCAGCCATACTGAGCTGCACCGAGGGTCAGAGCACAAATGGTTCCTGAGCAGGTAAGCAGAGCTTAGCACTCTGAGCAGTCGGACACTGGGCAGCAGAAGTATCCGATAGAAGATGACATTCTGTAAAGCAGATGCAAGTGAGTTTGGTGGAGGAAGGGGTGCAGCGCTACTGTGGAAGCGGCAGAGTAATCAAGGAATGCACTCCAAAATCAGTCGCGTGGCCGGGCCTGAAACACCCCCCCCCTTTGAGAGCCATTCCCATCATCCTTCCGACGTTCCTCTTCCATTCCCTACATCTCACCTATCTGTCACCCTTACTTTCTTCAATGCTAATATGCGAATCCCCAGTAATCATTGGATCGGAATCTCTGTGACCACTCCGAACTTCATTAACATCAACATCATCAATTCGGCCACCGAACTCTCATTCTCCACGTCTCCCGTCGAATGGCCATCCAATCGCTATGATCGGCCATCTATCCTAGCGGAGTGGCTGTTCGAAGACTTTATGACATACAAGGGATGACCAGTACGCATCCTGGGTCTCCGGAGCGCTTTGACACTGGGTTGGATGCCTTCGTGAGTGTCCTGATGGTTACCCAGGAGTCTTCTCGGGCCAAGCTCATCTGCTTCGATACAGGCTTCCAGCGGATCTTCATGTGTCAATACCTCAAACCTCATCGCCGGATCCTGATCCACCACTCTTCCCGTCCATTTCAGAACCCCTTGCCACCACTCCGTGACTCTCTGAACAACTCGGGACGAGATGATACTAAAAGCTGAGGCCAGATGCTTGATCACCCCCACCGCCCTCGCCTTCCCCTTCCCCGCAATCGCTATCAACATCCACCCCCGTATATCGTACGTCCGTCGAGCAGGTGCTGTAGCGGACGAGATCGTTGCGGGAGCTCCTGGTCAGTTCATCTCCCCCTTCACTGGCTTCGACTTCAAGTGCCGCCTACATAGCTGGAATGGCTGACGAAGCGATGTAGTCAATACCATCACCGTGAGGGCCGACAGCATCCCGTACTGTTCCCGTGGGACGGTCTCGTAGACCAGTGCAGCTGTACGTCACCCGTCTCCCTCTCCCTGCCCCCTCCACTCCGCGTCTAGCCTTCTCTCCCTTCGGTGTGCAAAACAGCAGCTGACGCGCCTTCACATCTCGCTCTTTCTTCATCTTCGATGATGGCAGCCTGATTCGCTAATCTCTGATTCTCGCCAATAGCTTCGTCCTTGTTTGCCCGCTCTCGGACCGTTGACTGCGCTCGCGTACCCCGCATCACAAATCTTCGTCTGCCAAAATATGATCTTGCCGTCACTTCTTCCTCCCCCTTCCTGCACACCTTCGCATCTTCACCGGCTCGCCTCTTTCCCCCCTTCTCCTCTCCACCGAGCCTTCTACCTCGCATCCCTTCAATGGTCAACATCTGCATCCCTCTTGGGCGGTACCTACCGACACTCAGCGATACCACCGGCGAGACCGGCAATATCCCGCAGATTACTACGGAGGTTATCAGGCGGGAGGCCAACATCACACCTACCTTATCGGCACTTTTCTCGCCGTGACTTCTTCCTCCGATGAGAAGTAAGCTTTGAGGTTAAGGTCATCGCACCAGTAGATCCCGGATACATCTTGCATGCACTTTGAGAATATGCTATAGTTGCTGCTCGCTTGGTCTACCCGCTCAGGTTCGAAAGCCACGACCCGGATGTTCATCAAATCCGCTACTCAGGATCTTCTGCTGATCCGCTGAAAGTAGCCTTACCGATACCTTCGGGAAGAGGAGCATGGGAGAAGGCTGCAAACCTGTGATCATTCGTGGTCAGACTCTGTCCGGGCACAGTTGACACCGTCATGGACCACGCCACACCACAAATCGCCACTCGACGAAATCAACGAGATTCGCCGAAATGCCGCCGACTCGCTCTGGGTACTTTAAGGTAATCGGTGACGCATCTTCCCCTTAACCGCTATTATGTCTCGCCTTGACTCGTATGCATCGTTGTCAGCCCTGTTAGACCACCCTGTCTCCTGTCCCCCATGACAACAGTCCGACAAGCCAGAGGTAAGTGAATTCCAAAGCGTATTTCAGCGCTAGTCATACCTACAGTATCCTTAGTCTCCGCACCCATCCATGACACTCACATAAGCTTCTACTGACACTGACAACAAGCAAATTATATGCTCTGATCTATCAACCTGGTATATAAGGCATAACATTCTTCAAACTACAGCACCCCGGCGGAATGGCCGAGCGGTCTAAGGCGTGCGCTTAAGGTGGGCGGAAGCAAATCTTGATCACTCATCGCGCATCTTCGGGCGTGGGTTCGAATCCCACTTCCGTCAGAAAGGGCAGTAACATGCCTCCTTTTTTTTTGTCTGCCGTGGATCCCTGCGGAAAGACCATTGAACTAACGCTCATGGATCGCTTTCGACAGTCGCGGACGGGACACCTTCTTCCAGACTTGCAGCATCATTCCTCTCGCCAAGAGCCATTTACACATGAGCATCTCTGCCTCGCGACTCGATGACGCACTGTACTCACTGATTTCAGCTTCTCAGCGCTAGAGATCTTGATAGTCGGACCCCGTGACCGCTTACCGAAAGGGACGGCTGTTATCCCTATATTGAAGATCTGAAATATCTTGGAAGATTTAGCCTGCGCCATTCACCTCCTGCTCGTCCTGGTTTGACCATGCTCACGACGTGGGGTTTTCCAGGATGGCGTGATACTCTGCAAAGCCATGTACGCCTGTATTTTACCGTTGAGCGCCATCAACTTCCCACTATCTCTCCGTCAGCTGAGCAGAGTGACGAAGGTCAAATTGGATCTCTTCTGCAGACAGTGTTGTATGAGGTGGATCAGTAATGCATTTCAGACGATAGCCTCGAAATTGATGGACTCGAGGATGTTCAGCCTTGTTCGTTTAAATAGTGTCAGTAGCTTCGTATCGGCATCTTATGAGAAGTCCGCACTTGTGTAACCAGCACGTCATAAGTCTGTGAGCATCAAACCGTATGAGTCTGCCACTCACTCATGCATTCTACCTAGAATCAACGGTGCTCCTCTCTCCCCGCAGGTCGATCATCGTCCGGAGATTTCCATTAACCTCCGCTAATTTCTTGAAGGATCTCGCACACCACCGCCGCATTCGCCTTGCTGGTCGTCTTACGGGAACATGCATCTCTTCGAAAGGCTGGAAGGCGCTTTCAGCGGGCGTTATTGGCGCTCCTCAACGTGTAGCTGAGCGTCCCGCTGCTCACTGCGCCGATCTCCTCATTCCAGCTCTATCGGTCAGCCTTGTCAGGTCCTTGCTGTCCGCAGTCTAGTGGAGCTCAAGCACCAGCTGCCAGGCCATCCGCTGCTAATAATCAAGCACGGCCATTGATGCTTCATCAGTATGGGCAGTCTGTCAGTCAGCCCCAGCCAGCATGTCAGCCCAAACAGACTTAAATAACGCTGCCAGTCCGACAAGCTGTTTCATCAAGGAGGCAGAGACAACACGGAGCTCGGCTTGCAGAAGCCTGGCGGAACAGCACCCTCTGGAGTTCCGAATCTATCGGACGACGTTGATCACTCAGCACTCGACGAAGGTGTCCGATGTCCTCGAGATGACGGCGTGGATAATGCTCAGCGGATTGAGCAGAGTAGACAGCATAGTATGATGCATGCGAGGAGCTCCTCCACCTGGGACCGAACTGTCACAGCATGAGCGGATGATCACACTCCGAAGTTTGAGATTTCGCCCATTCGCCTCGATGCCATAGACCGGTCCCCACGGTCAGGATGGATGGAGTGTAATCCGTGTCGCCTTCGGGTCTTGTGCTCGAGCGCTCAAGTCACTTGCGGACCAAAGGATGTTCGCCATTGTGCTTTTTGGAGTGCCGGCAATCCTCCGAGAGATCCAGCCGCTCCGCTAAAGGTGATCTCTTCCGACAGCTCCAGCTCCTCCCAATATCCTCCTTTGTCCTCTCGTTCCCATCTTCCTGCCGGAAGGTCTGATTGTCCTAATGAGAGATCGAAAGCCTTTGAGCATGTATGGCGCCGTGCAACATCTTGATCGGACAAGAGGGTTCGACGTGGCGAGTTTGCGCCGAAAGGATGAGAGAAGGGGACAACCCGGAATATTGAAGTGGTCGTGGCGAATGACGATCCGGAAATCGGGTCCCCTCAGGCCGAGAATGAAGCATAAGTCGTGGAATATCCGCTTGCTCCTACCAATGCAATCGTTCTTCAGTGAAGATCGTATCTGATCTCGTTGAAGTGAACTCACTAGAACTCCCCAGTCATCTGCGTCCGATCCTTCAGGGCTTTTCCATCCTCGAGCCGGGCTTTCCATTCCAGCATGACAGCACAAGGTAGATGCGGGGGTATCGGAGTTGAAGTCAGTAAGATTTCAGTCCTGAGAAGCACATTCGGCAATGACACGCGTCGTGGAAGCGAGGCACTGACCATTCGTTGCCCTCAACAGCTCTGGCTTTCTGCAGCGCCAGAAACAGCCCGGAGATCCTCGATAGTAATAGTACGTCCACTCGAGGATCCTTGCGGGCCGTAGCCCCTCGCCGATGGCAAAGAGTTTGAATGGCTGAGTTCCCTTTTCCTGCTCCCCCAAGTCTCCCCAGTCCTCCCCGTATGTTCCAATCGAGGTGTCCGGTCACCGACAGACCACACGGTCCGCCTGAAAGGTGTTGCGGGATTCTGTTGACGGAGCGGACGATCCAGATCGCCTGTGAAGGCTGACAATGCGCCGACGAGAAATAATTCCGTCAGGCCGGCCGGAGCTGCAAGAGCCGAGAAGCATTCTGGCCAGAGGTCCGCGTCGGAAGTCGTTGGGAAGAGGGATGCGGTCAATGGAGGAGTGATGAGTTGATAATGAGAAAGGGTACCGAAGTATTCGGAGCGATACGATGCTGGACGATATGCGCGAAAAGGGCAACAACGTGTGTCATGCGTGCTTGTCGGGATTGAGAGGCGGGACGACCCGATACACCTATCCCAGGTCAGCAAGGCGGCATCAGGTCCGGCTCACCATTTTGGGGAGTCCAACATGAGGGAGAACCATGACCTTCTCCCCACACGTCATTACGGCGTGCCTCTCCGTGCAAGCTGTGCAAATCATCCTCAATAGAATCACCTTTAGAGCTGGCAGTCGCGAGCGTTGAAGCTGTTTGACTCGCTCGCCTCGGAAACCAGGGGCTGAAGGTAAGGCGGGACGAGGATGGTGATGGTGCTGAAGAGGCTAGGCATAGAGATGATACTCCTCCATCGTGGTCGAAGAGGATTGCTGGAGGGCCGGTTGATGTATAGAGGACGTTGTCGGGACCGAGCATGTTCCGACTTCTATCGCCTGTGTCAGCGACGTAGCCCGACCTCGTACATCAAGGTACTTGCAGGGTTGCCTTCACGAGCTACTGATCCTGGCATCTCTCGGACCCCCTCGTGCATCGTCGGTCGTGGTCACATGCACTACCGGGACAGTCAGTCGGATGATTTCGTACACGACTATCATGCGGCGCACCTGATGAGTCCAGTCGACCATAATGAGATCGGGAGACTTCCGAAGTTTGAAGGGCTGATCAGGATGCGATGATGGAGATGAGGTGCCGAAGAGACGATGTTGTATTCTCGGCATGCTGATGTGTGGGGCAAGGCAGCAGAACCCAGCGCACTCGGCATACTGCGAGAAAGAGCATTTAGGGATGAAAGACGGCTTTCAGCCAGATCAAAAGCCATCCGGGCCTCCGGGGATCCGGCTTCTTTGGAGATCTCCGTTGCTTCATTAGACCAATCACAAGTTAGAGCAGTCCCAGTTCCATATGTACTACGAATACCGTCTCTCGTACACACTACTCGACAGGGCGGACTGACCCAGCATCGATGCCCCTGCTCGGTGTGGAGCTCATTACCTTCGCTCTCGCACTGTCCACATCACCCGATTTTCCGACAGAGCATTCTATCATCTCACCACCGCCTCTTGAATCCTTGCTCCATACCTCTCTCTGGAAGGTCGGCGTGGCTTCCCGCGGGATTCGAGGATAATGAGACGCAATGGGATCAGACAAAGCTGGGACTTGTCTGAGAGTGAGGTGAGCGCTGCAATGCCTTCTCCGGATAACTGAAGAGTTAAGCGTCAGGTCCATCATCCCCGTACCCCTGCGCGTTATGCAAGCCGACAGTGTCGGACCCATCGCTCATTGATGGGCCCTCAACTTGACTCGAAGTCATCGCTGTGCAGCGGGGCGGGACTTCCCTCTAAGCAGCGGCCTTCCTCCAAGGTAGTCTGGTGCGCTGGAGCTGGGCGTATCGACCTCTCCTTCAGGGCAGCTTCAATCATTTGTGCGTCATCACCTGATAGAGATTTTGTTTGTGCTGACCCGGCTGAGCAGCCCCAAGACCCACAGAGGGATACAGCAGGAAGCTTAGGCACCATCCGACGAACGAAGCAAGGGAGCTCGTACGCTTGTAGGTCATCTATGAGGACGAAATCATGCTTTTCGACAACGAAGACGAGTGCGGTGGAGCTAGGAGAAGAGAATCCGGGGCAGGGATGGGAGGAGGGAGGGGGGAGGAAGAGAAGGAGGGAGAGGCGAGAGGCGGAGAGGAGGGACGAGGAGAGGGAAGGAAGAGGAGCGGGTCCAAGGATAAGCGATCGACCGGTTATGTGACAGGCGGTAACGGGTATGCGAGGACGGCTTTGGAGGCACAGTGTAGCGTTCAGCTAGGAAGTTCAGGTGAGAGGTGTCAGCGGCTGCTCGCTAAGACCAAGGACGACTGAAGTCAGCCTCTCTCCGAACCCCCGCCGCCTTCTCGCCTGCCCCTCCCCTCAACAAATCAGTAAGAAGCCTTCTGTCAGCGATGTCCGCACAGCACTGGAAGCAGCGGATTCGATCCGCATCCCGGTCGCGGCTTTGACTTCGCATCGGGGAATGCCGAGCAGCATTGTTAGCAGTATATTTTGGGAGTGTATGCATGATCTATGTGGAAACTACTGGCGCAACGCTCACTCCGCGTCGAAGGAGAAGCAAATGGCAAGAAAACCACTTGAGGAGTAGGTCGTTTGTTGGACCTCTATGCGGGATGACCCAACAATTGACTAGGGGGTGGCGCCGGTCTTATTGGTGGCATTGTCGAGTACTGTCCATTGCCGCCGAAGGGCGATACCGAGGTTGACCAATGGTGCATGACATGCGCAATGGGTGCGTGGCCGAAGGTTAAGAGAGGAAGGGGATTAGAAGGTTTAGAGAGGAAGGGGATTAGAAGGTTTAGAGAGGAAGGGCGGAAGGAGCGAGCTTGGGGGGGTGCGAGGTGTTGTAGTAAGGGGGAGGACAATAGGGCGAAGAGATCATCGTCGGGTAGATGGAAGCTGTGATGAGAGGTCAGCGAACGCAGGTGGTCCGGGAGCACCCGGAAAATATCGAACCTGTCGACGAGCGCAAGAGATTGGTGATACAAGCTGTTGTCTTCGAAGATGGAGATTGAGCGAGGTGCGGAGGTGCGTCGATTGTGTATAAGCCTGGCGGGGTGGGAAGGTCGGGGATCCTGTGGGCTCGGTTGTGCCGATGTAGTACCCTCCGAGACCGATCGTGAACCTATTGCGGGAGGCTAGGACATCAATCAGCCCATGTGCCGGACGATGAAGGGATTGAAGGAGAGACAGCGGTGAAGGGTAGGTGGGAGACGTACAGCGGCACCGGGCCACGGAATGGTCGCCTCGGAACACTGGATGGAGTCGCCGGCGGTCACGGTATCTCGGCGACTACATCGCTTCGTCAGTTCATTCCAGCGATGCAGGTGGATGTCGGGGTGGAAGCCAGTCAAGGGGGAGATGAGCGTACCAACAGCGCCGCCGAGGAAGTCGTCCGTCGTAGCACCTGCTCGATAGGTGTGAGACCCATATGGGCGGATGTTAGCAGCGAAGGCGTTGAGGGGGAAGGCGAAGGCGTGGAGGGGGAAGACGAGAGCGGTGAAGGTGAATGTGAAGAAGGTCGAGGGTGAATCTCCCCCACAGATGTGAAGTAGGGACGCACGGAGTGGTGGCAAGGGTGATTCAGTGTAGCGTACATGCGATATTTTGAGATCCGGTGATGCGAAGAGGTGCAAATCTTGGTGAAGGTTCGCTAGGCCCGTTGCAAACAGATAAGCTTGAGCAGAGAAGAATCTTGATGAGATCATAGGTAGCACTGACAAAGGCATCCAACCCGGTGTCAATGCGTTTCGGACACTCGAGACGCAGACTGCCCAGCCTCTGATGTCGTGAAGCCTCCAGGTCTCTCCTCTCTACGAGGGCTTAAGTCGATGTGAGTGAAGACTATAGCGGCATCTTGAGAGAAGGAAGGGTAGGGAGGGGTTCGAGTGGCCAAATTGTCGATATGTTGGATGTGGGAGATGTCGTGAGGTTCCGATGATCGAGCTGATGAATCCTATGTAGTTGGATTTCAGCATTGAACAGAAGCGAGGTAATAGGTTGAGACGAAGGAATGTGAGAGAAGTGATGTGAAGATGTCGGAATGTCTCAGAGGGGTGGAATTCAGGCTCGACCACGCGACTGACCTGTTTTTCCCGGCTCTTGGATGTATTCCTCCAACAAATCACCACACCTCGAAGCTCCACTTCTACCCTTCCAACGCCCTCGTCGCCATGTCTCCTACCACGGACCCCAAGCTCGTCTTCTTCTCCTGTCCGAAGCCGCAGTGCACTGCCTGGTGAGCTCTCTCACTTTCTGTCCTTCCCTGCTGCTCCCTGATCCGAGCTACAGCGGCGAGTGGCGTCATCTACTGGAAAAGCTGGTCGTCGCCCCGGGCATATCATCGCAGGAATTGCGATACCTGGCAACGGCGGTCTTGGGTTGTGAAAAAGGAGTTCGAGATATAATTCCGTCAGTACACTCCGTTAGCCGCCTCAGCTCGGACCGTCAACGAGCCCCGCTGAAGACCACGCCGGCGAAGGCTGCCTCGAGAGATTCGAGGATTTCGCGGTTGCGCATGGCGCGGGACCACTGACAGAGGGAGAGGAAGAGAGTGCCAAGAAGTAGATCCAGGAGTCTACCTTCGTACGTCCGACTAAATGCAAGTTCCAGGGCATGTAAGAAGCACAATGAGAGTCCGAGGAGCATGGCGGAAGGAGTGGGGGGGGGGTAGGGGGGGGGGGGGGGGCGGGG
>JAABUL010008029.1_pt1 | contig 10974 bp, 1 predicted proteins | sample 5559151 | NCBI WGS metagenome assembly JAABUL01 (sample SAMN10711876, study PRJNA513368) | rock metagenome | isolation source: Antarctica rocks | place: Antarctica: Victoria Land, Pudding Butte sud | reverse complement strand
ATCTATAAAACTAGATTTTATTTAACAATATAAAAAGAAAAACTTTAGAAGAAAGTAAGATAATAAATTCTAAAAAACATATTATTTTTGTAGCAAATTAAATTACTTTGCAAAAGATTGTTAATTATAAAACTTAATAGATTGTTAACAAATCAATACTATATTAACAGAAATATGTAAAAGTTAAAATAATATTAGAAAGCAAATCGATATAGAAGCAAATACTCTTAAAACTAAATCGAACAACAATTATTATTTAATAAAGAATTTAAATTAATTATAAAAAATTCTAGATAGAATATTATTAAACAAGATATTTGTATCTACGCAAGAAATTAATAAAAACTTAATAAAACTATAAAAATACAATAATTAAAAACGCTATATCTTTATTTAAGAACAAACTTAGATAACAAATATAACTAAAAGAACTTTTACAAATATCTAGACAATATTACAAAATATTTTAAGATTTTAGCTAGTTTATCGAAGATACAATAGATTAATTAAATTGTAAACAAATACAAGAAAGCACTAAAAAGCAATACTACAATAGAGCAAGAAATTTTTAAAAAATTTATAAACAACTAGATTATATTAGTCTAACTAGAAAACAATTTAATTAAACAAAGAAATACAAGAAACTTAGCTAAATAGCTTGCTACATCAATATATATTAATATTACGAGATTAATAAATAGAAAGTTAAATAGTATTCTAAGAAATCAAAGTTAACAATACAAATAATAGAAGAGTTTAAAAAGAGAAAGAAACTCGAAGCACAAATCGAAACAAAGCAAAAGAAAAAAGTTTAAATTTTTTAATAAAAAATATATTAAAGAAATACAATATATTAGTTTAATAATAGCAACTAAACTTAACAATATATATACAATATTTTATTATATTAATTAAGATTAATAATTATTAATTTATTGCAATAATTGATTCTAATATAACAAATAACTTTATAGCTAAAACTCTTGTTAAGAGAGAAGAATATTCTACTTAAAGAAAGTCTAATATATACAATTTAGTAATTGTAGATAAAAATCTATTATTTAATAAGAATAAAAAAGTAAACAAAGAAACAAAACTACTATCGATAGCTATTTAGCAATATTACGAGAAACTAATTTTTAATATAGTAAAAATAATTATTTATAATATTGTTTTAGAAATATTTTGATTAAAGCAACACAATCTAGAAATTAACTAAAATATACAAGTATTTAGATTTGCGCAATATAATTACGCAATTTATATTTAATCTATATATTGATAACAATCAATAATAGATAAAAGAACAAATCGAAATTTAATTGCAAATAGCAAACTTATATTTTTGCAAAAAAACAATATATTAAAGTTTGACTCGACAAATATTAACAAAAATTAATTAAATTACAAAGTTAAAGTAAGTAAAGAAAATTGCAAATCTTTTCAAAATCTTGAACTATTCGATAGAGCAAAGAGATTGCTATATATATTACAAATATATAATAGATAGAAGTATCTATTCTAGAAAGAGAAAACAACAAATTTTTTATCTAAATATTAATTATAAAATTACAAAATTAAACTTAAATTAAGGAAGCAATCTATATTTGAATTTATATATACTTTATTCGAGAAGAAGCTCGAAATACTTTGCGAATATCTAGCAAAAAAGAAAAAGAAAAAATTTATCAAAAAATTTCAATTACAAACAAAATATTTAATTCTCTTTGTATCTAAGAAGAACAAATTTTTTATATGTATATTAATTATCAAAAGCTAAACAATATTACAATTAAGAATCGATACTTATTACTCAATATTAGCGATCTTTAAAATCGATTATTTAAAGCAAAATACTTTATTAAGTTAGACTTACAAGAAGCGTACAATTAAATTAAAAAAAAATAGAGAAGAAGTAAAAAATAGCTTTTTGTACACAATATAGACTATACAAATATACAATAATATTATTTAAGCTTACAAATATCTAAGCAATATATTAAAAAATAATTAATAATATACTACAACAATATTTAAATCAATTTGTTATAATATACTTAAACAATATTATAATTTACTTAAAGATTTTTAAAAAAAATATTAAAACATCTAAACACAAGAAACTTATATTTTAAATCAAAGAAATACAAATTTTATTAAAAGAAAGTTAACTTTCTTGAATTTGTTGTTAAACAATATAAAATACGTATAAATCTCAAGAAGCTACAAGCAATTCAAGAATAAAAATTATCGACAAATATTAAGAAAGTACAATTCTTTTTAGACTTTATAAACTACAACAAGAAGTTTATTAAAAATTACTTAATAAATACAATACTATTGACAAATCTTACAAAGAAGAATACGTTATAAATATAGAAATTTATAAAAAAAAATTATTTTAAAGTCTTAAACTAGAATGTTTGAAAAAACTAGTATTAAAAATATATAATTTGCAATTGCTAAACAAAATTAAAATCGAGATATTAAATCTAATTATAGAGATATACTACAATTAATTGTATAACAATATATAACATTTAATAATATATATCTTAAGAAAACTCTTATTAATCGAATAAAACTATAATATTTATAATAAGAAATTGCTTGCTATAGTAGTTGTTTTAAAATTATAAAAAATATATACAAAAGAATTACTAGAATTTACGATTTTTACAAATTATAAAAATCTTGTATACTTTACTACTATTAAACAATTTAACAAAAAATAAATCAATAATTAAAGAAACTCGAATAATACAAGTTTAAAATACAATATATCTTAGACAAAAACAACAATAGAACAAACGCACTCAATAAAAGAAATAATTATATAAAAACGAAAAAATTGTTTAATTATAATATACTTAAGATTAGCAAAAACAAATTACTATTAGCAAACAAATATAAGTTAAATACTATACTACAAATACTTCGAAATAATACAAAAGAGTTTTTAATAGAAAAAGAAAAATTTCAAATATTTATCGACAAAATTAATAAATATATAAAAGAGTATTATAATAAATTATTGCAAAAGTATTTAAAATTAACAAAAACTCTTTAGTTTTTATATTAATATTGTTAGTTTCTATAGATAAAACAAGTTGTCGAGATATATATTAAACAATATCTTAATTGTTAATAGAACAAATATAATATATATATAAGCTATAGCAAAATTTAGTATTAGAAATTATCTAAATTGTTATAGAATAAGATTACAATAAACTTTATTATTAAGTTGCTTAAGTCGACAAATTTAGCAACTAAAGATAAATATAATTCGATATTAATAATAGTTAACAAACTTAATAAGTACTTATATATTATTATATACAAAGAAAAGTTTAACGCAAAACAACTAAAATATATTGTATTAAATTAATTTATACAATATTATAAGATATTTAAGAGATTAACTAGTAATAGAGACAAGTTCTTTATAGTTAACTACTAGAAAACGTTAATTTTAATATTAGAAACAAAACTTTAAATATCGACTATCTATTATTTAATTATAAATAATTAGATAAAGCGTACAAATTAGAGTCTTAAACAATACTTCAAATACTATATTAACAATATTTAAATCAATTAAATATTATTTTGATCTATAATATAATTAATACTTAATACAAAAATTTTAAATACTATTAAAATAACTTTATTTTTTGTTAACTATAGCAAGAAACTTAATCTCTTTAAGAAAAAACAAATATATATATTAATACAATTAGCAATCGAAAGAGTAACAATACTAAAGAAGATATACAACAATATTACAAAAATGCAAGAAAGATTAATTAAGTATTAAAACAAGAAACAACAAACAATATTTTAGTTAAAAAAGAGAAATAAAATATATCTTTTTATAAAAAATCTTCAAACAAGAAAATTAAACAAGAAGCTAAACTATATCAAAGTTAAATTGTTTCTTGTTAAAAGAGCTAAGAGACTAGTTAATTATAAACTTAATCTATCTAAGAATATCAAAGTATTTCTAGTATTCTATATATTATTGTTGAAATCAATTGACTTATATATATCTATACAAAAGATCTTTTATTATTATTTGCAAGAAGAGGGTCGATTCAAGATTAAAAGAATTTTGAAAAAGAAAAATTAGCAATATTTTGTTAAGTAAAAAAAATACTTTACAACAAAGAGTATATAAGAATCTATTAACAATCTCGACAATTGTAATAATTTTATCTAGAGATTTTATTAATGTTCGAAAAGTTATTTAGCATAGCAAGCGAGAACTAGATAGCAAGAGATATTTTAATTAAAATGTTTGTAACAAAACAATTCGAAGATTTTGCAATATCTAACTTTTTTATCTTAAATAAAAGATACTATATTTTTTTCTTTGTTTTTGTATTAACTTCTTTTAACAATTTTTTATTTTAAAGCAATTGTATAATTACAATTGTTAAAACAACTTTATTTTTAGCAATTTTTAAGAATAAGTCTTTTCTAGTATAATCTAGCAAAATTTATAATATATTTATATATTTATATATACTTTACTAATACAAATATATTTCGAATACTTTAAATAAGACAGTAAGTCTTTTATAGCAATACAAAATTTACTAGAGCAATAACAACGTTTACAAACAAAGTCGATTAATATATTGTAGCAATCGATTTCGAATATAAGACAAATATAATTTTGTTGCTAATAAAATATAGTAAATGCAAGCAACTACTTTTCGAGACAAAAAAATTTAAGAAAAAAGATAGTGTTACAACTCTAGCTTGTTACAATCTAGTGTATATTTTGCAAAACAATATATAGTATAAAGTACAACTATTTACAATATTTAATAACTTAGTTAGCAAGCAATACTTAATACGCTAATAAGCAAGTTCAACAAGCTTAACAACAAACAAAGCAAGCAATATTTGACACGCTTAACAACAAGTATAGCGAGCAAGAAGAATTTTTTTAGTATATATAGATCTTCGAACACAATCTCTTATAAATTGTGTTTAACTTGTTATAAGTTTTGACTTATTGTTACAACTATATAGCTACAAACTTTTGTTATTAAATAATTGCTTATATTGTTCTAAAAATTATCTACAGATCTCTTTAATAAATATAATTATCTTTAATATCTATTATAAGAAGTATTAGCGTAATATATTAATTTTAATTATAAATTATATTTTATATAATTAAAATTATATTTTCTTTAAAATCTTTATTAACTTTTAATATTTTTGTTTTTTAATATTATTTTAAAAAAATTATTTATTTTAAAGTTTACTCTTATATTATAAAAAATATTTTCTCTTTATTATTATATTAATTTGTATTAATACAATTTTTTAATTCTTTAAATTAAAATCTATAATTAAAATAATTTTGTTAATTAAAATAAAATAGTTTAAAATATATATTATTAATATATTTGTTAGAGCAATCTTTAATCAATTTATAATATTCTATTGTTTAGAAATTTAAATAAAAATATGTTTAATTTTAAATAAATAATAAATTAATTTTGCAACAATTATAAATTCTAATATTTAAATTTAATAATAATTACATACTTCTATAAAAACTTTAATATTAAAATTATATATAAATTCGATAATTTTAATTTCTAACTTATAAAATTAAGATTTTTTATTAAATATAATATATTTAAATAACTTTATATTTATTAATATTTTTTTAACTATTAAATATATTTTAAAACAAATAATTTAATTTTTAAAGTTATCTCTTTATTATTATAATTTAATTTAAGTTTTTTTATATATATATTATTTACAAATAAATAATTTTTATTAAGAAATTTTTTAAGAATATATATTATAATTCTAATAAATTAAGTTATCGAATTAGTAGTATTTTGCAATAAATAATTTATTTTAAATAATTTAAAAATAATTGTAAAAATAATAAGATTATAACTTTTTAATACAAGATTTATTTAATTATATTTTAAAAAAAATTAATTAATAATATAATTACTATTTTAATAAATTCTTTTATAAACTCTTTAATATTAAAAAATATTTTAATATTCTAAATTATTATTTTGTTTATCTTTATAATTGTACTAATTATATAATTTTTTTTTTTTTTTTTTAGAAATTAAAAATTTTAATAATATTTATAATAATATTTTAATAAATATTCTTAAAATTATTTTTTAATATCTTAATTATAATAAATTTTAATATATAAAAAATTAAAAATCTTAAAATTTGTTATATTTTATATTTTATAATATAAATCTTTTATTTAAATTTAATTTTTAATTTAATTTTTTTTATTTTAGTAAAACTTTAAATTAAGATAGTTTTACAATTAAAAAATATTATAATTAAGAATTTTTATTTTTGCAAAAAAGATTTTAATTTTATAATTAGTTTCTAAATATATTTCTTAATAAAATAAAAATTGTATTTAAATATTTAAAAACTTAAATATTAAAAAAAAAAAATTGTTAAACTTTTTTTAGAAATTTTTAGTAGCTAATAACTTTAGTATTTCTTTTTAATCTAAATATGGATTTAAATTAAATTTATCGAATTTAACTATATTTATCGGATTTATTTTTTAAATCTTTTGCTTATATTATTATATATTATATTTATTCGAGTAAAAAATTAATAAGAATATTAAACTTTCTAAATAATTAAATAATAAAAGTTTCTTTTATAATATATAATTAAAAAGTTTAAATTATTAATAATTTTAAAAATATTTAAAATATAATAGGAAATTAAATATTTACTTAATTTTAATTAATTATATTAGTAAATAAATAAATAATAATATTATTTGTTTACTCTAATTAATTAAAGTTTTATTAATTTTTTTTAATCTTATTTTGCAATATTATTATTTTTATTATTTTTATTTTTATTTTTAAAGATTTTTTGTAATAAAATTTGCGAAATTAAATAATTATATTAATTAAACAATTATTTAAACATTTAAAAATTTCTCTAAAAATATAATATTTTTATTTTTGTTATTAAAGTAATTAATAAATATTTTTAAAATATTAATATATTTTATTTAGTTTTTAAAATAAATAGACTAATCGTCGAATTAGATTTCGATTCCGATTCCAACTATTGGAATCGACTCGACTCAACAATTCTAATATTAGAAATCGAACTAAAACTCAAGTCGATTTCTACTTTTTGAAATCGAATCAACTTGACTCGACTCGATTCTTAATTTCAATATTAAAAATCGAATTAAATCCTCAAGAATCGCCAAGAATTCTACAAATAGTATAAAATTAATTTTTTTTTAATTATTTCTAGATAATGCACAATAGTAATGCATAATATAAAAACAATCTATTATATTTATTAATTAAATTAAATAGATTAATTATTTTCATTAAATTATTAATTAATTATTACTAAAAATAATAAATTATTACTAAAAACAATAAAATTTACTAAAAATAGTAGTCTTGGCAATTTGGATTGATTTTTTCGAATCGAGTTTCGATTTCAAGTCTAGAAATCGACTTGAATCGTCGATTCTAACATTAGAAATTAAATTGACTTTTTGATTTTAACTTTTGAAATTAACTCGACCTAATTTGACTCGAATACTTGATTCGAACTCGATAACTCGACCCGACGCGATTAGTCTAAAAATAAATTATTAATTTCAAAAAATTGTTATTTATATTTACAAAGTTTATATAAATACTTTATTAAAAAAATTAAATTGATAAAATTTTATAAATAAATTAAAAAATAACAAAAATATAAATATAAATTATTATTTTTTTAAAACAAATATATACTTTTATAATTTTTATTAATAAAATAAAAATACTTTATTAAATAATTATATTAGTTTTGTTAGCAAAAATTGTACTAATATAATTAATTTTTATACTACTATTAAATATTACTTTAATTTTTATATTTTTTAACTATATTTATATAATAAAATAAGCAACAAAATATAAAGTTTTAAAAGATTCTACTTTTATAATAATATTTTTAAAATAAATTATTTTAATAGATTTAGCGCTAATTAATTTTATAATAATAATTGTTTTATTTTTTTTTTAAAAACTTTTAAGACTTTTTTTAACTACTATAGTATTAAATTTCTTATTAAAAAGAAGACAAAAGAAAGAATAATTTTAGTTAAAACAAAAATCTAAAAAATTTATTATTTTTTTTTTTTTTTTAAAATGAAAAAATTTAAGTTAGAATTTTTAAATCGACTTAATTCTTTATAATTTATAATATTTTTTTTAAATATTTTGTTTATTATATATAGTTTGCAAAAGTTTTTTGCTTCTTTTTAAATTTGTTTTTTAATATTGTATAACTCTTAAATTAGAATTAATTATAATAAGAATATTTTTTATTATAATATCTTTTATTTTTGTTTTTATTACTTTTTTTTATATATATTTTTTTATCTAAGATTTTTGTTATTTTTAAATAATTTTTAGATTTAATATTCTTAATATTTAAGAATGTTGTTACTCTAATTTATTAAATCTCTGCAAAAATTCAATAAATATAGAAACTATTTATAGCTACAATTCTTGTTATTAACATTGGCAAAACGAAAAAGCAACTTGCTATAGTTAAGATGCGCGTCTTACTAGAAGAACTTTCTACTAGTCTCGAGTTAGTAGAAAGTTATATTAACATACTTTAATTAACTAATAGCTTCTTTCTCTATAATAGTACTTTGTAATTGCAATTTTTGATATACACTTAAAATCGACAAAGTTACCCACAAATATTTGTGCGCTTAATAAACAATAATAATTTGTATATTTGTTTGCGTTAGATCTTGTCTATTATAGCTCTAATATACAATAGAAATCTACAATTTATTTAGAAAACATTTGTGTTAAATTTAAACAAAATTTCGCACAATATAGCTCTAGTATATAGTAGAAATTTGCAATTTATTTAAAAAACATTTGTGTTAAATTTAAACAAAATCTCGCCTATACTATGCATATAATATCGCAAAATAATTAATATTAATTTAAATTCGAACGCATGTAGATACAATTAAGTAAGCTTACAAGTATTGATTTTCTATAATAATTTTTAATTAAATCTTTTTTATTTTAATTTTTTGCGCATATTATATTAAATTGTATAATTATATAACAATATATCTTTACTATTATTTGTATCGAACTTTGACTACAATAAATATTTATTTAATTAAATCAAAGATTATATTAAAGACGCTCTTAATATTAATAATAAATATATCGTAAAAAAGCTTTAAAATTGCGCAAACAATTTTGTAGCATAATATTAATTATATATCGCAAAATATAAAAAAATATTTTATAATCGAATTGCTTTTGTACAAGATCGTATATATATAATTAACTTTATTTAAATTTATTTTTAAAATTGTATCGAAATCAATAACTATTTAGACTAAAATTTAAAATTATATATAAATATTTTTATCTATATTAATAACTCTAGTAAAAGAGTCTATATAAATAAAAGACTTTGCTTTATAATTTAAGAATAAAATAACTATATTAATCTTCGCAAAATTATTATAACTTCTATAACTTCTATTGCATTTTTATTATTATTAACGCTATTAATTTTGTTACTTAATTTATTAGCGTCGATTTTTTTACTCTTTTTTTTCGACTCTATTAGATATGTTTGCGATATTTTTAGTATAAAACTTTGTTAATTTAATTGTATTTCAATTCTTTGTTATATTTTCTTGCATAAATCTTTTTAATTTTACGATAATAATTTGCGTTTTACAAATCTTCAAAGATATTTTATATAATTCTTTTCGATTTTAGTATTTTTTTATTGTTTTTCTTTATAAATGTATTTTAAAATTTAAAGTGCTTCTTAATTTAAAACAATATAAATTGTATTATTTAACAATAATAGAATTAACAAATATATTTAATAATAATAATCTTTAAAATGTTGTTCAATATTAGCTAAATAAAGAACAAAAAAGCTTAAAGATTAACGTATATATATAAGACAATCTTAATAAATAAGTATTTGCTTTTTATTATTATTTATTAATTAAAAGATAAAACAATTAAGTTAAAATATATTTCGATCTTTATCGAATTTTCTAAACAATATAAGTTTGTTTTTCTTTAATACGCAAAAGAAGTTAAGCTATTGTTTAAAAAACTTGAAGAATAATCTTCTTAATAATTTTGCAAAAAATAATACTTTAATGATTCTCTATTAAGTAGATCGAAAGACAATTAGTACTTAACAAAAACTTTATTGTTTTAATTGCTAATAACTAATTATATTCTTTAAACTTCAAATATTTTAGAAAAACTAATACGTTTAATTTCGACTTTAAGTTAATAAAGAAATCTTCTTAAAGAAAGCAACAAAAAACAAAAAAGCAAAACAAAAATATTAATAACTTTGCATTATATTAATCTTTAAACAAGTTTAAAAATAACAAAAAAATTATTATCTAAATCTTAAAAGTTAATTTTAAGAACAACAACAATATTAAAGATAAAAAAGAAGAAGAAGAAAATTAGAATGCAACAAAAGAAAAATGAGATTAAAATTATTAATAATAATAAGAAGCACAATAAAGACAAAATTGTTACAAACAAAGTTAACAAAAAAAACTAAAATACTTAATAAGCTAATTGCTCTCTCTTGTTAATATACAAATTAATCTTCAATTAAGTATAATAACTATTTAGAATAGTTAGTTTTGCGAGCATTTTAATTTAGAGTTTTAGACTTAATTTATATGCATTGTTTATATTGCTAATTTTAAACAAATTATTACAAAATCTAAATAATCTCTTTTTAATTTAAAGTTTAATTTTTTTTATTAGCAATTGTATCTAGTAATTATTATTGTCTATATAAATAACAAAGTTAATAATTAATATAATAATTTAATTAATAATAAAATAAAATTAGAAAAGATATTATATTCTTTCGAAAATAATTAAT
>JAABUL010008025.1_pt1 | contig 10981 bp, 19 predicted proteins | sample 5559151 | NCBI WGS metagenome assembly JAABUL01 (sample SAMN10711876, study PRJNA513368) | rock metagenome | isolation source: Antarctica rocks | place: Antarctica: Victoria Land, Pudding Butte sud | reverse complement strand
TCTGGTCGAAGACCGAACCGGATACTCGTTTCGAATCAACCGAGCGAAGAGGTGCTTCGAACGCCGACCAAGCTGCGCGATCGTTCATCATCCGCCTTCTCCCCTGCGCGCTCCATTGCGCAAGCCAGGTCAGCGAGTACTATCAGTGCTCAGCAGCAGGGGTTGATGGACGAGGTTGTCGAGGAGGAGCGGCGAGCTGCAAAGGCTGCACAAAAGGGGGACAAGGAAGACCGCCAAAGGGAAGAGGCAGAATTGCCCAGGAAGGTGGAGAGGACACGGTCGATGAATCTTACTATAGGGCGAAGACGGAGTTCGAGCCGCAGGCTAGATTGACCGACGCTCTAGAAAGAGGCAGACCTGGCCCAGTACGGCAGCGGAGTGCTGGGGAATCGGTCAGAAGCGAGGTGTAGGAGTCAGAGGGACGAGGATCGTTGTTCTCCATGCATGTCTACCGAATACTAGTCTGTCGACGCGGGTTTGGGGATTATCATTTTACGAGGAAGTCGGCTCTTTCGCCTCCTCTTCACTGTCATCTGCTTCCAAAAGTGGCATTTCAGACATCAGATGGCCTTCATCGCGAGCGGTCGGTAAGGTTGGCTGGTCTTCCTGCGGCCGTTGAAGCTGCATTTGCAAACGTCAGCTTCAATATAGCGGGAAGTGAAGTGTCTTACTATGGCCCAGGCGCCGGCGAGAGTGGTCAAAAGGGCACCTGCTCCGGAAAGCGCGTCAAAACGACTGCCGAAGAGAAGATACTCGCAGATTGCGCCAGGTACAACCTGAAAACTCATCATCAGCTTGCGTCGGTGTCAAGCCTTTGAAAGGCAGACCTGGAATTGCGATACCAGCGCCATGACGTTTGCCGTCTCACGCTTTAACGATTCTGCGAGCAGGACTTGCGTCATTACGCCCAAGATCTGCGCATCAGTAGGATCGTACATGTGACATACCTGGACGATACCGAGGAGGAACCACCCTGTTGCACTGCTTGGCAGGATGAGGGGCTGACGTGTTATGAGCAGTACTCTGCCGGCCATCAGCTTGGGGTCAACGATGACTTATGAATTCACATGGGTGTGATGATCACCGCCGCGAGCGAACACAAGGCTAGGATGAGGAAAGCATGTACTTCGCCTCGAAGGCGACGGATCGCAATCAAATCGAACGATATGAAGAAGAGAAGGAGCACGATGATGCCGAAGGAGGTGAAGTGTTGAGTTGGAGTGGAATGGGTGATGGATTCAGGTCCGGACTTTATGATCTCGGAAGGGGGAGCTGTGGAGAACAGCATGGTGGGTTTGGCCAAGAGAATCTCGCCGAAGACAGAGATACCTGCAAGGGTTCAAGTCCGTCGAAGGTGAGGTCACGTACCAGCTGCGATCTTTTGGACGGTGTTCACGGGTTCGTCGAGGAAGATGGCGGAGAAGAAGCCGAGGAGAAAGGGTCGAAGTTGAAAGATTGTCAAGGCGTCAGATACTCTGTTGTCACCGTTCGTGAGCATCGCTTGGCCCATCGAGTGAAAAAGGTTCTGCCTTCACTAACGTGAGGTGTCGTATTGCAATGAAGAAGCCCATCAGCACGAAATAGTGGAGGATGCTTCGTAAAGCCAAGATCCACCGATGTTGTCGTGGTCCGAAGGGTAGGTCTGATTGACTAGTAGAGTATAGATAAGCGTAAGAGACAAAGAGCGAGAAGGTCATGCGGATAAAGATGAGTGAGACAATATCGATGGGATCGGTGACTAGAAGATATTGAGCGAAGAGGTCCATCAAGGCGAATGATGTGCACGAGGCCAAGGCGCAGAGGATACCGAGATGTCGATGCAAGGCCGACGAGACGGCATCGAGCGTGGGCGACATTTTTGATGAGGCGTCCCGGAGTTGTCGGTCAGAACGGTGGAAAGAGGCCATCAACAACAAAGGACAACGCTGGGGACGCTCCTGATACTTGTCAGATAACTTACACGTTTACGAGGCGGATCATTCCCGGTTTCTAGCTTCTCCCTTTGTGATACACACAAAGGAAAGCCATCCCTCTCTATCCTTGCCCGGAAACCCGGCGGACGCCTAACCGACATAAATCAGGCAAGAAGCACCAAGCCTAAAAGCGCCTGAAAGGCGTAATTCTTTGTCCCGCCTATCTAGCGAGCTAGAAGGCCTAGTTGGTATCTTCCCATCTTCTCGGACATTCAAAATGAGCCCATTCATCATACCTCTTCTACAACGTCTTCAAAACACCTCCACAGAGGTGATTGAAACCCAAGAAGAGAGAGGGAAACACGTGGCGACGGTTCAATTACAACTCATGCGTGCATCTCGAGCCTCATGGATAGACTGCCATGCGATGATTCATGCAATGATCGATGAAATGTATGCTGCCAATGCTGGGAATCCCGTCGAAAATGCGATCCTGCTCATGCCGGAAGCCAGCCCTTCTGATTCCTCTTCCACATCGATTTCCTCTGCTCGTACGCCTCGCCACTCTCCTTCGCCTCACGCCGCAGCGCCAACAATTTGCCATCGGCCACCCTCCATTTCACCCCTCTAATATCCTTATCCGTTGGGTTCCGAATCGACTGTGACCCCTCGCCTTGCATCTGTTCGATCGTCTTCCCTTCGGGCAATGCGATATACATCATGCTTGCGAGATCCTTGCGAGCAGTTTGCAATCGAAGTGCAGCAGCTGCTTGAGATGCTGCGTCCATACGAGTTTTCGACAGGGTGTAATTGACGGACCCTTAGACGATAAAAGTATTAGCGTGATTGCTAGGAAGTTGGAAGGCGCTAACATTTCTGATCGCCGCGTGTCGCTTCGTCGACAGAGAAACCGATGGGTCCAGCGACTTTCTCACCATCAAGGAGATTCTCGAGTGTGAGGGAGATGAGTTGAGTCGGTCGAGGACCATCGGCGAAATCCCACTGCCTCGGCTGAACGAAAGCGCCCACCCGGTGTGATTTCCACGAGTCGATTCGCTTTATGGTAAGTTCGACCTCCTTAAGGCAGTGTCAGCTCGGCGAGGCAGCTTTGCTATTGGCATTACCTCATCAGGAAATGATTTCACAGCTTCTGCCAGCAAAACCTCCAACAACGAAACACAAAGCTTGAAAGCCTGATCTGCCATCTCGGAAGACCCGAATAGCCGCTCGTCAAGTTCAGTCCTGTAAGAGGCTTCAGCCAACCACTGCCATTCGTGATCCACCTACAACGGCAGGTATTGGAAGCCATATATGCGGGCGGTGTTATGATACGCCACAAAGATACCGTCCATAGCGCCAATTCGCACTTGGAAGCTAGTGGAGGGAAAAAGTGAAAAGGTCAGCGTTCCTGTGGTGGATACTGAAATAGTCACCTGAATTTCAGCATTCCTGCTCGTATCAGGTCGTAGTATCTGGTCTTACAGGTCAGCTCGTGAGCTCGCATTTGGTGAGACTTGCTCTTTCTCATATGATTGCCGGTAACCCCGGTCTTTTGAAATGTCGTAAGCACTGTTTGCCTATTGAAATTTCAGACTCCGCCGTGACACCTAGAAGCCGGAGCTTACAATATAATTCGCCCGGTCGAATCGGATGGGAAGGCAGGCTCTTGTTTTGATGTCGAAAACGCCCGTCCCCGGTAACCGGGGATCATAGCAGTCCAATTGAGATCGCATGAGGAGAGTAGTCGACTGCGCGAATCGTCAGTAAGAGGCGCGCTTGACACGACAAGCGAAGCACCTTCTGATATCGGTAGGCTTCGCGCTTCGTCCTTTCTTCTTCAGCCACAGAGTCGAGTGGGCTGGACTGCAGCAATCGGGGGAAATCGTCCTTCTCCGTTGTAAGCATTCTCTCGAGGATAACTCCCTTCGAAAATCGTCAGCATTCGTCAATAGTCGAGACCCGTCTCACAAAATCGCTGAGGACGTTTTCCACGTCCCACTGCTTGTCGCTGTCAACAAAGTATTGACCGTTCGGCTTCTTCCCAAGGACAAGGCAGGCTGCCAAGGAGGCTCCAGCGGTGAAGTCCGTTTTCTGCATCGGGCACTTAAGCATTTGTGCCGATCAGGAAGAATTACTGACCTGAAACGAGAATGCTTGACTGAGAGTATTCAGGTCGACTCCCTTTCCTCCTACATAGCAGTCAGGACTTTGCGCTCGGATTAAGACCTACCGCTGAGTGCGAAGTAGATTTGACTAAGGGCCTTCGTCAAAGTAGACGTTGATCCAGTGAATGCACAGTCATGTTCTTCGGCAAGGTCCGAAAGCTCCTGCGTATATTCGTCAGTTCAAACATACGAAGCTTGAGGCTTGAAGGACCGACCGTGTCGCCAGAAGGGGAGATATAGGATGGTACTCGATCAAATGCAAACTCGCTAGGTTGAGGAATCGTATGCAGCGCCGCTTCGTCGAAATTCCACACGCCCGTACGCGGATCGTGCATGGGATGAACGCCGGGACTGTCGTGGCATCAACATTTGGCCATCTAAACACGGACCTGGCCCGCCTACCTGAAAAGCACTCGAGACAGCTGTGACCGTAAACGAGCAACTTGCATCTCTCGATGTGGCTTCACCTCTTGAGTCACATCAAAATCGGCGACCTCACCATATGACTTTACTCACCTAAAATCGGGACATCAACGGCAACTATCGTACCCTGATTGACGGTGTCAAAGGATGCCTTGCCTCCTGGTTCTTGACCGGGATCGAAGTGTGGCGGTTGGTCTCTCAGGACCTCTGCAGGAGCGTCAAAACAACTTCACACCCGAAATATCGGGACTGTCGAACCCACCATCAATTGAAGCCTCCTGCTTTAGGGTTTGACAGGTTGAATCGTTGTTGCCGGAAGCTACCTCCGGAAGCCCCAAGCCAGTGACTTCCTCGACGGATCGTGCTTCAGCCGCGGGAGGGATCACGCTCGATCCCGTGTCCCGCTTAACTGCCTCGATAGAAACAGTCTCAGCGTTTGGTTGATCTCGCTTCACCCCCTCTCCCATTCGCGCCATCGCATCCTTCTTAGCCGTCGTTTCGTCGCCTGTGGCTTGGCTGAGGCGTCTAGTAGGCTTATTGTGGGCAGTGGCTGCAGCAACGATGGGTGATTTGCTGGAGGATGCGATCGGCGACGGTGACTGGCGTACCCTGGGCTTCCAGGTCGTTTTTTGCCCTTTCGCCTTCCCTCTTGGTCGAGGTAGGCTGATATTATCACTTCGAGGGACCGGGATGGTAGGACCATTGAGACGTCGTGCCAAACTTTTTCGCGAGCTAACGGCGAGGTTCAGATCCTTGGCCAGGTCCGCTTGAGCCCGCTGCACCAGCTGCGACTGAGATTGCTGCAGCACGAATGCAGTGTTGGTGGCGGAGAAGCGTCGAATGAGGTTTGGAACAGTATTGACTCTTGTTCGAGATATCATTCCAGATCTGCGCAATGCTTCCCAGATGGGGAGGATCGCCGTTCTGTTCCAAGTGTGATATCGAGGTGATGTCTGTGAGCAGATGAAAAGAACGTGGCACAGGCGGAGGTATTGTGGGGGTGGATATTCCTGCTTCCGATCTCTCAACAGTGACCCAGATCAAAGAGGTGGACAGAGCGAGAGAGAGCTGAAGATTCGCCGCAAATCGTTGATCGCATGTAAACGGATCGCCGTCGACAGAGAACAACAATCGGGATAAAAACGAGAAAAAAGGGTCAAATCAAATTCGCACCTGCAATTGAGAAAAGTCGCGGTCCGGCTCAAGCCCCTGTGCGCGATTCCAGATAACTTTTGCTTCGACGCTGTTTTCCTGTGACATAAACCCATCAAAAGAAGTCAATTGACCCAACCAAACCCGCGCAAAGATGCTTTTATATCAAGACGTCATCACCGGCGACGAGATGCTGTCAGACGCATATGACTTGTGAGCTGCTCTTTTGCCATAAAAGCTCCCAATCCGCCATCAGGGCGTTCTGACCTATGCTTCAAAGGCGACTTGCTGATGAAAGCGGTCGCATCTGATAGGAAGGAAATAGACGACATCGCTATTGAGGTTGATTGCTCCATGATCTTGGTGAAGGAGGGTAAGGTGGATATCGGTGAGCTCCACTCACCTGTGATATGTCCTGAATTGATCAGCGCAACCTTTTGATCTTCAGGCGGCAACCCTTCTGCTGAGGAGGCCGAAGAGGCTCTCGAGGGCGGTGCTAACCAGATCAACAACGTCGTACAGTCCTTCCGGCTTCAATCAACTACATTTGACAAGAAGGTCCGCATTGCTTGCTTGGCTTCCCTGACTGACAGCTCGTCGGTATGAGCTGACACTTTTCGTATGCTTCAGTCTTATCTCACCTACCTCAAGGGATATATGAAAGCCGTCAAGGCGCACCTCCAGGAACACAACCCCGAACGAGTTCCCAAATTCGAAAAGGGCGCGCAGGACTTCGCCAAAAGGATTGTTGGAAATTTCAAGGACTACGAGTTCTACATCGGCGAGAGCATGAACCCCGAAGGAATGGTTGCACTCCTTGTACGTCGCTGTCTCGCAAAACGGTGTTGAGTTCCGAGCTGACTAGCTATTGTTCGTAGAACTACCGGGAGGACGGCACGACCCCGTACTTTGTCTTATGGAAGGACGGGCTAAAGGAGGTGAGACACCTCATACAGCTTCTACGTTTGTTGCTCATCGCAGACCCACTCCCCGCGCAGATCAAGATCTGAGCTTTTCTCCACCGGTTGTCTCTCATCCTTGCATACATCTGGGCCGTCATGCGATGGATACTCATCTGCGCCGTTGTCGCCTGTTTTCCCGTAGTCGATCATAGCAGCATGCTGCGTGATCATGACATTTCCCCCGCTATCCCAAAATTGAAGCTGTTCACTCGCTTTAGCCCTGGAAAAACGTCAGTCGCTTGGCCAATCTCGGAGCAGCGGGATCTATTCCGGGTGCCAGTTGAATTTTGCGACAACTTTTTCTCCCGCTGTCAGACCGAGTAGTGTCATCTTCGAATGCTTCATACACCCATTTCCGCTTGTCAGAGAAATACTTCAAGAATCGTGCGGTCAAGGGTCGTCTGCCCAATCTTCATGACCAATCCATTATCGACCTCTCTCGCCCATCCCTTCAAGATGAGGATGAGGTCTGGCAAGCCGGTTGGTGGGATCCGGAGCAGGCAGCCAAGAATGGGTCGAGAAAGGGAAAGGAAAGGGATCAGGGAGAGCGGCCGGAGATGACTCAGAAAGGGTTGAGAAGGGTCGAATTACTGGACGGCTGCCGAGGGTAATTGGTGGATTGAGAGATAGTCCGAGCAGCTAATCCATGCAATAGGCTGTGTCTTGATTCCTCGCTACCTGACTCCGGAACACCAGCTGGAGCTACTAGAGTCCGCTCTCGCCAGATACACCCTCCCGCCAAACCCCTTGTCTATCGACACCCACTATAAAGTTCCGCCAAACCTCTTTGAGCACTACGCCTCCTCTTCGCCCTCCAAGATCGAACCTCTATACAAGACACGCCGTCGGCCTGAGAAATCAAGATCGACTGGAGCGCGGCAGACCATCGAGACCGAACCAGCCTCAGTGCTAGGTTTCGAAGAGATGTGACGTGGCAAGGAGACGAGCCTAGTGATAAGCTTGGAGCAAGAACTGCGGAGCAGCTGATGAGGGAGATCCGATGGGCCAGGTAAGTCTACCATTGGCAAGACTCAGCCTGATACCATGCGCAGTGGTCGACAAAGTCGTATGATTTCACGCCAGAAATACCAATTCAGTTCCCTGAAGGTCTGGCAGACTTGTGCTCGGATCTGGTTCGGAATGTGCCATGGGGCGAGGTCTTCAGCGATGACGATGGCGGTGTGGACTGGCAGAGCTGGGACAGGGATTATCGTAAGCGAGTCACTGATCAAAGCTGATTGATCGCTGATGAGAGAATACCCTATGTAGGACCTGACACCGGCATCGTAAATTTCTATCAGCTCAATGACACCCTCATGGGACATGTCGACCGCGCAGAGTACTGTCTTACGCCAACGTCGTCGAGCATTTCTGACGCTTCGCCAGACTGGACCACTCCCGACCGCTGGTGTCCATTTCGTAAGCAATCTACTGTTCGCCTCCAGTCTCTATAGTGGCTCTGCTGACGAAGTCCCACATAGTCTCGGTCACTCAGCCATCTTCCTGCTCGGCTCGTCATCACGTAATGATCCGCCGACACCCATGATCCTCCGATCTGGTGACCTACTCATCATGAGTGGTCGCGGTCGACAGTCGTACCATGGTTAGCATATTCTTGAGCCGCGACTTCTGCTAATAAGCCCATTCAAGGAGTTCCAAGGGTGATGGAAGGGACGTTGCCTTCCCTGTTTGCCCCCGAACGCACCGATTCGCATCTGCTCGTCGCAGCGAAGAGGTGGATTTCAACGGGCCGCATCAACATAAACGCTCGACAGGTCTTCCCGCCGGACTTCGAGCGACCAATCGGGGACAGGTGAAGGGACAATGTGCATTCAAGCTCAAGGAGAAGGGTCACAAGATGTGTGCCAGCATACCCAGCGGCCATCTTCCTGCTGCATGCCCGCGGCTTCAGGGCTGCGGCCATCCAGGCATGAATAGGCGTTCGCCGGTCTATCATTGGGAGGTGGAAGCCAACCTGTCCTCTGGCACGGCTGGCCGTCTTGAACGCGCAGATGTTTGTGGCAATAGTTGCATGATTGGGTGATGAGTCTTGGAAGTGCCGGAATGCGATACTGCAGATATGACGTCAGCCGCCTTGTTTGGACTACTCGAGGTCGCACCATGATCTCAGGCAGAGACAGGCGCAGTTCTGTAAGGTGATGACTCAAGGTTGTCTGAAGGCTAGCCTTTGTATCGGCATGTATCGGCGGAACCTGGCCCTTGTCAGTGCAGTGATAGGGATTAGTCAGGATCGACTTACACTGGAAGATTCCGAATGTGGGAATATCCTGACGCTTTCCACCTCCATCAAGCGCGAATCTTGACCATCTTCCCATGTCCCGTCCCTCCGCAATCTCCGCAAGACTATCCAGACCCCTCCGTCTTTCCGATCTTTTCCCAGTTCTACGAATATTGCCGAGTCGTTTTGATGGGTTGAAGCACTACAACCCGTGCTAAGGAGTTGTGCCGAGCCTGTCCCTGAAGTCGTGTTGGACAATGTGGAGCTACCTTCGCGGTTGAAACCCTCGAGACACTCCGTGAACGTCTGCTGACGGGCAAGATACGATCCGGACGGGAAGGAAGGTCTCAAGATGGGTCTCGATAACTTGGACGAGGAGGTTATAGAGCTCCGCCGAAAGGGTTGTTGTAAAGGTGGAAGAGGTATTGGGGGCAGAGGGGGGAGTGCATCAGGAAGAGGAGGTGACAAAGAGCAGTCTAAGAAGCGAGTGGAGTCAGCATGGGAAGATTCAACTCCTCTGACGCACCTAGCGTTCTTTGCAAGACGTCATGCTTGATGGCTTCGAGTTGTTCTAGCTTGCGCCTTGCTTCGTTGATGAGAAGATATGCGGAGGAGTCAGGGGCAGTGATGGAGGTCGGATGAGGAAGGGCAGGGAGAGACTGAGGTACAGGTCGTGTCGCTTGGGCATCGTCCATTGCATGCTTTGAAGTCCAATACGTACAAGAAACGCGAAGCTTGACGACGCTCCGGGGGAATCCCACGAGATGTCCGGATTACCGGCGTGCAGGCTTTATTTAGAGATCTAGCTCACTATGAGCGACCGATATATCAGTCGAGGAAGATACTTACGTGCCGCGAGCGCGAGTGACTCGACTTGTACATAGCGCTTCCAAAAATATCTCTTCGCAGTATGTCGTCTACTCAAGGCAAGGTCGTTGGCAAGCTCTACATGTATCCCGGTGAGCCGCTCGTATTAGGAAGCACGATCTCGGTTTACATGTCTGCTCTGCTCAGGTCATTCTCGCTGGACTCGTTTTCAAGCCGTGGCCGCTGCTGCGAACGTACAATTCGACCACGTCAAGGACTTTGGAGCCAGGAAGGCGATGACCGACCCCGACTTCCTATCCAAATATCCCGATGGGCATGGTGCCCGCATTCGAGAGCGCCGACGGGAACACCCACATCACCCGAATGTAGTGCAATTTGCGATTATGGTGGGATCGTTCAAGCCAAGCGCTAGATACCCGTGACATCACTTAGTGGCCACAACCAACCCCGAATCTGGTCTGATGACGTCTGACCTCGGCCAAGCTGCAGAAGTTCGCAACTGGCTATTCATATGCGAGGCAGAGTTACGCAGTGAATGGCATCATACCGGTGTTTCTGACGGTATGATTGAGGACAGATCATCGCGCCCTTGACCGCCATCAACCGTGCGCGTGCGAATGTCGTCCCGTACGACCAGAAGCGATGCATGACTCGTTGCTCTTTGTCGAGTGTCATTGACGTCAGCGTCGGTTACGAGGCTCTTCATCGGCGCATGGTCAACATCGACAATTGGGTCTTCCAAGCGCGAGCACCTCGTCGGCGATAGCTTCACCCTTGCGGATCTTACCCTCGCTTCTGTCCTTGGACACGGATACGCCAAGGACAAGGCATGGAGCGATCAGTACCCGGAGGCGTTTGCGTATTTCCAGAGCATGATCAAGGATCCAAAGCTGAAAGGGGCGTTTGGGGAGCCGACGTTGATCGACAAGACGCCGGAGCACAAGCCCAAAGAGGAGTGATTGAGGTGTCGTGACATTAGCGAGAGTGACTTCCATTCCAGGAATGTCATGTACGATCCACTATTCTTGCGTCTGAATTTAGACCAATTTTCCTTAGCTCGGATAAAACCACGGAAAAATAGGCGACGCGGTTTTGGTTTCGAACGACGTGAGCGAGACGGGATAATGTTCTCGTTTCTCTGCCGATACAGCTCAGCCTGCAGTGATTTCGCCCTTGAAGCGTATCGAATGACCGCAATCTTCCAGCACGCTCATCATCGTCACCTTTCGGAGTCATGGCTCTCCCAGAGGAACAAGCTCGGACAGAGCTCGGCGGATTCTTCCATGGTGCAGTGACCGA
>JAABUL010008022.1_pt1 | contig 10985 bp, 9 predicted proteins | sample 5559151 | NCBI WGS metagenome assembly JAABUL01 (sample SAMN10711876, study PRJNA513368) | rock metagenome | isolation source: Antarctica rocks | place: Antarctica: Victoria Land, Pudding Butte sud | reverse complement strand
CGCCAGTCAGAGCGTACTCTCGAGAGCTCAGGTGAGAGGGGTATTATCGCAATTGACGCTGATGGCCAGAATGGAGATCCCGGCGTAGCCCACATGATCAAACAAGCGGAACGACTCTCCACCACTCTGCTGAAGCTTGCAGACGACAAAACCGAGGACAAGAAGCGCGAGCTGTCTATTAGCCAGCACTTCCCCTACGTCAAGCAGGTCGTTCCGTCTAGGATGATCATACCGTTACAAGATGCTTTGACCTGCACCTTGCCTTCGAGTGCCGATACGGTCAAATCCCATAGCCCCTTTCCTGCGGCGCCCGTCGAGATACAAAGTGAGCATCTGTTCCCGAGACGAGCTGATAACAGCAATGGACGATCGGGTCGAGGTCATGACATCCCTGCAACGGCCGAAGAAGCTCGTCTTCATTGGCACGGATGGACGACGATATCCGTTCCTTTGTAAACCTCACGATGATTTGCGCAAGGACGCTCGCCTCATGGACTTCAATATGATGATCAACAAGCTGTTAAAGAGCGCTTCGGAATCACGGCGGCGGCAACTGTGTAAGCCGAATTCAAGTTGCGAAGCTGACGGACAGATATCCGTACCTACGCCGTCATACCTCTGAACGAAGAGTGCGGCTTGCTCGAGTGGGTCAGCAACACGAACGCGCTCAAAAGCATCCTTGAAAAGGGTTACGGAAGGCATGGCAAGAAGCTTTACGTGAGCAAGGCCTCAAGTTTCGCTCGAGCTAACGTCAGAACAACGAATTACATACGCTTTACGAGCAAACCCGCAAGCAAGGCTCAGCCGCCTTGACTCAGGCTTTCAAGGACAAAGTCCTTTCTATGTAAGGGAACCGCTCTCGGCGATCACTGATAGCAGGTTTACGCCTACAGTCTTTCACGAGTGGTTCCTCCTGACTTGGCCTGAGCCTTCAGCATGGCTCGCTAGTCGGATGGCATACGCCAGAACCTTGGCCGTTATGTCCATGATCGGCTATGTATTGGGGTAAGTGGATCACCTAGGCATTGCGCTGATTTCAGTCTTGGGGATCGTCACGGCGAGAACATCCTCTTCGACGGTCTTACAGGTGACACGGTACACGTCGACCTGAACTGCCTTTTCGATAAAGTAAGTCAAGCACGTGGAACGAGAATTGACGGAAAGGGAAAAACCTTCGAGATTCCCGAACGAGTGCCCTTCCGTCTCACCCACAATATGGTTGATGCTCTAGGTGTCACCGGTGTCGAAGGTGAGACGAGATTCGTAGGGCCGGGCTGACAGGGAGGCGTCTTCCGCAAGGCTGCTGAGATTACTCTAGACTTGCTTCGAGTGAACAGCGATTCTCTTATGAGCGTGCTCGAAGCTTTCGCGCATGATCCCCTTGTGGAATGGACAAAACCAGTGAGCAGATCGAGAAGGCGCTCAGGTGTTGAGATGTGTACAGGGGCGTGGCAGGTCGGACAAGGAAGTTCGAAACTCGGCCGAACGAAACCTCCGACCTATCAAAAACAAGCTCCGCGGACTGACGGAGGAAGGAATTATCATATCGGTTCCTAATCATGTCGAAGCCTTGATCAAGCAAGCGATGAGTCCTGCTCACCTGGTGCGTCGACTGAGTACGGGCGATGCTGATATGTTTAGGGATTGATGTACCAAGGATGGGCGGCGTGGTTGTGAAATAGCTATAGTACATGCATCTCATGCCTAGAACTTGAGCTCGTGGAACCTGTCACCCTTCGAGAGACCCCAGGAAGCCCTGAGATACTTGCTCAGGTTGTCAATCTTCTTGATGACGTCAAGAAGAGGGCCATCGACAGACTGATCTGTTAGTGAAAGCATGTCGTAATCAGGCTCACCTTTTGCTCTGACTTCCTCTCCTCTGGCAACGTCTTCTTCTCCTTTCCCTCTCCGAAAAATTCTCCTTCCTTCGAGCTCTTCGCGGTCTTTGATTTCGCAAAATACGCGTCGTTGAGGGATTCGGGGATGGACACGCTGGAGACGTCGACCTTGGTGGAGGTGGCAATAACATAGGCCTGGCTGACGCGACGGAGAGGGACGCCATTGATTCTACTCGTCAGTGAAATCCACAAGGTGTAGACCTACTTGAATGGACCGGTAACGAGGAGGAGGCCGCTGTCAAGCTGCTTCAAGCAGACGACTCGCCTGCCACTGTACCTGCCGGCGAGGAGGATGAGAACGGTACCGGGGGTGATGCTGGAGCGTAGGATGGCCTTGCCAGGATTCTTGCGGGAGACACGAGGGCGACGAATGTCCTCGGCAGGGTAATATTTGGAAGCTTTGTTGGTAGGAACGAGACGCTTCTCTCCGTTCGCCTTCCCGCCAACGGTCTTCTCCGTATGAGCTGGCGTTTCGGGTTTGACGGGCGCGGTGGAAGACTTCTTGCCTGGGGAAGAAAATCAGCAATATCCCATTAGCGTCCTACATGATCTTCTCACCCTTGAAGAGACCACGCTTGGCAGCGACCTGTGAACGGGACAGGCGACCAACGTGAGGCACAAGGGGTTTGGAGCGGGTCATCTGGAGATTATAAGCCACAAAGTAATGTCAATTTAGCGATCGATTCACCTCTGGAGGTCTGACCACGATTGGTTGCAAAGAGGAATGATGATTTCACTCGGACAGAGAAGATCCCTCCAACGGTATCTCGGCGATATAGGTTTCCGGGATGATTGGCACGTTCCACGAGCTGGTCGGCGATAGGGTAAATCTTTATCGCCAATGTAATCGGTATTTGTGAAGCATCCGATCATGTCTGAATCCCCTATCACCTTTGGCCATCGGTAATCTCTTCGTACGATCATACAGCTCGATCAAAGAGCTGCCAGAGTCGCTGAGGAATGCCAAGAGATTACCTCTAACATCTCTTGGGCTCAACGAGATCAGCTTCTGCTCAGATTCCATGTGAACCTAGACGACGACACTACGATATTGCTCTCCCGCCTGCAGCAAAATAATGCTTCTTCCTACAGATGCTGGATGCGCCTCTAAACATCGATGAACCATGGACGATAATTTCCCACCCAATCTCAACATCCGACCACTCGACATCGTCCAGGATCTGGATCATCTACATGGTCAGGAAGAGGCGATCGCGAAATATGGTATAGCTGGAAGGATATGGTGAGTGAAGGTGCTTCGAGTATAGCTAACAGCAAGGGAGGCGGGTCGTCCTCTTCTCGATTATTTTACTCCCGGGAACCGATTCGATCCACCATGCTCCGTCTTCCTGCCAGGTCCTCATCGCATCGTTGAGCTGGGAGCTGGTCAGGCGCTGCCATCTCTCCACCTCGCTCGCTACCTCACCTTTAAAGACCTCCTCGTTCTCACCGATTTGTCGGATGTCATCCCCCTATGTCAGCGGAGCATCAAGAGAAGGTTGCAATCAGATCAGATCATAGCTCGGGTCATCGCCGAAGCTCTGGCTTGGGGACAAGACACCTCACATCTTCGACAGCTCGGTCCATTCACACACATCATCATGTGCGATTTGGTGAGTTTGCAGGACAGTAGTTATCCTAACAGCAGGTCTATTTCCCTCATCTGTATCCTTCGCTTCTGCGTACCCTCCTGGAGCTCACAGAGACCACCGCCAACTCCGAATGTACTTTTGGACCCGAAGTCATCCTGTCTTGTGAGTGAGATAACATGAACAATAGCCGACGACAGATCAAACGCGCAGCCTCACCCTGGAAGAGTCCTTCTTCAGCGCTTTGAGCTTGTATTTCAAACTCTCGCCGGTGATCAAAGCAGAGTGTGAGCCAAGGATTTTCATATGCAAGAGGTGGAAGGTGACGGACGAATGGGCAATGCCGGCCCTGTCCGAGGTGATGAATGGCCGGAAAGGGGTGGTCAGAGGAAGAGGTTTTGATCTAGTTGACGATTTATATGGGTCCTTGGAATGGTAATAATTGCTGTGCTGGGTATCACAAGAAGTACTCGATCGCCTGATTGTCAGCTCAGTGTCATTGGATTCCATCACCTTCGTAGGCTGCTGTTGATTGGGTCCGTCTCTCTGCAGACCGTCAGCAAATTTACATGAATGATACATGGTGCCTACCTCATTTTCCGGCGCCGCGTCAAAAACGTTGAAGTATCTCTGACCGCCTGGCGAAACTTCCAGAATGCTGGCCATGTTGCCGCATCTACCGTCAAGTCGGTCCATCCATCTGGTGCTTACCTGTAGCAATAATTTGGAGCACTCCATACGGTGCTGAGCTGATCGCCATACAATACTGAGTAACCCTCCATACAAAGCTGATGTGCGCGGAGAACGTGATTCATGCTGTTCAAGCTGAGGAATTTCTTGACGATGGAAGCACCGAAGGTGTATCCTGCTCCTCTACACGTTACCTCCGCTGCACTTGGAAACCACCTACCTTGGGCTGATTGCAAAATCCTCTTTCTCTGGATCAGGATCAGACCAGACGAGATCGGCCATGGGACCTTCATGCGGGATCTCTCGGAAGCGGTCAATGATTTTGATCTGATCGATGTGGTGAATGGACGGGCTGAGTCCGCCGTGAACACAGAAGATGGCGTCGTCGATGACGACACTGAGCGTGAGGAAATCGAACATATCGGTGAAATACTGCCATACCGCGGGTGAGCCGTATTTCCGCGTACATTCGAGGTAGAATCCATAAGTCTACCGTTGTCAGCAGCGAATCTCCCGGTTGAAAATCGAAGCATCAGATTTCCGTTCTCTCAAATCCGGCTCCACCGCGGGTTTCTCGAAGAGTATACCACTGCCTCGCGGAGCGGTCTGTTCTCCACCGGCCGGAGCCTCAGAAGCCTCTTTCGAAAGTTCTCATCACGCGCTCGCCAATGGAGAAACCTACTTGGGTGACTGCTCGTGATTCATGATTCCCTCGTATAAGCTGTACACGTTCGGGATATCGAAGTTTGAGGCAAGTGAGGAGGGAGATGGTCTCCACTGAGTGTAATCCACGATCTACATAGTCACCTGTAAGATTGCATTTAGCATGAACAAACTCAAATCATGAGACAAGGGATCTCCGCTTACCGAGGAAGAGATAATTGGTATTGGGTGCCGAGCCGCCGATGCGAAATATCTCGATTAGGTCATGAAATTGACCATGAATATCTCCGACGACAGTGACGGGTGAAGCGACGTGGACGACATTGCTCTCTCGCATCAGAACCTCCTTGGTCTTCTCACATATCTCCCGAACCAAGGCTTCCCCGAGAAGCTGCTTGTCCCGTAAACGATCGATGCAGGCATCGAGATCGAATGGTGCCATTCATGGACCATGAAGTGGACAGAGTCGATGATTGGAACGAGCTGATGAAGAATGATAATTCACAGTAGCAGGGGAGAGAAGAAATCATCTGGGCTCTGAGCATTGGTGAATGAGAATTGAAGGCACGAGGAGCCTATTCCAGAAACGCCCGTTCGGAGAGTTAGGCCTGTGTAGCTTTGGAGCATGGTTGAGATGGCTCTTTCATTCTCAACCTTTCCCCTCTGTCTGCTTTACGGCGCGCTGTCCTGGTCGGCGAGGCGAGTGGACCAAGTAGTCCAATAGTACCATGTCAGTGTCCAGGTTGGTTCAATCTCGCTTCCAATCTCATTGCTTCAAACAGGTTCGCTCGACACTCTGCCGACTATGAGGACTATGCCTCTGTTCGAGCCGCTGCCAGCGGTTCCAATCATCAACCTACCCGACCCGTGGATAAGGATAAGACTGAGGCAGAATTGAGTGTCAACATCAAGAAGGCGACCAGTGCGGAGGAGACAGCTCCAAGTGAGTCTTATCCATGGAGATTGAAGTTGACCCTGTTTAGAGCAGAAGCACGTCAGAAGTGGGTCGCCGGAATCACCATTAAGCTGATGAACAGAGTGCATCGTCTACACCTGGGATTACCATTCTTCCCTTTCTGTATGGAACGGTTTGAGAACTCAGCCAATCCTTGCGGATGAGGTGCAGACGTTCAAGAGTCTGATCGTGGTCCACAAGCTGCTGCAAGAGGGTCACCCTGTCGTGAGCCGACCTATCGCAGAGCTCGGTTGACAGCCAGACTCTCAAAGAGGCACACGCCCAGACCGGCTGGCTGGAGACATGTGGTCGTACGGTCGGAGATGGGGGAAAGGGTTACGGACCCCTCATCAAAGCCTATACTTCGTTCCTCTTGTCCAAGCTTCGCTATCACCGGCATCATCCAGAGTTCAACGGTCTCTTCGAGTACGAGGAATACATCAGCTTGAAGAATATTGATGATCCCAACGAAGGGTAAGTTCATCGACATCATCACAGCTGATGACAGTTATGAAACGATTACCGACCTCATGACTCTGCAAGACCAGATCGAGTCTTTTCAGAAGCTCATCTTCACCAATTTCCGAGGGACCGCCAACAACGAATGCCGCATATCGGCCCTAGTGCCTTTGGTCAAAGAAAGCTTTGGGATCTACAAGTTCATCACTAGCATGCTGCGCGCCATGCACAGACGTGAGTACAAGGTATGGGACAAAGCTGATTCTCAGGAACCGACGATATCGATGCCTTGTCTTCTCTTCGTGAACGATACAATGCACAGCATTACAATTTGCGACGCTTCTATTATGAGTGCTCGAATCTGAAGTACCTGACCGGTCTCATCAACGTTCCAAAGCTCGGCCAAGTAAGTTAAATTCCGCAGGCCTGACTGATACGAGCAGGAACCTCCAAATCTCATCGATGCTGGAGGATCCGCTCCGGAGCTTCCGGAGCGGCCTAAGGAGGAGCCCAAGCGCGACATCCCTCTGGCCGAGTCACCTGCCGCTACGCAAGGGGAAATCGACGAGCAACGCCGAATGCTGGAGGAATACGAGCGGAAGCAAGCCACCCTGGTCTCCCAACGAGAGTCAGAGCAAAGACGACAGGACGAGGAGAAGCGAAGGCAGGAAGCGCAGTACGCCGAGCAGCAAAGGCAGCAGCAGGAGCGCGAACGCCTAGCCCAAGAGCAGCTTCTACGCGATCAGATGAGGCAGCAGTATAATCAGCAGTACAATCAGCAGCAAGTAGGCGAAGTGTCACAGCTTCAGCAGGAGATGCTGGGCATGCGCGGGCAATACGAGCGCGATCAGATGCTGCTCGAGCAATACGACAGACGTGTCAAGTCGCTCGAAAGCGAACTAGGGCTCATCGGTGCCAATGTCGGCGCCCAGATGTTGGCCAAGGATGAGCTCATCGCTCAGCTTCAGAGGCAAATCGATGTCTGGAAGAACAAGTATGAGGCTTTGACCAAGCTTTACTCGCAACTTCGGGGGGAACATCTGGATTTGCTAAACAAGAGCAAAGGGTTTCAGCTCAAGGCCGGCTCGGCACAGGAAGCGATCGACAAGATGGAGAGGATGGAGAGGGATGTGAAGGCGAAAAACCTCGAGCTGGCGGACATGATTCGTGAGCGCGATCGAGCTCGTTATGAGCTTGACCGGCTCAAGTCTGTAAGTCTGCGTGCTTGGAGATCAGCTCGGCTAATAGGGCATTTCAGAGTCATCGAGAAGAGCTCGATCGTATCAAGCGAGACCTTTCCTTCGCCAACGAGCGCGCCGAAGATGCATCTCGTAATAAGAGCTCTGAAGTGTCGGGCGTCATGTCGAAATATAATCGGCAACTTACAGAGCTTGAGGACTCATTGCGGGTGGGTTCGATGGCTGAGCCAAGTCAATGACGCTCATTCACCATAGTCTAAGCAAATGCAAATTGACGAGCTTCTCTCGAAAATCGACTCGAAGGATAACGACCTCGCTCGCCTCCTAGAGGACAAGGAGCAAGAGCTTCTGATAATGCAGGAAGGCATGGACTCAACGCTGAAGGAGCTCAGCGATCTTCGAATTGTAAGTCTGCTTCATGAATCAGCTCTGACGAATAGACCCAAGGGGATACAGGCTCCGCCTTCGACGCTCAAGTCGATACACTCATCCTCGACCACCGCAAAGAGCTTAACGCCATCATCGACTCTATCCTCCAAGCCTGTGTACAGAAGGTGGACGACGCCATGTACGAGCTCGAAGCGCCAATGCAGACTGGCAACACCACTGCCACTCCCGAGTATACCCTGTCAATGATCGAGAAGGCGATGACGAATGCCAATGAGTTCGCTTCGATCTTCAACCTATATCTCGGGAAGAAGAGCGGCGGCGGATACGTCGACGTTATCAAGTCCGCCAACGAATTCGCTCAGGCTTTGTCGGAGACCCTTGTCAGCTCCAAGGGCATTACACGCTTTGCAGAGACGGACGATATCTCCGAGAAGCTCATCACCGTTGCCAAGGCGTCGGGTGATCACGGTCAGAGGTTTTTCCTCAACCTCCAATCCTTCCGTCTTCTAGCTGGGCGATCGGAAGATGTCGCGCTGCGAAGCAATGCCGCAGCACGCAATGCGTTGTCCAATCTATCTGGGGCGATAGAAAAGCTCGTGCCAAAGACGAAATCAACTCTTTCTCAGGCCAACGGGGACATCGGAGACATTGTTTCGCAGGAGATGCGCAACGCCGCGAGGGCCATCGAGGAGGCGACTCAGCGTATTCAGTCGCTCATGGCACGTGAGAAGGGTCCCAAGTATAACGCCCTCGAGGTACACGTGCATGATGCCATCCTCCAAGCGACGCTCGTCATCACAAACGCTATCGGCAGGCTCATTCAAGCTGCCACAGAAAGTCAGGAGGAGATCGTCCGCGAAGGGAAAGGTTCAAGCTCTTCTCAGCAATTCTACAAACGAAACAACCGATGGACCGAGGGTCTCATTTCGGCCGCGAAAGCTGTCGCATATGCTACCACCTTACTCATCGAAAGTGCCGATGGCGTCATCTCTGGCACTCACTCCCTCGAGCAGCTCATCGTCGCATCGAACGAAGTGTCGGCTTCCACCGCGCAACTCGTTGCCGCATCGCGAGTCAAAGCTTCGCTCATGTCAAAGACGCAGCAGCGACTGGAGGTCGCCTCGAAAGCCGTCACCGATGCATGCAAAGCCCTTGTCCGACAAGTCAAGACGATTTCGGATCAACAGGCGGACGACGAGTTGGTTGACTATAAGTCGATGCCGTCGCACGAGTTCAAGGTACGGGAAATGGAGCAACAGGTTGAGATTCTTAAGCTGGAGAAGAACCTGGGCGCCTCTCGGAGAGTGCTAGGAGAGATGCGCAGAGCGGGTTATCATCAAGAGACGGACTAGCCGAGGATGTGTATGTATGGGGTATCTTATATTTCCAATAGGTTCTTGACCTGTTCTCGGACTCTCCTCTCAAATTCGGATTTGTTGTCTCGGTATAATTTGCAGCACTATCGTCAGCCTCGTCAGGAACTCTACTTACCTCGATATCCGCCCCACTCTCAACGTTGGGCTCAGCGAGCATGCTCAGCACGCTCAGGAGCACGCTCCTCACCCCTTGCACCGGAGACCATCGCTCGGACGCCGCCTCATAACGCAAGGGATCATCACCTGGAGCGTGAAGGATAGAGATGCAGACGACGCCGTTGGGATAGACTGACGTCAGCTGGACATAAATGACGACTCTCTTACTATTCGGATGCAGTAAAGGAGGATCAAAAGTCACTGTGAAGGGATTCAAGGGGTAATCGGAAGGCTGCAGTTAGCTGAGCGGGCATAGGTATACTTACAAAGACGAGCTTCGCTGCGAATACTCCACCTTCCTGACATGAGCTGCGTTCCGGATCGTCATACACTCACATAAGGTGTACCTTCCGGTCCCTGGATCAGTGCTTCCCACTCGAGCATATTATCCTCAGATACGGGTCCAGCCGTGATGGTCTCATGAAGTGGATCCGCGGTAAGGTCCCGATACTCCTTCATCAATCTAGGATTCAGCTTGAACGGAGCTCAGCTTCTCACCTCCTTGTAGCAGTGGACGTCTGTGCACGTGTGTTGGACTTGAACATCTCGGGGATTCCAGAAAATCCGATCAAAAAAGGGAAGACGGTAGGGGAGAAAGGGACATAAGTCAATAGGAGAGCTGCGGGGTCTCCATGTATGAATTCCACGGGTGTCTCACTGTACAAGTACGAGTCGCTATCCAAAACATGACGTTGAGGCTTTGTAAACTAATCATGCATGTCAAGGCTACTACTCGCATGGCGCTCCGAAACACCCGAACTAGAGATACAAACTCGCCGGCTACGTGATCAGCTACATCTCTCAGGGCCACACTTACAGTTTTCTCGTCCTTTGTGTATAATATCTTCTCTCGAGCGGTGGTGAAGTCCTGCAATGTCAGCTCAAATGAGATTTGACACGACGTACGGCTTTGTTAACCCGCATCCGCCGCTCTCTCAAGGCGAGGAGACCGGCCTCCGCTGATTGTCAACACCGTCCTGGGATAGGGTGACTTACTGCAGACGGCTTTGATATCGGCGCCTGAAAGGTCATCCTTCGTCATGACGAGCTCCTCCAGATCGACATCATCGGATAAGGACATTCGAGACGTATGGAGCTTGAAGATGTGTCGCTTCGTTTTCGTATCGGGCAGAGGGAACTCTGGCTGTCAGCCGGCTAAATCAGGTCAAAGCGTACCAATTTTCCGATCGATTCGACCAGGACGGATTAGAGCGGGATCCAGAGACTCAATCTGCAGAGGAGCATGAGCTCTGCATTGTGCGACATCTGCCAGAAGACAGCACTCACTCTATTCGTAGCCATGATGACTTTCACATCTCCACGAGTATCGAACCCGTCAAGCTGGTTGAGCAGCTCCAGCATGGTCCGCTGGATCTCCCTCTGGCCGCTGGAATGCGAGTCGTATCGTTTAGTACCGATGGCGTCGATCTCGTCTATGAAGACGATGCTGGGTGCGAGCTCCTCGGCAACGCGGAAGAGCTCTCGAACCAGTTTCGGGCCGTCACCGAGGTATTTCTGAATCAACTCAGAGCCGACGACGCGCAAGAAAGTAGCGGAGGTCTGATTGGCGACGGCTTTGGCGAGAAGAGTCTTTCCAGTGCCGGGTACGC
>JAABUL010008015.1_pt1 | contig 10999 bp, 14 predicted proteins | sample 5559151 | NCBI WGS metagenome assembly JAABUL01 (sample SAMN10711876, study PRJNA513368) | rock metagenome | isolation source: Antarctica rocks | place: Antarctica: Victoria Land, Pudding Butte sud | reverse complement strand
AGGAAGGTTAATAACCGAACATATGTTATTAATAAGCAGGTTCTGAACATTGTCCATGTTATTAAGTGTTATTAACGTGTTATTAACATAGGGTGTTACTAACCACTTAGTTACTCTGCCCACGCTGAAATGAACGCACTTGAAGACTTCGCCAGTCACACAGCGTGAAGACTTGCTGACTCGTTTCTTCCGAGACTGCGCGGCCTAGCTTGCAGGCCCCTAGCGCGCTCGGCACTGGGAAAGCCTGCGCCGCCATGGGGCTCCTTTCAGCCCAGTTCGCGACGTGCTACAAGGTGCAAAACATATTCTGAGTGCACGCCCAACCTTTGAGCACGGCGGTCTCCGGTCTTACGACGCTCAGCAGCAGCGCGCCTATTGCGCGTTCTGCTGCAGAGTGCCCACACGTTCTGCAGACGGGCAGTTGGCAGCAGTATGTACGTTCGATGCTTTCGAATCTGCCATGCCCGTGTGCTAGCACCCAGTCTGCACACATCGCTATTCCTCGTACCATCAAACAAACAATCATAAAGCCTTACTGTTTTTGCAACACGCAGTGCGAGAAATCGGACAAGAAGGGCAACCTGCAGCGGTGCCTCGGCTGGCAGCTGCTCAAGCGGCTGGAAGACGACGCGGACGAGTTCAACGCCCTTCAGGTGCCTCACACCACTGCACTCGCTGCGGAGCACTGCTGCACCACGCTCGGATGCCAACATACCATTGGCTGTTCGCGGCCCCCTCCCGCTATCCAAGCCTCCAACCAGTGCTAGGAAGGCATCTCTTTCATCATCCACCCGTCCATCCATGCCGTCGTTCTACGCCCCCCAGGCGGAGGCCACGGACCGAGATCAGCGCGCGCACGCGCAGGCCCTTGGGCATGATGTTGGTGCCATCTCCGTCGCTATGGCCGGCGGTGGCGAAGCGGCGTACCCCGGGCCAGAGCCCATTTTGGCGGGCGTTCCGGCAGAGTTCAAGCCGGAGGCGCCGGCCGCCGACCCCAGGAGCCTGACGGCGGCGGTGCAGGACGCCGCGGCGGCGGCGCCGGCGGCGGTTTCGGGCGAGTCCGCACCGGAGCAGGAGCTGCGTGAGACAAAGCGCTTTGAGCTCTTCAAGCGCGGCACCAGCCTGCAGAGCTACGCAGCCTGCCCATTCCAGGTGCGTTCATCAGGAATCCGCGCTGCGCATGACCTGACACTGACGCGGTTACGGCATCAGTAGAGCTACGCGGCCCGAGCTTTCCAGCAATCGCATGTGTAGTTCGATGCGCCAACAGGACACTTGAACAACAACTGTTTTGTGAAGCTGGTCGTTCATGCAAGCTTTGAACTGGCTGCTCGCGGCGGCAGTTGTGGTCTGAGCCGCTGCGCGGCTTGTCACGCGAGACTCTCACCGGCAAACAACAGCAGCTGCCACATGCCGAAAGCGTCATGAAGTGCAGTTTTCCACTGCAGCTGGGGGCGCCAGAGGGGCGCCACTTTCACCAGACCTGCCTCGGCCGTGGGGCGCACCTCAGCATGAGCCGCAAGATCCTGCACTGGTCGGGACGCAGCAACTCGAACAAGCGCAAGAAGATCGACAAGCTGCAGGTACAGGAAAAGCGACACTGTAACCAAACTATGAATGGAACTGGTGGCTGGGGCGCAGCAAGTCCAACGAGCGCAAGAGAAGCGACGAGCCGCAGGCAGGCGGAATTCGTCAGAATCCAACGACGGGCTGAGTGTGCAACCACACGCCGCATGTGTGTTTCACTGCTTTGACAGCAACGAATGCCTGAAGGTCTCGGGGGACGAGGGTTTAGGTAAACCCTAAATAGCGGTGATAAGCGGCCCTGTGCCACATCAGTGCTGCTTCAGCGCAGCTCATCGCTGCCGGTCAGGACTTCACTCCCGCCGAGTGCGCGTTCAGGCGGGTGAGGCGAATGGTTTCGGTGGCTCGGCGGGCAGAGATGCAACACCTAAACCCTAAAACCTCGCGTGTGCTTTGAGCCCACGATGGCGAGCTCGCCATTCTCTGGGGGGTGTCCTCGGCTGCGCATAGACCAAGCGAGGTTGACACTCAACCAGACTCGTGTGTGGTTCGCAGACGGGGCACCAGGTGAAGGTGGTGGGGCACCATGCGCTGTCCTCGGACTGCCCTTGTGCTGTAGATGTCGTAGATGTCGTGGTCTGACTCGAGAGTCCCCCTTCCGCCAGGCACAGGCGCGGGATGTGGTGAAGGTGACGCGGCGTCACGCGTGATTTCCGGACTGACCTTTTCAAGAAGTAATCACGGTGCAAATGGTGTGGCCTGACTCGAACTCTTCTCCCGGCAACAACAGGCGCGGGACCAGGTGAAGGTGACGGGGCGTCACGCGCTGTGCGGGGACTGCGTCTCCGCCTTGGCACAGGCGCTCGGCAAGCCCCTCGAGGGTGCGTCGAGAACCCCTGACTACCGTGCACTTCATCGCACGCCTCAGATTGCAGACCTGGGGAAACACCGCAACACATGCCGCGATGGCGCAGGCTCTCGGCAAGCCGCTCCAGGGTGCGTTGCACATGCAGATTTCGAGGCAGTTGCTTACATAGGCGGTTGACTACGAAAGCTGGTGTGCTGCCTCGATTGTGGTCCCGGGAAAGTCCTAAAGCATGCTGCCACGATGGCGCAAGGGCGCCCGCTCGGCAAGCCGCGCCACTGGCTGCGTCTGTTTCGACATCGCAGCAAGCCCTGCGCAGTGAGACTGTAGCAGCGGCACTGTCACTCATAGCTGACGCTGTAGCGTTCCACTGCCTGCGGACTGGTCGACTGCTTGTGGACCAGGACACTATTGGGCATGGCTGCCCGCAGCTTGTCTTCCCGGCACCTCCTCACAGCCACGGCCCTGATTGATGTGCCAACATCAAAACCACAATTGACGCATTCGTGCACATCTGCTGCCGCGGGGGGGGGGGGGGGGGGGGGGGTGTTAAACGGGGTGTCTGACAGCTGCCCAGGTATGCTTGGACCCTGAAGCGCTGTCTCGCCTCCCCACAAGGGAGACTTTGCCAGCGGAGAGCAGCCTGGAGCGGCGGCAGGTAAAGGCCAAAAGTCGCCCTTCTTTCCATGTCAATATATCCTGAATCAGAACTTGGTGTGTAAGACTGCTGCAGAGACGCGTCAGTCTGCTGCAGAGATGCTGCCAGCGAAGTGCACCCCACAGCGGCGGCGGGTGCAGGTCGATAGCATAGCGGCCGCCGGCTCACACGTCGTCTAAACCCCTGCATGACGGGGTTTTCACTGCGTCCATGCAGAGATGCTGCCGGCGGAGAGTAACCCGGAGCGGCGGCAGGTCAAGGTGAACAGCCGCCACCGGCTGCATCATGCGGCGGAGCTGCCGGCACTGGGCAATGCTGGCAACCTGGTGTTCTGCGCCTACGTCTCGCCGGCAGGTGTGGCTTTGTGACACACTCAAGACCTCGGTGCACATCAACGTTGAATAGCGTTTGACGAATGGTAAGATGCACCATGCGGCGGAGCTGCCGAGTTTGCCGGCACTCGGCAATGCCGGCGACCTGGTGTTCTGCAGCGCCTACTCTCGCCTGCAGCTGACCTCGCATCAAGTGTGACCATCCTATGAATGTGGATGAAAAGCGTGATCTGCACCACACGAGGGAGCTGCCCGCAGTCGGCAATGCCGGCAACCGGGTCTGCTGCGCCCACATCTCGCCCGCAGGTGCTTCATCGCACGCACCCATACAAGATGAATATGGATGAATCGTTGATAGGTTTGTAGACGTTGTCAGACATCTGTCTGCACCCGAGTCGGAGGCGCGGGTCCTGCAGCAACCCAGGCACCCTGATCTTCAAAGAATGCGCCTCGTCCGCAGGGAAGGGCAGCATTCACCCTGTTGCATTCTGGCGGCGAGCATGTGGCGCCTTCAGCCGCAACTGCTAAATGCGGCGTCAGCGAGTCACACGCAGCAGAGCCGCTGGCCTGTTTCTGCGCCTGTTTTCTAGGCTGCAGACGCCACGTTCATCCCCTTATAAACCCTAACATGCAGGCCAATTTCAGCCTCGTTCTGTCTCATGCAGGCCGCGCAGGACCACACGGAGAGCTTGGCGCAGCGGCGCGGCACTCTTTGCCGATTTCAACATCACAGCGCAATGACGACACCGTGAGAAGTACGAAATCCCGTGCAGGGAATGTGGGTGTGTACCAGACGGAGAGCTTTGCGGAGCTGCGCGGCACCAGCGATGACCTGCACGACTCCTGCAACACGCTCGAGTCGCTGCTGCGGTGCGCCCCAGCCCACCCCTCAAACGGTCATCGAATGTAGAAGAACGCCGAAACAGGAACGTCGTGCATAGGCATTATTAATCCTTAAAAACCTTCACAAGTTCTGCAACACGCGCCGAGCCGCTGCTGATGCGCGGCTCAAAGACACCACGAAACCGTGTTCTGGACACCATAGGATCTAGGCTCACACTTTATCGAGCACCCAGCGCCTGCGACGCGCTTGAGGCTCCACTGAGGTGGTGTTAGCAGATACACACCTGTACCTGAACACGTCGTTCGTCTAGGGTTTAGGGTTTAGGGAGCGATTTCATCTGGTGAGTTCTGAGTCGTGTGCGGCGCGGTGCTGGTGCAACGGCGCACGGAGAGGCGATCCAATGTATCATCTGGGACTGATGGCTTTGATCTGAACTAGACCTTTGACGTTGCTGGAAGTAGGAAGCAGGCGCAGAACGAGACGGAGCTGGACGCGGCGGCGCAGCAAGCCGATGTTATCGTCACAAAGATCGGCATTTCTACGGTTGATTAGGTTGTGTTCAGGTCCAGCGAAGTTGTGGAAGTTGGAGTTCCACAACTTGACAGGATTAGGATTAGGATTAGGATGCGGCGGCTCTGGCGGAGTGGCACATGAAGCGCCGAGTGTGTCACTGTCACTGAACACCACCTTTGATGGTGATCATTTTTCTTGCTGGAAGCAGGAAGCAGGCGCAGACCGAGAAGGATCAGGATGCGACGGCGACGGCGGAGCGACGCAAGAAGCGCCAATTAGTTTCTCTGCTTTCCGTTCCAACTCAATCTGATCCTTGAGGCTTCGCTGGAAGCAGGAAGCAGGCGCAGACCGAGAAGGATCAGGATGCGGCGGCGACGGCGGAGCGCCGCAAGAAGCGCCGCACCCCTTCCGGCGCCGCATCCGACGACGGCAGCCTGACTGGCGGCGCCTTCAGCGGCCAGGTGTGTCTGAAACCTGTTTTCCTCTTCGTGAAGCCTGAAAAGCGGCGCAAGACGCACGCTGTCGGGCGTGTCGCATCTGACGCTGGTGTGCTGCGCTGAGAAAAACTAAACGCTGAGAAAGACTGCGCAACATGCGCCTCACACCGTTGCCTCGGACGACGGCAGTCTCAATGGCGGCGCCTTCAGTGGCCAGGTGCATCTGATAGTATTCTGTTGCATTTGACAAGCCTGAGAAGCGATGCAATCAGACCTCTGGCCCCGCCTCAGACGGCAGCAGCCTCAACGGCGGCGCCTCTGGCGGCTAGAACCAGGAAAGTATCTGCCATCCGGCAGTTCAAGCCTGCCCATGCAAACTTCTTGTTGCCGCCTCCGACGACGGCAGCCTCAGCAGCAGCGCCTTCGGCGGCCAGGTGTGCCTGGGCGTACGTATCTGGACTTGCGCCAGGACGCTGCAAGGGTGCCTCATCCCTCAACCTTCGGGCATGGAGTACCGCCCACAGCGGCGGCCGCAGCATTTCAGACTGCTGCCTCTGTTCCTGCTGACTCCGGCGCTCAGTCGCCGCTCTGGACCTCAGCTGCGGGCGGCTTTGGGCTTTGCAAAACTATGGAAATGTTGGCGGCGGCGGCGCCGCCGGCCGGGGGCTCGCCGCAGCATCTTAACCCAGAGCCGCCAGTGGGTAGCTCTACGGCAGCACCTCAGTGACCGAGGCAGGTGGACTGCGCGCCGAAGACCGGCCGCCCGCGGCCCCGCCACCGCAGGACTGGGTATCTCCGCACAGAACGGAAACCCTAAACCCTAAACCCTAAACCACTACCGAGCTGCGACCACGAAGGCCCTCCTATCATTACCTGCAGGTGGCTGTGGGGCACGATGCTGCGGCGATACCAATCCCAGGCGCAGAGGCAGCGGCTGCGGCGGCGGGAACCCAGCTCCCGCGGTTTCCGGTCGACCTGCCGCAGCAGATTCAGCAGCTGCTTGGCACGCACATGCAGAGCATGGAGCAGCAGGTGCCTTTGAGTTCTGATTGACGAACCGTAAACCTATCACCCCAGCGAATCTGCGAGACCGGTTCAGCAGCTGGTTGCCGCTCACGCACAGAACAGGGAGCAGCAGGTGTCAACCTACTCACCAAAGTAGCAGAGGAATCTCTGTATGTCTTTGTTTTTCAAGACTGGGACTCTCTGGGTCTGAACCTCAGCGGCGCCAGAGAGAAGTCTGAGTCCTGTTCTCAGCCACTTAATGCGCACGTTCATGCAATGTGCAAAGCTCGCCGCACAGCGTATGTGCATGCTGGCACCGTATGTGCATGCTGACTTATCAACATGTGATCCCTAATGATAAACCTACGGCAACCTCCGGTTTCGCTACCGCAGGAGCAGCAGCAGCAGCTTCAGCTGGCACCAGCATTCATAGATAGCCAACTGACCTTTTTACGCTGTTGCAGCAGGACGAACAGCAGCAGCAGCAGCTTAGCTGGCACAGGCATTCATAGATAGCCAACTAACGTTTTTACGCTGCTGCCGCAGGACGAGCAGCAGCAGCAGCTTCAGCTGGCGCCGGCGCAGCCGCAGGAGCTGCCGCCGCAGCACCAAGCGGTGGCGAGCGAGGCGGCGCCGGCGCTGCAGCCCGCGGCAGTGCTCCCGCCGCCGCAGCTCGAGGAAGTGCAGCTGCCGCAGTCGCTGCCGCCGCAGACCCTGGTTTGATCGATACCGGGCTGGTAAATCCCCGGGGGATACTGCCGCCCGCGCCTCTGCCGCTGTCACCTGAGGGCCTGCAGCTGCTGCAGCTGCTGCCGTTGCAAGCCTAGGCTGACAGAAAAAAACCAAGGTGCTGGAGGAGTACAGACGAAGTGTGCGCTGGTTGTGGATTATCCTCCGGCTCCCCGCACAGCTCGGGACGTGAAAATTCTAAGCTTCCGTGTCTAGACTGTGGCATATATATACTATAGTATATACTATAGTAGGGCAGTTGCCTATGAACGCCTTTGCAACAAGTGGATGCCGCAGCGGCATCCCTGCAGCCTTCATTGCAGCGGCAGCATGGAGTGATGTTTGTGGCAACACCGAGAAAGGCCAGTCAAGGCAACGGCGGTAAAAAGTTTGGACTCTGGCTTTGTGCCTAGGTATATGCATTTGGTGGTTTGAAAGAAGGTTCTGGCAAAATGTACATACCGCGTCATGCACCAAAGCGGCACAATCACCGCCGGACAGATGAGCCAAGCTGCTGGCAGCACACAGAATGTGCGGGAATGCGATGAATCATGCTTGAACACGCCCGCCAATCAAATCAGAAGCTGGAAGCAAATCAACATTTATCCAGACAGCTACAACATCTATCCAAACAGCGGAGTTGGTAAGCCAGCTGTAGTGCTCCTTTTTTTCGGCTCCGCCGTCCCGGCTTGAGAGGGTAACGGAGGGAAAAGTTGTCAGGCTTAACACAGAGAGGAATGGTCCAGCTGAGTCGATCTATGTGCATGCAAATATGCTGGCGTTGTCGCTCGCAGCGGAGACACCCCAGCACCTGAAAAGAAGAAAATTCGCAGCAAGGACGCCGTTCCCACTGTAACGTGCATGGAAATAAGATCGTGTGCTCGGTTGTGAAAGCCAAGAGTGATGGCCACCAGTTGCAGGGCACGAAGCTGATTGCTGAGTATGGCGCTGCACAGGCTAGTCGTCAGGAGCAATTGCGCAGCCAAGCCACGATGAACATGAAAGATAGTGAGAGGTGAGCTGAAAGTCATTAAGCGAGGACAGTAGGGAACTGCATGCGTCTGTTGTATATATATAGGACCCAGTGGTCCTATGTAACAACTAATGCTTTTCAGCACCAACTGCTACAGCGTCTCGCCAACTCGTGGTAGCAGCTCCTCTGTTGTTACAGCAGACCAGTGCCCACCCGCCCTCTGCTAATAAAAAAAGCTTTAGCTTTTTTAGCTGCTTCCCTGCAACATTACACATGCTTCTGCAGCAACTCATTGCCGCGACATTGTAGTGACAGCCTCGCCATGACCATGTAGCAGATAGGCTGTACTAGGAGCAGGCGCTGTCGCTGATAAAAGGCGCGGCAGGCCGCTGGTGCATGACGTGCGCCTCAGGGTTCTGGGGTCTACAGCATCCAGATGGGCGCGGCTGCCACCGGCGGCAGCACAACTTGTGTATATTGTCAGCAATGGAGAAGAGACACGCAGACGCTTGCGGTGTGACGTCGTAGCTGGTGCAACTCGTCGAGAGCAGCCCGAAAGGCGCAACAGTCTGCCGCCACTGGGATAATCATCAAATTCGGGCCAAAATTCCAGTCCGGTGGAAGTGGTTCAGGTAGGCTGCTCTGGTGTGCATCCGCAAGCATCGAAGATCAGTGCGCCGCCTGCTGCGCCACTGCATCACCATGCGGCCGCGCCGTGTCCGTTGCGGCGGTGCGGCAGTCCTGCGCCGATCCGCTCTTGCCGTTGCCGATCTTGCCGATGCCGCCGCTTGCGCCGCCGCCGCTCTTGCCGCCGGCGGCCTGTGCGCCGCTGGCGGTCTTCTGGGCGTCTGGCGCGGCGCCGCCTCTCTCAGCCTGAGCGTGGCAGGCGGGCGTGAACCTGCCTTCTGGAGCAGCGCCGTCCTCCAGCTCCGAGCCGCTGCCGCACGCTGCGGCGGCGAGAGCAGCGATGTCGGGCACGCTGCGGCCTGTGCCACCAGCCGGGCTCAGGCAGCCAGTCGGGGTGGCGGCCTCCATGCCGGTGGGCGATGCGCCGCTCGCGGGCGACCCGCCGAAGCCGCTGCGGCCGCCTCGCAGCAGCTCCTGCAGTGTGGCGGGCGCCGCAGCCTCGGGCGATGCTGGCGAATGTGCCTGCAGCCGAGCTGCCGCAGAGGTCTGCGCCACCGCCGGCGCGGCCACCGGCGAGGCTGGCGCAACCGCCGCAGCTGCTGCCACAGACTGCGGCAGCTCGCGCGTCAGGTCCACGAACTCGCATTGCGTTGCCGCCGGCTGCTGCTGCTGCTGCTGCTGCTGCGCCGCCTGCTGCGCTGGCGCAGCGGGCGTGACGCCGCCGGCGGCGGCCGCTGGCTGCGTCGCCGCCGGCGGCTTCCCTGCGCCTGCCGCCGTTGCTGCCGGGTCTGCCGCGGCCCGCAGCGCCGATTCGGGCGCGGGGATCGTGATGGTCGTTGGCGCCCTGATTGCCGGCAGCGCCAGCCGCGGCGGCGCCGGCGCCGCCAGCGCCGCAGGGGCAGCCGTCAACCCTCCGCCAGCCAGCACTGGCGTGCTCAGCGGGTGGCCTCTCGGCGTGCCGTGGCCGGCAAAGGTGACGCCGCCGGCGAGAGGGGCCGCGGGCGGCGGCGAGGCGGCAGCGGCCGCAGGAACCGGCAGTTTCCCGCCCAGCAGGCGCCTGCACGAGCTTTGACACCCTTCACATGCATTCGACAGCGACGGGGCAGCTGCCTGGATGCCAGAAAAAAGGGTTTAAGCAATGCGCACGGCAACAGCACCATGCAGGGCGAGTCGAGACCACATGCAGGTGTGGCCTGCGTGCTTGCAGCGACATGATCAATGCGTTCATTGTCCATGGTGCGGCAACACGGGAGACCGCAGCTGCGCCCGAAATCGAGACTGCAGATAGGGTTTAGGGTTTAGGGTGTAGGACCGCAGCTGGTGAAGAGCCTCGCAGTGTTCTCACAACAGTTGCAGCTGATTCTGCAGGACGGGTTCAGCAGGTCGCACATGAACTTCGCAGTCCGTGGACTCGTGTCGCTGTGACACGGGGCCATAAAACAATAAAGGTTGAGCTTTTATTTTATTTACATTAGCGTTTTCATCCGGATTTAGCCGTACCTGGTGCCAGCTGCCGCTCGAGCCCGCTGCGCAAAACGCTTCTCGCCATCCCGCACGCGTCCCAGCGCAGCATCCAGGCCCTGCAGTCGCTCCGACAGCGCCACCGCCGCAGGGTTCTGCGCCGCTGCGGGCAACTGCGCTGCGGCCGTTGCAGGGTTGTGCGCCGCCTCCTGCGGCGCGGGCGACGCCGGCGGCGCTGCCGCAGCCGCAGACGACGGCGCTGCCGCCGGCATCGCTGATTCTGCTGCTGTGGGCGCAGGAGCTGCCTCCGCTGCCACCACCTTCGCTGGCTGCGGCGTGGCCTGCGGCGCCCCCCCCGCCTGCAGCTGCACCGGCGCCGGCAGCTGCACCGGCACCGGCTGAGGCTCAGGCGGCGCCGGCTCGGCCGGCTGCGTTGCGGGCGTGGCGGAGAGGCCGGCGCCATCAGGTGCAGCCGCTGGCGTCGCCGGCTTGACTGCGTCGCTGCTGCCGCGCCGCGGCCCGTAGACGGCCACGCGGACCGCGCCATGTCCGCCGCCGCAGCCGCTGGAGTTGCTGAGGCGCGAGAACAGGGAGCCGGTGGACCCAGCGCCAAGGCTCTGCAGACAGTAAGGAATGAACGTCAATGCAAACATGTAACACCAGCGACGTCATTATATATATAAAAAATATATACACAATATATATTATACAATATATATATATTATATATATATATATATATTATATATATATATAAAATAATACGCACACAGAGGGCACTCATTGAAGCCCCGTAGACACACGCCAGGCAATGCAGTGTGGTCCCACAAAGGAGGAGCGCCGCTGCCGAGGGGCCACCGCAGGGTTGCCAGCGCTTCACGCCCTGCATCTAGCGGCTGCAGTACTGGGTTCATGGACAGCTGGACGGCTTTGTGCTTTTAGGGTTTAGGGTGCGCGCCGAGCTGCGCAGCCACCGCCACACAAACGGCGTCCTTCCGCGCGCGGCGGCGGCGGTGGCGGCGGCGGCGGCG
>JAABUL010008013.1_pt1 | contig 11002 bp, 13 predicted proteins | sample 5559151 | NCBI WGS metagenome assembly JAABUL01 (sample SAMN10711876, study PRJNA513368) | rock metagenome | isolation source: Antarctica rocks | place: Antarctica: Victoria Land, Pudding Butte sud | reverse complement strand
TACTTCTGTGCATACTCTGAGCTTCGCTGCTGCCTTCATAGGTACAGTGATTTCATGGTGAATGAAATTGACACGTCAGGTACCGTGGTGCATCTTGACGGTCCACGAGCTGCACAGGTGATCTGGCGTTGGCGCGTGCTGATCAAAGGCTGCTGTGACATAGTGCCTGCCTTCTTGTATTGTCATACCTCACTGTCAGCAACAAGATGACAGACATTGTCATGCTTCAATCTGGCTTTCCCAGCTGTAACACTTGTTTGATGGGATATTGCCTAAGCTGAAATCCTTATGGCCTGTAGCAAGAGCCTTCCCTTGCAAGCTCTGCCTATCATTCCTTCTTGTCTGTAGGTCCCATTGACGTCGGATTGGAGGTTAGCATCAAGCAGCATTCCTGCAGCCTCTTCCTCCACTGCACAGCAGCAAGCATCCTCAGCAATACCAATTGCAGACCCACAACCTGATATCCGCTTTCCTGCATCAACTGCTGCAAATGGCTTTGAACAGTCTGTTGCTGCAGCAAACAGCAATAGCATTGCTCAGCAGGCGCCTTTGCAAAAGCTGCACAGCAACAACACCCAGGCAAATCCTGTAGCAAATGTTGCTCAGGATGTACCCCACAGAGTCTCCCCCACAGAAATATGCCAGAATGGCAATCATGCTGATGGCTTTGTCATAGAAGCCCTGAAACAAACAGCTGCAACTGCAGCACAGCCTGCAGTGCTGGAGGGAATGGCAGCTTGTGCTGCACAGCTAGATGCTTTAGGCATTATGTGTGGCTCAAACAACAAGCAAAAGCTGAAGGACTTCCTGCAGTCCATCTTTGACTTTCAAGAGGTGTGTATGTGTGACTTCCATTCCCATTACGACAACAACTCGTCATGTTGACGTTCACTTCTGCATCAAGCATCACTCGCTGTTCAGTCCACTGCTAGCTAGTGCTACAATGTATAGCCTGATGATGTGCTATAACAGGACTTCAAAGACAAACTCATGGCCGCTTGTCTAGATCTTGACTAATGTCAAGCTGTTGTCTCTGGGCATGCACCCACACCAACACACTACCAAGACTGCATGTACGCTTAAACTGGGTCGGAATCAGGTACGTGGTTTACACAGCAAGCATATGTGATGCAGGCTATCAACTCGCCCCGAGCAGGCTCCTTGAAGCGTCCAGAGCACATTTTGCTAGACCCAATCACAGACAAGGCGCAACGCACAGTAAGTATTCATTTTTGCTTTTGTTGCACGCCATTTTTGCTCTGGTCTTCCAAAGAGCCACAAGTACCAGCACCCTTGTCGCTGATCATTAGAAAATCTGAATGTAATTCTCCACGAGTGATGCATCTTGTGGGAATTACTCTATAGCTCTGCACGAGGTCTGTCATGTAGCTTTGCATTTGGATGTGCGGTTTTGAATCGTTGGGGGAACAAATTCACTGAATGTCCAAGCAAGGTTTGGCGGTGTTGCCAGCATCCTTTGCCTACCTCATCCTGCTGGTGCAGGCTGTTCACAACTTCTTCAAGCAATACAGCCCATTACCAAAGCTAGGTTCTTCAACAGTCACCAGCAGTGGTGTCAGTGACTACGGCGGCAAACCCATGTCAGTCATCAAGGTCACTTATGAAGGCGGGGGACAGAAGCGAAAAAGGGATGATAGCGGCGGGAGAGGCGGCAGGGGGAGTGATAGGGGTGGCAAGGGGGCAAAGGAGGGCCCAAGCAAGGGGACTGATGCAGGAGGTCAATGGGGCAAGGAGTGGCCTGGAGGGACCAAAAAGTATTGCAAATTTGCTTTGGCCAAAACAAACATGGACACCCAGGTAACAAGCGTTTCTTGCATTGTGTTCCAGTACGCGTTTGCTAGTAAGGAAATTGCGATAATGGATGCTTGCATTCTGCATCAGCTGCTCACAAGCACTGGCTACCTCTTAGTACCAAGCTTGTGTGTTGCAGCAGCTACACCATCATCAATACTGTCTTGACACAATTGTTGACACCATACAATCATTACTGACAAGCGCAATTTAACTAAATTTAGCTTTTATAGTCTTCAGTGCGTTGCGCTTGTGTTGTGTTTGCAGCAATGCATCGGGCTGCTTACGTCTTTGATCCATTGCAAGCGAGGAGTGTTTGCCACAGCCGGCACCAAAGACAAGAGGGCAGTCACTGTTCAAAGCGTCACAGCCTTCAAGGTATTCCCTTGTTCTTTGACAGACTTGAGCTCAGCATGTTTACATAACAGCTATGTGCTCAGTAGCTCAGCAGAGCCTACAAAGTACGTCAGTATGCACGTGATATGTTGGATTTGAAGTCAAAGACTATTCCCTTCATCAGATTAACACATATATATTTTTTTAAGTGGCCGAAAATCCAAGTTTTGTGTATCCCACACATTAATTTCCTGCAACTCTGTTTCATTCCTCCCCACTTGGATTCCACATCTTAGTTCAACATGACTAACCAGATGTCAGGTGTACATCCTGTATAATGACAACATCACCCTGAAAGAGATTGTCCAGCTCTAGACCTGTTGTAACCAGCGGGAGTCAAACTCAAGACCATTCTCCTGAGAGGATCAGCGATTTTGTTCTCAAGCGGTCAAAAGGCTGACTGTGAGCGTCCCACAAGTTAGCTCTTGGAATCGTGTGCAACTCAATACAGGCAGTCATTGCGTACCATATCTGTGAGATGCACTGGAGCATGTGTAGAGCATCAGATAGCATGCATGTCTCTGTGGACACACCTGTGGTTGCATACTGTTCATTTGTCAGTGCTTTTAGCCTCTGCATCTCAATGTCTTTGGGACTGCAGGTGTCTGCTGAACGCTTGGCTGCGTTGAACCCTCGGCTGTACAATTTTCAAGTGGGCAACTTTGACTACACAGATGAGGAGCTTCATTTGGGTCAGCTCCAAGGTAGATCATGCGCTCTCTCCGTGCCTGCAGCCACAACCCCTGCCACACAGTGCAGGGGTTGAGCATGAGTAGAGCAGCCTCTCATTCATAGCTTGCTATTTGATATGCACCTGTCATTCTTGTTGTTGTATCAGCTCACCGATGAACATTGAGCTTGTTAACACGAATTAGATGGAAGTATTGGCACTGCACCCATGAGCTTGAGACATGAATGAGTCTCAGTGATTGTTGCCAGTTAGTGTGTAGTAGACAAACTCAGCAGGATACCAAAGGACTGGACATGATGTGCATTGACAAGCAACTGCTGAAGGTTTGTTAAACCTTTTGAGCGGAGGTCATGCTTATGCAAACGCTCCTGATGGGCAGTGACGTAACAGACTTATGGTTTAGATCTAGCAAAATAGGCATGCAGAGAGCCAACATCGGCCTTCTGCACACCAACTGTTTGTGAAACTTCAGGCAGAAACAGCTGTTTTGAGCAGCAAAAGTTTGTGCACCTAACAGCTCTTCTACGGTTCATTAGGCCACTTCTGCAGAGTGTCTTTGCAATCTGCATACGCTTTATGAGGATACATTTGCTTTTGAATGCCAAAGTGGACCTCCAAGGCACTGTTTAGTTCGTCTGCCTTGCCATGGCCTTTGGATTTGTGAGCTTGTCCAGCAGAGCGTCTTGAGTGCTTCACACCAGCAGGCATGCTTCTGTAGAAAGTAGCATGAGATCTGCATAAGCAGCCCTGTTTTGTTGACTGCAAGGTAAGATAGCTGTGACACAACTTCATTCATCATTGCTCACACATAGCTCCTCTGATCCATGTATTGATAATGACAGGCTGAACATTCTTGAGCTTGGAAATGCTTTGAAACTATGTATTGCATGCAGGCAACCAGTTTCAGATCACACTACGGGAACTTAAAGAGGCAACGAGGGAGCAAATAGAAGCAGCTGCTGCAGCCCTCAAGGAAGGCGGCTTCATCAACTATTACGGCTTGCAACGCTTTGGCAGCGGCTCTGTCCCCACACACAAGTAAGCTCTGCATCTTGTGCATTGCGCATCATAGGGTATTTATCATTATTATTATTATTATTATTATTATTATTATTATCATTATCATTATTATTATTATTTTAGTACGGCAACGATTTCCAGCTCATGATGAGCTAGGTACATGCAGGACAAGTCTTGTCTCTCCAGAGCAGCCTGTCTTGTGCATTCCTGTAAGGCCTACTAATACGACAGTTTTGACAATCACGTAATGCAAAATAATTGAAACTAGACCTAGGGCGGCCAGGTGGGCGAAGCCCCTTGACTTCACCAAACAAAGGCTTCTTAGGCAATCTATCGTTAGGCATCCTGAAAACATGACCTAGCCACCTGAGTCTTTTGCCTTGCAGCTGAGACTCCACAGATAGGGTGTTGCACACCTATATAGATATGTATATAGTTGAAGTGTAGCAGGTCATACAGCCAAGGCTAAGTGTTGTGACTTGCAAAACATGTCTCTAGCTCACAACAGCTTCAGCCTGACAGGTTGAAATGATTAGAAATAGCCACTGCAGCTGTGGCTAACTTAGCAGAAGCATCACGCATGCCCTGCACTGGCCTCCACACAGACCCCAAATACACCCCCACCCCACCCTCTAGCCCCTCCTCAGTCCTGCACCTGCCTCTCTCCCACCCCACCCCCCCCCCCCCACTCCACCTTCCCTCAATCCCTCCTATGCCCCCAACCAGTAATTATGCATGAGTCTGATGTGACTTGCTGCAGGGTTGGAGCAGCGCTCCCCAGACCTGCATCTGCCTCTCTCACCCCACATATCCTCTCACCCCACCTTCCCTCAACCCTTCCTATTCCCCTACCCAGTAATTATGCTTGAGACTTGCTGCAGGGTTGGAGCAGCGCTCCTGAGGGAGCGTTATGAGGAAGCAGTGCGGCTGATCATGCAACCAAGGGATGGTGAGAGGGAGGAGACTGCAGAAGCGCGCCGCCTCTATCTAGAAAAGGGTGCGTCAGCTTGCCTGTGGGTACAGTGCTGCACATCTTGATGGGGCTCATGCTGGCTGTCTTGCATGCATACTTGCCTTGTAGCTGGCAGACTTGCTTGCAATCGCTTTGTAGGGCTGTTTATGTTCAACTTCTTTGTTTATCGCATCTGTATCCACCAAACGTGTAAGCCGATTCTGCGAGATTGGCGCTTTATGTTGGGTTGCAGGTGATGTGACAGGGGCTTTGTACAAGATGCAAAGACACCTGACAGCAGAGAGGGCTATCTTGGAGGTGAGCTGCTTGCTTAGTGTCAAAGTCTTGTGCTTCTCACACAATGCATGCCTCAAGGCGCCCCAACATTGCCATGATTATCTTGAGCTTGTCACTTGCACACACATGTACAAAGAGCGTACTGGCAGTGCACTGCATACCAGCATCTGTATGTCCTGCAAGACTGTGAGAATGATCCCAGGCGGGCATGCCAGATCCTATCTTGACGCAATTATCTTATCTGTATTAGCTTTCTTTGCTGCAGGGTCTCAGTCACAACGGCAAGGACAACTTTCTAGCAGCCTTGATGCGCATTCCCCACGGCTTACGTACCATGTACGTGCATGCTTACCAGAGCTACCTTTGGAACGCTGCAACCAGTGAACGCTGCCTCAAGCATGGCACTAAGAGGGTGGTCGAGGGAGACCTTGTTCTGCCCGTAGACTCAGCAGAAGCTGAAGAACACCACGCTAATGGTGAGCAAGTGCTGCCACTGGTCCAAAGACCATGTGTGCATTGTACACAAGCTGCAGCAGGGTTGAGACATGCCTCCAGAAGCCAGTCATTGTCATCGGGAAGTGCAACTCTGTCATAGTGGACTGCTTGCATGAAGCAACAACCAAGATGACCTGTCAGTCTGTGCAGTCATGTCACAGAGCTATGCTAGCCTTGAACGCATGTGTGATGCAGTTTTCTGAATTATATGATCCACTTGTTGAAAATTGCGCTGTGTTGACCATGCTCGTGCCAGCAGGAGCAACAGGTGGCGAGAGGAGCTCTACAAGACGTGCAGCAGTGCATGTTGTTACTGCAGAAGAAGCTTGCAGTGGCGCCTACAGCATACAAGATGTGGTTCTGCCTTTGCCTGGTGGACAGATACAGTATCCTGAGTACAAAGAAGCACAAGACCATGACACCAGTCATCAGGTGTTGCATTTTTTGTGTTACGAGGAATGATCTCAAAGTCAGTAGGAATTTTGACAATGGCACGATGAATGCTAACAGTGTGCTGCCGCCTGGGCCGGGCATTTGTGTTGAGCCATGATATTTTGTAATGGCATTGCTGTTATGTCAGGATACGGTCTTGACTCAACTACCTGACAGGTTTACTGAGTGATTGCTGCATCCCAACACAATGTGTCAGAACCAGACCATGCAGCAACAGCTGCCTAACAACCTTTTTCAGGTGGCGCTCAAAAATGTTAAGCTGCTGCATTGGTACACAGTCCCTATCCTGCGGTGCAAGCCAAGCCGCATTGCTCAACGATGCATGCAGCTAACTGTTATGAAATGCAAGCTTATGTTAGTTGTCTATAGCAATGTCTAAGGCACTCATCGTCTGTCTAGTGAATCAACACATTTGGCTGATCCCTTTGTATTATTGCAGGGCAGCATCTACCACAGATTGGCGGCTGCTGACAAGGTCAGCTTAGAGCCTGCCTCCGCAACCAGTGACAACAACCAAGCCTTCTCCTTGCATGCCCTGTCTGGGGACTACCGCCGCATTGTGGTTAAGCCCCAGGGCTTGACCTGGAAGCTTCTGGAGTACTCCAACCCAGATGAGTCGCTGGCTGTGAGTGAGCTGGAAAAGCTCTCTGGTGCCAAGGAACCAGTAGCTCTGCAAGGTGTTTGTCAGTGCTGCAAGCATGAGGCTTGGCCTTTGTCTTGATCAAGTTGTGAAAGTTGCGGTCAAGGATGGCTCTGTGTAGCTTGAAGTAAACTCATGAGCTGCAGTCCAGAGTGAGGAGCGTTGACAGCAATGGATTCTGTTGTGCTATGATAACATGCTAATTGCAGTCTGAATGAGACCCCAAGGCAGCAATGGATTGTTGTGCTAGGGTAACATGTGTTGTGCTGTGCTATGTTGTGCCTTGCTGTGCGCTTCTGCTAATTCTAGGATCTGAGCATTGAGTACATGCATGTCGCACTGGCTTGTTTTGCACAGACGTGTCACAGGAACCTGCTGTGCAGAAGGGGCAAAGGGAGACTTGCTGGCATTGCAGCTGACCTTTCAGCTTGCGCCCTCCTGTTATGCCACAATGCTGATCAGGGAGCTGACCAAGATGGCCACTGGCACAGCCTTCCACAAGAATCTTACCCAGGTGTTTCTCTCATCACATGTCATGCCCAACACCTACATCTGCTGTTGCTGTGCTTGTTTGAGCATATGTAAATGTTTGCCACATTGCTTTGCAACATTGTAGTGAATCAGCACCTGTAGTTTTGTTGGGTATTTGCCTGAAGGGCAGCATAAGCAAAAGTTGCATGAAATTCATCCCAAGGAGGCTTCTCGATAGGTGGTTGGCTGTGCAGAAAAGTGCAGAAGCAGAGTGTGCACCAGCGGACATGTCAGAAGATTCAGCTAACTAACTCACCTTCATCAGAGTGCAAGTGTGTTGATGTACAACAGTACCATCATGATCTTGCTCTTGTTGCAATCAAAGTATTATTTTGTGGGTGGTTGTCGAAAGTGTGTGTGTGTGTTCAAAATACAGTGTTGTGAGCCCTCAACAACATATTCTGTTAAAGCATTCAAGTAGTGAAGCAGCTTTAGTGTGATTTTGCAATACAGTTTATTGCTTGACATTACACACTGTCATACTGTATCATATCCTGTGACTACTTTGGTATAACATATTGTCCCATGTAAGGCAGTAATGGTTTGAAAGCCGGCAACAATGGCTCGTCAGCTGGTAGCAATAAGTGCAATATACCTCCTCTTGTGGGAGGGTGGGCATTTAGCTGATCAGCTAGTGCTTTGCCAAGGAGGATGAACATTTGTCAAGGGCCTCCACTCGTAGTTGCTTGTTCGATGGATGCACAGGCAAACTCATGCTCAGTCATTGCTCAGCTTGTTGTGCGTGTGCATGTGTAAGCGTGCAGTCAAGCAGTAGGACAGCATCATGCTTGGTAGTCATCAGCTGGTAGCTAATAACAGGGCAGCATGACCGTTGCACTACCAGCTGAACCATAACATGTTGCCTTCTCAGATAGCGGAATTGTGGCTTGCTGAGGCCTGCAAGTCAATGTTGTTAGCAGTTCATCGCTCAGATGCAATAGCAGCAAGGAGGCAACCTGATCTGAAGCTTGCCAGACTAAATAAGACTTGGTGGGTGGACATGTCCCAAGGTGTGACACCCATTTTGACTTCACAAGCATAACAAGCCTCAAGCTAAGCCTTAGGATGGTGAACTCACAGAGTGTGACCTCGAGAACATGTACATTGCAGTCTCCCAATTCGCTTGTCATGCTAAGTCAAGGTGGCTACAACAACAAGGTTAGGGTTTAGGGCTTAGTAGCATTGCTTATATGGCCTCAGATTGGCTCTTGCTGAGAGCTCCTTTATCAATCAGATGGCTGCATTTGATTTGTCGCAAGCTGAGGCTCTTCTGCAATGGCCTCGTCAAGACCTGCGTCATCATAGTCTTGCACGGCAGCAACTGGTGCGACCGGCAGTTCTTCTTGGATTTCATTGCCACCATTTCCATCTGCTTCAGCAGACGCCAACATCCCTCTGACATTCTTGAGCCTGTCAGCTACTGAAGGCCTGGTTGTCAATCTGCCCTTCTGTATCAAGCTGCCCTGACGTCTGGCTAGAGGAGGAGCCGCTGTAGCAGCTGCTGCAGCAGAGTTTGACATTCCCTGTGCTTCTGCTTCTTCATAGCCAGATGGCCGCATTGCAGCAATCCTGTCTGTGTCCTGGTACACATTTGGCTTGTCTGACGACACCCTAGCAAACCCTGAAGGGCTGTTGGAATCTGCCCTGGCAAATCCCGAGGGTGTGCTGGCAGCAACCTCGCTCTGTTCTGGGGCCCTCTGAAAACTGCCTGACTTGCGATAGCCCTCCTGGCGCAGCCCTTGCCCTAGGGTCGTCTGATACCCTTGCATGTAGGGCCCGCCCTCAGTTTGCCCACTTGCACTCCCTGGGGTTGCAGCCCTAGCCCCTTCTGACTGTTTGGACAGTTGTCCCTGAAGACCAAATTGCTCTTTGTTTAGCACACTCATTTGCAGTGTGTCCATGTGAGTAGGCAGGCGCCAAGTAGTGCACGTATTCCTCACATGCTCACCAATAAGTCATGCGAGGAACCAGTCATTGACCAGTCAAGAGTTCAAGTTACCTTCCTGCCACAATCTTGCCACTTGGCTGCAGCACAGACATGGAAGCATGACATGCACCAATCTGCTTTGTTGTGTCAAGGGAAAGGCTGCGTTGCTGTTGATCTACTGCCAAATGCCTTTTTGCTAAACAGAGATGACCAGCCAAAAGCATATTTGGTTTAGATGAGCAAGACAAAATCAATCAGTCCTACAGATGGAAGCTTGCAGGTACCTGCAGCCTCCTGACAGTCTCCTTGAGCTCGGGAGCTTTTCCCTCAGCTTCACCCCTGCTCAGCTCAGCTGCTGCAGCAGCTTCCCTAGCCTGACTCAGCTGACTTGAGTGTGCTCGCTCAGGCAAGCTCTGAGCAGGTGAGCTGGATGAAGCTGAGTATGCTGCTGGTGAGTCATCCCCTGTTGCTAGGGAGCCAGGGCTGAACACAGCGCTGGTGCTGGGGCTGCCACTGGGGCTGTTGAAAGCGCCGTGCGAGGGCACGCCCCTCAGCGGACTGCCCTGATTAGTACTAGCCACCCTGCAAGTCCAAAGCACAATATATGGCCAGATGACAATGATCAAGCTGCCAGGGGGAACTTGTGTCCTGGCTTGCCACTGGTCAAACACATTTAGTATGGATACTGCATTCAACAGCTGCCTGTTCACCAAATCTCAGAATTGGCTTGCTGATCCAAGCCCAGACTGTGGGCAAACGCATGAGTGTCTCGCATCCAATTTGCATCTCCAGCCGTATCAATGGGGTCTGCAGAAGGTTGTTCACTTTACAAGCAGGGTAAGCCTGAACTTGCAGTGGTTACGTGGAGAAGTTGGTGGTGGCAAGACAGGCAAGGCACAAGTTTTGCTGGCTCCTGCAAGCTAGTAGCAGGTTTCAACAAGCTGCTGGGGCATGTCTGGCGCACAGTAGGGTTTGCAAAGAATTAGGCAGGTTTGTGAAGGTTAGCTGGGGAAATTAGCAGAGTTAGGGGAGGCAAACAATTGCTAGTGTGCTTGATTTATCCAGGTCCCAGCATGCTTGCTGATGCATGCTGAGGCTTTGGAAAGGTTATGTAGGTTACACGGAGGGTGAGCACTGAGCATGGGTTACCTGGGTGAGTTGCCAGGGGCAGGGGATCCCAGGCGGGGTGACCCCCCTCCTCTGCTCCTGTCCTCAAGCTTGCGCTTGAGAATCACCACCTCTGCTTGAGATTCCCTGGCCTCAGCAGCACTGCATATTCACAGCACTGACTTGTTAGTCCAGTACAAATGCAACACAAACAAGCGCTGACAGCTGCTGCGTCAGACAGTTGACTGCACTCTCTTTAGAGCTGAGCTACATGCCGTCCCCACGAGTAAGCATGGAGCCTGTGGATGCAAATGTGTTCACACCCTGTGCTGTTCTATGCTGTGCTGTGCTGTGCTGTGCTGAGGCCTGTCCACACTCTGTGCTGTGCTGTGCCATGCTGTGCTGTACTGTGCTGCGGCCTAACCACACCCTACGCTGTGCTGTGGCCTGTCCACACTCTGTGCTGTGCTGTGCTGTGCTAAGGCCTGTCTGCACTCTGTGCTTGTCATGCTGTGCTGTACTGTGCTGTGCTGTGGCCTACCCACACCCTGTACTGTGCTGTGCTGTGCTGTGGCCTATCCACACCTTGTGCTGTGCTGTGCTGCGCTGCGCTGGGCTGTGTTGCCATAGCTCCAGAAGGACAGCATGAATAGGCAGCTACTATGGCAGGCAACAATAGCA
>JAABUL010008011.1_pt1 | contig 11005 bp, 10 predicted proteins | sample 5559151 | NCBI WGS metagenome assembly JAABUL01 (sample SAMN10711876, study PRJNA513368) | rock metagenome | isolation source: Antarctica rocks | place: Antarctica: Victoria Land, Pudding Butte sud | reverse complement strand
AATCGTTGGCGCGATGCTGGGCGCTTGTCGCCGCCGCGGGCGCCCTCTACATCCCGGCCAATCTCATGCCGGTCATGACCATCGTCCGCCTCGGCCGCAGCCAGACCAGCACCATCCTCGAGGGCGTGCAGGAACTGATCGCCTATAAGATGTGGCCGCTGGCCTTGATCGTGTTCGTCGCCAGCGTCGCCGTGCCGGTCGCCAAGCTGTTCCTGCTCGTGCTGATGCTCGTCAAGACCCAGCGCGGCGCCGGCGGGAACCTGCGGCAGCGCACACAACTCTATCGCATCGTCGACATCATCGGCCGCTGGTCGATGATCGACGTCTTCATGATCTCAATCCTCACGGCGCTGGTGCGAATGGGTTTCCTTGCGTCCGTCATTCCCGAGGCCGGCGCCGTCTGCTTCGCCGGCGTCGTGATCCTGACCATGGTGGCCGCCGCCAGCTTCGATCCGCGCCTCATGTGGGACGCGGCCGGCCAGCGCGAGCCCTCGCCGAAGCTGTCCGGACTGCCGGCATGAGCGACCTTCCTTCGGCCAGCGTCCGCGCCAGCCGGATCTCCTGGGTGTGGCTGATCCCGATCGTCGCCGCATTGGTCGCCGGCTTCCTCGCCTGGCGCACCTTCCGCGACCAGGGCCCGCTCATCACCTTGACCTTCCACAGCGGCGAAGGCCTCGTCGCCGGGCAAACGCGCGTCCGCTACAAGGCGGTCGAGCTGGGCCAGGTCGAGAGCGTCCGCCTGAGCGACGACATCACCCAGGTCGTGACCACCGTGCGGATGCGCAAGGAAGCCGAGCCGTTCCTGACCGACAACGCCCGCTTCTGGGTGGTCCGGGCGCGCCTGAGCTCTGGCAGCCTCGCCGGCATTGAGACCTTGGTGTCCGGCAGCTACATCGAGATGGACCCGGGCCAGAAGGGCGGCGCGGCGCGTTACGAGTTCGCCGGGTTGGAGACCCCGCCGGCCGTGCGCAGCGGCGATCCCGGCACGACCTACACCGTCAGCTCCGAACGGCTCGGTTCGCTCACCTCCGGCGCCCCGGTCTTCTATCGCGACCTCGCCGTCGGTGAGGTGCTGGACTACAACATCGGCAACGGCCTCGGCCCGGTCATGCTGACCGTGTTCGTCCGCTCCCCCTACGACAAGCTCGTTCGCGCCGGCACCCATTTCTGGAACGCCTCCGGCCTGTCGGTACAGATCGGCAGCAGCGGCATCCATGTCGAGCTGGCCAGCCTGCAGGCGGTGCTCAACGGCGGCATCGCCTACGATGCTCCGCGCGACCAAAACGCCCCGCCTGCAAAGGCCGGCACCGAGTTCAACCTCTACCGCAACTACGACGAGGCCCAGTCGGCCGGCTACACCAAGCGACAGGCGTTCGTCTCCTACTTCGAATCCAACGTGCGCGGCCTGAGCAAGGGCACCGCGGTCGAGTTCTTCGGCATCCAGATCGGCATCGTCGACAGCGTCGACCTCGACATCGACCCGGCTACCGCCCGCGCCCGCGTCAAGGTCCGCTTCGAGGTCCAGCCCGAGCGCATCGCCGGCGAAGCGGCCCTGCAGCACGAAGACCCGATCACCGTCGCCCGCCGCCTCGTCGCCCGCGGCCTGCGCGCCCAACTGCGCACCTCGAGCTACCTGACCGGCACGCTCGTGCTCGCGCTCGACTTCGACAAGGGGGCAGCGCCGGCCGAGCTGACCCAGCAGGGCGGCGACTGGGTCATGCCCAGCCAGGGCGGTGGCCTGGACAACATCCTCGCCTCCGTCAGCAACGTAGCCTCCAAGCTGGACCGCATCCCGCTCGACGAAATCGGCACCAACCTCAATGCCACCCTGCGCTCGGCCTCCGGTGCGGCCGCCAACATCGGCGAGCTCGCCAACCGCGCCAATAGCGGCCTCAGCCCCCTCTTCGCCCGTCTGCCGGCGATCATCGCGGGCATCGAGGGCGCCGTCACCCACGCGGATCGCGTGTTCACCTCGTTCGATCGCAGCTACGGCAAGGATTCGGACATACAGCGGGAGCTCGCGCGAGCCATGGTACAAGTAGGCGACACGGCCCGGTCGATCCGGCTGCTCGCAGATTTCCTCGATCGCCATCCGGAAGCCCTGGTGCGCGGCCGGGCCGGCTACGGCGCACAATGAGGCGCTTGTTCCTCCTGGCCGCACTGCTGCTCGCGTCCTGCCGCTCACCGGAACCGTCCTACTTCACCCTCGCGCCGATCCACGGCACCGGCCAACCCGGCGCGCCCGCGCTCATCGAGCTCCGCCGCCCAGGCATCGCCGGCTACCTCGACCGTTCCGAGATCGTCCGCGCCAATTCGCCCTACCAGCTCCAGCTCAACAGCGGCGAGCGCTGGGGCGAACCGTTCGGCGACATGCTCGCCCGCGTGCTCGCCGAGGACCTCAACAGTCGGTTGCCCGGCAGCAGCGTCTTCACCTCCGCCGGCGCCATCTCGGCCGACACCGGCGCACGCATCGAGATGGACGTCCAGCGCTTCGATTCCGACGCCGGCGGCCAGGTCCAGCTATTGGCCCAGGTCGCCATCACGGGCGCCAACCGCAGCGCCGCGACCGCGCGGACGATCCGCATCTCGGTCGTGCCGGCCAGCAAGGCCACGGCCGACTACGTCGCCGCCCTCAGCCGCGCCCTGGCCCAAGCCTCGGACGAAATCGCCGCCCAACTCCGCCGGGCGCGCTAAACGGAGAGCATTACTTCCGATCAGGTGGAATCACCTGATCGGAAGTAATGTTCTTCTTATCAACGAGGTAGAGCACTACTCCCGAGCCAATCGGCTCGGAAAGTGCTCTAGGGCGTTTATATCACCATCGGCGCGCGCTCGGCGGCCGCGCGAGCCCAGGCCATGCCGGCATCCTCGTCGAACAGCTCGGCTAGCTTCTTCATGACCGTGCCGCCCAACTCCTCCGCGTCCACGATCGTCACGGCCCGGCGGTAATACCGCGTCACGTCATGGCCGATGCCGATCGCGATCAGCTCGACCTGATCACGGCTCTCGATCTCGTGGATCACCTGGCGCAGATGCTTCTCGAGGTAGTTGCCGGGATTGACCGACAGCGTGCTGTCGTCGACCGGCGCGCCATCGCTGATCACCATCAGGATGCGCCGGTGCTCCGGCCGCCCGATCAGGCGCCGGTAGGCCCAGAGCAGCGCCTCGCCGTCGATGTTCTCCTTCAGCAACCCCTCACGGAGCATCAACCCAAGGTTCTTGCGGGCCCGGCGCCACGGCGCGTCGGCGCTCTTGTAGATGATGTGGCGCAGATCGTTCAGCCGCCCGGGATTGCGCGGCTTGCCGTCCTGCACCCAGCGCTCCCGGCTCTGCCCGCCCTTCCAGGCGCGCGTGGTGAAGCCGAGGATTTCCACCTTCACCGCGCAACGCTCGAGCGTGCGCGCCAGGATGTCGCCGCACATCGCCGCCACCGTGATCGGCCGTCCGCGCATCGAACCGGAATTGTCGATCAGCAAGGTCACCACCGTATCCCGGAAATCCGTCTCCCGTTCCCGCTTGTAGGAGAGCGAGATCAACGGGTTGACGATCACCCGCGCCAGCCGGCCGGCATCGAGCATGCCCTCCTCGAGGTCGAACTCCCAAGCTCGCGTCTGCTGTGCCAGCAGGCGACGCTGCAGCCGGTTGGCCAGCTTGCTGACCACGCCCTGCAGATGCTGCAGTTGCTGGTCGAGCTGCTGCCGGAGCCGGGTCAACTCTTCGGCGTCGCAGAGGTCGTCGGCCTCGATCTCCTCGTCATTGGCGCGGGAGTAGGCGCGATAGGCCTGATGGTCGTCGGGGACCGGCTTCTCGCGGCGCTGCTGCGGACCGCCGGGACGGTCCTCGCCCTCGGCGGTCGCGGCCTCGTCGTCGGCCTCGTCCTGGCCGTCATCCTCGGCGGCGTCGGCCTCCATCTGCTCGGGCTGCGCGCCCAGCATGGAATCCGCTTCGCTCTCGCTATCGCCCTGTGTCTGTTCCTGATTGTCCTGGGCGCCGCTCTGCTCGCCGCCCTCGTCGCCCTCGTCCTGCTGGTCGTCCGGTTCGGCCTCGACCTCGGCTTCGGCCAGGTCCAGCGCCGCCAGCAGCTTGCGCGCCGCCCGCGTGAAGCGGGTCTGGTCCAGCTGCGAGGCCGCCATCTCCGCCAGCGCCGTGTCCGCACCCGGCCCCAACGTGCCGCGCCAGGACTCCAGGATCCGGCTCGCCGCCTGCGGCGACGCCTGGCCCGACATCTGCTCGCGTGCCAGCAGCGCCAGCGCCGCCGGCAGCGGCAGCTGGTCCTTGCGCGTCATCCGGTCGTAACCCTCGGCCTCGCACTCCTCCTGCAGCCGCACCCGCAGGTTCGCTTCCACCCCCGCCATGTGCCGCGAGCCGACCACCTCGACCCGCGCCTGCTCGAGCGCGTCGTAGACGTCCTTGGCCTCGCGCCGCCCGGGGCTGCGCGCCGCGTGCACGGCGTCGTCGTGATGCCGCAGCCGCAGCGCCACGCTGTCGGCCGCGCCGCGCAGCTTGGCCATCTCGGCGGCCGGCAACGACCGGGTCGGCAGCGGCAGCCGCGCGCGCTTGCCGACCAGCCCCGACGGACCCGGCTGGAATGCGACCTGCACTTCCGGTGTTTGCGCGATCGCCCGCAACACCCCCGCCGTGGCACGCTTGAAATCTTCCGAGCGGGCGTTGTCCTTGCTGTTGGACCCAGACATTACAGGCCCTTACGCGTTCCCAGCAGACCCGTCGGCAGTTCCTCGTTAAAGCAGCGCTGGTAGTACTCCGCCACCGTGCTCCGCTCCGCCTCGTCGCACTTGTTGAGGAACGTCAGCCGGAACGCGAAGCCCATATCGCCGAAGATCTTCGTGTTTTCGGCCCAGGTCATCACCGTGCGCGGCGACATCACCGTCGAGATATCGCCGTTGATGAACCCGGCCCGTGTCAGGTCCGCCAGCGCCACCATGCTCTCGATCTGCTTGCGCTTGGCCTTGTCCTCGGGCTTGACCCCGGCCTTGCCCATCACGATCGCCGTCTCCTGCGCGTGCGGCAGATAGTTCAGCGTGGCGACGATGTTCCAGCGGTCCATCTGCCCTTGGTTGATCTGCTGCGTGCCATGATAGAGCCCCGTCGTGTCGCCCAGGCCCACCGTGTTGGCGGTCGCGAACAGGCGGAAGCTCGGATGCGGTCGGATCACCTTATTCTGGTCCAGCAGCGTCAACCGGCCCTCGACCTCGAGCACGCGCTGGATCACGAACATCACGTCCGGCCGGCCCGCGTCATATTCGTCGAACACCAGCGCGCACGGATGCTGCAACGCCCAGGGCAGGATGCCCTCGCGGAACTCGGTGATCTGCTTGCCGTCCTTGAGGACGATCGCGTCCTTGCCGATCAGGTCGATCCGGCTGATGTGGCTGTCGAGGTTCACCCGGATGCACGGCCAGTTCAGCCGCGCCGACACCTGCTCGATATGGGTCGACTTGCCGGTGCCGTGATAGCCCTGGATCAGCACCCGGCGGTTGTGCGCGAACCCGGCCAGGATCGCCAGCGTGGTCTCCCGGTCGAACATATAGGATTCGTCGATCTCCGGCACGTGCTCGGTGCGGACCGAGAACGCCGGGACGTCGAGTTCGCTGTCGATCCCGAACACCGCGCGGGCGGACACCGTGGTATCCGGCGCGTTGATCGCGGAGGTCGGGGTCGAGCGAGCGTCAGCGAGGGCAGCGATATTGTTCATGAACTGGCGTATCCCTACCGTTCCAGTGAAAGACGTTGAACGGGCGTATCGCAGGATACGCTCCGACCGACGGCGACGAAAGCTCAGCCAGCGGCAGCCAGTCGAGGTTCCGTGGTCAAATAATGCCGAACTGCCGCGTAAGCCAGGTTGATCAGCTTCAGCCGCTCTTCCGACGCCCGGTCGCCGCCATTGGCGTCCGGGTGGTGCCGTTTGGCAAGCTCCTTGTAACGCGCCTTGAGCGCGTCCATCGACACCGGCCACTCGATCCCGAGCGTCTGCAGCGGCTCGCGCATCTCCTGCGGCACGAGCGCCTCATGCTTCTTCTTGCGCCGCACCTGGCCGGCCTTGAGCAGGTCGAGCGGATCGAGCAGGTCCGCCTCGTCGACCGGCCGGCGCCCAAGGCTGCCCAACGGCCAGGTCGGCCGCTGCCACGCCGTGTCGGACCTCGTCTGCTGCTCGATCTGTCCGGGCGTCATGCCCTTGTAGAAATCCCACCCGGCGTTGTAGGCGCGCACGTGCTCGAGGCAAAACCAGTGATACTGGTTCAGCTCGGTCCGCGATTTCGGCGCGCGATAGGCCCCCGCCTCGGCGCAGCCGGGAGAGTCGCACAGGCGGCCTGGCGCGTCCGGATCGGGCGCGTAGGCCCGCGGTCGCGTAGGGCGGCGGGTCATCGCTCATTTATGTGCGTTTGCGGTGGCGCGGGGCAAGGCCCGCCGCTAGAGGAGGACCATGTTGAATCGCGCCACCCGCATCGAGACCCTGCTGCGAGACCATCTCGCGCCCACCATCCTGCGCGTCAGCGACGATAGTGCCCAACATGCCGGCCACGTCGGCGCCGCGCCGTCGGGCGAGACCCACTACAGCCTCCTCGTCGTCTCCGACCGCTTCACCGGCCTCAACCGCGTCGCCCGCCATCGCCTGGTCAACGAGGCGCTCGCCCCGGAATTCACCGCCGGCCTGCACGCCCTGGCCCTCACCCTCAAAGCCCCGGGCGAGTAGCAACACGATGCGCCATGGGCCGGCTCGTCCGGGCCATCCACGCCTTCACTCGCCGCGCTGCTCCGTCCCTGCATAATACGCCGGCCAGGTGCGGCGGGCGATCTCCCCGCCATCCGCATAGGCCAGGCACGAATTGAGCAGCGCCGGACGCGTCGGGTTCTCCAGCGCGTTCGGCGCCGCCGCCTTGTCCTGGCGCACGACATACGTCGTCTGGAACGCCACCGTCCCCATCTGCCCCAGCAGCTCGCGCAGATGCGTGCAGCCCTTGATGCCGCCGATCCGCTCGTTCGCCGCCTTGACGAACCCGCGCCCGATCGAGAGCCCGGCCAGATCCGAAAAATTCCCCGCCGCACTCGGACACGCGAAATACGGCCCGAACTCGGTCGACGCCTCGAACGCGTGGATCAGCATGTCCCGGTCGATCGTCATCCGCGCCAGCATCCCGTGCAGCGGCGTCCCGGGCGTGATCTCGCCGCGGTCCTGGTTGCTGAAGGCATAGCTCTTGGTGTCCGTCAGCCGCGCCTCGATGTCGAACAGCCCGTCGTCGCGGAGATAGCCGCGCAGTTCGATGTCGCGCAGATGCAGCAGGCGCCGCGGCGCCGGGTCGCTGAGGGGCATGTCTGGTCCTTACAGAAAGCGGGCCATGCGGACCGCGGTGTGCCCGCGGCTGGCGCGCAGGCTCGGCATGATCAGCAGCGTGTCGTCGTGCGGCGTGCGGATCTCGGTCTGGCCGTCCAGCGCGATCAGCGTGTTGCGCTCGGGGATCACGTCCCCGCCGCGATACGGCTGCACGAAGGTGAACGCGCTGGTCGCCGCCGTGATCGCCACCGTCACCTCGGCGCAGCGCGGCGCCGGCCGCTGCTGCGGCGCCGGCACCATCCCGGCATGCCCCAGCATGGCGTAAACGCAGGCGCGGAGCACGTCGACGGTCTCGAACCGCCAGTGCTGCCCGGCCTCGACCAGGCAGGCCGCCGCCGTGCCGTCCGGCGCGGTGAAGCGCGGATAATCGATCAGCCGCGGCCCGGTGGCATGGCCGCGGTCGGCGACCACCAGGTTGGGCACGCCCAGCACCATGCCCAGCGCCCGGCCGCGCGCGCCGGGTCCGCACAGCAGCAGCGGGTCGCTGGGCCACAGCATCGAATGCAGGTCGAGCAGCAGGTCGGCCTGATCGATCACCGGCCGGATCGCTCGCGCCCGGGCGAGCTCGCTGCTGCAGCGCGGCCCGTCCAGCACGGCCGGGTCCCAGACGCGGTTCATGTCCTCGTCGAGGAAGCGCGAAGCGGTCGGCTGGTCGGCGTCGAACCGGCCGTAGGCGGAAATGTTCGCGAACACCAGGCTCAACCGCCCCCGCGCCGGCTGCACGCCGGCACGCAGCAGCTCGTCAAGCGCGATCGCGCCCGCCACCTCGTTGCCGTGCAGCAGCGCGAGCAGGGCGACGTGCGGGCCGGGCAGGGCGCCCTGCAGCGTGGTCACGCCGGGAATACCGGTGTTGCCAGCCAGCCATGGCGCGATATCCGGCGCGGTGAGCTGCACGGGGAAATACGGCACGGCGCCGGGCGGGGAGGCTGCGGAGACCATGGGCGTTCGCACTCTACAGTGCTGCACCCGGCGAGCAACTCGGCCCTCTAACTCCCCTGGCGAAAGTCCGGCCCGTCTGTATAAGCCCCAGACCCGCCAGCAGGAGGACACAGCGGCCCGCCTTCATCCGCTCCATCGCGTCTGGCGAATGCTCCCGCAGGATGCGCGCCGGGAGGCGTTGCTGCGCGGCGCCACCTGGCTCGCGCCCCGTCCGGACCGGCCCGCGCCAAAGGCAAGCGCGGGCCTGGCCGTCGGCGGCGAGCTCGACCGGCCGTCCGGCCTGGGCGAGGGGGCCCGGCTGCTGCTGGCCGCCTGCACCACGCTCGGCGTGCCCGCCTGGCCGGTCCGGCCCGGCGGCGCGGTGCCGCCCGAGGGCGCGCCCCTGGTGCTGCACGGCAACCCCGTCTCGCTCCCCTCCGAGCTGATCCGATTGAAGCGCGCGCAGATCAGCGGCCGCCGCGTGATCGGCTACTGGCCCTGGGAGCTGCCGGTGGTGCCCGATGCGTGGCGGCGCGGCGTCGGCTTCGTGCACGAGGTCTGGGCCCCCTCGCGCTTCACCGCCGACGCGCTGGCCAGCCTCGTGCCGGACGTGCGCGTGGTGCCCTACCCGGTGGCCGTCCGCCCGCCCGCCCCGTCCGCGCTCGGCCGGGCCGCGTTCGGCCTGCCCGACGACGCCGTCGTCACCCTCGTCCGCTTCAGCCTCGCCTCCAGCTTCGAGCGCAAGAACCCGTTGGGCGCCCTGGCCGCGCACCGCGCCGCGTTCGGCGATCGCCCCGACCGCATCCTCCTCCTGCACGTCACCAACCCGACCCATTTCCCCGCCGACTTCGCCCGCATCCAGGCCGCTTCAGGCACCAACGTCCGCATCGCCACCGACGCGCTGTCCCGCGCCGATGCCGAGGCCATGCTCGCCGCCTGCGACATCGTGCTGTCGCTGCATCGCAGCGAGGGCTTCGGGCTGGTGCCGGCCGAGGCGATGATGATGGCCAAGCCGGTGGTCGCGACCGACTGGTCGGCCAACACCGAGTTCATGGATTCCAGCTGCGCCGCCATGGTCCCGATGCGGCTGATCGAAGCTCGCGACGACCGCGGCATCTACGCCATGCCGGGCGCCGTCTGGGCCGATCCCGACATCGAGGCCGCCGCCGCCTGGCTGCAGCGCCTGGCCGATGACCCGGCGCTGCGCACCCGCCTCGGCCAAGCCGGGCAGGCGGCCGCCGAGGCGCGGCTCGGCCCGTCGGCGCTGGCCGACGCGCTGCGCGCACTCGGGCTTGCGGCGCTGGCCGACGCGCTGCGCGCACTCGGGCTTGCGGTATGAGGATCCTGGTCTGGCAGTGGGGCCGGCGCGGCGCCGGGCCGTTCTACGCCGCCGAACTCGCCCGCGCCTTCGCCTGCGTGCCCGGCACCACGGCGCTGCTGAGCCTGTCGACCGGCGCCGAGCTGATGCAGGGGCCGAACCCGCCCCGCTGCAATCTCCCGGTCGCCACCTATTCCGGCCTCGCCGGGCTGGCCGCGCGCATGCTGGCCGCTCCGCTCGCAGCACCCCGTCTGGCGCGCTGGCTGCGGCGCGAGCGCGTCGACCTCGCTCTCTGCGCCATGCCGGCGGCGACCGACCTGGTCATGGCGGCCGCGCTGCGCCTGGCCGGCGTGCCCTACGTCGTCGTGGTGCACGACGCCGAGCTGCATCCGGGCGACCGTTTCGCCGCCCAGATCCGCCTGCAGCGCTGGTTGACCAAGGGCGCCGTGGCCGTGTTCGCACTCAGCCAACACGTGGCGGCCAGGCTGCATACGCTGCTGCCGGGCAAGACGGTGCTGCTCTCCGCCCTGCCGCCGTTCCACTATGGCGCCGACCTGCCGGCGCCGTTCGCGCATGGCGGCAAGCTCCGCCTGCTCAGCTTCGGCCGCCTGCTGCCCTACAAGGGATTGGATCTACTGGCCGACGCGCTCGCCCGGCTCGGCCCGCTGGCGGACCTGGACGTCCGCGTAGTCGGCAGCGGCCCGGCCAGCGCCGAACTCGATCGCCTGGCGGCAATGCCGGGCGTCACCGTCGAGAACCGCTGGGTTCCGGAGGCGGAGATGGCCGCGCTGCTCGGCTGGGCCGACGCGTTGATCCTGTCGCATCGCGAAGCCAGCCAAAGCGGCGTCGCCGTCGCAGCCCTGGCCGCACGCCGCCTGGTCGTCGCGACCAATGTCGGCGGCTTGTCCGAGCAACTAAAGGACTATCCGGGTGCGATCCTATGTGAACCCAGCCCGGACGCTCTGGCCGAAGGCGTGCTAGCGCTGCTCAACAGGCCGCGCGAACCGCTCGCCGCAGATACGGCTTCGACCTGGCAGGAGATCGCCCGCAAGATGGTGAAAGACCTGCCCGCCGCGAGAGCAGGCAAGTCGCCGTCGCCGGCTTAGGCCGCCAGAGCGGCGGACGGCTCTTCCACCGGCAGGCGCGCGCGGATCAGCTTCTCGATCCCACGCAGATGCGCCCGCTCGCTGCTGTCGCAGAAGCTGATCGCGATCCCGGCCTGTCCGGCGCGCGCGGTGCGGCCGATCCGGTGCACATACGCCTCCGGCACGTTCGGCAGGTCGAAGTTGATGACGTGCGTCACCCCATCGACGTCGATGCCGCGCGCGGCGATGTCGGTGGCCACGAGCACGCGGATGCGTCCCTCGCGGAACGCCGCCAAGGCCCGCTCGCGCTGCGGCTGGCTCTTGTTGCCGTGG
>JAABUL010008008.1_pt1 | contig 11010 bp, 1 predicted proteins | sample 5559151 | NCBI WGS metagenome assembly JAABUL01 (sample SAMN10711876, study PRJNA513368) | rock metagenome | isolation source: Antarctica rocks | place: Antarctica: Victoria Land, Pudding Butte sud | reverse complement strand
TCGCAACATGACTGGCAATGAGACTTACAGAACCGTTTGCCGGGTCGCCATTGTGAACCTTGTGGTCTTGTACTTTGCTGAGATCGTCACGGCAGAGGCATTCACTAAGGGTCAATTTCCATGGATCCGTAGAAGCTGATCCGCTGGAAAGTACAAGCCGTACCTGAAGTCCGTACGACAGTAAAGCCTGCACCAGAATTCTGATGGTAGCTCTCCACTGATGGAAATTGCCCAATGCAGCCAAGTCCCTCATGAAGCGGCACGTGACGTGGACAGCTTTTGCAAAAACAATACGCTCAATTGTCTCAGTAGTTAGACTCTATGAGAAAGATTATATTTGAACTCGTCGCTTCGCGACTCTAATTTTCGATTAAAATTGATAAATTCTCAACTCTAAAACAAGTCCTAAAATCTTTTTTTAGAAGCGAACATTTAATAAAATAGTTCAACGCTAAATGCGAAGTGTTGTTTAGTATTTGTCTACTAATTTTAATAGATAAAGCGCGCGCTTAAATATAATCTTTTTATAGAGTCTAAAAACGAAATCTTATTTTTTTGTTAAAATAAAACAAATCTTAATATATCGAAAGTTTAATAAAGACAATTTTCTATTATTGATGCATAAAATTTGATCGCGATTTTCAATATATTATTGTTAAATTACTAGCAACGCAAGCATCTTACAAACGAAATAAAAAAATGCTACGAAAATGAGCAATCAATTGCAATTACGAATAGAGGCATAGATATAAATTATCGTTTATTTATTTATTAATTGTTTTGAATTGTGTCTTTGTTAAACAATTTACGCAAAGTTGACGTTTTTAATATTAAGAACAAGCTTTTACGAAGCTCAAAAAACGTCGCACGTCTTAGTTAACTATTTTGATTAACAACGTTTGCTCTTCGAAGATTTAAAAGATTTAACGAATCTTTTTTTTTTTTTTTTACGTTTATATCTTAAGTTTCTTTTAATTGTTAAGCTTCGAACTAACGTTTTTTGACATTTAATTTTTTCTTTAGCTTAGAATTTTCGTTCGTCGACGTTGTTAACTTTGTTATATTTTTATTTTGTTGCTTTGTATTCTTAATAAACTTAATTTATTACTTTATGTCTTTAATAAATTCGAATTTAATTGTTTTGTAAAAAGATTTTTTTAAGACGCACAAACGAAGCAAAGATTTCTTGAAATTCGTAATTTTTATGCTACAAAAAAATTTAACAAGAAATTGCTTTAAGAAATAAATTTTGTTAATACTAAATTTTAAATCGTAATATAACGAATATACGAAAAAAATGTTCGAATCAAACTTTTCTACGTCGCAAAATAAAAAGATATTTCGATATTAAAAATAATAATAGCTTTGTTGTCTAAGCTTTAAAACGCGATTATTAATATTTACGACATTAGCGTCAAATTATTGCTTAATTACAATTTTAAGTAAAACGCAACGAAAACGCAAATTGTCTTTTTAATTAAACTTAACTAATTATGCTTCGTGCAATTGCGCTATAATGCGATCAAAATAAGCAATTAAATAGAAAAATTTATTTTTGAAACGTATTTCGAACTCGAATACATTTTTTGCGTTAAAAACAATTATAATAAAGATCTTTTTGTTAACTACGAACGAATAGTTGTCGTATTGATCGAAAATCGACAAATTAATAATTAAAATTTTTTCAATTTAATTATTATTTTGTCAATTGTAACAAACATAGTTTGCGATATTATATTTTAGCTTAAAAACATAAAAAAGACGAAAAAATGCAATAGTTTTATTTTTACAAGTTTTAACAAAAATTAAGAAATTATTATTGTTAAAATTTTGATTATCGAAAATAACTCGCTTCTTTAAATAATTTTATTTGCAAAAATATTAAAACAAAATTAATTCGACGCAAATTGCGAAAGAGAAAACTTATTAATTTCTAAATAAAAACAACTTTGTTTCGAGTTTTTAATAAAATTTTCTTTTTATTATTAAGTATCTTTTTGTTATTTTTTTTGTTTTTAACAACTTTCTAAGATATGTTTTTGAATTTTTTTGTATATTTAATAAACAAAAGACTCTTCTTTAGATTTTTGATCAATCTATTGAAGCTCTCTTTTGTTAAAATAGTTAATATTTAATTAACAAATAAAATTAACAAATTAAAGAAAAGATTTGTCGAAATAATAATTGTTTTAACAAAAATTTATCGATCAAAAATCGTAAAAGAATTTAAAGATATTAAAATTTCTACAATATTAAAAGACGCAAAGCTTTTGTCAACAATTAAAAACATTAAATTTTTAATAATATGCGAAAATGTTAATTTTTTAATAGTATTAACTAGTTCGATTTCTAAAAAAAAGTCGTTTTCGTTTATAATAAAAGAATGTGTCAAAAAAAGACAAATATAAAATAAAATTTTAATTTTTGTAATTAAAAAGACATAATTAAGCACAAAGAAGCACAAAGAAGCACAAAAAAACTATTTTTTATTTAAAAAAAATTAATAGACGAAAAAATTTATTTTTTAAAAAAATCTCTTAATAAAAGATATAAATAATCGAGTATTAAATTAAGCGATAGCGACAAATATATAAAATTCGCAAAATTAACAACACTACGCAATAAATAAATAAAAACAATATTTTTTCAATAAATAGATATTGTAAATGTTAAGAACATTGTTATCTAATAATAAATATTGTTCTTCAAAAACGCAATACGAATGTTTCTTTACTTATTAATTAATTAATAATCTTAAAACAAATCGCAAACAATAATAAATAAATAACAAAAAAATATTGCGTATTTTTGTTTTAATAGTTGTTTTTAAATAAAAAATTGTTATATTAAACTTTTAATTATTAATATATTTTGTTAATTGTTTTTTTAATTTTTAAATATTTATTTATTTTTTTTTATTTTCGCAAACAAAGCTTCTTTTTAATTATAAACAACGAAATAAGTGTAAAACTTATTATTGCGTTCGTTAACTTGCGTACTAGTTTTTAATATTTAACGAAATTTATAATTAATTATAGTTAACATAACATCGTAAAAAAAACAAATAATTGAATTTTATCGTTTAAAATTAAAGAAAAACAATACAAAACAATTGTTAAATGCTTTGATCACGTCAATAAGTACATAGAAATTGTTAAAAAAATAATAGAAAAAATCTAGATATTATTAAAGCGTCAAAAGCTATAAAATATAATTTATTAAAACAAACGCAAAATATTTGCGAACTTAAAAATATTTATTTTAAAAAAATTTCGACACAATTAAAAGCGACGACACAAAAGATACGAATTTTTTTTTTATTTATTTAAAAATTCTAAAATAAGACGACAATCAATTAAAATTTTAATAAATTTTTAAAAAATAACGTCGTACAAATAACTTAAATTGCTAAAAGAATTTTAAATATAAATTAAGTATATAAACTTTTAAATTAAATTGTTCTTTAACGTTTACGTCGCAACATTAAAAATTAAAAATTAAGAAAACTAATTATTTTAAATAATTAAAAAGAAATTGTTAATATATCGAATCGCAAAATAGCATTATTTTTCGAAAATTTTGCATTAACTTTTTTTAACTTGCAAACTTATAAATTTAATTAAATTAAATTAAATATCTTCGATATATTTGAAGATTAAAAAACTAGAATTATTAAAAACAATATTTTAATATTAACGATAACAACAATTTTATCGAAGAATTAAGCAAAAATTCGCAAAAAAAAATATCAAAAATTAACATTATTATATTAAGAAATAAATTTAATATCGAAACAAACAACAAACGACGCATCAAATAACAAACAAAAATTTTTGTAAATTAAAAATTTACAAATCAAATGCGAACTTCAAATTTTGTTAAAAAGCAATATTAATATTGCGACGTTAATTAAGTATTAACAAATTACATAAAAAAATTAACAATAAAAGAAACAAATATGCGTACAAAAAAGCAATACTTTAAAGTTGTTTGTTCGTTGTTAAAATTGTTGTTAATTAAATATTTTAAATACGTGTGTTTTAGTTATTTTCGCAACGTCGTTAAATTCGTAAATTTTATAAATAATAATACGAATATAATAATTACAATTATTGAAATTTGTTTTATTAAAATATACAATAAACGTTATACGCTAGACTCGCTAAAACGTTAAAATTCAAATTAATAAAAAATAACGAGTTAACAAAGAAATAAAACGAATAACTTAAAAATCTTTAAATATGTTGTTAAAAAAATTTTTTTTTTAATAAAGTATAATAAGAATGTAATCAAAATAATCGTTTTTAAGATTGCAAATACTAAAATATAAAAAATTTAAAATTAAGATAAAAATATAGTTGCGTTGCAAATATTCAAATAATTCTAAAATAACGTTATTAACAAAAACAATTAAAAATTTAAAATCGAAAATTTAATTAATATTAAATACAATATATATTTTTATTATTTTAATATTCGCAATAAGAAATCGAATTTAAAATAATTTTGCAATATACTTTATTCTTTTACGCAACAAATTATTCGTATTAATTTTTTATATTAGTTTCTTTATATAGTATTGCGTTCGAATCGCAATTGTTGTTTTATATTTTATCTTTATTATATTAAGTACGTTCGCAAGAGTAATAATACTTATTTTTTTTATATTAATATTAATGTTTCAAAATACGTCGAATTCAAAAAGAGAAAAAACATTATTCAAAATTTCGTATCTCTTAATTAAAAATTTAAAAAAAGCTATACTTTAATTATTAAGAGCTTTTATTAAAAGATTTTATCTTAATAATTTAACGTAATAGAAAAAGACAATGTGCTAATTAATATTAAAAGAGCGTACATTTATAATTTTAAAAATACAACAATATAAAGACAAATTAATTCTACAAAGTACGAAAATTCAAAATTTATTATTTGCGATTGCAAAAATATTTGTATAACAAAATCAAAAATTATATATAATTTTATCGCAAAAAAGAAAAAGATTGTTCAAAAAATAATTTTATTTTAGTATATAATAATTTAATTCGACGACAAGTTGTTTGACAACATAAAGTTAAAAAACGTAAATTAATTTACGATTTATTACGCTCAATAAATTGCTTTTATTTTATTAGTATTTAAAAAGTCAAATTAATACGATCGAATCAAAGATAAATTTCTCGCGTTTACTTAATTTATTTTAAGAAATTTTATTAGCAATGTCTTAATCTATAAAACAAATTAAAACAAACATTTTGCTAAATAGTAATCGTGTTATGATTCGAAAAATTATTAATTGCTAACAAATTAATTCTCTTTAAATATTTAAAGACGCTTAAATGTTTATTATATAAATAGAGAGATAAACTTATTTTTTTAATAGTTTTTTTAAGAAACAAAATAAGAGTTCGCAAATAAAAGTTGATCAAACGTTGTAAATATTGTTTTTGCGTTAAAATCGAAATAATTATACAATAAAAACAAAATTGTTTTTGCAAAAAAAAAAAAAAAAAAAAAATATCGATCGATAAGTTAAGAATCTAATAAAGTTTAGTCGCTAATTAAACAATTAAAAATGTGCGACGCATCTTTGTTACTTTAAGAGTTTAAATTTTTTGATAACAAATTTATTCGTATTTGCGCAATTGATTAATTTGCACACAATCTCTCTTTTAAATATAAATAATAATTTTACTTTATTATTTATCGTAATTAAAGTAATTATTCGTCATAAATAATTGTTTTATGCGTTTGTTTTTTCTTTTTTTATTTGATTCAAATTTATCTTTGTTTTTTGTTTTTTTTAATTGTTTATTGTTGCAATCTAAATTCGTTTTGTTAAGTTTTATTAATTTGCTTTTCGATATTTACAATTTAAGAACAATTTTCTTTTTTCGTTTGTCGTCGAAAATCAAAAGAAAATAATTTGAACAAAATAATGCAAATAAATAGTTTATTAAACGAATAATAATAAACTTTATTTAATTATCTTTAAAGTTTTATTCGTTTTTAAAAAGACAAAACTTTTAAAAAGAAATATCAAAATTTTCTTAATTACGTCTATAATAAAATAATTAATTACAAAAACTTTTTATTAATGTTAAAAAATTACAAAAAGCAATTTATGCGTTAATACAATTAAAATTAAGCTATTAATAATTTTTGCAAAGAGCTTCGAACGCTAATTAAAGATTTGTTGTTTAATTTATTTTAAAAACTTATTATTAATTTTGATTAAAATTTATTTGTTAAACTTAAAAATGCGAAAAAAATAATAAAAATTACAATTTCTCGTTAATAAAATATTATTGTTGCAATTACTTATTAGAATTCGAACGCAATAAAATTTAAAAATACGATTAATTAACAATTTGTTATACTCTTTGTTTTGTTTTATCTATTGCGTTTAAAATTGTCTTTTAATTTTTAAATTATTTTCGCACTTTATTTGTAACAAAATAAAGCGAAACAAAAAGTAATAAACTTATTATATTCGTTTAATTTAACGATATTTTATAAAATTGTGCAAAATTGATTGAATAAACTAATTAATTTCTTAAAAACGCATCTTCTTGCGATAAAAAGACTTTTTATAACGATTTTAACTTATAATAATTTTAAGTTTTCAAAAGATTAAAAAGATAAAAAAATTAAGAAAATTTAAAAATTTCGATCAATTACATTTGTTATAATAATCGAATTTTAAAATCTTAACATTGTGTCTCTTTTTCAATATATATAAAATTCGAAAAAGCATTTATTATCGACAATAATTATTGTTTTAACTTTAATTAATAAAAGTTTTAACATTAAAATACAATGCATTTTTTTTAATTTGATATATATTATGTTTAATTTAATAAAATTTAAATCTTTTATATTAAGAGCGTTATTTAAAAACTTTTTCGATTGTTAAAGTATATTGATGTGAACTTTTCTTAAATTGCATTTATGTTTAAGCTTAATATATTAAAGTCGCATAAAACGAAATTATATTTTATAATGTTAATTTAGAAAGATAAAAGTACGACAATTAACAACATTTTTATAATTAAAAATCTTTATCTTAAGCAACTAAAAATTAATTTAAACAATCTTGTTTACAATTAATATATACGTTTTATTACAAATAATTTTAAAATATACAAACGTATAAAAGAGACAATTTAATTTCGAAGCTATATTTCTTAGATTTTGTTTAACAAATTTTATTAAATTATGTTATTTATTAAATTCTAGCATCTAGAATTTAATATATTTCAACTTATATATGCAATATATATAAAGAGAATCGCATATATAAATTAGATTTTTTTGCAATACGCGATAAATAAATAACAACAACAACGCGTTATTTGTCTTAATAATTTTTAAACTATTGAAAGATTAATTCTTCAAAACTATACTATTTGCGTTGTTAACACTTAAATAAAACATATATTAAATTCGTCGCAAAGCAAGTCTTTTAACAAAATTAAAAAGACAACTTTTTAATTTAAGAAACAATTTTATAGTTAAAACGATTTTTAAATAATTATATTGTATCAAATTAATTAAGATTTTTATGCGAAATCTTCTACAAATTTTGCATTTCATTGATTCTTAATTCTAGATTAAGAATTTCGTAATTATTAAAACTTTTACTTTTATATAAAGATATATCTTACTCTTAAATACGTCGTAAAGATAATAAATAATAAATTGCTTTATTATGTATTTCGCAAAGTTATTATTATATTTTAAGCGAAAATAATTAAAACGCTCAATTATGCGAAAACTTTATTGTGCATAATGTATATAATAAATTTTTTTATTATTACTAAAAAATTGCAAAATATTATTTTCTTTAACAACTTAATAAATTTATTAGAAAAAAATAATAACAACTTTAAGATTAATCAATTATTAAAATTATTAAATTTTAATTTAAAGATTTTTTAACAAAAGCGATTTTATTTTTCTTTTAATAACAATCAATTATTTAAAAATTAAGTATTTAATACTTTATATTTAATGCGTTTTTAATTAATATTTAAATCTATCTTTAATTCAATTAATATTAGTTATTATTTAAAAAAAGAAAATGCAAAAAATATATAAAATTTGATCAAAACACTATTGATTAAATTATTAATATTAAGTTTAAAAGAAAAATACGTAAAGAATGTTATTATTAATCTTTAAAAAAACGAATTAAAGATACTTAACAATAACGAGATAAAATACAATTTATATTATATATCTTTAATTAACTTTAACGACATTATCGAACTTAATATTGTTAAAATCGATATTAATACTAAGATTAATATATTAAATATTGCAAAAAGCTCTTAATTGTTATTTATTTTTATAAATTTAATTAAAACATTTTTGATGCTATAAATTACGATATTTTTTTAACTTAAAGTTTCGATATATTTGCAAAATTTATTAACAAAGATTCGAATTTAAAATATTAAAAATCTTAGAATAAAAACTTGATACAAAACTTTAACGTTATACTATTTTTTTTAATTTTAAAATGTAAATAGCAACGCAATTTCTCTTTCTCTTTATTTTTTTTGTTTTTTTTTTTGCTCTTTTTTTTGTTTGCGCGTTTGAGTGTCTTCTTATATGTTAAAATTATAATTAAAAATGCGTCGCACAACTTTAATTGTACTTAAATTACAATTATTTAAATAAATTGATCTTTTTTGTTTTTTGTTACTTAATAAGAATGCAATATTTTAAGAAAATATTTTTCGCAACGCGTTTAACATTATTTTTCTTAACAATTAATAAAATTAACGAGATATTCGCGATATTTAAAAAGATTCTATATTAAAGACGTTTTTATTTTAAAATTTTTTATTTAATACGTTAATTTTATATTTTTTATTATTTGCAACAAATCTTTGTTCGATATTTTTTTATTTTTATTTTGTAAACAATACTTTAAATATATTGTTTAACAATTATTTTGCTTTTTGCGTTTTATACTTTGTTAAAATCGAATTAATAAACAAAAGCGTTTTAGTGTTTTTCGCATTAATTGTATTTTTATTTTTTTTATCTTTAATATTATTTTTTGGTTGTTTTTATTTAACGCTTAATCTTGTTTTAAAATATTTAAAATTTTGACATTATACTTTAATAACGCGCTTTAAATATTGCCAAATTTGCGTTTTAAATTTTTGTTGTTAATAATTAAATGTTTTTAAGTGTTAAGAGTCTTTAATATTGTATTTGACATTATTAAAGTTAAGATAAATCGCAAAAAAAAAACTTCTAAAAATATTTGTTGTCTTGCGTTCTCTTTACTTCTTTAGCTAACCTCTTAATTAAAAATACTTAAATTTGTTCTTTTTTCGCTTTAAATTGAATTTTTATATTAATTAATCAAAAATTTCTTTTTAAGATAATAAATTAAACAATACGAATTTAGTCGATTTTTTTCGAACGTTAATAATATTGTATTGTTCAAATCTTAATTAATAAAAAATCTTAACTTAATTTTACAATAATAGTTACTTCTTTTCTTCAATACAAAATTGATTAATCTCTATATATTTCGAAACATATTACGTCTTTTATTTATTGTTTTTGTTATTTATTTTTTAAGTTTAAAATTCTTTGTCTTTGTTAAATTTCTTTGTTCGTTATTATTTTTGCAATTTACAAAATTTTGCTTTTTTGCGATAAACTTTTTTATTAATGTTCGACTTAACGCATCTTTTTTATTTCGAACATCTTTATATTATTTTAAAAATAAAAAAATAAAATATGCTAACTCTTCGTTATATTAATTTGTTTTATCAAATTGTTAATATATTTTTGCGATAAACAAAAGAAATATTTAAATGTAGATTTTTTAAATATTTAAATTGTTAACACTTAATTTATATACGTTTGTGCAAATTAAAATTCTTAAATATAAACAATTTTTAAATCTTTTTTTAAAAGTTTTCTAAATACGTTTTTTGTTGTTTTCGATTATAGAAATTGTTATTAATTAAACTTATTTTATTGTTTTCGACAAATAGCTTAAGATTTTTATTTATTATTAAATGCGTTCGCACGTCTTATTTACATCAATTATTTTATTAATATAAACAATTGTTTTTGAAATATCTTAAGATTTTTTGACTTGCGTTAACAATTTATGTTGCAAATTCTTTATATTTTTTTTAATATACTTTATAAAACTAAATTGCATATATATTTTTAATTTGTTTAAAAATGTCTTAAAAATTCGTATATTAAAAACAAATTCGCATTGCTTTTTTACGTTTTTTAAAGTCTTATTATTAAGTGTAATTAATATATTTATTATTAATATTTTAGAACGCAATTGCGTACAAAGAACTTCAAAACAAACGTAATTTGTTCGAAACTTCTTTTATTTATTTATAAGATACAATTTGTTAATAGCGAATATACAAAGTCTTAATTAATAGAATTTATAACGCAAAACATTGTTAAAGAAATTTTTAAATACAACAATCTTTAAACTTATAAATATTGTTTTAATTAAATTTAATTATTAAACATTATACGAAAAATATAGTAGTAGCACTAATTATGCGTATAGTATTTATTACGTATACTTTTTAATGTAATTGAATTATTGTTTTTGTTTTTTAAAATTAGCGATCGACAATTAATAATCTTTTTTAACTTTTTACATTAATCGTTTTTTAAAATAAGAAAAAACATAATTATTAATGCGATCTTTATTGATGACGACATAAACGACGACGTCTAATATAGCAAATTTTTTTCGAATTTCGTTTTCGCAATTACGATTATGTTTTTTTGTAAAATTACGTTAAACGTCTTTAATTATTTTTGTTTAATTTTAAATTCAAACGCATTTTTTACAACATTAGTAATTTTTTTTTAATTGTTTTTTTGTTTTACGTTTTGTTATTATTTATGTCGTTCTTTATTCTAGAATATCGCAAAAATTAAAGAAAAAAATTTGATAATAAACGTTACTTGCAATCGATACAATAAGTCGAAAAAGTT
>JAABUL010008005.1_pt1 | contig 11014 bp, 13 predicted proteins | sample 5559151 | NCBI WGS metagenome assembly JAABUL01 (sample SAMN10711876, study PRJNA513368) | rock metagenome | isolation source: Antarctica rocks | place: Antarctica: Victoria Land, Pudding Butte sud | reverse complement strand
AACGCTGGAGCTGGTGGTGGACACCGGTTCACCGACCGGAGCGCCCGCGTCCGCCGGGCAGTACCGCGGTGGTGCCACGGTGCGCCTACCCGGGTGCACGCTGTGGGCGCTACGCGCTTGTGCGTGAAGGTTGACGGCCTGCGCAATTCCATCGATACGATACCGGTCTGTTGGTGCGCTAGCGGACGTTTCTCCTGGTCAGAAGGCCACCGGCAGCGGCCGAACGTTGTCCGGTCTGTAGTTGGTGCCGTCGTCGGCGTCGACCGTCGCTGTCGATTCACCCGCTCCTGTGATGGCCGCCCGAAGATGCTTTGCGACGACCCCTCGGACGTACCCGTCGTGGGGGTCGTGTCCCAGGTCGTGCAGGATGCCCGTCATCGCGACCTCCAGCGCGTCGACCGACTGCTCGGCCAGCAGGGTCCGCCGTTCGGCCACATTGCTAGTGATGATCTGACTGCTCAACTTCGCCAGGTGTGCGCGTTCTGACTGATACACCGCGAGCCAGCCGGGATCATGGGGGTGGTTCGAGACTTGATCGTTCAGCCAGTCCACGTGGCCCTGTGTCCGGTGCAGCTCTTCTTGCAGCGCGTCGCCAGCATCGATCGTGCGTGGCTTGCCGTACTGGCGTGCCACTTCCAGCGTGGCGGCCTCGGTGACCCGCTGCGCTGCAGCCTTGCGGACCTGTGGTGCGCCGCCACCGTGCATGCGACACCGCGTGCTGCCCCGGATCGCGGGTTGCTGGCATGGGCCGCCGTCGTACTTGCGGCGGGCACCGCAGGCACGAAGGTGCTCGGTGCCGGACACTACGCAGCCGCCCGCGCAATGCCGCTCGGGCTGACGGCCTGCGAGATGCGCAGCGATTCGCCACCCCTGAACAGGACGGCCTCGAACGACTCCGAGAACATTTGAAAGTCGTTCGCCGCGTTGAGTGTGGAGTCGCGGACCAGACCGAGGTCGAGGGTCCCACCGTCCAAGAATTGCACCGCCCCGGCTGGGAACATGTAGCTGACGATGTGATCAGGCCACGCGTTGACTGCGCCCGGTGCTTGGACGTTGAACTGCTGCCCGGCTTCCCCTTCCAGCGACCACGTGGGCCGCAGATTGCGGGCCGCGAAGTAGGCCATGAGGTCGCTGTCGGTGACACCGACGCGGGCATCGCCGGGCTCCTGGATCGCCAGGTCGGACCGGAGAATGCCGCGCGCCCAGTGCGGGAGGATGACCTGGAGCTGGTCATCGGGTGTGGTGCGCAGCCGATCCCGCATCCCGGACGCGGCCCGGTCCAGCAGCGGGAGCAGAACGCGGGTCGCACCCAAGTTGCCTCCTTCGTTGGCGAGTCCCGTGACGCTGGTTGACAACGCGCCGATCTGGGTGAGCACCTGCTGCTCGGCGAGCCGGGAATGGGCCGCCAGCGCTAGCTCGGTGACGCGTGCCACGAGTTCGGGATAAGCCCGGGCGGTCATGTTGCCGAAAGTCAGAATATTGGTCACGGCTTGCGTGTCGACTACGACCTCGGTGTCGACCGTGACCCGCAGACTGGGCTTGCGGATCGTCGCGTTCGTCGCGGCGGCAAGGTCCGCCGGAAGGGTCCAGATGCCGATGGCACCCTGCGCCTGTGCCAGCGTGGGTGGTCGGATGAACCGAACCCCACCGCGCTGCGCGGTGAAGACGGGAAGACTCGCCGTGACGGGTCGGTCGACCACCTCGAAGCCGACGAGGCTGTAGTCGATCTGCTCCGGCGCCGCAAGGCCGCCAGCGGCCGTGATAGCCCGCTGTGCATGGGACTCGGCGGCGGCGTCGAGTGCGGCGGTGACGGCCTCTGGCGAATCGTCACGCCGAAGGATTCGGGACTGTGGGCGGTCCGCGTTGATGGTCGCCACCAAAACGCGTCCGTCGCGGGAAGTGGGCATCCGCTGGGTGCGCATGGCGGTGATAAATTCCTCCGCCAGATCGTCGCGATTGCCGATCGGGTGACCCGACGCGGTAATGGCGCGTGCGTTGCCTCGGGCGGATGCAGAAACGCGGGGCCGGTAAGCGGCAGGGACGGTGGCTTGCGCGCCTGGATTGCGGCCGTCGGCGCGGAGAGCCGCGAGGACCTGCTGGGCATCATGGCTGCGCGTGACGTTGTTGTCCCGGCGCAAGTCCTCACGCTTCACGGCGGTCGCGGCAGCGGCCAATTCTTCGAGCCCTTCAAGCGCTGCTTCGTCCATCCGAACGTCGGTGGCAGGGTTGGCCTGTTCCTCGAATTCTTGCAAAATGAGGTCGCGGAGCTCGTTCAGCTCGTCATCCGATAGGTCCGTGATGCGGGACAGCAGCTCTTGGATCCGCTGGTCGCCGGGGTCACCGGCGGGGATCGGCGGTGCGGGGGGAAGTGGGCTCGACATGTGGGGCTCCAGGGGTGTGATCACGGTGTGGTGATCGACTTCCGCCGGGAGGGCCGCCACGGCAGTTGGCTGCCGCCGGGTCACCAGTTTCTGCCCTCGCTGCGTTCGCGCCAGGCTGTCGCTCTGCGCGATTGTAACGCATCGCTAGGAAACTGTGACCTATGCGCTAACTGGCAACCAATGGCTATACACGTCGCTGCATCGCAAGAAAGCGCATATCTGAACGTTTCCTGTGGTCGCTTTTGGAAAGATATGAGCTAGCAACCGCCCCGACCCAGTTGCCCAGGTCGGGGCTTCGGCATGTTCAGCCGTCACCGGAGCTTGCGCATGTGCGCCTCGATCTCGGTCAGATCCAGACCGTAACCTTCGGACACCGCGCCCCCGTACGTCGCTAGCCCATTGGTCTGTACGTCGACGAGTCCGTAAGTGCCATACTGGAGCGCGTTCGGATCACGTCGGCGGCTCTTTATCAGGCGCAATCCTTGGCGCTGAGCCATCCGGCGTAGTCTGTTTTCATAGATTTTGTGCTCGGTGGTAGTCATGGCTTCAATTGCCTTTCGAGTGGGTATGCTGGAGTCCATACTGGGGAGTGTACTGGAAGCTATGCCCGAAGCGCAAGAGGCTGGGAAAAAGTCGCAACGAGAAATTCTGCGCCCGACCAGTCGCTTGTCGTTGATGGCCTTCAGCCGGAAGCAGCCCGACCGTTTGCCAGCCGACCGACTGACCCTGCGACCTCCGGAGACGGCCCTGGCGTCCTCCTGGACAGGCGCGCGGCCGAGGTCGCGCGTCGTCGTTCGCCAGCCCGGCTGCCGGAGCCTGGCGGGCACCACGGAGTACCCGCCGCTCGCGTCACGGTCAGGCGATGCTGGCCTTGCGGCCGAGGTGAGCCGCCGTGGCAGCAGTCCAGCGGTCGGCGGTGCGCGGGCCGAAGCTGACGCGTCCGTTCAGGTCGTCCGCTATCCGCGACCATGACGTGCCCGCCGCGCGGAGGACGCGCACGCGGTCGAGCACACCTTGCTCGCGCTCGACCGGACCGTCCTTCGAGTGGCCGAAGGGGTACTGGCCGACCCCGTGTCCACCGGCCGCGGTCTTGGCCTTGCGTCCGTCACGAAGTCGTTTCACGATCATGGCGCGGTCGAGCTGGGCGAAGACGCCGGCCATCTGCCTCATGGCAGTGCGGAAGGGGTCGTCGGGGTCGTCCTGCTTCACCTCGCCCTGATCGATCGAGTAGACGGCACCGCCGTCACGCCAGATGGCGGCGAGGATGGCCTCTTGGATCGTCAGTGAGCGGGCCAGCCGGTCGAGTCGCGCCACGACGACGGCATCTGCGTCGGCGGGGACCGCGCCCATGGCACACGCCAGGCCGGGACGGTCGACTGCATCCGCTGCGCCGGACACGGCTTCGTCCCGACAGACGCGCACGACGTCGTGCCCGTGCGCCATGGCCCACTCACGGACCTGTGCGTCTTGGACGTCGAGCCCGAAGCCGTGCTCGGCCTGACCATTGGTCGAGACCCGCACGTACGCGACGACCTTCATAGCCGGTCGTCCTCGGCCGAATCGGCTTCGCCACAGCAGGTGGCACACGCGAACACCTGCGCGCCGGTCTCTGCGTCGCAGCCGACGGGCACCTGGCGAACGTCGAGCGCCTCGGCGCTGGTGTCGTCCAGCCCGCAGATGACGCAAGCCAGGCCGTCCTCGGTCAGTTCCGGATTCCTCATTCGATCTTCCTTCGTCCGTCCTGTGTCCTTTGTGGACAAACAAGTACGAGACAACGATCGACTCAAACATGTTGAATGTCAACGGATCTAGAGAAACATCGACTATGTCCTCAAGGGACACCAGACGGCTTGCGACCTCAGGGGGCGTCGGCAGCACGCGCTCGGCAAGTCGAGGGCGCTCGCGTGCGCTCAACCCCCGATGGAGGCCGAAAGATCAACTGTCTGCGGGCGGCTGGCGCAAGGGGTGCCCAGGTGGGAAGGTGCTTGCCGCTCAAACCAACGCGGGGCCTTGACAGTCGCATCGAGCGACCCTAGTGTGATCAATCTAGTAATGGCCCTGGAATGGACTCTGACTCGGACAACGAGAAAGTGGTGAACGATCAGTGATCGAACGAATCACGGCCGAGGGCTCCTTCTGGAGTGCCCCATTCTCTCACGCATGCCGCGCTGGAAACTTTCTGTTCCTAACTGGTCAGATGCCTATCGACCCGGCAACGGGACAATATGTCGAAAACCAGATCGAGCCACAGGCCCGGCGAGTTATGGACAACTTACTTATCGTGCTAGGTGACGCAGGTATGGGACCATCGGATGTGGTTAGCGCGCGCGCGTTCCTCACGGACATGAGGGACTATGACGCGTTCAACCAAGTTTATGCTGAGTATATGGGGGCTCACTTACCGGCGCGTACGTGTATCGGTGTTACTGGACTGGCAGGTGGCGCTCGTGTCGAGGTCGACTTCATCGCATATAGCGAGTGATCGGCCAGGGGAACGATCCTGATTCAATGAATTGAGATACGGGCGCTAACCGAGCCCGAGTCACATGGCTCCCGCATCGCGTCCACGCGTTACGACGACGGACCAAGGGGAATTCGACCAACAGGCGAGGAAGTTGCGATAGGACAAGTCCGCCGAGTAAAGAAAGGTCACACCATGTCAGGGACTGGTACGGGCGCGGGTCAGTCGCTCATCGTTGAAGCAGGTGGGATCGACTATATAGATGAATCTCATCGACACGGGCACGCACGTAGCCAATTTTCCATACGGTTTTCTCCAGTCATCTACCTAGCACCGATAATCCTCGGAGGAGCTGCGATACCGCTTGGCCTCGGACTCGTCGGAAGCGTTACCGCCATAGCGCTGGCTAACTTGTTGGGTTCGATCGCTGCTGGGTTATGTGCCGGGATGGGGCCGCGACGGGGCATGCCACAGTTGGCCATGAGCAGATCATCATTCGGCTACCACGGAAACTATTTGCCTGCAATCCTGTCCTCAATCCTGTTTATTGGATACTTCACTGTCGGTACAATTGTTGGTGCGAAGGCTCTCGCAGCACTGGTTGACCTCCCCTATTCGCTAATCGCCGTCGTTGTAGCTCTGATCAGCATCGTGTTGGCTACCTTTGGTTATAACCTCTTACATGTCACAGGACGATGGGTGACGGCAGCCGGCGTCATACTGCTGCTCGTCGTCACCGTACTGGCGATGGTGCACGGCGTCGGCCCAGAAGCGTCAAGCAGTATCAATGGTGCGGATTATGTACATGCGTGGCTACTGGAGTTCACCGTTATATTCTCTTTTACCGTCAGCTGGATGTTGTATGCTTCTGACTATTCTCGTTACCTGCCAGTTCATACTAGATTTACAAGCGTCTTTGGGTACGCCAGTTCCGGTCTCTTTGTCGGTTCTACCTGGGCTATGGTCCTCGGCGCAGTACTTGTGAGCATCAGGCCATCGGGGGCGCTTGATGGTTTCGCTGCGGTTCTGCCAAGGGCGTTGTTAATAATCGTATTGATCAGTTTGACCGTCACGTCCATCACACACAACGCGGTCCAACTTTATAGCTGTTCGATGTCGAGCCTGACCTGGAACCTTCCGCTGAAGCGTTCCTGGACCGTCGTGGTGACCGGAATTATTGGATGCATCCTCGCAATCGTACTTGGTGGCTCCGACTTCCAAGCAAACTTCAATGCGTTTCTTATCGTAATGTCCTATTTCATGCTGCCGTGGCTCGCCATAAGGCTCATAGACTTCTTCTGGAAGTCTCGTGGAAGTCAGACTCCGGTAGGTGCGTTCTATCGTAGCGATGGGCCGTTCAGGGGAGTCAAGTGGATGGGCATGGCTGCATTCATTGGTGGGATTGGTGTGTCGACGCCGTTTATGTCGAGCACAATCTACAGCGGTCCCGTGGCGCACATGCTCGATGGAGCTGACGTGAGTTACTTCGTCTCGTTCGTCGTCGCCGCTATAATCTATAGTTTCGCCTCCCGTCCAGTATTTCGGGAAACGGAGAGCGGCGCGGTAGTCGATCGATGATGGGGGCGCGCTGCTAAGGCCCAGGTCTATACCGGGCGTCGTAAGCCGCCCTTCGGGAGAGCGGGACAGATTGGGAGAGGCAGGGGCGCCGGGAGGTTGGCTCGGCCGCTGGTGGGTGAGTCTCTAGTGTCGCGTGTTTGAAGTTGTTTTACGGTGCGCTTTCGCGAGGATTCGGTCGGCTGTTTTGGTCCAGATGAACGGGGTGCAGCGGTCGATTTCTTCGGCTATGCCTTCGAGTTGGTATGCCCGCTACCGTGTGGCCGCCCGCTGGGCTGTTGTGCGGCATAGTGTAGGCATGAGCGTCAGCCGAACGGTGACTAAAAGGGCGGCCGACGCGGAAAGTGTCAGGTACACCCGTCGATGACGCCCTCCAGCGCTGCGTCATCCGCGACCGTTGGCCACGCCATCTTCAACGGCAGATTCACCGCGCCCTCATGCCGGGGGCACAGCCAGGCCACCGGTAGCGTCCACAGGTCGCCCTTGATGACATACCACTGCCCCCTAGCCCGGTTGTCGTCGTAGAACGGCACCGGCCGGTGCAACTCCACCCGCGCGACCACCCCCTCGAAGTCCTCCCGCCATGGAGCCTCACACACCAAGCACCCGACCGCTTGATGCTCGGGTGTGTTGTGGTAATGCGCAAGATGCGCCGCCGCACATTTGTTGCACAGCATCCGATCGGGATGGAACGGGCATATTAGCGCCTGCCGGGTCGCCAGAACGCGCTGTCCACCGAGGGGGAGAAGGCCCTTCGCGTTGATCTCGTCCAGAGCGTGCAAGCACGAGCGCACGCGCTCGTTCCTCAGCGCCGGGGCCAACTCGTCCTCTACCGCGAGCGCCAACAGCGCACCCAATTTCATGATGCCGGGCTTCGCCGAGATGTTCTCCAGCCGAACCAGTTCGTCGTCACTCCACTGAACAGTCATGATTTCACACTCTCTTTGATGTCGATGTTCTGTTTGATGTCGTTCGCTTCGACTACTTCGTGCATGAGCCGTAGCGCCGTTCGACCGTCCTCAGCCGTGAGCGGCGGCAGCGAGTCGTCCCTGCCCCAGCAGTCCGCCCACCGATTGAGGTAGCCCGTGTTGCGCAGATCCGCGCTGGACTGGATGGGTATCCGCCACGGATCGGCAGCTTCTTGCACTGGCCGCACAGTCAGGTACCACCGCGCCGCGCCCACGCGCCGCGACGTCCGCTTGCTCAACCGGTCATCGACGCCGACGATGTTGCCGTTCAGCCTCAGCAGATCGTTGAGTTCCTGCAACGGATTCGTGTTAGTCACCACTTAACCTCTTTTCTTTTCATTGGTTCATTTGTCAGTTGTCAGGTTTAGAGGCCGATTTGCGTAAATTGCTCTATATCTTTCTCGTAAGGGTAGTTTGGTAATTTCGCTGACAAAACCTGACAACTGACAATCATGATTTGTCCTTCAAGCCGATCTGAAAGCCTCTTCCTGTCCCGACGCGGCACTCTTCTATGCTTTTAGCGCGTAGTGCGGCGTAGAACTGCCGTGGATTCTTGAGTGGATCGTTCGCCTGCATCGGATTCGCCATCAAGTATTCGCAATATGCATTCCATAGCCTCCCGCGTTCGGTCTGGCCGGAGTGGCACCAGGTATCGAGGAAGTCGCTGACGCGGTCGTTGTCGGCCTCGTACTCGTGGGTCTGCGCGTCGACCTCCGCGCAGAACGGCAAACCCGTTGTGCTTCCTGGCGCGGTCAGTGCCGCATGCCACAAGCGGGCACCCTCGACGAGCCACGTCAAGATGCCCTCGGCCTCGGCGGCAAGCTCAGCGTCAAGATTCCGATTCTCTCTGCCGGTGAACGAGGCCGTGAACGGCACTACACGCAACCGTCGGCGGATCGCGTCGTCGTACCGGTCGACGTTCGGCAGGTCGTTGGTGCGCCACAACAGTTTCCACGTGGGCCGGTAGTCGCGGGAACCCTGATAGAGCACCCGGGCGTTGACCGTGTCGCCGCCGGTCAGCTCCTTCACGATGCGCTCGTCGAGATGAGCGCCCTGCGCGGACTCCGTGGCGATGGCAAACCGGCTGCCGATGAGGTGCATGACCATGTCGGCGTGCTTGTCACTCTTAGTCTTCACCAGCAGGTCGGAATTGGCCTTGACGGCGTAGTCGCCGAGCACCGCGAACACTGCCTCCACGAGCTTGGATTTTCCGTTTCCGCCAGAGCCGTAGAAAATCGGCAAGACCTCCTCTGCGACGCTGCCCGTGATGCAGTAACCGAGCAGCACTTGGAGAAAGTGCTGGAGTGCGGCCGATCCCTCGGTGATCTCGTCTAAGAACCTGAGGAAGGACGGGCACGTGGCGTCGGGATCGTAGGGCACCGACGTGGTCCTGGTGATGAGGTCGGTCTGCCGATGGTTCCGCACCGCGCCGGTGCTCAGGTCCACGGTCACGTTCGGACAATTGAGCAGCATCGGGTCCCGGTCGAAATCTGCCAACGTGCACGCCAGAGACGGATCGGCCTTCGCCAGTTTGGGGATGGCGTTGATCCGTTCCGAGCTCAAACTCCTCGCTGCCCACATCAAAAATCGCTGGCGCTCCTCGTCGGGGAATGAGCCGCTGGTGCTGAACATTTCCCTCGGCAAATCGGCCAGCCCCCGCGCAGTCATCAAAGCGAAGCCGATGACCTCCGCGTCATCACCACGGCACCAGCGCGCACCATCCCACACAACCCATTCCTTGGCGTCACGCGCGTACCGGGCATAATTCGCATGCTCTATGGCGAACACTAACGCATTGCCAGCATCTGTACGGCGTTGCGCGTGTGACATGTCGCTCCAACTTTCGGCCGATGTCCGGCCGCCGTACGACATTTTTGTTGGTTCCGCGCTATTATCGCTCATCGGGCATCCCGCCATTGTTGTCCGAAGGGACGCGCGCGACTAGCGGCGTGTTGCGTTCCGGCTGTTGGGGACAGCGCATCGCTTCCGGCTTCAGCTGTGGGGCCGGAAGCGGTGCCGTTACCGGGCTCGTTCCCTGCGACCGCAGCAGAGACGCCACCCGCTCGGTCGTCCTTGGATCGGTAAGCTCAGTGGGCACGTTGGATTCCATGCACGAGACCCAATACGAGTGCAGCGCAACGTATGACATCTGCTCTCGCGCTCATATCGGCATCTTCCGGCGCTCGCCACGGAATGCGTACTCGGCATCCAGTGCCGCCTTGGTGAACAACACTTCGAGTGGTAGCCCGAGAACAGCGGGAAGCTCGGCACGGAGTTCCGGTGACGGTGCCACACGGCCGGCAATAGCCAACAGCGCGTGTGATTGATTGCTGGTCGTCAGCCTGCTGCGAACAAATCCGCGCAGAGTGCGACCGTCGTTCAGAATGATGTCTTGTATTGGCTGATAGCCATACTTGCAGTGTTTGCTTCGCACAGGAATCCCCTGACAGATAGGAAGGGTGGGATTCCTTCGCTGCGATTGGCATTGACAGTTGACTATTGACAGTGGGCTCGCGTAAGTGCGATGTCGGCCCGGTCAGTCGGTCGGCCTGAGCGAAGGTTGTCGGACGGCGGACTACGGCGCCGAACTAAGAACGACGATAACGCAATGTCGCCATGTTGGCAACGTCGCTACGAATGGTTGACGCCTATGTGAGCCACGAAACGCGTACACGCTGACGTAGAAGCAGCTCTTGATGGTCCTTACGGCGACTTGCTAGCTGTTCGTCACTTTCTCCGCGTCGGCGCGTCAAGGTGGACGCGACGCCTGGCGGCTGGGGCATGATCGTCACGCGGTCAATGACGTGCGCGAGCAGCGCCCGCCGCCAGGGTGTGTCCTCTGCGTGCTCGGCCCACGCGTCCTGGATGCTGCGACCGTTGGTATCGATGATGAATGTTTCGCGCAAGGTCTCGGCAAGCTGGGACCGCATGGTATCGACGCGCTCGGTAAGCCGTGCCACCTGGCGTCGGTAGCGGCGATCATCGAGCACGCCGTCTGTGTGCTCGTCGTCCAGCCGCTCGAGGCGCCGCTCGTCCGCTGAGATCAACTGGCGCAGTTGGTCGTCGTCGGTCGGCTCTTCACGGGTCGACAGGGCCGTCTGGACACCGGGAACCTCCAGCCGAGCGAAGACCTGACCCAGCACCCACGCTTCGACGGGTAGATAGTCGATCTGGATCTTTCCGCAGCCACCGTTCGTGCTAACACACGCGAACGTCCGCACGCCAAGCCGCTTCACCCCATCTTTCCGTGGTGGCGGTGTGCGATGAGAACCGGACAGCCAGTGACCACACAGACCACAGAACAACAATCCAGACAGCGGGTACCTCCGCCGGTTCGACCAATCCCGCTGGCGTGTCGATGCGTAACGGCTCGGCGCGTACAAGATCTCGCGCAGCATTAACCACACCGGGCGGTCAAGAATCGGCTCAGCCACCTGGCGCAGGGTGCCGTCCTCGTCCTCCATGCAACCCACGGTCGCGGGCGATGTGAGGACGTGCTTCAGCGTCCTGCCATGCCATGCCGCGCCATGCCGAGCCCGCGGGCTTGGGCCGGTCTTCATGCCCCGGCGGTTGAGGTCCTGACAGACGCCATAGAGAGACTCGCCGCTGGTGACTCGGCGTGCCGCTTC
>JAABUL010008003.1_pt1 | contig 11018 bp, 18 predicted proteins | sample 5559151 | NCBI WGS metagenome assembly JAABUL01 (sample SAMN10711876, study PRJNA513368) | rock metagenome | isolation source: Antarctica rocks | place: Antarctica: Victoria Land, Pudding Butte sud | reverse complement strand
GCAGAAGACGTCTGGCAGGGAGACATTTGGCAAAACGTCGTATGCGTTGAGAAACGAGGAGGAAAGGGAACGGGAAATATGCACCGGTACACGTCGCTGGCCTCATATGCGTCGGCAAAATCCTGCCCGATGCGCCCCTCCAGGCTGGCAGTCGTCACGTCCAGCACCTGCCACATATTCCGCAGATGCTGAAATTGGACGGCGATTGACACGCAAGCATAGGTACAGGGCACGCACAACATGCAGACTTGGCTGCACATGCAGAGATTTGTGCGGCAAAAATGCTGCTCCACAATCAATGGCCGCCGCTCAGGCACTTTCGCAGGAGACAAGGCACACGCACCCAGGCAGCTGGGTTTGCATCATCTTGGATATGCGGCACACCCTCGATGCCCTGCAACTGACAAGACAGAGTCGGGCCTTCGTCGCGATTTTGCACAACATCAAATGAGTACTGACACCCCAACTCACTGCACCATATTGGAGGGCGTCGCCAGATGTCAAGATTCTCGAGCATACACAGCAGCTGGCGCTGCCGCCAGATTCAGAGGGAGTGGCTGCACCTCGATATACTCTGTCAGGTGGCACGAGTGTCTGCCGAGCGGCCCGAAGTAAATGATGCGCCCCCCGCGCTTCATCAGCAGCAGCTCGTCGAAGCTCTGCATGCAGACGGACACAGAGCTTTCAAGCACGAGATGTGCAGTCACGTACAGGTCACAAAGACCTTCGAAGCAGAGATAGTATGGCAATATACTATGGTGCAGCCTGCTCAACGACATTCCATACTGCCGCACAGAACGCTTCAGGAGCCTGCTGGTAAGCCACGCCAAAAGAACTGCGGCGCACCTCGAAGATGTCAATGGAAGGCTGGTGGATGGTGCACACCACCGTGCGGCCGGTGTCCACTGTGTTGCGCACCGCCCGCATCACTATCGCCGCCGCCCGCGCGTCCAGCCCTGGATACAGACATCTATATGAAAGCGTCTGCTGCAAGACACCTCTTTCGTGCACAGCCAGAGGATCTCATGCTGGGTGTGAAATGAGCCTGTGGAGGGAAGGACGAGGTTGCAGCTTCAACATGTTCCAACGGCGATTACGTTGCGCAAGAGTTGTGGGGCGCACCGGAGGTGGGCTCGTCCATGAAGACGATGGAGGGGTTGGCCACCAGCTCCACCGCGATGGTCAGCCGCTTGCGCTGCTCCACGCTCAGGCCGCTGCGACCTGTGCAGCAAAACATCAGGCATCAGCACGCGGGTCTGTCTCTGACGCTCCACTTGCTGGTTTAGCATCTTCCCTCGCCCACACAAGACCTGAACAGAAGTGCCTCAAAAGGAAAAGGGTTTTCATGACAAGAAAGGGAAAGGCCAAAAACCACAGGCCGAAAGGAAAAGGCGCGTCCCACCCGGCAGGCCACCAGCAGCCATTTCCATGGCGCGCATGAGCTCATCGACAACTCAAACAACAAATAATTTAGACCCTACAATATCCCAGGATCTACACTGGGGAGGTATCACGCACCCGGCAGGCCGACGAGCGCATGCGCCAAATCTTCCAGCTCTACAGTTCGCATGATCTCGTCGACAAACGCGCGCGGCGTGGCGCTGCCGCAAGCAGGAAGCCGCAGCGAGACAGAGAACATCAGTGCCTCGTGCACAGTCGTCTGCGGTGAGTGGATGTCGTTCTGCAGGCAGCGAAAAGCAGGTGATGTGAATCGCCCAACTTCATGTCAATATTTACACATGCTCCTGCTCGGGGACAACAACTGCAGCATTGTGGCAAGTGCTCGTACGGAAAATCTGTAGGTAGTTTCCGAGTCATGGGAAGCGCACTTGTTCTACATAACCCGCCACCCGGGCGAAGGTGGCCTGCTCCTTCGGGTGTCCCTGCCATGGTAGGACATGCGCGCACTCAGCAGCGGATCTCTAACTGACTGGCAGGACACAGTTGGCAGCTGAAGTGCCGGTGTGTCCTGCAGGACATGCAGGGCTATTGTCACGCACAAGACAGAGGCAGGGCAATGCACAGGGGTCTTGGCACAAAGCGCACCTGCACGCGGATGTCGCCCTCCACGCGGCCGGCGGTTTTTCGACCCGCCAGCACGTCCATGAGCGTCGTCTTGCCGGCACCAGAGGCGCCGACCAGCGCCGTCAGCACGCCCGGCCGGAATGAGCCGCTCACGTCCTGCAAACAGGCGGGAGGTTATACAGTGTAGAGTTCAGCTTCAGGATGTTTCGTCCAGATTTATGCAGCACACGACGCGGATCAAGACCCATGCTGATCGTTGGATTCGCAACACGTCGCAACAGCGCGAGCGGCGCTCACGTTGAGGAGGTACAGCTGCGGCTTTCCAGTTGCGCCCTCCCGCTGCTGCGCTGCGGTGTGCCCGCTGGGCAGGTCCACGCTGTACCAGACTGCAGCACGGAGCGGGAAGCGGTCATGTGTTGGAACATTCTGTCAGATGCAAGAGGATCGTGCCATGGCCAAGTTGACACACATTGACGCATCATCAAATGCCTCTGAGTGTCAGGTGGGAATCCAGATTGCAGCTCTATCATGGCACACAATGATATGAGAACAGCGGGGCAGGCAGGGGCATCGTGCAGATGAAGCATGGCGACCGAGGTGCGGGTTGCTGGCGCACCATGCTTGAAGGTCAGACACAGCTGCTCGAATGGCAGCGTGCTCTTCCCCTGCCGGCCACCCCTGCCGCTTGTGCTGCCGTCCTGGATCAGCGAGCCGCCATCCTCCCTGCCAACTGCCGTGTTGCCTCCTTGCGCTACCATCCCCGCCTTACCCACAAATGCACTGCGTGGCGCTGGCGAGTGCCCTGCAATGCCGTTGGCTGCTGTACCGGGGGCTGCGCCGGCTGCTGTGCTGGAAACTGCGCTGTCTGCCGAGCCATTGGCGGTGTCCTCGTTGCCAGCCATGTTCACCGCGATGCTCTTGGCCTCAGCGCCGCCCGCCCCGACTGCTGTTTTATCTTTGCTGCCTGCTGTGCGGTGCGCCCCGCTGTCCGGATCCGCCAGCGCCGCCCGCTTCTGCGCGAGCAGCTCTGCTGACACCGTGCCGCCCTCGTCGCCGGGGGCTGCGCATATGTAAAGTGAGGCACTGCGTTTGCAACCCTCTCCTAGCCTGCCCAAGCTGCCGCCAGCAAGCTCACGGCAGCCAATTTCGCTTGGCTTTGCTGGAAAAAATGAATAAACAGACCAGATTTGTCCCCTGTTCTCTCCTCACGCGTATGACCGGAGCCTTGAGAACCCATATGTGCCATCAACCTGCCAGCTTCGAGAGCCCAGCGCACCGCTGGAGAAGGTCAGCGCCGTGATGACGCGCTGCTGAGCACCCACATATATCTTCAAGCAAGCTATGCCATACATTATCAAGCTTTCGAGCCACGCGCACCGCTGAAGAAGGTAAGCCACACTGAACCCTGACACGTACCGCTGAAGCAGGTGAGCGCCGCGATGAGGCGGCTGTTGAGCACCCATATGTGTCTTAAGCTATATGCATCAAGCTTTGGGAAGCCACGCGCACCGCTGCAGAAGGTGAGCCACATCAAAGCAAAGTCAAAAACGCACCGCTGAAGAAGGTGAGCGCCGCGATGACGCCGCTGTTGAGCACCACCAGCGACGCGACCAGGAAGGCGGCGCCTCCCCAGATCCAGGCCTGCAAACAAAGTGGAACTTTCATCAAAGACACTCAAAAAAAACTCCAAACATGACGCCGCTGTTGAGCACTGCCAATGAAGCGACCAGCAAGTCCAAGTCAAGGCCTGCACAACAACCAGCACCAAAGTCGAGCAGTATTTGTCAAGCTTCAAAGTGCGCGTCTCCAGCTCACGTGATTGACGAACAATTTTCCAAAAGGTCGCATACATGAATTTGTGCGATACGGACGATAAGAAGGCAACACAGTACATATAAAGTAATTCATGCACCACCTGCGTATGTGGGTAGCCCTGGTCCTGCAGCAGGCGGTCGCCGATGAACACACAACGAATGCACGAAATGCACAAGTGGGTCAACAACCTGCGAGTGCGGGAAGCCCTGGTCCTGCAGCAGGCGGTCGCCGATGGTGATGCCCGGCTGTGTGGGGTCCGGCACCTGCCACCGTACGCCCCTGCACATGACGTGTAGATGTGCTTTAAACTTTGGTTTTGTTTCGATGCTGAGAGTGATGCCCGGCCGCTGGGGTCCAGCACCGACCACCACGCGCCCCTGCAGCCGCAGCCACTCGAATTTCACAATTCGATTCATGTACAACGTTGATGCTGAGAGTGGAGACAGGGCACCCACTGTGGTAACCACATATCTTCGGGCAGTGGCGCAAATGGCATGCTCGACGTGCACAAAGCACCGGAATTTCTTATTGGGTCGCACAGTGTGGGTAAGGGTGGGCGCAGCACCTGAACTCGTTGATGGCGAGCGCCCGCTGAGCCCTGGCATGCATACACACCGAGTCAGAACAGCAAAAGGAGAACCTCGACAGAGACAGTGCAGTGGCATGTGCAGCATCAACGCTGTGCTAAGTCAATCTTCCAGAACAGTACAACTCGATAATTCAGCCAAGAAAAACAAATGCACGACAGTGGCATTCTTGTGAGCCACATACCAGGTGAGCGGCGAGATCCAAAAAAACCAGATCCTGCGCAATGTGCAGGTGATAGTCTCATAGCGAATACAGAGTGAGGCGCAAGCGCGCAATCACAAAGTCACGGCATGAGACTCTGAGGGACGGAACGGAGTTCTCGAGCAGCGTACCACCAGCCGCCAATGTCGTATTTCGGGATCACAAATCCGCCCAGCTGCACCAGTATGAGCGTCACAATGACCCTGCACATCCAAACGCAAGTCGGATCGCTCCTGTGGCGCGCCTCGCAGCCAAGTCTGGAGAGATCACTGGCGCTGATGAGCATCAATGGAAAGGCCTCCATGAAAACGAGATCCGCAAACAGATGAGACCAAAGGCGCACGAAGTGGCGTTTGCGTAGCTGGCCGTGCGCGAAATGGCGCCCAGGAATCTGAACAGCGCCACCGCGTTCTGGTGCATCAATGTGTTGATGAGCCAGTAGGTGAAGAACCTGCGGGCAGTCGTGAAAGCTACTACTCTCAGAAATGCATGGAATGCAAGCCGTGCTCAGCAAGCTGTCAAGAGGCGAGCAGGTGTGCTGTAGATCTGCCTGCCGCGGATCTGTCAGGACGTGTGTATTATGTGTCAGCCGGGCCGTGTGCAATGCGTCACTGCTGCTACAAGCTGCCCATTTGATTGACTGCCGGGATAGGGGCCAGTGCTTGCCCCACACCTGCGGGCTTCTGGCGCCAGGCCCACCAGCCAGTATGTAATAGAGCTCCACACGAGCGCCTCTATGATGGCCTGCACACCAAGGGTTTAGAGGGTTTAGAGTTTCATTCTGACCCAGGTGAAGCTGATGGGAGCATCAAATTGTGCATCCTGCTGCAAGACGTGCTTCAAAAGGTTCACTTCCTGCAGGCGCAGGCAGGGCGATGCCCGTGCAGGCATGGCATGGCATGGCAGAAGATGCATCATCGGCGGTGCATGGAAGGAGTGCAGCGGACCTGAGGGATGGAAAGGATCATGCGCGGCGTGTGGAACTGCCACGCCCTGAAAAACAGGTTGTCGCCTGCAGGGGTCAGAGGGCACACTGTTCACTAGCGCTTTCATGAGCGAATGACCGCTGCAGTGTTGCACAGCATCCAATGCTCCGACTGGCCGTACCCTGTGACTACCCGGCTGTCATCGAGCCGGAATGCAAGATGCAGCTGCGAGTGTGGACAGCGTAGAACGGGATATTGCGGTTCATAAGCCACTCACGCTGCTTGAAGTACACTGGCAGCTGGTCGACGAGAATTGAAAATTCCGCCCAGTTATTGAACAGCATCTGTGGGAAGAAATACAGCGGTCACAATTGAGCCACCCATGCAACAAAGTTCACAAGCATCATCCGCATCCCATCACAAACCAGCTTCAATGATGGACATCCACGATCACTCACGCTATTCAGCGAGAAGAAGAGGACGCCTGCACAGCAACATATATTCTTGATGATGGAGACGCGCGAGCAGTATAGAGCTCGTATAGAGGGCATCGAAAGGGAAATGGGCAGCATCTCACGAAAGTGCTGCAAATCTGGATTTGCCTGCAGGAGATTGCTCACCCAAGTAAAACTGCGCTTCGGAAAGGCTGTTCGGGTGCCTCGTGGTCCGGAAGAACAGTGCTGCTGTCAGCAGCCCGTTCAACATGATCTGGCTGCTCTGGAAGATGAAGATGAAGCTGCGGCAGCACAGCACATTATAGGTCGCTGTTGGATATGCATGTGCATGACACCTTCGGCCTCCAGACACGAAGAGACACCGTGTCACATAGTGTGACGCTGCAGTGCAGACGAGGCGCACACCTGTTTCTCTGCGTGAGCACAATCTCGCGCCGCAGCATGGCCTGCAGCCCCTTGAGCACGCCCAGGCCGAAGCGGTCCTTCACCTGTCGGGGGTTCCACCAAACTTGTCAGAGATGCCCGACTTATCACTGTTGAACCTTCTAGAGAGTTTCTCTGCCTGCAGGCTGAGGCTTCCCCTTGGGCTGCGCCCCCAGTGCAACATAGCACAAGGGTTTGCTGCAGCAGTATTCAGCATGTGAGACATACCAGGGTGCCCTCGGGCGACGCGGCGCGGTCGTACGGCATCGCCAGCTGCTCCGCCGTGCGGCGGGCTGCGGCGGTGGCCGCGTACGCCGCAGCAAACTGCGGCACGGCAACAAGATGTCAAGGTTTGACTACATCTCTGGCACTTCTGCGCATCGCCTCTGCAGAAGAGCGAGGCAATGCAGAAAAAACACGTGTTATGACAGGCTGATGCGCCTAAAAGGAAAAGCTGGTTGTCCCATACCTCCTGCATGCATGAACATGCATACCTGCGGCACGGTGACATAGGCGTGCGGCGCGCCGCCGGCGCCGGCCCAGTACTTGTGCTGCTCCGTGGGCGAGGTGACCTCCTAGAAGGAAGAAAGGAAGGAACGAATCAGACGTCGTGTCCAGGTAGGCCTACCGGATGGTGGTGGTTCCGGCGGGAGCATGTGGGAGCGACCGACAGACAAAGCTGCGACGAACAAGGCTGAAAAAAAGCTGCAAGAAACTTCCCTGCAGAAAGTCGGCGATGCCCTTGCGCCGCGGCAGCCGGAAGCCCATGGACTCGAAGAACGGCAGCGCCTGCATGACACGGGGATTTCTCAGAGTGACAAACAGAAAAACGATGCATGGTGGCTTGTCCTGGCCAACGACCACGCATTGCATTTGCTACAAGGGGCAAACAGACAGAGACATAGGAAATGGTAAGAAACCAAGGGCAGGCTGGAACCAGGGGCACAAATGCCTTCGTGCATGCGACGTGCAATTTGATGCAGGAGGCGTTGCATGGGCAGAAATGCGGCTGCAGGTGGGTGATGGCGAGACGTGGGACAATGGGCGGCACCTCTTCCTTGGGGCCCATGAACACGATGCGGCCCTCCGACAGCAGGCACACGTCGTCAAACAGGTTGAAAACCTCGGGCGCCGGCTGCAGCAGCGACATGAACACCGTGGCCTGCGCGTGGTGACAACAAGCATGTGATTAGTTTGGCAACAATCACTGAGTGCATGACAAAAGACTGCGCAGCATGTAGACAAGTAGAGCTTTGCACAGAACTCTGCATGCGGTTTCGCAGCGCCGGAACCGGGATTTTAGAGAATGCGAAGAGGCGCCGCGCACCCTGCGGAAGTGCACGAAGTTGCGGATGCATTTGACGATCTGGAAGGTGGTGGAGCTGTCCAGCCCGGTGCTAATCTCGTCGCAGAACAGCGTCGTCTTTGGCCTGCGGGGGCACCGCAAAATATTCATTTGGTGACATGCTGCCATCGAATTGCAGATTTGTCAGAGATCCCAAAATCTGTGCAGAACACAAGAACAGGGGCCAATGCCTAGCGAGCTCGGCAGGCGCTGGCTGGACCTCAGTCCGCCCTTGTTGGAGCTCCAGGAATCCAGAGTTTCACCTTCGACACAAACCCACTGCCTCACCCGACGACCTGCTCGCCGCTGGTGAGGCACTTGCGCTTTGTGGAGGCCGCTGATGCTGCGAAGCAATCTCATGTCCACAAGCAGGTCCTCGCAACAAACTGATGCCCCTCAAGCAGTGTATCATGATCAAAGCACTACACTCGTTGTTGCTTCAAACGCCGCACCCAACGAGCTGCTCGCCGCTGGTGAGGCGCTTGCGCTGGCCGCCGCTGATGCCGCGCAGCAGCTCGCCGCCCGTTACGGTCTCTGCATCATGCTCCAGCCCCAGCAGCCGCAGGTACAGCTGCGTCGCCACCGAGAAGCGGCCGCCGACCATTGCGTCTGCCTGTGGGCACGCCTTAAATATTCAGCGTTGGTTGACGGTCTCCGCTCATGTGCGAAAGCATCGCCATCGAGAAGCGGCCGCCGCCCCCGCCTGCCATCATGAGCATGTGAGCAAGCGTTGAATCCAGTGATTTATTCGAGTCGAATAGATTCCATTGCGGAGTCGCAGGATGTACATAGGACATGAAGGAAGTGCATGAAGGAAGCGAGTCGCAAAGAAAACCAATGGGCCGGCCCACAGTTATGAACGCGTCGATCTCCGCGTCGGGCAGGTACCCCACCCAGGCACGCATTTTTGTCCTTCGATTGAGACAGGTCCAGCACCCAAACTTTCGCATTCCTCTTCTGTCGAATACCTTCATAAACACATAGATCTGCGCGTCTGATAATTGACCCGCCGCGGCCTCCAGCTCCCCCCAGGGGACAGACACCGCCTGGCTGTGCATCAACAAGGCGTTTTTCATGAGATGAAGAGGAATTGGAGCCCCACCTTCATAATGCGTCGATTCCGCGTCCGACAAGTGATCCGAATTTTGCGTCAAATTAAGAGTCATGAGCCCCACCTTCATGAACGCGTCAATCTCTGCATCTGGTACATAGCCCGCTGCGGCCTCCAGCTCCTGCAGCCGCCGCAGCTCCTGCGGCTTGGTGCCGGCGCCCTGACAGCGCGCCGCAAAGTCCAGCGTCTCCCGCACCTGGCTCATACAACAATGCATCTGACGCCATATGTTGTACATCACACATGGAATGCTGAGGCTCCCGGAGGCCGCGCCCTGGAACCGCGCCGCAAAGTCCGGCGTCCTCCCGCACCTGCCGCAGAAACGGACTTGTATTCTCGAAGCTCAACATGAGGCTGTGCCTCTTTGCATTGTTGATGCGTGTGCACAGCAGACAGCCGTAGGGCAGGAGGACCACCATTTCAAAATGCGGTATTCTTGCGCATGTGCATAACCCAGTGCCAAAACAAATACCCTAACCCTAAAACTCGCTAAACCCTCCGAAGCTGACGCACCGTGAGCTCGGCGATGTGGTTGTCCCTTCGTTCAATGTAGGCACTTGTGCGCTGCACCACGAAAGAGCCCTCGTCCAGACTGCACCCAGCACACAGTCTCTGAAGTGGGAATTGCCGCCAGGATGCAGGATGCACCATATCCGGAGACCGGTGGCGCAATGTGGCGTCCGCGCTGCTCAAGATGTGCACCTTGATGTGCAGCACAGTCCAAAGTCTGCAGGAGCTGTCCCAGCTGCTCAAGTCAGAGCATCACTGTCATTGGGCAGCTGGCGGCGGTCACCTGTGGCCATTGTAGGTGATGTCGCCCTTGATACGCAGCGCCGACCTGTCCAGCTTGCCGCTCAGCGCCTTGAGTAGCGTGGACTTGCCGCTGCCCGGCGGCCCCAGCAGCAGCGTCAGCCGCCCCTGCAATATGTAAGAACTATATAACAAATTGCGTACTTGCAGGCTGCAACAGATGCTGCATCGTGGAAGGGTGTCCTTGTGGCGGGGTTCAGGTTCAGGCGGCCTCGTCCTTTACAGCTACCCCAGCACCCTTAGAACACAATCGCGCAGGGTACTGCCAGATGTCATCGCGGCAGCCAGTAAACCCTACCGGGTGCAAGATGCCGGAGCAGTGCTTCAGGATGGGCATCGTGTGCTTGCGGCCCCAGCACAGGCCCATCCCCGTGAACGGAGCCTGCGGCACAGCGCAACATTCCGGTAAGCGCGGCCGCTGTAGAAGAGCAGCAGCCATACAGAGTGTCGCACCTCGTAAGCATGTTCCCTCATCGCAATGGAGCACCGAAATCATGACAGACCACATGACAGTGCTTTGCCTTCATGCAAAACGGAACATGTCGGGGATGTCGTTTATGTGTCATGACATGCAAAACCTCACCAGGGCATAGTCGACTATGGCGCCAGGGACTGACGGCAGGCCGGCGCTACCCACGCGCACGTCCGTTTCCACGTCCAGGTCCTCGAAGCGCACCTCGACTGAACTCAGCTCCAGCCCTACCCTGCCGGTAGTGAAGAGGTTTGAAGGTCAGAGCAGTTGCACTCGGACGCGTGCAGTGCAATGATGAGCGACTCTTGCAGCCGGCAGAGGAGAGCCTTGCCGGCGCTTGTGCCATCACCAACACCCAAGCAATCACAGGAGATTACACGAACCTCGCCGACACATATTCGCCCAGTTGCTGTGGGTGCCATGAAAGCTCTCAAGGCGCCTCCCAGACTTCACCTCTCCAGGCGCTGCCGCATGGGGTGCAGGAAGGGCTTGTTGTCGGCTCCGGCGTCACGGGCGCGGAATCCACAGCAGCCGCAGATCGCTGTGCACTATCAGAAGCAGAAAGCACTAGCGAGAGCGCCTGGGAGCTCACCTGTCCAGGCGCTGCCGCATGCGGCGGAAGAAGGGCTCGTTGTCAACGTCCGGCGTCGCGAGCGCTGACTCCACCAGCAGCTGCCGGTCGCTGCGCGTCAGCTTTTTCACGTCGATCTCCTCGTAAATGGTCGTCTGCGCGGCAACATCGGAAATGTTGCATGATTAGATGGTGTGGAGTGCTGAAGAAAGCAGTGGGAAGTGTCTGAGGAGAAGATATTTGAGTGCGGCGCCTGTGCAGCCACCTGCAACAAAT
>JAABUL010007997.1_pt1 | contig 11028 bp, 1 predicted proteins | sample 5559151 | NCBI WGS metagenome assembly JAABUL01 (sample SAMN10711876, study PRJNA513368) | rock metagenome | isolation source: Antarctica rocks | place: Antarctica: Victoria Land, Pudding Butte sud | reverse complement strand
TCCGTCCAAGAATAGTGGAAGATACGCTGCCAATTGGCGACTTGCTCGGAGAACAGGTCGTCGTCCTCGGATACCCGGACGTCGTTCGCTTTTGCATTGGACTCCATCCGTTTCAATTCCTCGAAAGAGTCCATCATGGACTCGAAAGTAAAAGAATAAATAGATACGTCTGGTAGCGCAACGCAGAAATCCTGAAGTAACGGTGAGGGACTCTGTGAAAATTTTAATTTAGTAAGAACCGGGTGGGTTACGGAGATGGCATACAGGCCAGGAGAAATTGGTGATGGCAAACTTATAGGTCTCGGATGTGGATAACTTACAATACGTGTAGAACTCAAATAATAGAGCTCAACTAAATCGACCAAATTGAGCGACTTTCCCCTGATCGAGAATGCGCGCACCATAGCGATACTGGAAATTACTACATTTGTTAGCCTTCAAGAATTTGAGTTATTCCTCCGAACAAGTTACGTTAGATACTCCCAAGGTCTACAGCGACTTCGTGATTATCTCGCTCTTACGATTCTATCTTATCTTTCTCAAATTTATCGTGCGGAGCAAATATATAGATCGCAAGCGAAAAGTAATCGTTTATTTAACCCGCAAAATTATATCGAAAATTCAACTTTGCAGATCTACTATTAACGCAATTAATCTTAATACAATATTAAAGTATTAAGAATAATATAACTTAATATACTCTACAACTTCTGTATAATTTTAAGCTATTAAAATATATATTAATATAGATACTTATAATACAATTTAAGATACTAGTTTGTCTATAATATTTTTGGGGAAAAAAAAGTTGCAGAAAAAATTTCTTAGAATTATTAGAATTAATAGAATTATATATCAAAAAGCACTTTAAGCAATATAATAAGATTCTTAATATTACAATATATATTTGTATTTTATATCTTAAAACTATATAAAAGTTATAGAGTACTTATATTAAGTTATATTATTCTTAAGATTTTAATACTGTATTAAGATTAATTGCATTAATAATAAATCTACAAAGTTAATATTATACTAATATTTCTTACAAAGATATTAGAGATAATTCTATTATCGAAGAGATTTGTAGATATCTTTAGACAATATAAGCAATTATTTAATAATAAGTTAAGACTTAAAATAAATTAAATACAATCTATAAAAGAGTTGCGTTTAAGAGTTATATATATAATAAATTAATTAAATTACAAAATTAGTTCTCTAATTTCAATAATTTATTAATTTCTAAATTAATAATCTTAATAGATTAGTATCTCTAATTTTACATATTTACTAATTTAGTTATATAATATCTTTTTAATAGATTGTACTCTATATACTATAAAGAGTTTTGCGCAATAATTAGTAAAACTAAATATACAACTTATAATATTATCTTTTTTTTAAAAAAAATTGTTTCGAAAATATTATAATTTATTTTTTCTATTATTATATTTAATAATTTTAGAAAGTCTTAATAATATTATAAGTTTTATTAAAAATTACTTTAAATAAATAATATTATATTTTAATATTTTTGCTATATTTGTTATAATTTTCTTTGTAAAATAGAGAAAAAAATTAGTTATTATACTAAATATCTAAAAATTTTAATTAAATATAATTGTTGTAATTTTTCTAATATTAAATAGCAATTCTTAAAACAGCAAAAAAATATATTAGAAAAAAAAACATAATTAATAATTATTTGTATTAATAAATTTTATTAAAAACTTTATAAACAATATATATATATAAAAAAATTATATAATTTTTTTTTTTTTTTAAAAATATAATAGCAAAATACTTTATTGTAAAATATAGAATTTAAATAAGTTAAATATTTTAAAAAATCCAACTAATTCTTGTTTTAATTAAAAGATAATAATTTATTATTATTAATAATTTGTTAAAAAAACTATTTTTTAATTTTTAGAAATTTAATTTTTAATTTTTTTAGCAATTTTTAATATTATTAAAGATTTTTAAAATATTTCTATATATTTTTTATTTAATAAAATATTTTTAATTTTTTTGTTTTAGAATTTTTTTAATTTTTAATTATTTCTTTTTTTGCAAATAAAAAAAAAATTGTAAAAATATAATTAAATCCGCTAATTTTAAAAATAAAATATAAAATACTATAAATACTTTAATATTTTTAAATAAATTAATTTTTTAATTAATTAATTTTCTAATTTTTTTAATGAAAAATAATTTAATTTTAATATAATATAATTTTTTATTTAACTTTCTTATTCTAAGATATTTTATAAAAAATTATATTTATTTTTGTTTTTTTTAATTAAAATATTATTTTTTGTTTTTTATTTTAATACTTAATTAATTTTTTTTGTATTTTTAAGATATTATTATACTTTTTTTTAATATTATTATTTTTTTAATAACTAATTATATTAACAAATATATATATATATTTTTTTTTAAAAAATTAAATTTTTTGTTATAGTTAATAAAGAATAGAATTATTTTAGTAATATTTAAAATCTTTATATTAAATATTAATTATATTATAAATAAAAGTAATATTTAATTACTATAAATATTATTAATATAGTATTTTAGATACTATTTAAATTTCTAATTTATTTATTTTATCTAATTATTTATAATTAAATAAAAGATAGTAAAAATTTTAAAACCTGTATCTAAAATTAAGAGAAATATTTTTTCATAATTAGATATAAAGAGTTTGTTTTTATTATTTATTAATCTTTTAAATATATTATAATATTATATAAGTTAATTTAATATAATATATTTTAGTTATTCTATATTAAACTTCTCTTTATATATAATAATATATAAATACTTAATTAGTTTATTAGCTATTATTAGTATTAAATTATATTTATTTTTACTTGCTAAATTTGTTAATTTAAGTATTTTAATAAGAAAGTTTATTATAATTTTATCTTATAATAATTTAGATAATTTCTAATATTAAATTTTGTTATAACTTGTATATATATTATATTTATTTTGCTAATAATTAAGATATTTTTTTATATATTTTTTAATAAATTTTATTTATTTATAAGAATTAACAATACTAATATAAAAATAAAAATAAAATTATTACTTTTAAATATTTTTGCAATAATTTATTATAATACTTTTTTATCTATTTATTAATTTTGTTAATAAATATCTAAAAAATTTCTTTTTTTGTTAGAAGTTTTTTTATATTATTTTAAAATATTTATAATATAGTATTTAATTTATATTTGTTTACTAATAGTAATTTGTTTTTATTAATTTTAAGTATACTATAATTAAATAATTTATTTATTTTTATATAATTTATTTTTCTATTAAGTATATTTGCTTTTTTTTTTTATCTAAAATGTATTGTATTTTAAATTTATATTATTTGAATTTTTCTAACTATTGTATTTGTTTTCTATTTAATTATTTGATAATAATAAAATATATAAAATTCTTATAATCTATAAGAATTGTACATTTTAATAATATTTTTGTATATATTTTCTATAATTTTAAGAAAACTATTAAAATAAATAGTTTTTTATTATAAATATTATAGTTCTGTTTAACTAATAAGAGTTTTCTCGAAATATATATTATTAAATATTAAATATTTTTATACTTTTAATTATAATATATATTAATAGACTAATTGTCGGATCGGATTTCGGTTCCAAATATTGAAATCAATTCGATCTATCAATTTTAATTCTAAAAATCGACTGGAAATTTGATTTAATTTCTATTGTTTTAAAATTGATTAGATTCAACTTAACTCGATTCTTAATTTTAATATTTAAAATTAAATCAAATTATTAAGAAATCGAATATAACGTTATTATATTAAGATTTTCTATTTTTGAATATATATTATTATAATTTTGAATTTTTTACTACAATATTATATAGTATACTTCGATTTAAAAGCTACTATTGCTACTATTGTTTTAGAACAGCTTATTTATACTAGTTGTTGTTTGTATTATTTTTTTGTATTATTTTTTGGTATTATTTTTTGGTATTATTTTTTGGTATTATTTTTTGGTATTATTTTTTGGTATTATTTTTTGGTATTATTTTTTGGTATTATTTTTTTGTATTATTTTTTTGTATTATTTTTTTGTATTATTTTTTTGTATTATTTTTTTGTATTATTTTTTTGTATTATTTTTTTGTTCTCGAATTTTTTTTTTAAACTGTTAAAGAATATAATTATACTATATTCGTATTTTTGTTTGCAAAATATTAAAAAATTTTAAATTTTTAAATTAATTATTGTTTTTAAACAAAAAGAATTTTAGCAAATCTATTTTTTGCAATTTGTTATCTAATAGTTTATATTTTAATTAATTTGCAAATCAATTTAATTGAGATTTTTTACTTCTGCTATTAATACTAGGGAAAAAAAAATTACAAAATATTTAACAAAATATCTATTAATTATTTATTGTTTGTTTTAAGAAAAAGAAACAAATATATTAAATAGAACTTAAATACTAATATTTAATTTTAAATATAGCAATTACAAATAATTATTAACAACAATATTTTGAACAAAACTTAATTAAAACTTGTCAATTTATATTAAGTAAAAAAGATTGATATAGAAGCACAATTCGAGTTTTAAAACAAATATATTTAAATAATTTTAATTGTAGATAAAATTTCAAAAATTGTGTACAAAAGTTGTTACAAGATTTTAAATTATTTTACTGTTTACAACTATTTAAGTATATCGAATATAAAAAAATATCTTTTTTTTTTTTTTAAAACAAAAACAATTTTGATTATAAATAACAATCGATTTAATTTTTAGTTGTATAAATTACAATTAATAATATATACAAATAATATATAACTAATAATTTATTAGAAGAAGAGTTATATTAATTTGTTGTTATTTTTTATTTAAAAAAATTAAAAAAATTAACTATACAAGACTTTTGTAAATTTAAATTTGTTTTTTCGAATTATTGACAATATTAATTTTCGATTATTGTTAGAAATACTTTGTTTAAATTTATTATCTTTAGATTGTATTAAGCTATCTAAAATAGTTCTTTTAAAATATAATTAAATTTGCAAAAAAACTAAAATAGATCTTAAGAATATTTAATATATCTTTATTATTTTAAATATATAATTTAGTTTTTAAAAAGTTGTCTATCTAGAAGTTTTAATATAATAAATAGATATTATATTTCAATTTCGCAAATATCTTATTAAATTTATTTTTCTTAGTATCGAGTATATAGATTGTTAATAAATATTAAAACTTATAAAAATATTGAAATCTTTTAAGATTAAAAACAAACTTTTTAAAATTGTTATTAATAATATAAGTAATAACAATATACTTAAAAACAAACTCGACAAAATCTTAAATCGACAAGAATTTTAATAAAATAAATAACAGAATTCTGTATTTTGTTTAATTTATATAATTAATTTTATAACTTAAGATTTTATTTCGACTTTAGAATTAAAAACAACAAATAATAATATTGTTGTACAATTAGAAAATAAATAACTTTAAAATATTTCAAAAAACACAAACTTGTCTAATATAGTTAAAAAGATATTTAAATTTGTAATAATACAAAAAGATAATATATATACTAAATTTATTAGATTTGCGTCTTTATAGTTATTATTAATAGTTTAGTTTAATATTTGTTTTAATTTAGAGTCTTTTAAAAAAAATTAATAAAAAATTATAAAAACTAATATAAAATATTTGTATTTGTTAAAACTTTATTTATTTTATATTTTGTCGAGTATATTAATTACGCAATTATATTAATCTTTAAGTAGAGAAATATTCTTAAAATTTAACAAAAATAAATAAAACTTAGTTTTGTTTGTTAACAATATACTAAATTTTTTCTATAAATATATTTTTATAGTTTTGCAAACAATTAATATAGATATTTATTTAGAATTTCGAGTATTTAGTACAATATTTAATTATCTTAAATATCTAGAAAAGATAATAAAAATTAATATTTATTTTTTAAAAAATATTGTATTTAAGATTTGCAATAAAATTTTAACAAAGCTTGCAAAATACTATTTAAAAACAGAAAAATTAGACAATATATTATATAATCTTATTAATATTCTAGATTCTATATAGAAAGTTAGTCTTTATAAATTATAAAATAAGAAAAAAAATAACAATATTATTAACTACAAGTACAAATATAAGATAAAATTCAAAAATTATTATTAATATTATTACAATTTAACTGCTAATTTAAGAGCAGAAGCGCAAAAAGCAACTATTGCTAAAAAATAATATAATATAATAATATATATAATCTTTTACTAATATTGATATAGTTTACTATAACTATTATAAGATTTTTATTTCGATAGTCTTAATAATTTTGTTCGATTTAAAATAAAAACAATCGATATCTTTATATTAATATTGTAGAAAATAAATATTCGATCTAAAAATATTAAAAAATAATATATTAAACTTTTCAAAACTAATATAAATAACTTGAAATATATTTTTATATTCAATATTATTAATAGATATTAAACAGACTTTTAGTTTTGTTTAAAAAATATATTAATAAAATTAATCTTAAATAAGTTTGCAAATAGTTAAACAAATTATAATAATTAAGTACTTTAATTATATTATAGATCTAAACGCAAAAAAAACTATTCTCAAATTGTAAAATATATATTATATAAAGAAAAATAACAATTAAGCAATAAATAGAGAAGAAATTTTTTTTATATTAAATTTTAAAATTGTTTTAAATTAGATTTATTTATAGATAAATTAATTTTCGAAGAAAAGATATTTTTAATAACTACAAAAATTATCAAATACTATTAGTAGTAATACAAAAAGATAATATATTTAATAAATTAAATTACTAAAAAAGATCTATTAATAATAAAAATTTAAAAATTTAAATCTTAGCTAATACAAAAAACAATTATAATTGCTTAAAAAAAACAATATATTATATTTGTTTAAAAAAAAGAATATAATATTGTTGTAGAATTTTTAGCTTAAAAGATTGAACTATTTTATAATTTTTTTAATAAAAAACAGTTTTTTAGCTAAAATATTATATATTTTGCGTAAATAGCTGCAAAATTCGAATCTATAGTATACAAGATATTGATTATAATTCTATTATTATAATAGTAATACAAAAAAAAAAAATTTACTAGAAAAAAAAAATTATAAATATTTTTGTTATTTTTTGAAATATTGCTAAAGCTAAGTTTTAAATATAATAGTCGATTTAATTACGCTTGTAATTATCGATTTTATTATAAAAAGTTTACAAATTAGATACTAAAATACAAATTAAAAAATAAAAAAGTCAATTAATTTTTAATATTTTTAAATTTTACAAAAAGCAACAGTATCGAGTTTCTACTTTTGTATATACTATCGCAAAATATTAGTATATTAATTAAAAATATATTATTTGTTTGTATTATTTTAATTATATTAGTATTTCAAATACTTTTTTTTTAGTATTTTTTTTAAAACTTTTTTTTGTCTTTGCTTATTTTATTATATTTAGATTAAGAAATCAGTCTATTGCAAGAAAATTTTAAAATCGATTAACAAATTAACAAATTAAGTATATTAGTTCTAGACAAGATATTTTGCAATATTTATATATATTATCTATTTATTTTATGCAAGCTATTAAAGAAGATAATAAATTTAACAATATTAAAAAGAAATTTATATAAATATAAAAAAAAAATTAAATTTAAGACAGAATTTAAAAAAGTTATAGTAAAATAAACAATAATTTTAATAATCTTAACTAGTATAGATATATTAGAAAATTGTATAAAAAAAAGACTTAAATTAGTAATTAGCAATAAAAATATATAATATAAATAACAAAACAATTAACAAATATAAATCTACATAATATATTAATAAGATTAAATATATATTAATATAAAAAAAAAAAAAATTGTATTAACAAAAATTTAAAATAAATATTAATAAATAAATATTAATTCTAATTCTAATATATATATTTTTTACTTTATTGTAATAAAACTACTTTTCAATATATTATTTACAATTTTGTTAATCTTTTTAAATTTTCTATTTTTTAAATTCTGTTGTACTCTACTAGATATTGTAAGAAATTTCTAAATTACTATATAATTGTATTATTTTTATATATTATTTGTAAAATAAACTAAATATATATACAAATAATAGAAGCGCTATTAATTAATTTAAAAAGTATTGCAAGTTACAATTGTATACAAAAATAAAATAATAATAAGAAAAAATTGTATTAAAAATAGTATAATAATTGCAAAACTATTTTAATTCGATTTAAAAAATTGTATAAAACAATTGTTTAAAAATAAATCTCTGTATCGAATTATAAATATATAGAGAAAAATATTAAAAATAAAATTAACAAATATCAAATTAATTAAAATCTTTATAGTAATATATCTAGATAATATAATAAAATATATAATACTAACAATTTTATAGCAAAACACTTTAAGAATAAATTTAGACAAAAAACAAAAAAGAAATTTGCAATTAAAAAAACAAATCGACTTAAAATTATTAAAAAGATACAAAAACTACTTAAAAATACAAATATAATAATAGAATTATTTTTTAAAAAAAATATATATTATTTAAATATATTATCTTTACTCTATATCTAAACTAAATAATATTACAATTAAGTATCAATAACAAATTTAATATTAATAAAAAAAATCGATTTATATAAAATTAATTGTAAAAATTATTTAACAACAAATTGTTTATTACAATAGCTTAAATAATTTAAAAAGAACTAATAATAACAATTCTATAAAATTATTTTATATTTTTGTTAAAAAATTTGCAATTTTAAACAATATAAAGAAAAAAGATATTTTAAATTTTATTATTTTTAAAATAGAGAATTCCGATAATATAATTAAAGAGAATAATTATAGATAAAAAGCTTAATATAAAATTTAAAATAATATAGAAAAGTTAAATTATAACTACTATCTAGCAACAAATAATAAAAATAACAAAAAATAAAATAAAAGCAAAAACAATAAAAACAATAGCAATAGAATTAATAAGAATAATAACAACAAAAATAATAACAAAATAGAGAATAACTCAAATTAAACTATTTAGAATAATAGTAAAATAAACAAAATTATTGAAATTTCGAACTAATAGCTTTATATATATAGTCTAGAAAGTCTACTATTACAAAAACAATTCTAATATATTATTCTAATATATTACTATATTGTATACTCTATCTTATTATTCTTTTGTATTATAAAATTGTAATTAAAATAGATATTAGAATTACAACTTATATATAATTTTATTTAATTTTATTCAATTTAAAAACTTTAATTCTTAATAATATATTAAAAGTATATATTTAATACTTTAATAATTTTACTATTGTTTAAGTATTATTTTTTTATATATAAATAGATAGAATAAATTTAAATAGCAAATCTCGATAGCTTAGTAGTTAGAGCAAATATAATTGTTAATAGTTATTGTTAAATTTAAGAATATATTGCAATATTAATATTAAACTAGCTATAAATAATATTAATCTATCTAATATTTGTATTATATCGAGAATTCGAATTTCTCTTAGAGTATAATTAAATTAACTTTTTGAATTTTAATTCTAAATAGCTTAAATGTATTATTTTAATATATTACTAGATAATTTACTATTAAGAAATTGTAGAATAGAATATAACTTTTTACTATTTATTTTAGAATTTCTTTACACTAATACTAAGTCTTAACAATTTGAATTAATTTTTCGAATCGATTTTCGATTTTAAGTTTGCAATTTGATTCGAATAGTCGATTTTAATATTAGAAATTAAATCAACTTTTCGATTTCAACTTTTAAAATTGATTCGATCCGATTCGGATCGAATATCCGATTCGAACTCGATAATTCGATAAGACGCGATCAGTCTACAAATTAAGCGTAATTTTCGATTTAATTTATACAAAACAAGCAAGATATTAAGAAAAGATATTATTGTATATATTTAAATCTCTACTAGATTATATTTTGCAAAACTTTCGAGAGATTATTATCTAAGACAAATATCTTAATACATATCTTAATAAGATAAGAATATCTAGTAATCTACGTTTAACATTAAAATGCTATACAAAAGAAGATATTATTGTTGTCTATTTTCGAGAGATTGCAAAATAGAATCTAAATCGAATTATTATATATGCAAAAGCAAAACAAAAGCGTTAAATGCTATTTAATACAAAGTATAATATTATTATTGTAAATTAGATTTGCGCAAAGAAACGCAAGTAAAATAAAGATAAAATAATAAAGATGCAACAAGTTGTTAATGCAACAAAAGCAAAGTTACTTCGCGTAAAAGCTAAAATTAAAAAAGAGCATTTAAGATTCTGAAAAGAGCTGTTTCGTAAGCTCAAGAAGATTATAATTGCTCCAAATAAGCGATCTAATCTTAAAGACTTAAATAAAGAGCGCAATTATATTATATATAATAAGATGACAAAGATAAAATAGATTCGACGTCAGGTAGATAATAACGTCAAGTGGGTGGTGACCCCTAGGAGCTTGCGACTAGGGGGGCGCCAATTAGGAGATCTTTTCATCTCACTTTCAAGGGCCAGAGATCCACTACCAGCCGTAATGCGTTTGTTGTTATGTGTCAAATTTGATATTCAACCAAATTCTTACTCGTAAATCATCCGGTGAACTGATATACTATAAGCCATTGCTCCCTGATCCACGTCAAGTCGTTCCTTTGATAGGACACATCTACAGGCTCGGCGGAAAGGAGATTCACAGGAGTACCACAACGCTGCATAGAATTCATTGGTACGGAGTACCCGCGATGCTGGGAGGTATTGCTGTAAGGTAGCCAAATAGCAAACGAATAATATTATGCAGTACTCAGAGCAGCAGTGTTACTCTATCACGCTTTCCAGACAGCTGGAACGGTCTA
>JAABUL010007996.1_pt1 | contig 11028 bp, 9 predicted proteins | sample 5559151 | NCBI WGS metagenome assembly JAABUL01 (sample SAMN10711876, study PRJNA513368) | rock metagenome | isolation source: Antarctica rocks | place: Antarctica: Victoria Land, Pudding Butte sud | reverse complement strand
CGCCAAGCCGATCAAGTGGACGTACACCGGCCGCGTCATGCCCACGGAGCAAGCCGCCGCTCCAGCACCACCCACGCAGGCCCAGGCCGCGTAATATGCGGAAGGTTTTCAGGCGAAAGGTACTAGTATAGGGCAAGCGGGCCATGCGGCTCTACGTATCCGTCAGCACACGCTGTCATCGTCGCCGTGCGGGCGGTCGCGCCTGTCCCATTGGTCTGCTATCCGCCTATGCTACCCCGTCGCGCAGCAGATCGACCTGACGCCAAAGGAGTTCGAGCTGCTGCACTTGCTGGCCGCGCTGCCCGGCCGCGCCTATAGCCGCGAGTTCCTGCTGCAGCGTATCTGGGGCCTCGAGTTCGATGGCTTCGACTGCACCGTCGACACGCACATCGTGCGCCTGCGCAAGAAGCTCGGCCCCTTCGGCGACCACATCGCTACGGTCTGGGGCGTCGGCTACAAGTTGCTGGCCGACCGATGAGTGGCGGGTGGCGCGTGGCGGCGTCGCACCCTTGCCCCTTTTAGCGCTGGATTGGGGGTGTACGCCCAAACCCCAGAAATTTCCGTCAGGCCTTCCCGCCGTGTGAACTTTCCGGAAAAGAACCGATATGCGGAAAGCTCGGGAGGTCTCTCTGGGCAGATAGCCAGAGATGAAGTCTGTAGAGGCCCTCGTGTCACGACACTGTTGGGAAAGTCTCTGGAGCGCCTTTCGGGTGGTTCCGTCAAGCACGAGGTGCGCCCCTATTTGGCGTGTTTTGGGCTGCGCACAGGACTTTCCCAACAGTGTCGTGTCACCGGCTCTTGCGCATATATGATACCGATGGCGAAGTCGTCGGAACGGCTGCGGTAGCCGAATTGGCAGCGTTCCGCGACCCGTTTCGCTCGTTGCTTATAGCCTTGCGAGAGTTATCGCCCGAATAAGCGGAGGGTGGCTGGACTTCGCCATCGGTATCATATATGCGCAAGAGCCGTGTCACCGATCAAAAACGGGAATATTCCCGTGTGGAAGAATGCGCTTGCCGTAGCACCCACCATGGTGAGCCAGCGTACAGGGACTGAGTGGGGTAACGGGCCTCGGGTACACGGGTGCCGACCTGCCTATGGGCACCTGGACTCTTCGCTTGTCCACTACTGCGCATGATTTCTCACGGACAGAAATTTCTGGGGTTTGGGCGTACACTCCCATGTATCGACCACCTGTCATGCGGAGAGGGCAGCAGGCACGTCGAAGCGGACCGCGACGTTAGCGGAAGTGCCCTGCGAATCCTGGACTCAGGCATGAAAGCCTTTCGCCGAAGCCCTACAACGGAGCAGCACAGGTAGCGGCCTACCATCGTTTGAAGCCTAACAGTGAGCACCCACTGACACAGTGGAGAGCATCACCTCGGCGACCGCGATGACCACGGGATCATGAATAATCATGCAACGCGTCACGGTCATTGATACGTGGCGAAAGGACACGGTACATGTTTACGGCTGCGGCTAGAACACGGTTCGCAGACTGTTTTGTTAGTAATACCATGTGAACGATAATGGGGCGAGTCGTTCGGCAGTAGGGCGTAAAACGGCGCCACCGCGTCGCCATCTGCCGTGCAGTGAGCGCGGATGGCGCGCTCATTGCCCATGACGCTTGGGGCGCACGCCTGCCTCCAGCAACCCGCGGTAGGTCGGGCGCTCCAGGTCGAAAAAGGAGTGGCTGTGGGTGTACTGCGTGCGGGCAAGACGGCCGACCGGCTCCGTGCGCGTGTTGTCGAGGATGCCGTTGACGAGCAGGTCCGGGTCGACCGCGATGTGCACGACATCCCCGATGATGAGATAGCTGGGACCGTGGCCAAACTCCTGGATGTCACGGAGGCGGCACTCTAGCGCAGCGGGTGACTCACCCACACGCGGCGCTCCGACCACGGTGCTGGGCGTGGGCGTCAAGCCCGTCCAGTCGAACTCACTGGTTCCGGGCGGGAAGTCGGCGGACGAGAGGTTCATCGCCTCCGCGAGCGCGTCCGAGACGTGGTTGTAGACGAACTCGCCGGTCGCCCGGATGTTGGCCAGCGTATCTTTCGCCCCTGAAGACGAGAAGGCGATGATCGGCGGGTCGGAGGAGACGATCATGCAGTAGGAGTGGGGCGCGACGTTGGCGACACCGGCCGCGCTACGCGTGCTGACCCAGGCGATGGGGCGGGGGGCCACGATACTGTTCAGGAGGTGGTAGATCGCGCCGCGCGGCGTCGTGGCGGGATTGATCACGGCGCGCGGGGCCGCCGGTTCGGTCACATCGGACATGGTTGCGCTCTGCTCCCCTTCATGCTTTACGAGAGTGTACCTGACATCGCCGGAGGCGTAGCGACTACTGACATACATTCACGCTGGCGCGCCGACATTACTCCTCGCGTTAGCAGCACCCGGTGGTCGCGCGCAGGCTTGGGTCTGACCACTCCGCATGGACAGATATCGTCTCTAGCTTCGGATGGTCGTGTGCCGGGCTGCGGCGCAACGCGCGTTTTTAGGTGCTGGCGCCGACCTATCCTCGCTTGAATGTACGACACAGCCGGTGCTTGTATGATTGTCCCCTCGCCTCACGACGAAACGGTGGCCTCCGTCGGCGGCAAGGTATCGAGTTGCTCCCAGCGGTACCAGTCCCGCAGGCCGAGTCGCTCCGCTCAGCGGTCCACCAGCGCCACATCCCCGTCCGCGTCGTCGCGTGCGTGGGCGACCGTGTCCAGCAGCTCACCCCCGAGATCCCAGACGTCGGTCGCGCGGTAGGGGGCCGCCAGCGCCGGCTCGTCATAGAGGTCCGCGACCGCGCGGGCGAAGGCGGAACCCATCGCCGTCGAGGCGCGGTAGATGGTCGGCGGCGTGATCCGCGCGATCTGCGGGTCAAGCACCTGCGCGTTCTCGCGCGTTTGCGCTATGAGCGACGCTCGCTGTGCCTCGTGCAACGCCGGGTGCTGGCCGTGCAGCCAGCGCTCGATGCGGATATCGATGGCCACGTTGGTGACCTGCCGCACCGCGCCTGGGTACATCAGGCCGAACATCCGCGAGAGCGTCGCCGGCGGCATCCCCGCGTTGACCATGTCCGCCAATTCCTGACCGAGCTGCTCGATGGCCCCGACCTGCAAGGCGCGGTCACTCACGGCGAGGCGACGGACCGCGGGGCCAACGGTCCACAGGCGCACGAGGTGCCCACACTCATGGGCAATCACATGGTCCAGGGCCACGCCCGGCGCGCCTGGTTTGTAGAGGATGCGATGGGCCGGCATGTCCCCGCGCGCGATCTGAATCGTGGCCAACACCGACAGCGTGGGGTCGGCGACAAACGTGAAGTCCCTGCCGGTCGTCGCCGCGACCTCGTCCAGGATCGCGCGCGTGACCGCCAGCAACGTCGGCTGCCCGCGCATCGTCTGCGCCTCCGGCATGGGGACAGGCGCGGCCACGTCGATGCCGAGGTCGCGCAGTCCTACGCGCGCCGCCTCGGCCGCCGACCCTCGTCCCCCGGTGATCTCCAACACCTCCCGGTACTGCCGTGCGGCCTCGTCGCGCTGGCCCAACGACGCCAGCGCCATGGCCAACCCCGCATGCGTCTCGGCCACGCGCGGGGCACGCGCGAGCGCGGCGCGGAACGCCGCGACGGCGGCCTCCATCTCCCCCGTCTCCGCCAGCGCGACCCCCAGGTTGCGCGCGGCGTCCGCGTTCGCGGGGTCCGCCGCGCGCGCCCGCTCGTAGTAGCGTCGCGCACGCGACGGCTCGCCCCGCCGGCGGGCGACATTGCCGAGGCCGAGCAAGACGTCGGCGGAGGGAGACCCCATCAGCGCCAGGGACCCGACGAAGGACAGGACAGCCTTCTCGACATCGTTCTTGATCAGATAGGCCACGCCGAGGTTGTAGTGGGTGCGGGCATCGGCCGGGTCGTGGCGCAGGGCCTGTTGCAAGCTCTCGATCGCGGCCCCGAGCTTCCCGACACCGATCAGGCGCAACGGCGCGTACGATAACAGGTTGATCGTGTGCACCACCCCTCCGCGCACGACATCGGGTACCCTATCGTATATGCACTCTCTTTCCCCCACCAAACGCGCCGCTGCGTCATCGTCGTGGCGGCGCACGCTCCTCGTCGCGTTCGGCGCGCAGGTCCTCGCCCTCATGGGCTTCACGCTCATCTTCCCGTTCCTGCCGTTGTACATCCAGACGCTCGGCGTCCATGGACGCGCCGTCCCCGTCTGGGCGGGCGTCATCAGCTTCGGCGGTGCGTTGCCGCTCGCCCTGATGGGGCCGGTGTGGGGATCGTTGGGCGACCGCTACGGCCGCAAGCCGATGATCATCCGCGCCATGGGCTGCGGCGCCGTCACCATGGCCCTGCTCATTGTCGCCCCCACCGTCTGGGTCCTCGTCGCGCTCCTGGCCCTCTCGGGCCTGCTGACGGGCGTGAACGCGCCGTTGCAGGCCCTGGTCACGACCGTGACGCCGCGTGCGGAGATGGGGCGCGCCATGGGCTTGATGCTCGCGGGCATCTTCGTGGGCGTCGCCCTCGGCCCCCTTGCGGGGGGCGTGCTCGACGACCACCTCGGCTTCCACGGGACCTTCGCCTGCGGCGCCGGGTTGCTCCTCGCCGCAGCGCTCCTCGTCCTTGTCGGCATCGACGAGCGCTTCGTGCGGTCGGCACCCGCGCCCGGCCGCGGTCTGCTCGCCCCGTTCCAGGACTTCCGTGCCGTGGCGTGCACCCCTGGGTTGCTCCCCATCGCCCTGGTGCTGTTCATGGCCCAGGCCAGCAGCACGGCCCCCGCGCCGGTGCTCCCGCTGCTCGTCCCGCACCTGGCGGGCCTCCCCGTGGCCCACGGCGTCCCGCAAACCTCGACCGCCGTCGGCCTCATCCTGGCCGTCTCGGGGCTCTGCGCCGCGCTGGCCGCGTGGCTGGCGCCCCGCCTGCTGGAACGCTACGGCTACCGGCGCGCGCTCGTCGGCGGCCTCGCCCTCGCCGGCCTGCTCTACCTGCCCGCGTTCGTCGTGGGCGCGGTGTGGCAACTCGCGCTGGTCCGCGCGGCCGTCGGACTCGCCCTGGGGGCGGCGCTGCCCGCGGCTGGCGCCATCATCGGCCTGACCACGCCGTCGCATCAGCGTGGAGCGGCCTATGGCCTCACCTCGTCCGCCGAGTCGTGCGGCTTCGCCATCGGCCCGCTCGTCGGCGGCAGCCTGGGCGCGCTGCTCGGAGTGCGCGCGGTTTTTCCGGCCAGCACGCTCGCGCTCCTCGTCGTGGCGATGGTGGTGCTACTCCGGGTGCGCGAGCCGGTGGAGGTCGGCGACGAGGACACATCCGCGCCAATCCTCATGCGTGCAAAGTGACATCCCCCTCTGGTCGGACAAGGCTGGTCCACGCCTATCCGCCCAGGACCCCACCGATGATCCCTGCTTTCTAGAGGCAGGTGTGCTGCGCGATCCCGACCGACCGTGCAGGAAGCGGTCGCATGGACAGCGGCATCCGCGCACACGCCGCACCTGTGCGCGTCGGCCACCCGTTGCGTGTTTTCGGCGATATCACATCTCCGTCCACGTTGGTTCGGGGCTCGACGTCCGGCTCAACGGGCGGACATCGTGGACGCGTGACAGCGCTGCTCACGGCCGCGACGGCCGTCAGGTCGAACGTGGCCGTGAGCGGCGCTTATCCGCGCCGATCCCGCGCCGACATGGCCTGTAAGAGACGTGTGGGCATCTTGCAGACCATGGTGTACGCCGGGTCGAAGACGTTGTCGACGGCGTACTCCACGCCCTGCCCCAACAGGAGACCCAGGGCGCGCTCATCCAACCCAAAGTCGTCGCGCAGCCAGCGGCACATCTCGGTTGTGGCGTGCTGCAATGCCTGGTCTAGCGGGCGCGCGTTGCCCACCGTGAAAATCTCCCGCGCGTTCTCCCCGCGCGGCCAGTGGATGAGCGCGCCTTTGCGCAGACGCACCGAGAACTGGACGTCGCACGACACCTCGATCCCCGTTCCCGCGATCTCGCCGTCGCCCTGCACGGCATGTCCATCGCCCAGGTGCAGGAGCGCCCCAGGCACAAAGACGGGGAGGTAGACCATAACCCCTGCCGCGAAGCCGCGATAGTCCATATTGCCGCCGTGCTCCCCCGAGGTGGCCGTCGAGATAGCCTGGCCGCCGGGGGGCGCGACGCCGAAACAGCCCAGCATCGGAGCCAGCGGCACGGTGTACGTCCCCAACGCCGTCGCGGGGGTCAGGAGCGTCGCCGTTCCACCCGCGTGGTCGATGCGCCAGTCCGCCTCCAGCGGCTCCGGCAACGCGTGGACCTCCGAGGGATCGACGACGTTGGGGGCGAGGACGGTGCTGCTCCAGCCGGTGGCGCGATTGGGGACGATCCGTTCCAGGGTGAGCGCGAGCGTGTCGCCCGGCGCGGCGTCGTCGATATAGAAGGGACCGGTTTGCGGGTTGCCAGGCGGGGTGATCTGTGTGCCGCGGGCGTCGCGCCCGGCGGCATCGACCGTGGTTGTGCGGACGGTATCGCCAGCGGCGATATGCAGGACGGGGTCATGTGATCCGATTGTCGTGTGATAACGCGTGGGGACAAAGTGGTACGTGGTCAACGGCGTACTCCTTCCGCTTTCTACGTTCTACAGGGCGGTCGTCTGCCGGTAGCATACCCCATGCGGTCGTCACCGCAACGTGACCGGGAGAATGGGGGCCGAGATTGAGCGGGTCTGCCCGCGCCATGCGTCGCGGGATGCCCCACGCATGACCGTTTAGCGAGACGTGCGTGTGCGACCCCACCGCCACCGATCCTATCATCGGCGGCCTGTGCGTCGGGCTGCCGGCGGCGTCGCGCGCGGAATGCGGTCCTTGTGTCGCTCCCGCGGAGGTGATGCGCGTCGTGCGCCACGCGTGTCGGTGAACCGCTGTCATCGGTGGGGGCGACGCGGTCACGCAGGTGGTGTGACACGCGCGGTCTGACCGCCCCGATCAACCGTCCGCGCGTCCGGCCATCCGATCGGCGACTGCGCTCCACCCGTCCATCACGACGTCCAGATGTCAGGTCTCGTAGGGGCTGGAATCGGGTGAGGAGACAGGCATGGCAGACGATAACAGACGCGACGGCCGCACGATCGCATCGCTCGATGAGATCCCCGACCAGTGTCGTGAGCGACAGACGGCGTAGACGCGCCAAGACGAGCGCCACGTGGTGCGCTCACGTCCCCCCCAACAAACCACTCATAAGAGGAGGACCCGCCGCGCGACGTAAATAGCGCCGTGGCCGTCTCTCCTGGCCGCGTTGGGACGCGTCCTCAGGTGGATGCGACAGGGTGTGAGAGCAGATCGGCGAAGACGAAGCCATCGCGCTCCACGACCTTCCCGACCCGCACAGAGATTGGCTGGTCGAACATGGGGCCGGCACAGGCGAACGTGTGGAACTCGCCCCGCTCGCCGCAGGGATCGACCGTGGGGGGGAGATCATCCAGGAAGGCCGCGTCGAAGGCACGACCGGCGAACCGCGGGGATAGGTGGCGCGGGTCCACGCACGTCACCTGGGCGCGGAGCCCGCCGCGCATCATGTCCCAGGTGAGGTCCGGGGTCGAGAGCCCCCACAGGGGGAAAAGCGGGGTGAGACCGGCGGACGCGAAGCGGTCCTCACGGTAGCGGCGGATATCCTCCAGGAATAGATCGCCGAAGGCCACCGCTGTGATACCGCCGGCCAGGGCACGCTCCAGCACGCGCGCCATCGCTATCTCATACTCGGCATTGGTGCACGGGCGCGGGATGGGCACGGGCCACAGGGGTAACCCGGTCGCTCGTGCCTGGGCCTCGAGTAGATCCTGGCGGACCGCGTGCATGGCAACGCGCCCGTCGCGCTCGTTGACCGTCGTGAGGAGGCCAACGACCTCGATCTGCCGCTGCTGCCGCAGGACGTGGAGTGCCCAGGCGCTATCCTTCCCGCTGCTCCAGGACAGCAGCGTTCTCGGACGGTCGTCTGTCTCCACGCATGTTGCCATCACTCCTGCTCTCCTCGCTGGCGTCGATTCTCCCTCTCCAGTGTAAGCGATGCGGCTGCCGATGCGGCGCCGCAACCATCTGAACCAGCGACCAGCGACCGGTGATTGCGGGGAGGCCATACCTCTATCGCCTGCACATCTGATTCTATCGGTCCCGGCTCCATCCCCCCATCGTCGCGGCCGTCGACGCGATATCCACGGCCGTCCGATGTGGCGCCTCATGTGTACGTGGCTGGCCTACCGCAGTGCCACGCCCATCATCTGCCGCTAGCGTCGCGACGCTTCGTTGACCGTGGATGTGTGAGTTGCACATCATGCGTGCGGGCTGTCCACCGCCTATGCTGGGAGTGGGGTAAAACGCCACGGCAGTTTGTTCCCTCGCACACGCGAGGGCGGTCTGTTCCTCACACACGCCAGGGATGTCAAGCCAGGAGTATCGTGCATGGCGCCGAGAGGTATCACGCTGGAGGTCATCCCTCCGTGCCCGGCCTGTGCCCACCGCGATACGCTCGTCGTGCTCGGCGACCGCCTGGACCGCCCACACCCCTGGTTGGTATGGCGCACGCGGCGCACGTTCATCTGCGTCTGCCTCCACTGTGAGGACGTGGTGACTCTGGAGGAGCGGCGGGCGACAGACGGACGGCGGGCTGGAGAGCGCCGTCCGTCTGTCGCCCCAGTCCGTTAGTCCGGGGGCGCACGGTCGTCGTCCGGGTCGAGGTTGCTCGTCTCAGCACTCGTCACGCTGTCATCGGTGGGGTCACCGGGGCGACACGGGATACAGGGTGGCAATGGGCCGCCGGATCACGCGACGCTCGCCGCGTCCACGCCGTGTGAGTGCGTGGCGTGACGCCTGCCGGCAGGTCCGGGACTCGCCTCCCCGCGCGCTCATATGGAGCGGGGGTAGAAAACATCGTGCGGGTAGAGACAGATCCGCCCCCGCCGGCTTAGCCGCCCTTACTCCGGCAGTAGCGCCCGGACTGTTTCCAGGGTAGCGGCGTCCACGGTGGTCTTGTCGCGCCACTAGCGTGCGATGCGGGGGAAACGGACGGCGATCCCCGAGCGATGGCAGGGCGAGCGCTGCAATCCCTCGAAGGCGAACTCGAACACCAACTCCAGCATGACCGTGCGCACCGGGCCGTGCGTCTCCAGCGCGTGTGCGCGCACGAACCGGTCGACCGCACGGATCTCGGCGTCGATCAGGCCCGCGTACGCCGTGGCGATCGGTACCAGGGCGCCCTTGTTTCGCACCCCGAAGGGGTCGTCGGTGTGCAGGCTCGCGCGCTTGCCCGACCCCGGCTGCGCGTCGATGAGCACGGCGTCGACGGTGGAGGGGATGACGGCGGGGAGGCGCCATGCACCGTGACAATGGCGCACGTCTGCCGCCATCCTGCCCACGTTTTCTATGAGCGATGTCCAGGTCAGTCCGCCCTCAGTAAACGGGTGCTGTCCGTCAGCTCGCGCACCGGCTGACGATGACACAGCGCGCTACAGGAACTCCGCCTCCAGCTCCGCGAAGAACGCCGCCAAGAGGCGTGCGAATGCGTCCGCCGTGAGGCGAATTGGGTCGCCGATCTGAAGCTTTACCACGGCTTGCTCAGGACGGTACGTGATGACGTTGTTCCCGCGGAGGATCCCTCGGTATGCATCAAGGAGCCGCACAGCATCTCGACGTCGTTGAGCGGGGTGCCGTCCTTCCCCGTCACCATGCGGAGCCTGTGGACGACGTGGCGGTCAAGCACCAGGATCATCGTGTTGACGTACAGCCGTTCGACGTCGTCGAGCTCGGGGTGGACCATCGTGTCGGGTGTCACGCGTGCATTGGCCCGCACAAGCGCCGTGTACGCGGCGAGTTGCTCCACAACGGCAGACCGGGCGTGGTCAACGTCGTCCCAGGTGCGATTCTTTCGGCCAAGCATCGTCTGGTCTCCTGTCATCTCGTGCGAGCAGTGGTAGATAGTCTGGTGGTGGCGACGTGGGCATAGGCGACGTCACCACACCTGATGAAGCGTCACAGAATGGCTCGTTCAGCCGGTCTCCGATGGCGCACGTTGCCATGACCGATGGGCTCGGGCGCATGCGCCTCTGTCGCCGGACACGGTCGTTCCGATCGATCCCGCTGGGGGGCCGACAGTTCTTGGCCCACCAATCGTCCGTTATTGCACCGGCACACCCTTCTCGTGTATCCGGCCGGCGTAGCTCCCGCGGCCACGGCTGTTGGTGTGGCCTGCGCAAGGTTCATGGGTAGATAGGAGCCAACAGAGCAGGTGGCGAACGAGCAGTGCAAGAGCATGGGGCGTGACTTTCAGTGCCGGCGTATGGCGTTATGACGCCCCCGCCACATCCGCGAGTCGCGTCGCCATCGCGGCGCCGAGCGCTTGCCACGCCGCGATGACCCGGTCGTCGAAGGGGTCGGCGTCGCTGTCTTCGATGCGGCCGTGCGCGTCCAGCCAGGCGACGACGCGGCGCGCTCCCTCCGCCCAGGGGATCGTGTAGCGGAAGCCCAGGTCCCGGCGCGCCGCCGTCGTGTCGAAGATGTTCGTGTACCGCAGGTCGAGGACGGCCAGGCGCGCCCGCTCCGGCGCGACCAGCGCCAGCAGATCGGTCGGGATATGGATCAGCGCCGGCTCCGGCGCGCCCATGACGGCGGCCACCATCCGGTGGTAGTAGTCCCACGTCATCCATTCCTCGCCGGTGACGTTGTAGGCCCGCCCCAGTGTCGCCCGATTGCCCAACGCGCCGACGAAGCCGCGCGCCACGTCCTCGGCGTGGCAGGCCACCCAGAGGGACTGCCCGTCGCCCGGCACGATGATCGGCTTGCCTGTGCGCAGGCGGTCGAGGTAGGTCGTGGCGCCGCCGAACGTGTGGATGATCCCGTACCCCTCGCTGTAGGTGCTGCCGGGCCGTAGGATCGTGACCGGGAGGTCGCCCCTTTCATGGGTAGGTGTGCACGGGTAAGGGCGGGCTGGTAGGATGGGGGTGGTGGTGCGAGGGGGCGCAGCGGGCGGCGGGAGCAAAGGATCGGGCACGAGACGGCAGGGCAGAGGAAGCAG
>JAABUL010007995.1_pt1 | contig 11029 bp, 11 predicted proteins | sample 5559151 | NCBI WGS metagenome assembly JAABUL01 (sample SAMN10711876, study PRJNA513368) | rock metagenome | isolation source: Antarctica rocks | place: Antarctica: Victoria Land, Pudding Butte sud | reverse complement strand
AGACCAGCGACGCGCGGACTCCATTATGGCCAGGAGCGGAAGCTCCACAAACAGGCCGGATACATTTGCGCAGACCCAAAACACTCACCACAAAGATTTAGCTTGCAATCTGACGGCGGACCATACATATTCCCACCGTACCGACGACGCACTGTAATTAGAAAATTAAATTACTGCCCGAACTCTTCACTCGTAAAGAAAGCCCAACCGCCCCAACCGATACCATCACACAAATCCAGGCAAACCAATCCCCTTGCCGGGTATAAAACGTTGTCCCGCTCGTAAAAGCAAACCCCATCGCATACGCCCCACGCACATGCCGCGGAGCCTCCACCGTCGTCCTGCCCTCCGGATCGATTGCCGTCGTGACACCCGTATTCGTGTCCAGCAGTAGCCAGCGGTGGTTCTCGATTGCCCGCATCCGCGTCATGTTCAGGTGCTGCCACGGCGCACCCGTATCTCCATACCATCCATCGTCGGAGATGTTCACCAGCACTCCCGCCCCATTCTTCACAAACTGCCGTACCTCATCGCCAAAGATGCTCTCGTAACAAACAAACACCCCGTAGGTATGTCCGCCCGTCGTGAACACCGAGCGAATCGTGCCGGGGTCCATATCTCCCGCGTTCTTCGTCAGCTTGTGCGCGAAGAAGAACAACCGGCTGAAAGGCACATATTCGCCCCAGGGCACAAGATGAACCTTGTCATAGCGCCCGCGGTACACCCCGTCCGCTTCGAACAAGGAAGCTGAGTCGTACTTGAAATAGCCCCGCGCATTATGGTCGGTGCGATCGATGCCTACTGACCCGATGATTGCCGGCGCTTGAGCCTTCTTCGCAAGGCTTCCCATTTGCTGCCGAAAATAAGGGTCGAACGAAAACAAATCCGAAGGTGCTTCCGGCCAGATGACCACTGTCGGCTTCACTGGCAAACCATACCGCTGCGGATCCAGTGACATCTCCGAAAAAAACCTCATCTCATCCACCGGGGCGATAGGCTGCTGATACCTTGCCATCTCCCCTACCTCAAGATTCTCCTGCATCATGACAGCCGTCTGATCCGTGCCCTCAAGGAAGTAGAGTGCATGCGCCGGCATACCTGCCTGCAAAGCAACCGCCGCCAGCGCCGCGCAGCCAGCAGCAATCCAGCGTTGCTTACCTCGCAAAAAGAACCAGGCAGCAAACCCAGCATTCACCGCAGCCAGCACGAAGCTGATCGCCATCACGCCAGCCACCGGAGCAATCCGCGTCAGCCATAGATTATCCACCTGCGAGTTACCCAGTAAGTCCCACGGAAATCCCGTAATTCTTCCCCGCGCCAGCTCCACCGCAACCCACACAAACGGACTCACCAGCAACCCACCTGCAACTCCCATCCGGGACCGTCGCACCACCCCAACCAAAGCCGCAAACAGCGCATGGTAGAGCCCCAGATACAAAGCGAACAGAATAAGAATCCCAAACGACACCGGCTTCGGCAGCCCGCCATACAGATACATTGTCTGGTAAATCCAATAGCAGTTCCCCAAATACCAAAGGATCCCGCATCCATACCCCAGCAAGACCGCCTGTCCTGCGCTCAGCGCATTGCCGTCTTTCGCCGGACGCAGAATCGCAAGCAGAAACGGCACCAGCGCCAGCCATCCAATCGTCGCGCGCCATGCAGAAACCGGTCCCGACATGGGAAAAATTGCAACCTGCAACAGCGCGGAGAAAGCCATCAAGAGCCAAGCCGAAACAGGAATTGTACGAAGAGTAGTTTGAAGATTGAATCGCGGCAGAGACATGCGTCGTCAGTCTATAACGCAGCCATAGCCTGCCTTTGGCGATGTCCATGCTCTCCGGGTGGCCTACTTCGCCTTTCCCTTGTGAGCCGGTGCATGCGGATCAGGCGCTGCGGGAGCTGACACCGGCTGCGGTTGGGCTGCCAGGTACTGCTGATCGAGCGCAAGCGCACACTCACGACGGCAGCGTTGACGGATCAAGGGGGCAGGACCTTGGATTCCTGGAGGCGATGGAAGCTCTGCGGGCGGCAGCAGGGATTCGAGCGTTACCTTCCTAACTTGTTCAGTGGCGGTTGGGCCTCTTTTGCGGTTGCCGCCGCAGCGGCGCCGGCGATTGCGCCTAATATTCCGCCGTACACCAAATGAGCGACTAATGCAGCGACTGCACCCTTCATGCCGGGACCGTTCGAACCGAAAATGCCCATGCCAAGCATCGGCATGACTGCAATCTCAAGCATTGCCCAGAGGGCAGCACCCCAGATCAGCCCCCTAACAAGTGGAGTTCCCGGCAGAAAGCGGAAAAGCAAGAAGGTGTACACCGCTGGAAAAACTATTGTGCCCAGCATGAAGTGTGCAGCCAAACCGATTGCGTGGCCGGTACCCATCATGTCTGCAAGATTCTTGGCGATATCCATGTGGACCCCCATCATGGGTGCCACGAACATCATCATCAAGGTCAACATGACCGTTCCAATCAAACCCACCAAGGATCGCCCTGCCGAACTGTGGCCTCATTTTCAGCCCTCCTCAGGACAGGATGCGTGGGATGTCCATTAGTTACAGCAGGCACGCGAATCGCCGGATTAGATGCGACTCTCCAGGAAGGCGTGAAGGCGATCCTCATAGCCCATGGGAAGCTCGAAGGTGCGCTCGTCTCCCGAGACAATAAGGACTTTTCTTACGCTGTCCAACAGCACGGAGCAGCGCCGGCAAAGAGACAAGTGCTTTTCGATCTCGCAGCACAGCTCTTGGTTCAGGTCTCCATCAATATAGGCAGACAAACTCCGGGCTAAAGTTTTGCACGAAACCATGGGTTCATTCCTTTCATCAGCTTGAGTCGATCAGTAAAGCGAGGTTGAAACACGGGGCCGAGCTGCTCCTGGAGGCGCATCCTTGCACGGTGGACTCTAGTCTTCACCACACCGACGGACACCCCAAGCACATCCGCCACCGCTGCATAGCCCAGATGCTGGTTATCGATCAGGATCAGCACCTCACGGTAGATCACGGGCAACTTGTCTACCGCCTCCCGAACCGCCTTGCGTAGTTCGACTCCGTCGAGTGCTTCATCCGGCAGTTCGTGCCAATCGGCAAACTGCCGGGGAATTGAATCGTTCTCGCTGTCACCGTCGGCGTTCTCAAGCGATTCGTAAAGTGGTCTTCTCAACCGGCGCCGATACATCCGCGCTTCATTGATGACAATCTGTAGCAGCCACGCCCGAAAACGACTCCTGTCTTCGAGCTTGGGTAGGTTCAGGAAGACCTTCAGGGCGGCTTCCTGAACGGCATCCTCAGAGTCTGCTGAATTCCGTAACACCGCGTCCGCGTAGCCGAACATGATTCTTGTGTAAGGACGTATAAGGTCGTGGAAAAGCGTCTTCTCGCCCCCGCATATCCGGGCGATTATCTCCTCTTCGGAAATTAGAACGGGATGCGTCACGAGGAACAAGCTCTCCAGGTAATCCTTCGAACAGATGTAAGGCCTTCGGTTGGTTCTACCAGAATGATGCGCGAGACATCCGGAGGTTACACGTCAACAATTGTCAGACTGTTTGTTGATGTGCTGTAACCTTTCGACCGGCCACCCATCTTGCTTGCAGAGGCTATTCGGGGCTGATCGAGACCGGAAGCCACCTTAACCCAGGAGATCACCATGACCAATGCAATGAAGTCCATGTGTCTTACCGCAGCCGTCGCCGGCATGCTTGGCGGAGCCGCCACTATCAGCCACGCCCAGCCGGTCGCCGGTCATCTTTCCGGAACGAATGCCGCAGTCTCAAGCGCCATTGCCGGAACCGCCTCTTTCGCCACCGACCCGCAGAAGCCCAAGCATGCCTGCAAGGGCCAGAACGCCTGCAAGGGGCAGGGCGCTGACGGCAAGAACTCCTGCAAGGGCAAAGGCAGCTGCGCAACGGACGGCTCAAAGCCGCCTATGTCAAATATGTAGGTCTGTCGTCTGACGGGACTGCGGGGGCGGCAACTGATTGCTGCCCTCGCGATCTACTAAATGAAAGAGCACGGTGCTGCTGAAGAACAAGCACCAAGCGGAGTTCGTGATGTCAGCCAATCGATTCAACGGGTTCACCGAGTATGGAGTCGGAATCGGTCTACGGATCCCACACTATCAGCACATCTTTGAGCAAAGGCCTGTCGTGGACTGGTTTGAGATCATCTCGGAAAACTACATGGTGGACGGTGGCCGTGCGCTTCATGTTCTTGACCAGATTCTCGATCAATATAGAGTTGTCCAGCACGGGGTATCGATGTACTTCGGGTCAGCAGAACCTCTGAATCGAGAGCACCTGCGTCGGCTCAAGGAACTCGTCAGACGGACGAATACACCCTGGCTCTCCGATCATCTCTGCTGGGGCAGCGTCGATGGCCGCTACACCCACGATCTGCTACCCATGCCCTATACCTTTGAAGCGGCACGTCTGACTGCGGACAAAATACGCCAGGTGCAGGACTTTGTTGAAGTCCCCGTTGCAGTCGAAAATGTGAGCAGCTACGCGGAATTTCACGCCTCGGAGATGACCGAGTGGGAGTTCCTGAACGAAGTTGTCGAACAGGCTGATTGCGGCGTTCTCCTCGACGTCAATAACATCTACGTCTCGTCCCGCAACCACTCCTTCGATCCCATGCAGTATGTGAATAGCGTCCCGGCAGAACGAGTCGCCCAAATTCATATCGCCGGCCACTCCAAGTTCGAGAAATACACCCTCGACACGCACGACCACCCGGTCATCGACCCGGTATGGGACTTGTATCGCCGGGCTATTGAACGCTGCGGTCCGACCGCGACGCTGCTTGAATGGGATGACAACATTCCCTCGTTCGAAGAGGTACACCACGAGGCTCTGAAGGCTAATCGTTTTCTTGAGAAGATCTCCCCAAGCCCTCTACCCGTCTTCGATAACAATGCCCGCAGGCTCTCCGTCCAAGAGGTCTTGCAGTGAGTTCTCTGCTTGACATTCAGAGACGAATGGCTGCTGCCGTCATGGAGCCGCTTACCCGAGACGAGACCATGCGCAAGCGGCGTCGCGACGGCATCAACATGTGCCTCGACGCTCCCCAGTTCATAAAACCCGGCGCGACCCTCACGTCATTCGAGCGGCTGGAAATCTATAACCGGCAATATTGGTTCCGGCTCTACGACTCGTTTGAAGATGACTTCGGGGGTCTGAAGGCAGTTCTAGGCAAGAGGCGCTTCGATCGGCTAATGCGGGCTTATATCGCTGATCGACCGTCTACGTCGTACACCCTCCGCGATTTGGGCTCTGGCTTAACGGATTGGCTGGCGCAAAACGAGAGCTTCACCGGTTCCGAGTCCGTCTTCGCGCAAGATATTGTCCGCCTGGAGTGGGCACATATCGAGGCATACGATGGGGCGGACTATCCCGTTCCAGATCCCGAGTTCATGGCTTCAATCACTGCAGAGACCCGGATTGGTCTTCAACCGCACGTTCGGCTCCTCGCGCTCTCATACCCCGCCGATGAGTTCATGGTTCGCCTGCGTCAGGACGATGGAAGTAGCGATGTGTCCAGCAACAACGCATCGGCAAACCGAAAGGTGCGTCCTGTACGGCGAGTGATGCAAGTGTCTGCCGAGCCCGTGTGGTTGGCAGTGCACCGTCAGAACTTCACGGTCTACTACAAGAGGCTCCGGCTGGAGGAGTACCAGATGCTCACCGCACTCGAATCCGGTGAGTCGCTCGGCGAAGTCTTTGCAGCAGGGTTCGATGAAAGCTCAATGAATGAGGGCGCCAGACCAGGCTTTCTTCAGGATTGTTTCCAACAGTGGACTACTCTGCGGTGGCTTCATGATCCCGCACAGATCGATCTAATCGCCAGCTTCGGAGACCTCCAATGACCCCCTCAAGGCCCGTCGGAACAATCGTCAGTTGCTATGCCATGTTTGCGCGAGCCGCGTCATCCCTGCAGTCTCCCTTTCTGCTATTGGTACGTCTGTATTGGGGTTGGCAGTTTGCTCAGACAGGCTGGGGAAAACTTCACAACTTGCCTCAGATCACCCAATTCTTCTCAAGCCTTCATCTCCCATTTCCAGGCTTTACGGCACCCTTCGTCGCCGGGGTGGAGTTTGTTGGCGGCATCCTGCTGATCTTGGGATTACTCTCGCGCTTCACCGGGTTCGTACTCTCTATCAATATGTTTGTCGCATATTGGACTGCCGATCACGTGGCCTTAACGTCAATCTTTAGTGATCCAGGGAAGTTTTACGTCGCTGATCCTTACACGTTTCTCTTTGCTTCCCTCATGGTCCTCATCTTCGGCGCAGGCCTGTTCTCGCTGGATACGCTCGGGATCCGATGGTTCACGAAGGCGCGCCTGTCAAAGTAGAGAGTAGGAGATTCGCCTCGTTGCCGCTGCGCGCTCTCAATTCGGCTCCTGTGACGACGACCGATCCGCCGATTGAGCGGAGCGCGCCGCAGCCTTACCTCACAGTCCCACTCCTAGCGCACGCATTGCTGCGTATCGCAAGCGGCACGAGCGGTACCCTGATCCCCGCCAGCAAGCCGTCGCTCGTTATGGACATCGCAGAAAGGAGAGAAAGCCTAACTTGAAGGGGCGCAAGCCTGTGGCTGTTCCAGCGGAGTGAGGAGCCAGCGCGGCTTTGAACAAACGTAACCATGAGCCTAAGCTCCAAATTAGACTCAAAACTCCTTCCTGCTCCCGAAGGAAAGTCGCTGCGCTTCGTTAGTGGAGCGAGTAAATCGCAACATCATGATGCAACGGGTCAAACTGATACATCCGTAACCGCCGTGACGGCTCATAGTTTAATTTAAAAAACACCTTGTGCCTGCTCGGAATCGTCGAATCTCCGCATCCCTTAGCTTTCGGCAAAACTATCGGCTTCTTCATATTCATCGAGTAATAAAACCGTCCAAAGCTAAATCGAGACCCTGTTCCTCCTACTTTGATCGAAGATTTGAACTGATTCTCCCATCCGCGGTAGCCACCAGAGTCGATACTGAGGTATCCGTGTTCGAAGTAGTCTCCATTTATCAGAGTCACCTTAAGCTCCGCACCGGGTGGTCGAAGGTCCGAGCGTCGTGTCCGCCATTGCGGAAAATCGACGAGGCCTCCATCGCTGAGCTCGCCATAGATCGTGTTATTCGCATAGAACAGAGTAATATCGGTGTCGGGATCCACCTTTACGCCTGAGGGTAGATGATTGCGATCACGCCACTGCAGGAAGGCACACCAGGCTTTCTTCAATTCTGCTAGTGCTGAAGCGTAATCGGGGCATGGGTTCTGGATGACTTGCAAGCCCTTCCTGAATGCATTCCACATTCGCTTTTCGGGCGCTAAATCGCTGAGCTTTCCGATTGCCTGCTCTTTGGGACGATCAAAGACCTCTCGCTCGTACTCAGGAAGCGGCTTAGGTGTTTCCCCACCCGGGACCTGTACCGGCGGAAACTTCTTTCCGGCATTCTCCATCACTTGTACTCGCGGCGGATGCTGTCGCCATCCCCACGAGTAAGTCAAGCTGTAATAGACCGGTGGAGGCATTTTAATTTTTAGAACCGTTCGTGTTCCGACTGCGACCGGGAAAAAAGTCTGATCCATGGCGACGTGGAGCACCGGAGTTTTCAATTCCCCACTTGGAGTTTCCATCGCATATTGTCGCTGAGCGCTCCACTCCTGCGAAGCTTGAGGAACGCCTCCATCTTCGCGGACTGTTGAGTCGCCAGACAATGGATTACCTTCACAGTCAAGCTTCGGCACATTCGCGTTCGGATGATCGAAATACATGGTCATCGGCGAGAAATCGTCTTTGCCCCGGTTCAGTACATCAATCGTGTATGTGATGGTCCACGGAATGTGGTAAAGGGTCCCGTCAGTCTTCCTGAACTGTTCAAAATCTAAAAATGCTGTGTCAGATTCGATGTGACTGTCGTAACAGATTTGGTGGACGTTCACATTGCCGCCGATTATAGTCCCCGCTCCATTCTCAATCGGCGTCACAGACTTGACCTTGCGATGACCCTGATAGTGGAGGATAGGAAGTCCGCTGTAGACGCGGTCTGCTAGCGTATTACCCTCAAGGATGTCAATCGCCCGTTGCATATGAGCTTTGACATGCTCCTTATTTATCAATCCTGGTGGCAGAGGTGTTCCGGTGTCGCTCATTTGAGAACAGCTGCAGTCGCTGTAGTTCGCCCAGTGGTGTCTGGCGGAACGCCCCGTCAAATGACTCGCAAGATGGTTAAACAACTCGAACAAATCGTCCGTAGGTGATGTGCTATCGATCGTTGCGATCACCGGATCGCCGTCGTGGAGGTGATACGGCTCTGCGGGCGTCGATGGGAGCGTATTGCACATCTCATTACCGCAGCTATCGAATACATTGGTGTACACGGTAGGCAGCAGGTTGGATCCAGGTGGGCAAGAGAACGGATCTGTCTCGGGAAAATATCCTTGGCAGGTGGTGATTGTGGTGATTGGTACGCCATCGGGTCCGATCGCATCAGTTTGCGTGGGCTCCCCGGCTTGACGCAGAGGGTGCGGGTGCTGGACTAAATTGGTTAACGGCGGCGGAGCCGGATCGGGAGTGGCGTGATCTGTCACGCACGTCTTTATCGGGGGTTCGCACCCTGAGATATCGTCTTTGTACATATTAATGGCCCCCTTTGGAATGCGCGCCGTTGATGTGAGGCATATTGATTGATCCCTCCTGCTGCGGCTCGGGACACGAAGCTCGGTTGCCCATCTCGCCCTTGGGCGGGTAGAAGGGTAAGTTTCCGTGCTGCATCGTGACGTGCGCCGGACGCGCTTCGACGTGCATGATGGGCATTTTTTGCCCATAGACCTCTGACGCCTCGCGCGGCTCGCAAAAACCCCGACCCGGTGGGAGAACATCCCAACGAACCATCATCGCGTGATCCTCGTGTACAACGTTATGGCAATGAAGAACATAGCGCCCCAAGAAATCGGGCCACTGCATAAATACTTTCATTTCAGTGCGCGGCCCGAGTAAGGCGATATCTCGCCGGAATCCGCCACAAAACGGGCCTCGCAGGACATTGCTCCCACATACATAAGGACCGCCGTAAGCTGTTTTGGTAAACACCTGCTGGAAATCTTCGAGGCTGCGCGGCTGTGCTCTTATTTGGACACGATCTGGTAGCACAGGTATGCCGTCGATCTCAAGAGTGATGAACTCGCTCAAGTGGCTGTGAATGGGGTGGTGCCAACTATTCCCATTGTTTCGAAAGGTCCAGATCTCGGCAGAGTCTCGATCAATTCCTGCGTCAACCCGATGTGGATCCATTGCTCTGTTGTTTACGGTCCAAAGCCCCCCGTCGTAATCGAACTCCCAAGTTCTTTCACGGACGGCCGTCGCCGGGTCAACTTCTGGGAAGGGACGGAAAAAGTCCGGGATTTGGCTTGGATCTTCTACTTCGCCTCCAGTTACCTCAAACCTCATGAGCCGGTGCATGCGGATCTCTTCGGGTTCGTTCAGGCACCGACCATCCGGCCCGTGACCGTGATGTTGATGTAGCCGGTTTTCAAGATAGAGATAGTCTCCGGCCTTGTAATTGCTAAAGTCGACAATCACGTCGACTCGCTGGGCCACGCCCATCATGATGCTTGGCGCTTCAAGCGGCTCGGGCTGGAAATTACCATCCCCGGTTATAACTAAAAACAGCTCGTCCGGTTCATCGGCATCCTCGTGCTCACCCTTGTGGAGGAACAACTCGTAGAAGCGCGAAGGGCCGGCATTCAGGATACGGAACCGATATTTCCTGCGCGCGACGCGAAAGTTCGGCTGGATCTTGCGGTTAACGGTGAACCGATCACCGAGCACTCCCTCTCCCATCGAAGTGTCAAATACCAGTTGACCATCCGCATCAAATGATAAATCTTGCAGCACCAAAGGAATATCGTAATCGCCGCTAGGTAGGCGCCATGACTTCGGATTGAGATCGTTTTCGTCACCCGAATCCTGATCGTCGAATAGGAAGTAGAACCCTAGAAGGCCGGCGTAGAGGTTCGCGGCGGTGAAATCCATCCGGTGGTCGTGATACCAGAGGGTTGTCAACTTCTCCCTTGGATCAAACTCGCGCGCACACGTCTCCACGTTTAACTTGGTTGCAGGGATGTTGGGGTAGTGATGGTCCCAAAAATCTCCGGTATCGATCCAATCGCTTGGATCACCATCGCTCTCAGACGCGGTGTGCGCATTGTGAAGATGCCGCGTAGTCGAGGGAAGAGCAAAGCTCAGATTCGTCCTTTGAAGTGGGAGGAGGTCGTTGAAGCGCCGGACCAGGATTGGCTCGAAATAATGAGCGTGATAAGTAGGTCCCGGGGAATGGCCGTTGATGCCCCATGACCATGAACCCTTGTCATACGGAGGGTCGCTGTGGAAATACCACAGAAACTCCTGCTCACGGTCCAAATAACACTTAACCGGTGCGAATTCGGCATACCGCTGGTGAGCGCAGGGATTGGGAGGCGGATACAAGGAACCGCTTACAGGCTCTGCAATGGGCGGGATGAAAAGCTCATCTTTGTAGGGGGTAACCGGCGGACTGCCGACTTCCAGTTCCGGCGGCCCTCCGTCCAGGGGAGCCAGATACTTCAGGTTTTCCTCAAAAGGATAGGGATCAGGACAGGGGTATTGCGGTCCGTCAAAGTGCATGCGGATTCCTCCCATCGGACGTGGCCAGGACCCTACACCGAATGACCGAATTTTGCAACAAATTCCGATATTCATGAGCTGGGGCGCTATCAGCGCTCTGCGAGTGATTGAGCGCGTGGCGAGCGAGAGCGGCCCGGTTCCGTTAAGCTGACCGAAGTTTAACTCCCCTCAAAGCCCGATTGCGTCGTTGACCGCAACGGCGATCTCCTGCTCGGCCCCGAGGTACCGCTCGGTGGTCTGGATGGAGGAGTGCCCGAGCAGGAACTTGATCTGTTCGAGGTCGCCTCCAGCCTTGCGGCAAAGTTTAGCGCAGGTGCGGCGCAGGTCATGGGCGCCGAAGCGCTCGATTCCAATCTCTTTGG